>VFQN01005272.1_pt1 | contig 15992 bp, 13 predicted proteins | sample 3512371 | NCBI WGS metagenome assembly VFQN01 (sample SAMN10412370, study PRJNA504923) | tailings metagenome | isolation source: Replicate 2 from Balatoc abandoned mine | place: Philippines: Itogon, Benguet | collected 2017-08-28 | reverse complement strand
TGCAGTTCATCTCGCTCAATCACATCTCGTGGCCTTCGCATAACCGCACGCTGACGCCCGAGGTGTCGCGCCGTGTCCTCGCCGTGCATAGGGAGCTCGCGTCCCTGATCGAGATGCGCGATGCCGCCGGAGCGCGAAAGCTGATGGACGACCACGTCAAGATGATCCGCGCCCGCCGCGTGTCGGAACGCGATCATGATCACATCGAAGGTTGCTGCTGACGACAAGAACGTGACTGAGACGACCAACGACGCAAACGGGAGAAAGACACATGGCAACGAACCACAAATTCATCATCGAGCCGCATTTCCGCCTGCAGGAATGGATCGCGGAGGAGAAGGGCTACTTCAAGGATGAAGGGCTCGATTACATTTTTCGCGAGATGGTGCAGTCGACCGACGGCAAGATTCATGACAAGGGCAACAAGGTCGGCGCCTATCAGTCGTTCGAGGAAGGCCGCAAGTCGGACGTCAGCTGCGCCTGCCACTGGACCGTGAATGTCGCAGCGGCGTCCGGGCACGGCCGGCTCAATCGCGATGTTTACTCGGTCGCGCCATCGGGAATTTTCGTCGCCGCGGATTCGCCGATCAAGACGCCCGCCGATCTTGCCGACGTGCCGATCTCGGTGGGCTTCCAGTCAGGTTCGCATTACGCGTCGATCCAGGCGCTGGAAAGCTACATGCCTCGCGAGAAAATCAATCTCTCATTCAACGACGGCATGTTGTTCAAGCGAATGGAGCTTTTGCTCGACGGCAAGATCCCTGCGGCGACGTTGTTCTCCGGGCCCTATTACCTTGCCGAGCAGCTGGGCTTCCGCAAGATCATGGACAACACCTTCATGATCGCCAACATGATCCATGGCGATCCCGATCCCGAAGATCTGCGCAAGTATTTCACCGCTCTGAAGCGCGCGCAGCGTGATCTCGACCTGCGCCCGGAACTCTACACGCATTACTACACGAAGGAATTTCCGGTGCGCTGGCACGACGTCATGGATACGCGGCGCTGGGGTCCAGGTGAACGCATCGTGTTCGAGCCCTATACCGAAGAGACCTTCTCCGTATCGCGTGACTGGATTGCCGATCACGACATCTTCGAGGGCGGCGACCTTGGCAAGAAGCGCTACGAGGAAGCGACCGTCAGCGTGATGTAAGCTACCGTCATTGCGAGCGAAGCGAAGCAATCCATCCGTGGATTGCTTCGTCGCCGCGCTCCTTGCAACGAGATGACCCAGTTGGCGACGCGGCCGCAGACATGACCGGGATCTCAGTTCACCTTTAGCCAGGGCCGGCGCTCCAGCTCCGCCTCGTCCTTCGCCAGTTCGGCGGACGGCGCCCGGTGAACCACGTTGCCGCGTTCGATGACGATGGCATTCTCGGTGAGCGCGAGCGCCATTTCCGCATGTTGTTCGACCAGGATGAAGGCCGTGCCCTGCTCGGCGAGCATCTTGCGGATGGCGGCGGCGAGTTCCTCGACGATGATCGGGGCCAGTCCCTCGAACGGTTCGTCGAGCAGCAGCAACGAAGGATTTGTCAGCAATGCGCGCGCCAGCGCCAGCATCTGCTGCTCGCCGCCGGACAGCTGATTGCCCTTGTTGGCGGCGCGCTCCTTCAGCCGCGGCAGCAGATCGTAGATGCGCTCCACAGTCCAGTGTCCCGGCCGCGCCGTGACCGTGAGATTTTCGGCGACGGTGAGCGACGGGAAAATCTCCCGTTCCTGTGCGACCCAGCCGATGCCGGCGCGTGCCCGCTTGTAAGGCGCGACGCGGGTGATGTCGTCGCCGCGCAAATGGATGGTGCCGCGCGTCATGCGGGTGAACCCCATGATGGTGAGCAGCAGGGTCGATTTGCCGACGCCGTTGCGCCCCAGCACGGCAAGGCTGCCCTTGTCGGCGAGATCGAACGAAATTTCGCTCAGCACCACGGCATCGCCGTAGCCGGCGCGCACGCTTTTTAGCGAAAGCAGCGGGTTAGCCATGATGTGCGCCTCCGAGATAAACCTCGCGCACCCGTGGATCGGACGAGATTTCCTTCGGGGTGCCCTCGAGCAGGATGGCGCCTCCCACCATCACGATGATGCGGCTGGCGAAGCGGAACACCACGTTCATGTCGTGCTCGATGAACAGCACCGTGATGTCCTGCGAGAGATCGGCGATCACCGAGAATAGTTCCGAGCTTTCCTCGGGCGGCACACCGGCGGCGGGTTCGTCGAGCAGCAACACCTTGGGTCGCGTGGCCAGCGCCAGCGCAATTTCGAGGAGACGCTGCTGACCGTAGGCCAGTTCGCGCGTAGAGCGATAAGCGTGGTCGCCGAGCCGGAGCGACTTGAGGATCGCGAACGCCTCGTCGGCATTGTCGCGATACGAAGGCAGCGCCTTCCACCAGGTGCCGGCATCTCCCGTGCGCTCGCAGATCGCCAGCGTCACGGCTTCGAGTGCCGACAGGTTCGGAAACAGCGTGTTGATCTGGAAGGTCCGCACGAGTCCGCGCTTGACCCGCGCATCCGGATGCAGCGCGGTGATGTCCTCGCCGTCGAGCAGGATCTGCCCGGAATTCGGCTTGATCATTCCGGTCATCAGGTTGATGAGCGTGGTCTTGCCCGCGCCGTTCGGGCCGATCAGCGCGTAGCGCTCACCCTTCGGAACGGCGATCGTTATGTCGCGCGCAACCTGAAGCTGGCCGAAGCTCTTGTTGACGTTGCGGGTTGCGAGTGCAGGTGCCGTCATGTGCTGCGCCGTCCCATCAGCATGCGATAGAGGTGCGACAATCCACCGAGAATGCCGTTCGGCAGCAGCATGACTGTTCCGACAAGCAGAAGGCCGATCCAGAAGTACCAGTATTGCGGATTGATGCCGGAGAACTGGTCGCGCGCGACCATAAAGATGACCGCTCCGATCAGGCCGCCATAGAGCATTCCGGCGCCGCCCAGGACAAGCATGACCAGCACGTCTGCCGAGCGCTGGAAGTCGATCACGCCGAGCGACACGGTGGACGTGGTCTGCGCGAGCAGGGCTCCGGCGATGCCCGCAATCGCGGCCGACATGGTGTAGATTTTGCGGATATGCGCATCGCTCGGTGCGCCGATGGCGGGCATGCGCACCGAGTTTTCGCGGATGCCGCGCAGTGCCAGGCCGAAGGGCGAATTGGTGAGACGCCGCGCCATCAGGAAGATCAGGAACAGCACGACCAGCGAGTAGACATAGGCGGTCCGGCCCCAGAGGTCGAACTCGTAGATGCCGAGCAGCTTGCCGATCCGGATGCCCTGCAGGCCATCGGCGCCGCCGGTGAGCCAATGCGCCGCGTTGGCAAGCTCGTGGACCAGAAAGCCGAGCCCGAGCGTGATCATGATCAGCGCCAGATGCTTGAAGCGCGCGACAATGAAGCTCGTGGCAAAGCCGAACAGGCCGGTGACGACCGCGGCAACGACGAGACCAAGAATCGGATCGCCGAAGCCATGTTTCGAGATGATGCCCGCGGTGTAGGCGCCGACTCCGAAAAATGCGGCATGGCCAAGCGACACGATGCCGGCATAGCCAAGGATCAGATCGAGCGAGAGCGCGAACAACGCAGTGATCGCGATCTGACTCGCGAGCGACAGATAGGTCGGGAACAGGAAGAACGGCAAAATGGTCGCAAGCCAGAACAGGTATTCCAGCGGATGCCAGCGGACCTGAGCGCGCAGATAGTCGTACGGAGTGAGGGATGGGGCGCTCATTGACATCACCGCTTCCCGAACAGGCCCTGAGGCCGCCACATCAGAAGAACGATCATCACCAGATAGATCATGAATGCGCCGATGCCCGGCACATAATATTTGCCCGCCATGTCGCTGATGCCGATCAGCACCGCGGCGACGAAGGACCCCCAGATCGAACCGAGGCCGCCGACCGAGACCACGATCAGCACGTAGACGAGATAGATCAGGGCAAAGGACGGATCGAGCCCGACGATTTCGATCGCCAGTGACCCGCCTAGGCCGGCAAGGCCCGACCCCAATGCGAAGGCGACGGCGAACGTGCCATCGACGTTGATACCGAGGCCGCGGGCCATGCGCTGATTGTCCACCGAAGCGCGCACCTGCTGACCGAAGCGGGTGTATTCCAGGGTCAGAACCAGAAGCAGCGAGACCGCAAGGCCGACGACGACAAGGAACAGGCGGTAGACGGCGAAGTTGATTCCGAAATAGACGATCGAGCCGCGCAGCCAGCTCGGCGTCACCGCGGGCTGCAGCACCGTCCCGAAGATATAGGCGGCGCTCGCGATCGACATGAAGGCGAGGCCGATCGTCAACAGCACCTGGTCAAGTTCGCTTGCACCATACAGCCTGCGATAAAGCGTGCGCTCGAGCGCCACGCTGACGATCGCGGCCGCGAGAAACGACATCGGCAAGGTGGCAAGGAACGGCCAGCCGAACGTATGGACCAGCGTCACTGTCACATAGCCCCCGAGCATCGCAAAAGCGCAATGCGCGAGGTTCACGAAATTCATCATGCCGAGCGTGACGGACAACCCGACCGACAACAGGAACAACAGCATGCCATAGGCGAAGCCGTCGAACAGAACGCCGATGATAGGCCCCAAAGTCGTCCCCTCAGCTCTCGTGGCCCCGCGGGGCCTTGGATGGTCCTGGGCAGTCAGGACCTTGTTCGCCCGCTCCCCTGCGGGCCGATCCAACGCTCCTTACAGAGCGAGACAATCCCAAAAGTCAACGCCTCTCAACAAAACGCCCGGAGCGAAGGGCCCCGGGCGTTTCAAGGTCCCAGGCGGGACTGGGTTATTTCTTCTTCATGCGCTCTTTGACGGGATCCTTGACGTTCTCGATCTTGTCGATCTCGACGTTCTGCAGCTTGCCGTCCACCTTCTCGACGCGGCGGATATAGACCGTCTGGATGATGTCGCGGGTTTCAGGGTCGATCGAGATCGGGCCGCGCGGGCTTTCCCACTTGGAACCCTTGGCGGCATCGATCATCGCCTGCGCGTCGGTCTTGCCGCCGGTCTTCTTCAGCGTGTCGTAGATGAGCTGCATGCCATCCCAGCCGCCGATCGAGAAGTAATCGGGGTTGCGGCCGTAAGCGGCGTTGTAGGCCTTCACGAAGGCGTCGTTCTTGGCCGACTTATGCGCCCAGTCATAGTGACCGGCGGTGATGATGCCGAGAGCGGCATCGCCGAGCGTCTTCAGCGCATTGTCGTCGGTGACTTCAAGCTGACCCATGACCTTGGTCTTGCGCGCATCGATGCCACGCTCGGCCAGTGCCTTGCCGAGAGCGCCCGGCTGGGAGCCGCCCGGAACGAAGATGTAAATGCCTTCGGGGTTGAGATCCTTGGCGCGCTGGACGTACGCCGAGAAGTCCGGATTGGCGACCGCCATCTTGACCTCACCGACGATTTCGCCGCCGGCATCCTTGAAGCCCTGGACGAACGCGCCGCCGGCATCGAGTCCCGGACCATAGTCGGACACCATGGTGTAGGCTTTTTTGACGCCGGCCTTCTTGGCTGCCCAATCGCCGAGCGCCTGGTTGAGCTGCGGTGTCGTGAGCGAAACGCGCGCCATGTACGGCGACTTGGTGGTGATGATCGAGGTCGCTGCATTCATGACGACCATGAACTTCTTGGCCTGATCCGACACGTCGCCGGCAGCCATTGCGTTCGGGGTCAGGACGAAGCCTGCGAGGATGTCGACGCCGTCACGTACGACGAGTTCCTGCGCAAGACGTTTTGCGACGTCGGGCGCGATACCGCCGGTGTCCTTGCGAATGAACTCGACCTTGCGGCCGGCGACGGTGTCGCCGTTTTCCTTCACGAAAAGCTTGATAGCGTTGTCCATCTGCGTCGCGGCATCCGCGAACGGGCCGGAATAGGGCATGATCAGCCCGATCTTGATCGGTCCCTGCTGCGCATTCGCGCCGCCCGCAAACATTGCGGTCGCGGCGAGCGCGGCAAGTCCAAATACTCTTCTGTTCATCGCTTATCCTCCGGAAAGTCTTGGTTTTAAACGCGTGGTCGCGTTGGCGGGGACACTATCGAGAGCGGCCCAAACGGTCAATGAATTGCACCCTCGATGCGGCAAATTGCAATGCCCATCGCAGCGGGTTTGGTAAACGTTGGGATTTTACGCCGAGGCCGGATTGTGCACTGCCCAGAACGTGATCAATCATATTCGATATGAACGCGAATGGCGCGGATAGCGTCATCGTAGAATCCATATTTCTTTGCCTTGTCGATCATCGCGGAAATCGGGTCAGGCGCGGTCGAGCCGGGCTCGGCCGACGCGCCGCGCGGGGGGAGAAGAAGCGCCCGCAGATCGGCTTCCGGAATCCAGACATGCTCGGCGGTGCATGTTGCCGTGAAGGGCAGGCCGCGGGCGATCTCGTCGGCGCTCCACCCGGCGGGTACGCGCAGTTTCAGGCGTCCGTAGTCTTCCCTTTCGAGAAGTTGATGTTGGCCGCGAGAGAGCCGGATGATCATGACTGTGTCAGCCCGCTGGAGCGAGTTCGGCTTTGTGCGGCTTGGCGGCCGCAGCCGGCAGGTCCGCGACCTGGGTGGCAAACAACGATGCCGACCGGGACGCTTCGTCCTGCGTCATGTCGCCAAAATACATCTGGCACGCGACATAGTTCAGCCCCGCATGCGCGGCCTGATCGCCAAGAATGTCGCGCACGGTGTTCGGCGAGCCTGCCGCGCCATTGCCCATTTTCAGCAACTCGTCGAACGTATCGGGATAGACATGACCGATCGGGAAATTCGTGCCGGCTTCCTTCCAGAGCATTTCCATCGCTTCGCGCCACGGCTTGTAGGCGCGGCGTCCGATGGCAATCGCTTCCGCATCTGTATCGGCGACCACAACATGGCGCGTGATGCCGATATGCGGCAAGGCGCTCCGATCGCGACCCAGCCGATCCCACTCCTCTCGGTAACGCTCCGATACCGCACGCGCATTGTTGATGGCGCCGAGCATCATGATATTGGCGCCATTCTGCGCGGCCCAGGGTGCGGAATCCGGTTTCGTGGTCGCATACCAGAGCGGCGGATGCGGGCGCTGCAGCGGGTGGATGCGGACCGGAAAGCGCTCGATGGTGATGTGCCTGCCCTTGAAGTGAACCTCATCCTGCGTGAAGGCCTGGCGGATGATTTCGAAATTCTCCAGATAACGGGCCTGAGCGGTCGCTGGGTCGTCGCCATACATCGCGATTTCGTACGGCATCGAACCGCGGCCCAAGCCCAGTTCCAGCCGCCCGCCGCTCAGTTGATCGAGCATGCAGATTTCTTCGTAGATACGGACGGGGTGATAGATCGGCAGAACGAACAGGAGCGGTCCAAGCCGCATGCGGCGGGAGCGCTGGGCCGCCGAGGCGAGAAAAATGCCGGGCGAGGGGGCGTAACCGAGCGGGGTGCCGTGATGCTCGGCGAGGTGATAGCAGAAGAAGCCGAGGCGGTCGCACAATTCGATGAATTGCAGCCGGTCCTCGTATTGCCGGTGCAACGATGTCCCCGCGCGGTCCATATGGTCGAAGATCGCATATTTCATTGCGGCGCTCCTGCTCGTGCCCGAAGCCCTATCGTCCGACGCACATCGTTGTCAAGACAACGATTTGCAAGCAACAATGTTCGGGAGGAGGGGTGTGACCGATTGCCTGCCCCGTGAGAGCATGCGATGACAATGCGCGATTGGGGAGGCCTCGATGGCGCGCAAGACAGCGGCCGCGCAACGGCGTAACACGTCCACGCTCGCATCAAGGCGCGGCACGGCGCCCGCGAGCAATCCGACGCCCCTGACGGGTCTGGTCGCGTTCAAGCTCATCCATCTTGCCGACACGATCAGCCGCGCCGCGACGCTGGTCTACGAGAAGCAATTCGGACTGAACAATTCCGAACTGCGCGCGATGATCGCGCTGCGGGACATGCAGCCGCTCACGATCGCCGATCTCAGCCGGGTCGGCCGCATCGACAAGGCCTGGGTCAGCCGCTCGGTTGCGAGCCTGGTTGACCGCGGTCTGGTCAGCCGCGAGGCGCACCCCACTGACCAGCGCATGGCCCTGATCCGCCTGACCGCCGCCGGGCTGGCCCTGACGCGGGCTTTCGAGCCGGTGGCCCACGCTCGGCAGAAGCGGCTGCTCACCGGACTGACACAGCGCGAGGCATTTCGCGTCATCGACATGCTCCAAAAGAATGCAGATCAATTGCTGAAAGCGCCTTAGGATAGCGTTGCCCGGGGTGCCGCGAATGGCGCCGCCGGTCGAACGCAGGTGTCCACACGCGGGTCAGCAGGGATGTCGGAGCTTCGTTTCCAGATCAACGGCCGCTGGCGTACCGAGAGTGGCGTTCCTCCGACCACCACGCTGCTGGACTATCTGCGGCTGAATGCGCGGCTGACGGGAACCAAGGAAGGCTGTGCCGAGGGCGATTGCGGGGCATGCACCGTGGTCGTCGGATTGCCTCAGGCCGGCGGCGGGGTCGCCTGGCGCGCGGTGAATTCCTGCCTCGTGTTGCTGCCGCAGATCGATGGACTGCCGGTCATCACGGTGGAGGGGCTGGCGCAGCCGGATGGCACTCTGCATTCGGTGCAGCAGAGCCTGATCGAGGCTGACGCCACGCAATGCGGCTTCTGCACGCCCGGCTTTGCGATGGCGATGTTTGCCTTCGCCCATGAGACGAAATCAGCGGGAGATGAAGCGCGCGACGACGAGACCATCCATGAGGCACTCGCCGGAAACCTTTGCCGCTGCACCGGCTATCGTCCGATCGTGGAGGCCTGCAAGACCATGCGCGCCGATCCGCCGGGCTGCGGCGCAGCCGGGCGCGCCGGTGAAGCGGCGGCCGAGTACCGGCAGGGTGCGCAGCTTTATCTTGCGCCGCGCAGCATCGGCGAACTGGTGGAGGCGAAGGCCCAGCACCCCGATGCGCTCGTGCTGGGCGGCGGTACCGATCTCGGCATCCGGGTCTCCAAGGAGCGCGAAGCGTTTCCGGCGGTAATCTCGACCCAGTGGGTCGGAGAGCTTCGCGCAATCTCTGAGGATACCGACACGCTCACCATCGGCGGCGGCGTCACCTATACGAACGCGTTGCCGTCTCTCGACAAGCACTTTCCGTCCTTCGCCGCACTGGTGCGCCGGATCGGCTCACGCCAGATTCGTAATATCGGGACACTGGCCGCCAATATCGCCAACGCCTCGCCGATCGGCGACACCATCCCCTGCCTGATGGCGCTCGATGCGACGATCGTGCTGCGCTCGCGGCGCGGCGTCAGGCGTGTGAAGGCTGATGAATTCATCGTCGGCTATCGCAAGACGGCGATGGATCAGGACGAAGTCATCGAAGCCATCGAAATCCCGAAGCTGAAGCGGGGTACGTCTTTCACCGTCTACAAATTGTCGAAGCGCTTCGACCAGGATATCTCGACCGTGATCGGCGCCTATCGGCTGCGCGTCGAAAGCGACATGGTTACGGAAATGCGCGTAGCCTATGGCGGCATGGGCGCAACAACGGCGCGCGCGACGCATGTCGAAGCCGCGCTCACCGGCCAGCCGTGGACGGCCGAAACCTTGCGCGGCCTCGACGCGCTGATCGCGCAGGACTTCCAGCCGATGACCGACCATCGTGGCACCGACGCCTACCGCCTGCGCGCGGCGGCCAATCTCATTCGCAGGCTGCAGATCGAGACCACAGCCGGGCAGCAAACTGGAGTCTGGCAGCTATGAACGCGCCCCTGTCCCGCATTCGTGGCGGCGCGCATGCTTCGGTGAAGCATGACAGCGCGGCCGGGCATACCAACGGTCAGGCGATCTATCTCGACGACATTCCGATGGTACCGGGCTCGCTTGAGACGGCGCTGGTGCTGTCGCCGCATCCGCATGCGCGCATCGTGTCGATCGATGTGTCGGCAGCGCTCACCGCCGATGGAGTGGCGGCGGTGGTCACGGCCGCTGATATTCCCGGCAAGAACGACATCGCGCCGATCCGCACCGACGAACCGCTGCTTGCCGCAGGCCTCGTCGAGCACGAGGGGCAGGTGGTCGCCGCGGTCGCTGCGACGACGCTCGATCTGGCGCGCGCCGCCGCGAAGCTCGTGAAGGTCGAATACGACGTGCTGCCGGCCGTGCTCACCGTCGAGGAAGCGATCGCGAAGGAACTGTACGTCTCGCCGGTTCAGACGATGGATCGCGGTGACATTAACGCCGCTCTCAAGTCCGCCCCGCATCGGCTCAACGGCGAATTCCATTGTGGCGGGCAGGATCACTTCTATCTCGAGGGCCAGATCGCGATCGCAACGCCGGGCGAGGGCAATCGCGACGTCCATGTCTATTCATCGACGCAGCATCCGACCGAGGTGCAGCACGGCGTCGCGCATGTGCTCGGCATTCCGTTCAATGCCGTGACGGTGGAAGTGCGCCGCATGGGCGGCGGCTTCGGCGGCAAGGAAAGCCAGCCGACCATCATTGCCGGGATCGCCGCGTTGCTGGCTTGGAAGACGCGCAAGCCGGTGAAGTTGCGGCTGCCGCGCGATGACGATATGCGCGCCACCGGCAAGCGGCATCCTTTCTATTATCGCTACGATGTAGGCTTCGCCGATGACGGCACGATTCTCGGTCTCGATCTTATGCTTGCGGCGAATGGCGGGCATGTTGCCGACCATACGCCCGCGGTGCTCACGCGTGCGCTCTGCCATTCGGACAATTGCTATTGGCTGCCGGTGCTGCGCTTCCGCGGTCTGCCATGCAAGACCAACACGGTGTCGAACACCGCGTTCCGTGGTTACGGCGGGCCGCAGGGCATGTTCGCGATTGAAACCATCGTCGATACGATCGCGCGGCATCTCGGCAAACCGCTCGAAGAAGTGCGCAGCCGCAATTTCTATGGTCACGGTCGCGACAACGTCACGCCATACGGCATGACGGTCGAGGACAACATTATCGAGGCCGTGATCGGCGAGTTCGATCGCACGGTCGATCTCAAAGGGTGGCGCGAGAGCGTGCTCGCTTTCAACAAAACGAGTCCCATCGTGAAGAAGGGTCTCGCCACAATGCCGGTGAAGTTCGGCATCTCGTTCAACCGCCCGGCGCTGAATCAGGCCGGTGCGCTTGTGCATGTCTACATGGACGGCAGCGTGACGCTGAACCATGGCGGCACGGAGATGGGGCAGGGCCTGTTCATCAAGGTCGCGCAGGTGGTGGCCGAGACGTTCCAGATCGACGTCGACAATATCAAGATCACCGCGACCACCACCGGCAAGGTGCCGAATACGTCGCCGACCGCAGCATCGTCCGGCTCCGATCTCAACGGCATGGCGGCAAAGAATGCCGCCGAGCAGATCAAGGACCGGATGGCCGACGTCGCAGCCGAGCAGTTCAACGTGCCGAAAGGCGAGATCGTATTCTCGTCGAACCGCATCTATGCCGGCAACCGCTCGATGTCGTTCGCGGAGCTTGCGGCGCTGTCATGGGAGAAGCGCGTGTCGCTGTCGGCGACCGGCTTCTATCGCACGCCGAAGATCCACTGGGACTTCACCACCAATAGCGGGCGGCCGTTCTATTACTTCACCTACGGCGCGGCCGCAGCCGAAGTCGCGATCGACACGCTGACCGGCGAGATGCGCGTGCTGCGCGCGGAGCTTTTGCAGGATTGCGGCGAATCCCTCAATCCGGCGATCGATCTGGGTCAGATCGAGGGCGCCTTCGTCCAGGGTATGGGCTGGCTCACCAGCGAGGAACTGGTTTGGGACACCAAGGGCAGGCTGCGGACGCATGGTCCCTCAACCTACAAGATTCCCGGCAGTCGGGATGTCCCGCCGGTGTTCAACGCCCGCATTCTGCAGAATGCACCGAACCGCGAAGAGACGATTTTCAGATCCAAGGCCGTCGGAGAGCCGCCGCTGATGCTGGCGCTCTCGGTGTGGCTCGCGGTCCGCGACGCGATCTCGTCGCTGTCGGATTACAAGCTCGCGCCGAAGATCGACGCGCCGACAACGCCCGATCGGGTGCTCGCGGCGGTGGATGAGATGAGGTCGCGGATCGTTTGATGATGTCTGCCGCTCGTCCCCGCGAAAGCGGGGACCCAGAAACAAGAAATCTGGATTTCCGCTTTCGCGGGAATGAGCGCGGAGACAGGATCGACTTTGTCTACAACGTGAGTTGCCGCACCGCGTCCTCTGCGGCTCTTGTCCTGGCGTCGATCTCCTTCTCCAGCTTTGCGTCCAGAGCGGCGATCTCCGCGAGGCGATCCTCCTGCGTCTTGAGCGTCGCGACATAGCGGCGGCCGAGATCGTTGTTCGCTCCGACCGACTGCAGATTGCTGCGAACGCGCTCCTGATCGCGCGCGATGCGTTCTCGTTCGCTCTCGAGCTGTCCGCGTTGGACCTTGGCCTTGTTCATGTCCTCGATCAGAGCGGCGAGTCTTGCGACCACAGCCTTCAGCGCCGGTGTCTCGTTTTGCAGGCCGCGAATCTTGACGAGCATGTCCTCGACGTCGAGCTCGGTCAGTATGATCTGCTCGCTGTCGAGATGCTCGGTGGTGAATCGCGCCTTGGTGGTCTTGCCTTTGGGTGCTGAGATCGTGTGACGATAGCGGGTCGGCGTCTCCTCGACACCGGTCATGGCGGCGACAGGTGTCCAGCCGGCCATGCGCCTTTCCTCGATGACGATGTCGCGATCCTCGTCCGGCGGCGCTGTCACCTCATAGTCGATGCTGTGGGTCGATCGGGTCTGTACCGTCAGCGTGCCGTTCAGCGCCTTGCCCAGCATCGACTGTACGATGCCTTTGTCATCGCGGCGGATCGCGGTTTTCGTATCCACGGCGAAGGTTGCAAGCCGCGTCGCATCTTTTGGCGTGAGCGGCAGCAGGGCGTCGCCCGCAAAATTGGTGCTGCCGTCGCCAGCTTTGTCGAATGTCGTGACGAGGCCGGCCGGCAGTGCGCTGTCGCCGTCATTCTTCAGCCGCATCGCGGCGAGCGGGTGGTTCGAACTGACGTCAGGCTGATACAGCCAGACCCGGGTGACCGGAATCTCCCGATCGATAAAAGGCACCATCATGGTGTGACCGGTCGCAAGCGAGAGCTTCGCGGGGAAACGATACAAGAGCTGCGTCGACGCCTCCTCGGCGGCGGCGGCATTGCCGGCCGCTGCGGCAGGCGCGGCTGTCAGTGGCGCGGCAACCTCGGCCGCCGGGAGCGGCCGGGCTGCCCGTGTCGTCGCCAGCGCGGCCGCGACCTGGTCGTTGCGGAATTGTGCTTGCGGCGCCGCGGGCGGTGCAGCCTTTTCCTGGACGTCGTCGCGGCGCGGCACGACGCGCGTGCCGGTCGAGACCGGTATTTCGGGCCGGTTCGCGAACAGCGCCGTATAAAGCGGTTGGCGCAACGCAACCGGATTGCCGGAGACAAGAGTCAGATCGACATCCTTCCAGTCGCCCCCGGTCAGGTTCTCGACCACGGCCCAGCCTTGTAACCGCGCTTTGGGCGTCTCGGCGCCGTCCCTCGGCAGCACGATGCGGTATGCAGTCTTCCACACAGGCGCTGCGACCACATAGCTGATCGCGACATCGCGCGTGCCCTCGCCCAGGAAGCCGACCGACACCGTGCGCCGATCTTTGGCGCGGTTCTCGATCAGGCCCGCAAGCAGACGTTCGATCTGCTGACGCGTGCGCGGATCGGTGAAGCGAAGTTCCGTCACCTCTTCTAGGATCGCCTGTGTCATGCCAGACGGTGTCATCAGCGTCAGGCGATGCCGCGCGGTCGCTCCGCCATTGTTTGGCAGCGCGACCTGTTCGCGCACGACCTTGAGGACACGGCCTTTCGCGGTGACCGGGCCGGCGATCTCAATCTCGCTGCCGGTCAGTGCATTCAGCAAATCGGGCGACGAGTTGAGCGCCTCCGGCCCGAACGGCAGGTCACGGAAAAGCTCCGGCAGCGGTGTCTTTCCAGGCAGGCTGACGGCGCCGGCGGAGCCGGTGCGGTCAAAGACCGTGAGGCTTTTGAGGATGTCATCCACCTGATCGAGCCGTACACCAAGCTCGACCGACGAATTGCCGGTCACAGTGCCACCATGAGTGAACTGGGCGAGCCCGGAATTCGACAGGGTGACCTGCCGCAGCGGAAGCTCCGCGGCCGCAGCGGGACAGGGCGCCACAGGCCAGGCCGCGGCAAGCGCCAGCGCTGCCGCACCCACGATTTCACGATTCATGATTGTTCTCCCGTCCCCGTGTTGACCGGACATGCGCCCATGGTCCACCCGCCGCGACAGTGGCGAGCGAGCGGGGCTCAATCATGACGTCCGTGAGGGTCTCTCGGTCATTGGCCGATGCGGTGGCGGCGACCGCCTCCCCTCAGGTGTTACCCATCGGTCTGGTTTGGCTTTGAAATCAAAAACTTTCGCCGGTCCCCTTTACGCCTCGCCATTGACTCGCCAAGTTCCTGAGATTAGCAGAGCGAACATTCATTCGCTTTATGCTGCATCGCACAAACAGGGGGAATTCTTGCGCCAGGCCAATGCTCAGCTGCATTCCGACCGCCGTACCGAGATTCTCGACGCGGCGCGGCGCTGCTTTGCGCGCACCGGTTTCCACCAGACTTCGATGCAGCAGGTCTGTGCCGAGGCCGGGATGAGCCCGGGCAATGTCTATCGCTATTTCCCGTCCAAGGAAGCGATCATCGCCGGCATTGCCGAGCGTGATCGTGCCGAGGTCGCTGCGCAACTCGCGGACGCACAATTCACCACGGATTTCTTTTCGACGTTCGCCGCGTTGGCGCGCCATCATTTCGTCGAGCGTACCGCCGAGGAAGTCGGACTGTGCGCCGAGATCATGTCCGAGAGCCGCCGCAATCCGACGATCTCGAAAATCATGAACGAGTTCGACGCCGACGTGAAGGACCGGCTCGTCACCATGCTGCAAAGCGCGCAGGCGCGCGGAGATATTTCGCGCGATGCGGATATCGGCACGGCCGTGGAGATGCTGATGGTCATTGCCGACGGAGTATGGTGGCGCCGCGCAGTCGATCCGAACTTCGACGCCGAAGCGGTTCTGCCGATGTTCTTCGACGTCACGAAATACATGCTGCTTGAACGCGGCAAAGGACAACAGACGGAACGCAGCGCTGAGCCGGTTTGGGCGCGCGCGGCTGGTTCGGGAGGCAAGCAATGAAAGCAAGCCGTATCGTCGCGATCGGCCTTGTGGTCGGCGCGGTGGCTTGGGTCGCATCCGGCCATTTGATGCCGCATGAATCCGCAGAGAGCCGTGCTGCGATCCGCGCCGGGTCTAGCGAGCCGAAGCCGTTCCGTGTTGCCGTCACCGAGACCAAGCTCGTGCCGCACTCGCGCAAGCTTACGCTATCCGGCCGTACCGAGGCCGACAAGAAGGTCACCATCACCGCTCGCACGGGCGGCATCCTTACCGAGATGCGGGCGAAGCGTGGCCAGCATGTTAAGAAGGGCGAGATCCTCGCCGTTCTCTCCGACGACGCGCGCGAGGCGCAAGTCGCGCAGGCGACCGCGCTGTTCAATCAGCGCAAGTCCGAGCTTGAGGCACGCCGGAAGCTGATTGAACAGGGGAACATGCCCCGGCTCGAAGCCATGAACCTCGAAGCGCAGTTCAAGTCGGCGGAAGCCGCGCTGGCGCAAGCCGTGGCCGAGCGCGACCGCGGCGTTTTGCGTGCACCATGGGATGGCATCGTATTCGATACCGCGGAGGTCGGCGGTGCGGCGCTCTCCTTCACGGGCGCCCCGGTAGCCCAGATGGTGGCGATCGACCCGTTACTCGCGGTCGTCGAGGTGTCGGAGACCCGTCTGGCCGGACTAAAGGTCGGGGATCCGGCGGAAGTCCGCCTCGTCAACGGACAGAAGGTTATGGGGCGTCTTCGCTATGTCGCCAAGACCGCAAGCGCTACCACTCGCACCTATCGCGTCGAGGTGGAACTGCCTAACCCGAACAACGCGATCCCCGACGGCATCACCGCCGAAGTTTCGATTCCGATGGCACCGGTTCCGGCGTCGCGCGTACCGCGATCGGCAC
>VFQN01005271.1_pt1 | contig 15993 bp, 13 predicted proteins | sample 3512371 | NCBI WGS metagenome assembly VFQN01 (sample SAMN10412370, study PRJNA504923) | tailings metagenome | isolation source: Replicate 2 from Balatoc abandoned mine | place: Philippines: Itogon, Benguet | collected 2017-08-28 | reverse complement strand
CGCTGCGGCCGCCGACCATGTGGCGCAGGTGCTGCTTGGCGAGTTCGTCGTCGGTGAGGTCCAGCGTCTCGAAACCGTGGCGGCGGAAGTTGCGGCCGACCTTGTCGGCTTCTTCGCGGTGGGCCACCGCGACGCCGACGAAGACGTGCGCCAGCTTCGAGTCGGAGATGCGGTAGTTGAACTCGGTCACCGCGCGCGGGCCGACCAGTTCGCAGAAGCGCCGGAAGCTGCCGCGCTCCTCGGGGATGGTGACGGCATAGATCGCCTCGCGCTGCTCGCCGACTTCGGCACGCTCGGCCACGAAGCGCAGCCGGTCGAAGTTCATGTTGGCGCCGCAGGTGATGGCCACGAAGGTCTTGCCCTTGAGCCGGTGCTGCTCGACGTACTGCTTGACCGCCGCCACGCCCATGGCGCCGGCCGGCTCCATGATGCTGCGCGTGTCCTGGAACACGTCCTTGATGGCGGCGCAGACGGCGTCGGTATCGACCACCACGAAGTCGTCGACCAGCTCGCGCGCCAGGCGGAAGGTCTCCTCGCCGACCAGCTTGACCGCCGTGCCGTCGGAGAACAGGCCGACGTCCGCCAGCGTGACGCGCTTGCCGGCGCGCACCGAGCGAAGCATCGCGTCGGAGTCGTTCATCTGCACGCCGATGACCTGGATGTCCGGCCGCACCGACTTGATGTAGGCGGCCACCCCCGACACCAGCCCACCGCCGCCGATGGCGACGAACACCGCATCGATCGGCCCCTGGTGCTGGCGCAGGATCTCCATGCCGATGGTGCCCTGGCCGGCGATCACGTCCGGGTCGTCGAACGGATGGACGAAGGTCAGGCCCTGCTCGCGTTCCAGCTCGAGCGCGTGCAGGTAGGCGTCGGAGTAGCTGTCGCCGTGCATCACCACCTCGCCGCCGAGGGCGCGCACCGCGTCGACCTTCAGCTTCGGCGTTGTCACCGGCATCACCACCAGGGCGCGGCAGCCGAGCTGGCGGGCGCCGAGCGCAACGCCCTGGGCGTGGTTGCCGGCCGAGGCGCAGATCACGCCGCGCCGCAGCTGTTCGGGGCTCAGATGAGCCATCTTGTTGTAGGCGCCGCGCAGCTTGAAGCTGAACACCGGCTGGCTGTCCTCGCGCTTGAGCAGCACCTGGTTGCCGAGCCGGCGCGACAGGGCCCGGGCAGGCTCCAGAGGCGTCTCGCGGGCGACGTCGTAGACGCGGGCGGTGAGGATCTTCTGCAGGTAGTCGGCGAGCGTCAGCGCGCGGGGGGCGGCCGTCTTCTTCGCGGGGCTGCGGCGCGGGCCGGCCATGGGCGGTCTCCAGGGGACTTTGCGGCGCCGCATCATACCTTCGCGCGCCATGCGGCCGGCCCAAGAAAAAGGCCCAGGACATTGCTGCCCTGGGCCGAATCCACCAATGGAGGAGGTGGAGGAGACAAACGGTTCGGGCGGTCGATTCGCGTGAAAACGAAACAAAACGAGCGCCGAATGCGAAGCAGTGTAGGGCCATTCATGCTGCGCCGCAATAACCTGCGCAGGGGCATCGTAGAGAGGCCACTCGAAGCGGCCATGACGCGATGCACAATCCGCGGCGCGCGCACCGAGGGGGTGCGCTGGACAGGGGAACGCACATGGAGTGCACGATCAACTGGCTGCCGGGCAGCGGCATGGCCTTTCTCGCCGAGACCGGCAGCGGGCATGTGCTGACCATGGACGGCGCACCCGATGGCGGCGGCCGCAACCTGGCGCCGCGGCCGATGGAGACGGTGCTGGCCGGTACCGGCGGCTGCACCGCCTACGACGTGGTGCTGATCCTCAAGCGCGGCCGCCACGATGTGCGCGGCTGCCAGGTGAAGCTCGACGCCCAGCGCGCCGAAACCGACCCGAAGGTGTTCACCCGGATCCACATGCACTTCGTCGTGACCGGGCGCGAATTGCCCGAGGCGGCCGTCGATCGCGCAATTCGCATGTCGCACGAGAAATACTGTTCGGCCAGTGCCATGCTGGCCAAGACGGCCGAGATGACGACCAGCTTCGAGATCGTGCCCGCCTGAGGCGCTGCCGCTTCAGAGGCGGTGCGCCGTGGTCGTCATGACCTTGGCGGCGGCGCGCATCGCCCAGCGCGCCGGCAGGGGCAGCTCCGAGGCGCCGGCGGCCTCGGCGTCGTCGGCGTGGCGGGCCTCGTCGGCCCGCATCTGGTCGACGATGGCGCGGGATGCCGTGTCCTGCGCCGGCAGGCGGTCGAGGTGGCCCTCGAGGTGGCGCTCGACCTGCCGCTCGGTCTCGACCAGGAAGCCCAGGCTCGCCCGATCGCCGGCCCGGGCGGCCACCAGCCCGAGCGCGAAGGCGCCGGCGTACCACAGCGGGTTGAGCAGGCTCTGCCTTGCGCCGAGTTGCTGCAGCCGCTGTTCTGTCCAGGCCAGGTGGTCGGTCTCCTCGCGGGCCGCCTGCTCGAACTGGCGGCGCAGCGCCTCGTCGCGCGTGCCCAGGGCCTGGGCGCTGTACAGTGCCTGGGCGCAGACTTCGCCGACGTGATTGACGCGCATCAGCGCGCCCGACAGTTCTCGCTGCTCGTCGGTCAGCGGCACTGGCTCGGCGGCGGGGCGCGGACAGGCCCGCGCGGCATGGCTGCCGCCGGAGATGGTGCGAAGCGCGGTGTCCAGAGCGATCAGCAAGGCGTCCATGGGGCGTCGGAAAGAGAGTTGGCCGAGGATAGCGCCGGCGCTCGTCGGGATACGTTGCGCACAGGACCTCGCCGCTTCGTGAACACGGGTTTTCCCTGGTGTTGGAAGCTGCCCATGACCTGCTTACAGCTCGTTGTGCACAGGCAACAGCCGGCCCGAAACCCCCCCTAAATCTTTGCAAGCCGTGGGGGGGTCTGGTGGAATACGCGGCAACTTCCGCTGAGGGGGTTCGGCCTGATCTGTCCGCCAGGACGTCTGTCGATCGGGACCTCTTGTTCAACCTAGGAGATAGTCGCAATGAAAAAATCTCTGCTCGCTCTCGCCGTTCTGGGCGCGTTCGCCGGTACCGCCGCCGCTCAGTCGTCGGTGACGATCTATGGTGTGCTTGACCAGAGCATCGCCAAGCGCAACGATTGCAACCCCTGCGCCATCAACCCCGGAGCACCTGGGAGCGACGCCTGGACGGTGCAGCAGTCCACGCAGTCGCGCCTCGGTTTCCGCGGCAACGAGGATCTCGGCGGCGGTCTGTCGGCTCAGTTCCAGATTGAGCACCGTTTTTCGCCCGATACCGGCGCCCCTCTGAACAGCAATGCCTTCTGGCAAGGTCGCAGCTACGTGCAACTGACCAGTGCTGCGGCGGGTTCAATCTACCTCGGTCGCGAGTACACCCCGGCGTTCTGGATCGAGTTGAAGTCGGACCCGTTCGGCAACGACGGTGTGGGCCAGACCGGCATCGGCATCAACTACGCTGGCTTCCTGACCCCGGATCCGGTCGGTAACGGCGCCCGCTCGTCGAACACGGTTGGCTACAAGACGCCCAACATGGGCGGCTTGACCGCCAATGTGGCTGTGAGCTTGGCGGAGACATCCGGCCTGGGCCGCAACACGGGCTTCAATGTCGAGTATGCCGCCGGCCCGATCTACGCTGGCCTGGGCTACGAGAAGATGAACGACGGCTCGAGCGACGGCCAAGGGGTGATGAACCTCGCGTTCCACTACAACCTTGGCTTCATCAAGCCGATGTTCTACTACGCCAAGTCGAAGACCGGCCTCAATGGCGACACCAGTCACAAGATGTTTTTGCTGTCCGCGACGGCTCCGCTGGGCAACGGCGTGGTGAAGTTCGGTCTCTCGCGCATCACCCTGGATGTGCCGTCTGCCGCTGCGGAAGACAAGCACACCAAGCTCGGCCTGGGCTACAACTACAACCTGAGCAAGCGCACCAACCTGTACTTCGACCTGGGCAGCGCGAGCGGAGCCGCCAGCTTTGCCGGCGTCAAGGGCGAGCGCAGCACCGCCTACGCGGTGGGCGTGCGCCACACGTTCTGATTCAACGCTCGCCTCGCGCGAGCCTGATTCGAACGAGTTTGAAAGGCCGCCTTCGGGCGGCCTTTTTCATGGAGGCGCTGGTACGCGTCTCGTTCGAGTCCCCCATGAATCGCCGTCCGGCTCTCCTCCTTCTCTCGCTCGGGCTGGTCGCGTGTGCGACTGTCGATCCGATGCCGCCGTCCGCGGCGCAGGGCCCCTGGCAATCGTGGCAGACCTACGATCTGCCGGGCAAGCGCAGCACCGTCTACCAGACCCGCAGCGACGGCGGGCGCAGCGTCGTGCAGGCGCAGGCCGACCGTTCGGCCAGCATGTTCCGCCGGCAACTGCGCCTGGACGCAGTACAACTCGCGCGCGTGCAGTTCTCCTGGCGCGTGGCTGGCCTGATCGCCAACGCCGACCTGAGCGATGCGGAGGCTTCCGACTCGCCCGTGCGCCTCGTGTTCGCCTTCGACGGTGACCATGCCAGGCTGTCGCCTCGCAACCGCATGCTGTTCGATCTGGCGCAGGTGCTGACCGGCGAGCCGCCGCCCTACGCGACGCTGATGTACGTCTGGGACAACCGCGCCACGGCCGAATCGGTCATCCTCGGCCCGCGCACCGACCGGGTCCGCAAGATCGTGATCGAGTCGGGCGCCTCGCGTGTGGGGCAATGGCTGCACTACGAGCGCGACCTGCGTGCCGACTTCAGGCGCGCGTTCGGCGAAGACCCCGGCGCGCTGATCGGCGTCGCGCTGATGACCGACACCGACAACACGGCCAGCAGCGCCAGCGGGCAATACGGCGAGGTGCGGCTGATCGCACGTGACGGCACGCCGCTGTGAAGCGGGGCATCATCGGGGCATTCCCGCTTGGCGCGGGGCACGCAATTTGCTGAACTGCGCTGCCGGCAGCCTGCCGGAGCGCCGACCCCACCGATCCTCGCGAATGCTTGCCTTCATCCTGCGTCGCCTGCTGCAGGCAATCGTCGTCATGCTGACGGTGGCCTTCATCGCCTTCATGCTGTTCCAGTACGTCGGCGATCCGGTGACCAACCTGCTCGGCCAGGACGCCACGCCCGAGCAGCGCAAGCAGTTGCGTGCCGACCTCGGCCTGGACAAGCCCTTCCCGGTGCAGTTCGCGGCGTTCGTCGGCAATGCGCTGAACGGCGAGTTCGGGCTCAGCCTGCGCCAGGGGCGCAAGGTGTCGTCGCTGATCGCCGAGCGGCTGCCGGCCACGCTGGAGCTGGCGCTCTCCGCCGCGGTCATCGCGCTGCTGGTCGGTATCCCGATGGGTGTGTACGCCGCGCTGCGGCGCGGCACCGTGCTGTCGCAGCTGATGATGACCTTCTCGCTGGTGGGCGTGTCGCTGCCCACCTTCCTGATCGGCATCCTGCTGATCCTCGTCTTCGCGGTGATCCTCAAGGTGCTGCCGAGTTTCGGCCGCGGCGACGTGGTGGCGCTCGGACCGTGGACCACCGGTCTGCTCACCATCGACGGCCTGAAGCACCTGATCCTGCCGGCCGTCACGCTGGCGATCTTCCAGCTGGCGCTGATCATGCGGCTGGTGCGCGCCGAGATGCTCGAGGTGCTGCGTACCGACTACATCAAGTTCGCCCGCGCGCGCGGCCTGCCGGATCGGGTCGTCTATTTCGGCCATGCGCTGAAGAACACGCTGGTGCCGGTGATCACCATCACCGGGCTGCAGCTGGGCTCGCTGATCGCCTTCGCGATCATCACCGAGACGGTGTTCCAGTGGCCCGGCATGGGCCTGCTGTTCATCCAGGCGGTGCAGTTCGCCGACATCCCGGTGATGGCCGCCTACCTGTGCCTGATCGCGCTGATCTTCGTGCTGATCAACCTGGTCGTCGACCTGCTGTATTTCGCCGTCGATCCGCGCCTTCGCCTGGCCTCGGGAACGGGAGGACATTGATGGCCGCATCCACCTCCGCCGCTCACGCACGCGTCGCCGCGCACGGTGCCTACCAGCGCCTGGCAGCGTGGCATGGCGAGCTCACCGCCTTCCGCCGCGACCTGCACGCCCACCCCGAGCTCGGCTTCGAGGAGAAGCGCACCGCGGCGCGCGTGGCCGAGGCGCTGCGCGTGGCCGGCGTCGACGAGATCCACGAAGGCCTCGGCCGCACCGGCGTGGTCGGCATCGTGCGCGGGCGGCGTGGCGCGTCGACGCGCGCCATCGGCTTGCGTGCCGACATGGATGCGCTGCCGCTCGTCGAGGAGAACGACTTCGCCTGGCGTTCCTCGAAGCGCGGCCTGATGCACGGCTGCGGCCACGATGGCCACACGACGATGCTCGTGGGCGCAGCCCGCTACCTCGCCGCCACGCGCGACTTCGACGGCACTGCGGTGCTGATCTTCCAGCCCGGCGAGGAAGGCTTCGCCGGCGCCAAGGCGATGATCGACGACGGGCTGTTCGAACGCTTCCCCGTCGAATCGGTCTTCGCGATGCACAACTGGCCGGCGCTGCCGCCGGGCACGGTGGGCGTCAACCCCGGGCCGATGATGGCGGCGTCCGACCGCATCGAGATCATCGTGCAGGGCAAGGGCGGCCACGGTGCGCATCCTTACCTCGCGATCGACCCGGTGCTGGTGGCGGCCCACATCATCACCGCGGCGCAGAGCCTGGTGTCGCGCAACGTCAGCCCGATCGACAACGCCGTGGTCAGCCTGTGCTCGGTGCACTCCGGCGAGCCCAATGCGTTCGCGGTGATTCCGCGCGAGGCGCGCATCGTCGGCACGGTGCGCACCTTCCGCCGCGAGGTGCAGGACATGATCGAGGAGCGCCTCGGCCGCCTGGTCGAATCGGTGGCGCTGGGTTTCGGCGCCACGGCGCGGCTGAAGTACATGCGCAGCTATCCGGCCACGATCAACTCCGAGCGCGAGGCCGTCTTCGCGGCCGATGTGGCCGCCGGCATCGTCGGCGAGCAGCACGTGGTGCGCTCGCTGCCGCCGAGCATGGGCGCGGAGGACTTCTCCTTCATGCTGCAGGTGCGGCCCGGCGCCTACCTGCGGCTCGGGCAGGGCGGCGAGGGCAGCTGCTTCCTGCACAACAGCCGCTACGATTTCAACGACGACGTGCTGCCGCTCGGCGCGGCGCTGTTCGCCTCGCTCGTCGAGCGCGGGCTCGCCGCTCCCCCACCCTGACCACCACCGCCTGGAGACGCCATGACACTGCGCCAGACCTTCCTTGCCGCCGCTCTCGTCCTCGCGTTCGGCAGCGCGTCCGCCGCCACGCTGCGCGTGGCCAACCAGGGCGATGCGAACTCGATGGATCCGCATTCGCTGAACGAGTCGCTGCAGCTGAGCTTCACCGGCAACATCTACGAGCCGCTGGTCGGCCGTGACCGGAAGCTCGCGCTCACGCCGGCGCTGGCCACCGCGTGGAAGCAGACCTCGCCGACGGTGTGGCGCTTCGAGCTGCGCAAGGGCGTGACCTTCCACGGTGGCGAGAAGCTCACTGCCGACGACGTCGTGTTCAGCTTCAAGCGCGCCGCGGGCGACGGCTCCGACATGAAGGGCTACACCTCCTCGATCAAGGAGGTGCGCAAGGTCGACGACTTCACCGTCGACATCGAGACCACCGCGCCGTTCCCGATCCTGCCGGACGTGATCTCGCTCGTCTACATCATGAACAAGGCCTGGTGCGAGCAGAACAAGGCCGAGAAGCCGGTGGACCGCCGCAAGGGCATCGAGAACGCCGCCTCCTTCCGCGCCAATGGCACCGGCCCGTTCCGGCTGAAGGAACGCCAGCCGACCACGCGCACGGTGCTCGTGCGCAACCTCAACCACTGGGCCAAGGCCGAGGGCAACGTCGACGAGGTGATCTTCACGCCGATCGGCAACGACGCCACGCGCGTGGCCGCGCTGCTGTCGGGCGAGGTCGACGTGATGGAGCCGGTGCCGCTGCAGGATGTGGAGCGGCTGAAGTCCAATGCCAACCTGAAGGTGATGCAGGGCCCCGAGCTGCGCACCATCTTCCTCGGCATGGACCAGAAGCGCGACGAACTGCTGTTCTCGAACATCAAGGGCAAGAACCCGTTCAAGGACATCCGCGTGCGCCGCGCCTTCTACCAGGCGATCGACATCGAGACGATCAGGACCCGCGTGATGCGCGGTGCGGCCACGCCGACCGCGCTGATGGTGGCGCCGGGCATCAAGGGCTTCGTGGCCGATCTCAACAAGCGCCCGCCTTTCGACGTCGAGGCGGCGAAGAAGCTGATGGCCGAGGCCGGCTACCCGAACGGCTTCGAGGTCGGCATGAACTGCCCGAACGACCGCTACGTCAACGACGGCGAGATCTGTCAGGCGGTGGCGGCCAACCTCGCGCGCATCGGCGTGAAGGTCAACCTGCAGGCGGAATCGAAGGCCACCTACTTCCCGAAGATCCTCAGCCGCAACACCAGCTTCTACATGCTGGGCTGGACGCCGGGCACCTACGATTCGCACAACGCGCTGTCCAACCTGATCGCCACGCCCACCGAGAAGGGGCAGGGACTGTTCAACCTGGGCAGCTACAGCAGCCCGAAGATCGACGAGCTGACGGCGAAGATCCAGGGCGAAACCGACGAGGCCAGGCGCAACGCGATGATCGCCGAGGCCTTCAAGCTGCACGCCGACGACTTCGGTCACATCCCGCTGCACCAGCAGGCGCTGGCCTGGGCGATGAAGAAGAACGTGGAGCTCGTGCAGCTGCCCGACAACTTCATGCCCTTCAAGTGGATCACGGTGAAGTAAGCCGACGGTCCATGCACGAGGCCCTGAGACGATTCTTCGACGGCGACGTCTGGCACAGCTTCCGCAGCTCGCCGGTGGCGATGCTCGCCGCTGCGGTGGCGGCGCTGTGCGTGTTCTGCGCCGCCTTCGCGCCCTGGGTGGCGCCGCACGACCCGTTCGACCTCGCCTCGCTGGAGCTGGCCGATTCGCGCCTGCCGCCGGCCTGGGAGGAGGAGGGCAAGGCGAAGTACCTGCTCGGCACCGACGATCAGGGCCGCGACATCCTTTCGGCGCTGATGTACGGCGCGCGCATCTCGCTGCTCGTCGGCCTGGCCTCGGTGGTGCTGTCGGTGATCGTCGGCGTGAGCCTGGGGCTGCTGTCGGGCTTCGTCGGGGGCCGGGTCGACGCCTTCATCATGCGCGTGTGCGACGTGATGCTCTCGTTCCCGGCCATCCTCATCGCGCTGCTGATCGACGGCGTGGGCCGCGCGATGTTTCCCAACGCGCACGACACGCTGGCCTTCGCGGTGCTGATCCTGGCGATCGCGCTGTCGGGGTGGGTGAAGTTCGCGCGCACGGTGCGCGGCTCGACGCTGGTCGAACGCAACAAGGAATACGTGCAGGCGGCGCGGGTGATCGGGGTGTCGAAGTGGCGCATCATGTGGCGCCACGTGCTGCCCAACGTCACCGGGCCGGTGCTGGTGCTGGCCACCATCGACATCGGCCAGGCCATCCTGATCGAGGCCACGCTGTCCTTCCTCGGCGTCGGCGTGCCGCCCACGCAGCCCTCGCTGGGTACGCTGATCCGCGTGGGCAACGACTTCCTGTTTTCCGGCGAGTGGTGGATCACCATCTTCCCGGGCATCGTGCTGGTGATGATCGCGTTGTCGGTCAACCTGCTCGGTGACTGGCTGCGCGATGCGCTCAACCCCAGACTGCGATGAGTGCACCACTCCTGGAGGTGAAGGACCTGCGCGTCGAGTTCCCGACGCGCCGCGGCACGCTGGTGGCGCTCGACGGCGTGTCGTTCGACATCGCGCCCGGCGAGGTGCTCGGCGTGGTGGGCGAATCGGGGGCGGGCAAGTCGCTCACCGGCGCGGCGATCATCGGCCTGCTCGAGCCGCCGGGGCGCATCGGCGGCGGCGAGATCCGGCTCGAGGGGAGGCGCATCGACAACCTGCCGCATGAGGCGATGCGCCAGCTGCGCGGTCGACACATCGGCGCCATCTTCCAGGACCCGCTGACTTCGCTGAACCCGCTGTACACCGTGGGCCGCCAACTCGTCGAGACGATCCGCACGCACCTGCCGCTGTCGGAGAAGCAGGCGCGCGAGCGCGCCATCGCATTGCTGGCCGATACCGGCATTCCGGCGCCCGAGGCGCGCTTCGAGCAGTACCCGCACCAGTTCTCCGGCGGCATGCGCCAGCGCGTGGTGATCGCGCTCGCGCTGGCCGCGGAACCCAAGCTGATCGTCGCCGACGAGCCCACCACGGCGTTGGACGTCTCCATCCAGGCGCAGATCATCACGCTGCTCAAGCGGGTCTGCCGCGAGCATGGCGCGGCGGTGATGCTGGTCACCCACGACATGGGCGTGATTGCCGAGACCTGTGACCGCGTGGCGGTGATGTACGCCGGGCGCATTGCCGAGATCGGCCCCGTGGGCGAGGTGATCCACCGCCCGGCGCACCCGTACACGGCGGGCCTGATGGGTTCGATCCCGGCCATGGACGAGGATCGCGAGCGGCTGCTGCAGATCGACGGCGCGATGCCGCGACTGAACGCCATTCCCGCCGGCTGCGCCTTCAACCCACGCTGTCCGCACGTGGCCGAGCGCTGCCGGCGCGAGCGGCCCGACCTGATGCCGGCCGGCGCCACGCGCGCGGCCTGCTGGCGCATCGAGGAGATCCGGGGGGTGGTCGCATGAGCGCGCCGCTGGTCGAGGTGCGTGACCTCGTCAAGACCTTCGAGGTCTCGGCGCCCTGGCTCAACCGTGTGGTCGAGGGCAAGCCGCGCCAGTTCGTGCACGCCGTCGATGGCGTGAGCTTCGACATCGCGCGCGGCCAGACGCTGGCGCTGGTCGGCGAATCGGGCTGCGGCAAGAGCACGGTGGCCCGGCTGCTGGTCGGCCTGTACGCGCCGACGCAGGGCACGGTGCGCTTCGACGGGCAGGACACGCACAAGGTGTTCGGATCGTCGTCGGCACGCGCGCTGCACCGGCGCATGCAGATGATCTTCCAGGATCCGTTCGCCAGCCTCAACCCGCGCTGGAAGGTGCTGGACATCGTCGCCGAACCGCTGCGCGAACATGGCCTGGTCAAGGGCACCGCGGCGGTGGAGGCGCGCGTGGGCGAGTTGCTGCAGTCGGTGGGCTTGGCACCGGCCGATGCGGCCAAGTTCCCGCACCAGTTCTCCGGCGGGCAGCGACAGCGCATCTCGATCGCCCGGGCGCTGGCCACGCAGCCCGAGTTCCTCGTCTGCGACGAGCCGACCTCGGCGCTCGACGTCTCGGTGCAGGCCCAGGTGCTCAACATCATGAAGGACCTGCAGCGCGAGCGGGGGCTCACCTACCTGTTCATCTCGCACAACCTGGCGGTGGTGCGCCACGTGGCCGATGCGGTGGGCGTGATGTACCTGGGCCGGCTGGTCGAGGTGGCGCCCAAGGCCGAGCTGTTCGCGCGGCCGCGGCATCCCTACACGCGCATGCTGCTGGATGCCATTCCCGACATCCGCATGAGCGGGCGCTCACGCACGCCGGTGCAGGGCGAGGTGCCGAACCCGCTGAACCCGCCCAGCGGCTGCTCCTTCCACCCGCGCTGCCCGCACGCGAGCGACCGCTGTCGCAGCGAGCGGCCCAGGCAGCTGTCGCTGCAGGGCATCCGCATCGCCTGCCACGCGGTGGAGGAAGGCCGGATCTAGGTGCCGGCCAGCGGCGGCAGCAGGTGCTCGCCGCGGAAGAGTTCAGCGGGTTCTTCCCGGTCGCGGATCGGCCACGCCTGGTTGCCGGAGACCATCACCTCGGCGGCACGGCCGCGGGTGTTGTAGTTGCTCGCCATGCTCATGCCGTAGGCGCCGGCCGACAGCACCGCCAGCGTGTCGCCAGCTTGCACCGCGAGGTGGCGGTCGCGGCCGAGCCAGTCGCCGGATTCGCACACCGGCCCGACCACGTCCATGGTCTGCGGCGGCTCGTCGCGCCGCGTGCACGGCACGATGCCCATCCAGGCCTCGTACATGGCCGGGCGCATCAGGTCGTTCATCGCCGCGTCGACGATGCAGAAGTTCTTCTCGCCGCCGGGCTTCAGGTAGAGCACGCTGGCCAGCAGAACGCCGGCGTTGCCGACCAGCGAGCGGCCGGGCTCGAGCACGATCTTGCGGTGGCCGTGGCCGCGGGTGTCGATGCGCGCGAGCAGGGCGCGCACCAGCGCCTCGGCCGCCGGCGGCTGCTCGTCGGTGTAGGTGATGCCCAGCCCGCCGCCGAGGTCGAGGTGGTGCAGCCGGATGCCCTGCGACTCCACCGCCTCGACGAGATCGAGCACGCGGTCGAGTGCATCGAGGTAGGGGCCGGTCTCGGTGATCTGCGAGCCGATGTGGCAGTCGATGCCCACCACCTCGATGCCGGGCAGCGCCGCGGCGCGGCGGTAGGTGGCCGGCGCGCGGTCGTGCGCGACACCGAACTTGTTGCCCTTCAGTCCGGTGGAAATGTAGGGGTGCGTCTTCGCATCGACGTCCGGATTGACGCGCAGGCTGATGCGCGCGGTGCGGCCGGCTTCCCGAGCCACCTGCGACAGCAGTTCGAGTTCGCCTTCGCTCTCCACGTTGAAGCAGGCCACGCCGGCATCGAGCGCCTGGGCCATCTCGGGGCGAGTCTTGCCGACACCGGAGAACACCACCTTGCCGGGGTCACCACCCGCGGCGAGCACACGCGCGAGTTCACCGCCGGAGACGATGTCGAAGCCGCAGCCGGCCTGGGCGAAGGTCTGCAGCACCGCCAGGTTGCTGTTGGCCTTCATCGCGTAGCAGATCAGGTGGTCGCGTCCCGCCAGCGCGCGCTGGTAGCCGGCCAGCGCCTCCAGCATGGCGCTGCGCGAGTAGGCATACAACGGCGTACCGAAGCGCCGGGCGAGCTCGGCCAGTGCGCAGTCCTCGAGGTACAAGTCGCGGCCACGGTAGGCCAGGTGGGGAGCGCCGGGCAGCGTCATTTCGATGCCGGTGCCGATGCCGCCGAGGAGGTCGAAGGCAGGGTCAGCGGACCCTTCTGGCCACAGCCCGTCAGCGCGAACAGCGCGGCGGAGGCGATGACCACGAGGCCGCGATGGCGTCGTGCACGCCGCCGCGCGGGGCTCGTCGATACACTAGTCTTGCACTGCAGCATGCGCGGATTATCGACCATGACCACACCCTTCGAACCCACGCCGCTCGGCGATTCCGAGTACCACACGATCACTTCGGCGATGCTCTCGCGCATCGAGGCCATGGTGGACCAGTGGCTGCAGGACGACGTGGTCGACATCGACACCCACCGCACCGGCGGCCTGCTCGAACTGGGCTTCCCGAACGGCAGCAAGCTGGTGATCAACACCCAGCCTCCGCTGCACGAACTGTGGCTGGCGGCGCGCAGCGGCGGCTACCACTACAAGTACTCGCAAGGCCGCTGGCTGGACACGCGCGACGGCAGGGAGTTCTTCGAGGCTCTGTCGGCCTGCGCCAGCGAGCAGGCCGGCAAGCCGCTGAAGTTCGAGCCGGCGCTCAGCGCTTGAACAGGTCGAGGATGCCCTTGCGCTCTTCCTCGACCACGGCCGGATCGATCGGCGGCGCCTCCTCGACGCCCAGCGTGGCGACGCCACTGCCGTCGGCGTATTCGCTGTAGTACCACTCGCCGCCCAGGTTGGTGACGCCCTTGGGCGGCACCGCCTCGGCCACCGGCACGCCCTTGAGCACGCTGCTCATGTAGTCGATCCAGATCGGCAGCGAGAGGCCGCCGCCGGTTTCGCGGTCGCCCAGCTTTCGCGGCGTGTCGTAGCCCATCCACACCACCGCCACCACCTGTGGCTGCCAGCCGGCGAACCAGGCGTCGTTGGAGTCGTTGGTCGTGCCGGTCTTGCCGTACAGGTCGGGGCGCTTCAGCGTGGCCTGGGCGCGCGCCGCCGTGCCCGAGCGCGTGACCTCCTGCAGCAGGCTCGTCATCACGAAGGCGTTGCGCGGCTCGATGACGCGCGCCGTCTCGTCGAGCACCGGCGGCTTGGGCTCGTTGAGCACGCGACCCTTGCTGTCGGTGATGCGGGCAACGAGGAACGGGCTCACCCGGTAGCCGCCATTGGCGAAGACGCTGTAGGCACTGGCCATCTGCAGCGGCGTGACGGAGCCGGCGCCCAGCGCCATGGTCAGGAAGGCCGGGTGCTTGTCGGCGTCGAAGCCGAAGCGCGTCACCCACTCCTGCGCGAACTGCGGCGTGATGGCCTGCAGGATGCGGATCGACACCATGTTCTTCGACTTGGCCAGCCCGCGCCGCATCGACATCGGCCCGTCGAACTGGCCGTCGTAGTTCTTCGGCTCCCAGGGCTGGCTGCCGGTGGTGTCGGCGTCGAAGAACAGCTCGGCGTCGTTGATCACCGTCGCCGGCGTGAAGCCCTTCTCGAGCGACGCGGAGTAGATGAAGGGCTTGAAGCTCGAGCCCGGCTGGCGCCACGCCTGGGTGACGTGGTTGAAGCTGCTCTTGGAGAAGTCGAAGCCGCCGACCAGCGAGCGGATCGCGCCGGTGCGCGGGTCCATGGACACGAAGGCACCTTCCACTTCGGGTTGCTGCGTGATGCTCCACTTGCTCTTGCCGTCCGCGACGACCCGGATCACCGCGCCGCGGCGGATCGCCGTCTTGGGGTTGCCCTTGGCGGCCAGGCCGGAGGCCGCGGGCTTGAGCCCGTCACCGGTGATCTCGAGCGAGTCGCCGTTCTGCAGCACCGCCACCACCTTCTTCGGCCCCGCCTCGAGCACGACGGCGGCCTTGAGCTCGTCGTTGTCGGGGTGGTCCTGCAGCGCTTCGGCGATGCGGGCGTCGAGGTCCTTGGGGTTGGCGGGCAGGTCGACATAGGCCTCCGGGCCGCGATAGACCTGGCGGCGCTCGAAATCCATGATGCCCTTGCGCAAGGCGCGGTAGGCGACGGCCTGCTCGCCCGAGTTCAGCGTCAGGTAGACGTTCAGACCTCGCGTGTAGGCCTCGGCGCCGTACTGGCTGAAGATCAGCTGCCGCGCGACCTCGGCCACGTATTCGGCATGGACGGACACCTCGTTCTGCGTGCGGTAGTGCAGCTTCTCCGCCTTGGCGGCGGCGTGCTGCTCGGCGCTGATGAAGCCGTTCTCGAGCATGCGGTCGATGATGTACTGCTGCCGCTCCGTCGCCCGCTTCGGGTTGACGATCGGGTTGTAGGCCGAAGGCGCCTTCGGCAGGCCGGCCAGCATGGCGGCCTCGGCGATGCTGATGTCCTTCAGCGGTTTGCCGAAGTAGATCTCGCTGGCGGCGGCGAAACCGTAGGCACGCTGGCCGAGGAAGATCTGGTTCATGTAGACCTCGAGGATCTGCTCCTTGGTCAGCATGCTCTCGATCTTCAGCGCCAGCAGCACCTCGTAGATCTTGCGGGTGAAGGTCTTCTCGGTGGACAGGTAGAAGTTGCGCGCCACCTGCATCGTGATGGTGGATGCGCCCTGGCTCCGCGCTTCGCTCAGTTGCGCCAGCCCGGCACGCAGCACGCCCTTGTAGTCCACCCCGCGGTGCTCGTAGAAGCGCGCGTCCTCGATCGCCAGGACGGCGTCCTGCATGACCTTCGGGATCTCCCTGATCGGCGCGAAATTGCGCCGCTCCTCGCCGAACTCCCCGAGCAGCACCTCGTCGGCCGAGTAGATGCGCATCGGCAGCTTCGGGCGGTAGTCGGTCAGCCCGCTGATCTCGGGCAGGTTCGGATAGGCAACGGCCAGGGCGATGGCCGCGAGCATGAGCACCGACAGTGCCGCCGCCGCGGCCAGGCCCGCCAGCGCCGCCAGGGCCCTCAGCGGCCAGGCCGCCCAGCCCGGCAGCTTCGAGGCGGCATGGCCGCGGGGCGCGGGGGCGCTCTCAGCCGGGCGCTCTGAATCGCTCATGGGTCTCCATCGAAGCCGAAACTCATTATAGGAAGGGCACCATGCATCAATTTGTCACGGTTCGAAGGTCGGGAAGCGGGGTGCCGATATGGCATCCGGGGTGACTTGAAAAGTGCTTACAAGGGCGTCGCGTCTCGTGTGAGTTTTGCAACGAGCG
>VFQN01005270.1_pt1 | contig 15996 bp, 23 predicted proteins | sample 3512371 | NCBI WGS metagenome assembly VFQN01 (sample SAMN10412370, study PRJNA504923) | tailings metagenome | isolation source: Replicate 2 from Balatoc abandoned mine | place: Philippines: Itogon, Benguet | collected 2017-08-28 | reverse complement strand
CCCCCACACCCTCGCCGTCCCCTGCGCCGGCTCCTACGCCTGCCTACTCCCCCACACCCTCGCCGTCCCCTGCGCCGGCTCCTACGCCTGTCTACTCCCCCACACCCTCGCCGTCCCCTGCGCCGGCTCCTACGCCTGCCTACTCCCCCACGCCCTCGCCTGTGCCCTCACCGTGCACTCCTGGCTCTCCGGGCTGCCCGTCGCTGGCTCCCTTCCCAACCCCTGCCCCCACCCCTGGCCCCTCGCCGGCGCCCGTCTACCCCACGCCCTCCCCTTCCCCTACTCCTGTCCCGGTTCCAACACCAGAGTCCTCGCCGGCGCCCATCCCGGCACCAACACCGTCCCCTGAGCCCTGCACGCCCGGCACACCAGGCTGCCCGGCTCCGGCAACCCCGCCCGAGCCTTCTCCTGCTCCTGTCCCAGTACCTACGCCTTCACGCGGTCTCCCGCCCGTTCCTACCCCAGCACCTACACCGTCTCCCGAGCCCTGCACTCCTGGCACTCCGGGCTGCCCTGCGCCGGCTCCCACGCCCGAGCCTTCGCCCGCTCCTGTTCCAGCACCTGCGCCTTCACCTTGCACTCCAGGCTCTCCAGGATGCCCCGCCGCGGCACCCAGTCCTGAGCCGTCGCCCACTCCCGTCCCGGCACCCACACCCTCTCCGGCGCCCTGCACTCCGGGCACCCCAGGCTGCCCGGCGCCTGCGCCATCTCCCGAGCCATCGCCTGCTCCTGTCCCTGCGCCCACACCTTCTCCGTGTACACCCGGCACGCCGGGTTGCCCCACCCCCTCGCCGGCCCCAGAGCCCGCGCCGGCTCCTCGTCCCCGTCCTTCCATCCCTCCGGGTTTCCCCTTTTACAACTGCAAGCGCACCACAGAGGACACGCCATACCAGCCCACGTACTTCTACCGTGAGGAGACCCAGGAGCACTGCTGGACCATCAAAATGCGCAGCTGCGACCCCAGCAGCCACTGCTGCGGCATGCTTCTCAACAAGTTCATCCTGCTCATTGCACGTAAGTCCTGGGCAAGCCTGGTGTGTCTTGGGTTGGAGTATCCTTCGTGACTGACATTCCGTAAGTGACTGCTGCCTTTGCTGGCATAAGCTAACACTGCACGTTTGGTCATGGCCCGCATGTTCACCCTTGCAGCCCGCGAGAACGAGTGCAACAAGGCCGTCGTGAACGTCACCCTGAACGGCGAGCTGGACGTCATCTTCCCCTCGGTCAACTTCGAGGAGCGCTGGAACGGCGGGACCTACACCACCATGCGCTTCCCGCGCATCAACCGCACCGTGGCCAATGCCGAGAACACCACCTGGTGCTTCAAGCTGCAGGCGCCCTGCCCCGAGCTGCGCGACCTGTGCCACTACGGCCGCTGCCAGTACGCCCTGGCCGACAACAACGTGCCGTCCAGCTTCTCGAGCTGCTGCCCCGTGCAGAGCTTCAACCCGCTGCGCAACAACACGTGGGAGGGCAAGCGCCGCTTGGCGCAGGAGCTGCCTGCACGTGTTGCCTCGCGCATGGTGCGGGAGGTGGAGCAGGAGCTACCGGCCGTGGGTGTGTCTTCAGGGTCGTTGTCGGTTGCAGCCAGGGCTACAGCCGACATCCCGCGCGGCAGCGCTGCCAGCAGCAGCAGCAGCAGCCGTGGCTCTGTAGCAAACGAGCGCGGGTCAGTACTAGGACTGTCCCGCTTTGAGAGGAGGCGTCGGCGGTAGAAGCTGTGTAGGCTGTTAGGTGATTTCGTAGATGTTAGGTGACCGTAGTAGGGACGCAATTAGCCACTGGTGATGATTGAAACGTACCAAAGCTGATTAGATAATTTGTTGGCTAGTCCCTAGCGGTTGATTGACCACCTAGTTGATTCCTAGTTGCGCCAATTGCATATGACACGGTCTGCAGCATCCATACTGATCACAGACGCCGCTTAGAACCCTGCGCCTTTGCGTGTGCCTTCATTGAGGTCATACTAGAGGGGAGACGTGTCCGTCGACACGGCCCGTGCTGCAGTAGTGCTAGAAAGCATCCAATGGATGCGGCAGGTTTAAAATGGCGGGAGTTGTTGTGGCGGAGTTGTGGGATTCTGTTGCTTACCGTGTTGATCGAGGTTATGCGGGGTTGACATCAGGGGAGATGGTCTCCCCTGGTTGACATTTGTAGGTTGACTTACCAATGCGCATTAAGCACTGGCTGGTGGATGGCATGGCACGAGTGAATATTATTTAACCCCCTGCATTATGGGGTGCGTGGGATGTACTTCGCCCCCGTGACTTTTGACGGGATCGGGCAGATCCGTCCACCTGTGTACTGGTCCACCTGGTACTGAGTGACTGCCCCGCATGTAGCGATGACTGTGAGAGACCTGTAAATACCGAGCGACAACTGAATACCTAACCAACTGTATACCTGACCAACTGTTTCGAGGCAAGAAGGGCCAGCGCACGGTAACGCCAGGGGCGGCAACACGCGGTAACCCAATGCAGCTGGTTAGGCAGCAGGACCAGGGGAGAGCGCTTGAGCAGACAGGCTGCACCCCTTAGGCTGCACGCCGCTGCCTTGCGATCACCCTACGCGCTAGGATGCATCTTTCTGCGGCCCTACTAAGACGTGCGAGGGACTGTTGTATGCACCTTCAGGGGAACCCTTCCGTGGAACCGTGCTGTACAGCCTACCTGCCGATATCCGTCCCGTGGGACCACCTGCCAACTATTGTTTCGCTGTGCCCTTGGGCCCGTTATTATACATACCCCGCATTCTTACCGCATATACAGTTTGCAACGCTGTTGACTGCAAGAACCTTGCCTGTCGGCCTACTGATTTTGCTGCCAGTTCTATGATATGAGGAAGGATGGCGAATCAAGAGGGGAGCAAGACAGGAAACAAGGTAATTTCAGTCAGATATCTTGCAGTTGTTACATGGGGCAGCGCGTGTGATTTTAAGACAGCACGAAGGCATGCCGCTACGAAATTGACAGACTGCAACAACTGCGGGCATCGCAGGTTGAAGACATATGGGCTAAATTAAAAGCCAGTCAAGGCGCTGGGAAGCCAGCTATTGGAGGGGTGAACCTCGAAAAACTATGGCAGGGGTTCAGCAGCGACCCGAAGTCCGGCAAAATCGCAGCCAAGCAGCAGTCGAACCTCCATAAGATACAACAGCCGACAGGCACGGCGGATACCAATGCGCAACAAGCCGCTCGCGACACCGCCACTGTCCCCACCCCCGCCCCGCCCGGACGCGAGGTGGGGGACGGTGCCCTCGGGGCACCAGTCTGTACGCCTGCCGGCAGCACAGCAGCTTCTGGCTCACTCACGGCCGCCAAGCCATCCCCAGAAGCCGCCCAGCACCTTGTGGCACGCTATGTGGCGGGGCTCAAGGACAGCTCGCAAAGTACACGCCGGAAGGCGCTGCAGGATATCAAGGCAAGCTACCCGAGCCACGCCGTGTCCTCCTGGGGTTCAGCCCAATGGATGCACCAGAGCAGCTTGCTGGGCAGCTACCTAGACTACTGCCACCACCTCTGCTTGCCTGCTTAACGGGTCCCTGTTCAGTACTGAGCAACACCATGCAGTGTGTTCGCCTCTAAGCCAACCGACCGTTCCATGGTGGTTCCTGTCACCAGGCCAACCTGATTGACAACCCCCTGCTGAGCGAGGCGTGGCTTACGGAGCGGCTGGAGGGGGACGGCCTAGGGAAAGCACTGCTGAGGCGCTTCGACGACCCGCCGGACAGCTGCCGTGAGATGGCAGTGACAAGCTTGCTTGCACTGCTGCAGGTTTGTGTTCAGCTACCTCTTATGTGCGATACGTGTCAGCTGCAAGAGCAACTGCAGCTACTTGTGTCATGTAGTTGCTGCACGGCTATGCAACAGCTGCAAGCTGGAGTGCTCTAAAAGCGGGACAGGATGCAAACGAGGAGCAGAAGCGTAAAGCAGGAGGGATCAGGGCGGACGTAGCTGCTGCACAGAGCCTTCCTTCGGCCATTCGGTTGCTACACTTGCCCAGGCCTGAGATTCAGTGTACAGTCAAGGGCATACGATATCTGAAGTGGAGGTCATGCGCAATTGCACGAGTCTGTCACCATCGCCTTTGGCTCGCCCTGCACGCAGGCCGCTCCCCAGGCGGTCCTGTCGCTGCTGCCCTACGCGGTGCCAGTGCTGTGCGAGCGGCTCCTGCCCAAAGAAGAAGGAAGCAAGGTGCGTTGGCCTGGCGATCTGGCACTGCCCAATGCACCTCACGCCCTGCTTGCTACCCTCGATTAAAGCATGAGTGGACAACTGCTTTCTCGGCACCCCTACTGCAAATCTCAACATGCACGAGTAAGCACCACCACACCAGCTGGGGCGCGAAGCACTCACCCTCATCCCGCTGCCCCTGAACGCCGATGCTCGCTGTTTGCTGTGACAGAACCTTACGGAGCCGTGTGAGGAGGTGCGGCTGGCGCTGGTGCGGCTGCTGCGTGCGCTGGTGGCGCTGGGCGGCAAGTCCTTCGGCGCCTACGTGGGGGACGCAGTGGCGGTGCTGCAGGCGGTGTGCGACGACCCCTTCCACGAGGTGCAGGAGGAGGCGTGCGCCGTGGTGGTGGAGCTCAACGGTAAGGGGCGTTGGACGCACTCCGGGGGACATGGCAGGTATATTTGGTGCGACCCGGATGGCTAAAAGAAAGGTTCGCTGTATTGCGTGTTATGGAGCTTGGTACGCGACACTGATACCGGTTTGTAAGCTGAGGCAGGTTTGGAAACGTGTTGGTGCTTTGCATGGTGCAGATGCGCTGGGGCCGCGGCTGCACCCGGTCGCCAAGCAGCTGGTGGCGGCGGTGATGCCGCTCACGACTGCCAAGCGGCACAGGGTGCGCATCGCGGCGCTGCGGGCGCTGCGGCCCACCATGCACCAGGTGAGCTATGATAATCTTCACTCCGCTGCCTGCCTACCATACCAGTACTGTGGCCGTCCAGCGCGGCCAGGGCGAGCGTTGATACGTTTTTGGCGCCGTCATATTGAGGCTGGCCTTGCCTTGTCACCAGTGCTGCGCTGCGATGCGACTTGGCGGCGCAGCTCGCATGGAGGGCAGGCACTCACGCGTGACCACGCCGTTCCTGTCCTTGCACGTGCCATGGCGCCAGGGAGCCCACGAGATGATCCTGGAGATGGTTGCGTGGCGGGACCCCAACGTCATCGCCGTCAAGGCCTTCTACGGCGACGACCTCAAGGTGAGGCGAAAGCACCCGCCTGTGTCGATTTGCCGAACCGCTCTTTCCATACTCAGATACTCTCCGTATGCTGCCCAGCTGGCACGGCTCCGCTGTGCAACGCGGACCTGCAACCCCAGCTCCGGCCTGAGCCCGTCTGGTTACCGGTTCTAATCTAGTCCATTGCGCAAGGCCCCTGGACTGCGTTCCTGCCGGACCCGCGCAGGTCAACTTTTGCGGCAAGCTGGCCGCCGACCCCCACCCCGCCGTGCGGCGCGAGTTCCTGGCGGTGCTGGGCGACTGGATGACGGGGCTGCGGGAGCGGCTGGACCACGAGGCGCGCCTGCTGCCCTTCGTGCTGTCCGCTCTCAATGACGAGGTCCCTGAAATCCAGGTGCGGCTCCTGACAGTACTGCCCCACGCATCTGCTGCCTAACCTTACTAGTACTTCCCACCACGCGGCTGCTACCCTTCTGCATACCGGTATTGCAGGCTGACGCTGTGGGCCTGCTGGAGCGGTTAGGGGTGCAGTACGAGCAGGACCACGAGAAGGACCTCAAGGAGACGCTGCCGTACCTGCCGGAGGAGGCGCACGGCATCGGCTGGCAGGCGGCGGGCGCGGCGGGATACGTGTACGGCAGCGCCGCCCATGGCGAGGAAACCGTAAACGGTGCGCGCCCCCTGATTCCCTTTTCCTCTGGCTCCAGATACCGGTAACCTCCCTTTTCTCTAACTCCAGAACTCCGCTGCTGGCCTGTACGGAGAGTCAACCTGGCATGGTGGAGTGTGGTCTTTTACCAGGTAGTTGTGCTGCACTGCAGGCGGTCGCGCTGTGTTCGTGCTGCCCGGGCCGTTGACGTCCCGCCCGCGGCTGGGCACGCGGCGGCTGGTGCAGAGCAACTTCAGCCGCATCGTGGGCGCGCTGAGCGAGGAGGTGACCAGCTGGATGCTGGAGGCGCGCCGCCGCGCCGCCGCCCTGCTGCGCACGCAGCTGGTGCTGGTGGAGGAGTGGAGCGAGCAGCACCTGCACCTGGTCATGCCGGCGCTGGTCAAGGTACACTCTTGGCATAATGAAACCCCACTGAGCAGTACCGTACCTGGTCTTGGGATGGGAGCCCTGCGGCTGGCTTTTGAACACCTGTCAAGGTAATGCACAGAGGAAAGTTCAACCACAACTGCAGCCCTGCGTGCTGAGGAGTGGGTTGGAAACCCCGCGGCTGGCGCCTGTCGCCCCGGTACACCGCGATGTCAGGATTTTGTAGCCTATGTGCACCAGGGCAACGTGCTCGCATGCTGCGCCCGGACCTGCACAGGCCATCACGGACCCCGAGGTGCGGCCCTCCATCCGCGACTGCTGCGCCATCGTGGGCGCCTTCACAGACCCCGAGCTGGCGCTGCAGCTGCTGGGGCCGCGTGTGGGTGACGAGGCGGCGGACGTGGGGCAGCGCGCCGCGGCGCTGGAGGTGCTGGCCTGCGTGGTCAGGTACGTGTATGGAACGCTGGGAGGACAGGGTGCCAGCCGTCCACAGGGTGAAGCAGTTGGATGAAGGACTCGTTACGGTGTGCACTCGGTGTGGACGGATGAGAACTCGAGACATGAAGGCTGTGCTTGGGGCTGGTGCTGCAGGGGCGCGGGGCCGCGGCGTGCGCTGGACGGCCACCTGCCCGCTGTGCTGCAGCTGCTGAGCCTGGAGCCCCTGCTGACCAGCGAGGACACGCGCGTGCGGAGGTGCGTTGCGAGTCTGGAAGCAAGTGCTGCTGATGTGCCGCCTGCGTGCCCACGGCGATTCGGTTGCACGCAGTTGTGCTGTTCTGGCCCCACACACGTGCTACGATGGCAGGCAGTGGGCTGTTGGAGATGCATACCGGTACTGTAAAGGAACCACTGCGTGTACGCCTAGCAAGATACCACGCATAGCGCCGGTTGCCGCCGCTTACTAGAAGCGTGCAATCTCCTGCTGGCGTCCAGGGCCCTGCGGGAGGTGGTGCAGCAGCTGGTGGACACGTGCGGCCCCGCCTGCCATCGCCACGCCGCCGACTTGCTGTGGGTGTGCCTGCATCTGCGCGCGCCGGGCCGGGCGGCAGCGGCAGCCCCCGCGCTGCCCGGCATCGCGCCCGCCCTGCTGGCTGCCGTTCCGGCCGGCGGTGCCTCCTGTGAGGCCGAGGGCGCGGGCGGTGAGGGCGAGGTGGAGGCGCTGGTGCAGCGGCTGGCGGAGGTGTGCGGCTGCGCGGGAGGGGCGGATGAGCTGATGGAGTCACACCGCGTGGAACTGCTGGACAGGGTGAGTGTCGTGGGGAGGGGGAGGGGGGGCAGGGGGAGGAGCAGTGTCCTGCGCATCACGGCATGGGTAGGATAGAAGCTGTTGTTGGTAATGCCGCAAGCGGTGGGCGGCATGTGCACGTGTACTGCACCCACGGAGGGCCGGAGAAGGTGTTGCAGCACAAGTCGATTGCAGTATGGGTGCACTGCACGCATGGCAGGCAGTGGCGTTTATTTTCTGCTCATGCTGTTATCCCTCCTGCGGCTGACCAGCGACCAGGTCAATGGATGTGCCTGTGAAAGGCTCCTACACTGACTCCGCTCACCCCTTGCCCTTGACCAACAGGTACAGCCAGGGAACTCCCCGAAGGTCCAGCTGGTCACAGGCGTGCTGTGCCGCCTCATGCTGCCGTACGCCGTGATGTCGTACCTGCTGCTGGCGCCGGAGGACCTCCTCGCCCGCACGCTCCCCGCAGAGGGCCCCGTGCCGGACCACCTTGCCCTGCTGCCGCCCCCGGCACAGGCGCCTCACGCATCCGAGTACCGGGGGACAGCAGGCGCATGCATGGACATAGACATCAAGTCACAGGAAGCAGATGTGTCAGCCGGGGGGCAGCTGTTCTGGGCGCAGGGGAGCTCTGCGGCCGTGGGGCGCAAGGTGTGCGAGCAGGTGCCGTGGCTCCCGCGCCACCCCAGGTGCGCGGCCATGGTGGTCCTGTGCCTCGAGGCCTGCCTCTGGGCTGTGCCACGCATGCAGCCTGCCGGTCCGGCGGCAGCGGCTGACGCGTCTGGGGATGCCGACATGGGTGCAGGCAGCGGGCAAGGGGGCGGCGGCAGCGGACAAGGTGGTGCAGAGGCAGCGCAGGGCGGCTCTGGAGGGCTGGTGCTGGACGCGGTGGAGGGGTTGCTTGGCAGCTGCCAGGAGCTTCCGGCACCTGCCCTGCTGGGCGCGCTCCGGTGTCTGCACGTGGCTGTGAGCCGCGGGCTGGTGGACGGGGGTGCGTTGGCGGGCCGCCTGCCTGCGCTGGTGCAGCTGCTGGGCGCGTGCACGGAGGTGTGCAGCAGCGCGCTGTGCAGGCTGCAGGCGTGCGATGACCTGGGGCTGCTGCTGCGGTGCGTTTGCAGCGGATGGGAAGGCGGTGCGGAGGCGGATGGTGGGGCGGTAGCGGTGGCGGGTGTGGTGGCGTCGGCGTGTGGGGTGGTGTCAGCGAGGCTGTACGATGCAGCGGATGAGGTGCGGTGTGCGGCCCTGAGGCTGGGGAGGCAGCTGGTGGGGCTGGCGGGTGAGGTGGGGAGGGTGGGGACGGCGGGGCACGAGGCTGCCAGCGCGGCAGTGGAGAGGCTGTTGCAGGAGGTGGCGCAGCTGAGGGACCTGGCGCCGGGGAGCGTGTTTTACGAGGAGCATCAGGCGTTCACGCAGTGGGCGACTGGGAGGGCACTGGGGCAGTGAGGAGAGGCGAGCAGAGGGAAGGGTGTTGCCCTCGCGTTGTTTGTTGCGCATGAACGATATGGGTCAGCGCTGTGGGCGTCGAGGAGTGGACGGGTTTGTACGGGTGTATGGGTGCTGCGCCGCGACGGCCTCTGGCACCTTCCCGGCAGGCCCAAGGGAGCTCCCCTGGCCGTTTGTTAGGTTTGCTGGCTCAGCCTCAGGGTTGCGGGGAAACGCTCTGGCTCGTGCGCCCTACAACTAATGATCATATGCAAACTAAAAAGTCGTTTGCCTCGACATGAACTTGGCCCTTACTGGAACTAGGGTGATTACCAAAATACAAATTCGGAGTAATGCCTCAGAGCCATACGCTGACGCCCAATAGCGACATCAGTAGTTATCGAACGGAACAAGGTTACAAGCGTGGGCCTCAGACTGCTTGGTAGTCGCGGCGCCCAGGGCGCTGTTCCCTGGCGAAATGTGGTTAGCCGGTTCTGCCATGCCCGTAAGGGCGAAAACCTACAAGACCACGCTACTCTAGCGTTGGCCTGGTGTGCGCGGGACAGCTCCTTCCACCATGACGAACAAGAAGGAAGGTCTGAGTGTTCTGCAGCGCATCGATTGGCGCTGGGACCTCCTGGGAGTTTCAATTGGTGCGTGAAGGTGTAAAGGAACGCTTGGGGGGTCAACCTGCTGGCGTGCTGAAGCCACACGTAGCACGGGTGCTGCCCAGTGGGCTAGCGTTCGATTGGCTCACGGACCCCAACATGACTACACCCCCGAGGAGCCACAGTCACAGCCCCATCACGCACTTTGACCGCTCTCTGCACAGTTGGAACATTGCCTGTCACAGCAACGGCTGCGCCACCGTTTTTGATGGCGCGCACATCGAGGTGCCTCACAACGCCCTTTCTGGACGCTGCTTCCCGCAGTCTACCTGGTCGAGGGGATACTGGACATGGCGACGCTGGCCGTTGCGTACTACTGCAAGGACACTCTGGGCCTGGGTCCATCCAGCGTAAGCATGGGCCGGACGCAGACGTGCATGTGGTCAGGGACGAGGCCCACAGTACATGCCCCCTCATAGCCCCAGACAAAAAGTGCATATGGCACATCAATCCAACTTCCTGCTTCCCTTTGGTGTGCCTCTGTAGGCGGGCTTGTTCCAGACTGCTGGTCAGATCCCGTGGGAGCTGACGCCGCTGCTAGGCCTCGTCACGGACCTGTGCCCCCTCATGGGCTACAGGCGCAAGGCGTACCTGCTGCTGGTCGGGCTCGCAGGTGCGCACCAAGTGGGATTACCAACAGCTACAGCAGCTCCATACCACAAACAAGTTACCCGCCCCCCACAGCGCACCTGTCCGTCTGTGGAGGCGGGCCCTTGCAAGCTCCTGCACCCTTCCGGACCCACAACCAGCTCCCTCACAGCCCGTGTCCTGGCGGTGCCCGTACCGCCCCGCAGGCTCGGCGTGCTGGTGGCTGCTGGCGTGGGCCCCCGCTGGCTCGGGTGCGCAGCCCGGCTCGGAGTCGGAGTCTGCCGCCGCCCCCATGGCGCTGGCTGCGCTGCTGCTGGTTGTGGCCAACGCCTGCACCGCGTGGACGCAGGTCATCGCCGACGCAGTGCTGGTGGGCATGTCGCAGGGGCATGAGCAGGTGCGTGGCGGGCGGGTGGCAGGGGGCAGGGCCGGGGCGGTGTCGATGTGGGTCGGGAGCTGTGTGCAAGGGGCCTAGGGCGGGTGTGGGTGACCATATGTAGACAGGACACACGCACGCGCACGTTCGGTACGTGCAACTGCGCAACTGTGCAGCGAATGGCTGTGAGGCCTACCGCTCCTGAAGGGCGGAGCAGTACCACCATGCCTACCTCCCGTGTGTGCAGCCTGTAGCAGAACTTCCGTCAAGCATGTCAGCGGGGCCCCTAATCCGACTGGCCACCCATGCAAAACGCATGCGCCAGCAGCATGACTATGCCAACTCCCTCCGCGCCTGTGCTGCCGCCGTGGCGAAGGCCATGCACTCTCTCCCACCCCTTTCCTCCCTTGCCCGGACGTGCAGGACGTCGCCAGCTTCTACCAGGCCCTGTCCTGGATCACCTACACCAGCGGCGCCGTGCTGTCCGCCTACAGCACCGGCGTGCTGCTGGACAGCTACGGCCCCCGGCCCGTCTTCGTGCTGGCGGCCGGCGGCCTGCTGCTGGACGCAGCCTGCGCAGCGCTCATCACCGAGGTGCCTGTGGGCAAGGAGGCGGCCGTGGTGCCGATGCCGCCCGCTGTTGTGGCTCCCCTGGGTGCGCGCTCCAGCGCCGGGGCAGCCCTTTCAGCCACAGCGAGCGCAGTGGGGCACCGGCCTGAGCAGCTGGACCGGGCTTACCAGGATGGGCTGCAACGTGTGCTGTTGCGTGGGTCGGACGGGGAGAAGCGTGCGGCGGGGTACGGGGTTAAGGGGGAGGAGGGGGCGCTGCGGGAGCCGCTGCTTGCTGCGGGCGACGGTGAGGGGGAAGGGGAGGTCGGGAACGGTGACGAAGAGCACGGCAGTCCCAGCTTCCGCAACGGGAGCGTCTTCCTTGCGCAGGGCACCGACCCTGCACCCAACGGGAGTAACGAAGGGGCAGGCGCAGGGCACGAGGAGCAGCACGGTGGTGAAGCGAGGCTTGCGGCGCGCGTGTTGTCGCCTCGCGGCTCTGGGTTCATCTCCCTGCACCGCCCGCCGAGCGTGGCGGGGTCGCGCCGCACCCTGGGCACCCCGCCTGGGTCCCCCGGCCCCGCGAGCCGTGCGCCCCAGACCGCCGCGGGCCTCATCCGCACGGTGGCTACGACGCTGTCCTCGCCCACCATCCTGGCACCGGCCATCTTCATCTTCTGCTGGCAGGTGAGGTACCGCTGTCAACATCTGCAGCCTTAAGCTTATCCTGGTTGCACAAGCTGTGCCAGGTAGGGACCAGACACTAAGCCGCGCCGATAGCAGAGGCGTTCAGGCTGCAAGGGCTCGTGTGCAGTGGAAGCGCCGTGCGGCTTTGCATGCATCAAAGCTCTTGTATTTGATTGGCTCATGCAATTAAATAGCCCCTTGCCACGGCCTGCGCCCCCAGGCCTGCCCCAGCCCCTCCGCCGCCATGTTCTACTTCCAGACCACCACGCTGCACTTCAGCGCGCAGTTCCAGGAGATGGTGTACCTGGCGGGCAGCTTCGCAGGAGTGGGAGGTAAGCACGGCGGGGCGGCCAAGTGTGCAGAGGATTCAGGTAAAAGTCATCGTCCAGCCCACTGGGCTGTCCAAGGACGACGGAACGACGTGCATGGTCAAGCACGCCTGGGCCTGGCTGCAGCACCGGCCAGCATATGGCCACATCTTACCCCTCTTGCTGCTCCCCTTTCCACGCACGCGCCTTCGCCTAACCCAGTGCGACCGGCTGCTTCGTCATCCTACCGCCAACTTCCCCCTCCCCTTCCCCGCCAGGCGTGCTGCTGTACCAGTGGCTGCTGGTGCACCGCCCGCTGCGCGTGATGCTGCTGTGGTGCGCCCTACTGGGCAGTGCCTTCAGCGCCACGCAGCTGCTGCTGGTGTCACGGCTCAACGTGCGCCTGGGCATCAGCGACAAGGTGCGCGCCTGCGACAGCAGGGCCCCAGCGGACGGCGGGCCCATACAGCGGCATGGCCAAATTTGGCCTTTCATCTGTAACTGCAACTGCTGGTTCATGGCCACATAACCTCCATTCACATGGTGTTGCCTACCATCGTCCCCTCGTGCCGCCTGCTGCCGCTCCCGTGCTGCCCTGTGCTGCAGCTGTTCGTGTTGGGGGACTACGCAATGCTCAGCGCCATTGCAGAGGTGGGGCCGCTGGCTTCTGGGAAGGGCTGTGGGCTGAAGGGAGCTGTAACTCATGTCTGTAGGGCGATTGCGTCAGAAATGTGAGGTTCAGCTGTGGGGCACGTGCGGCTGTGGCCCTCAGTAGGGAGCTTAAGCGACCCTTGCATGCTGCGCGTGCATATGGCAGCGTCGCTCTACAATCCTGACAAGCGCGCTTGGCCCTGCCTTGCACAACAAGTCGGCCATCCTGGGAGCCTAACCATGGAATAATTGTACACTTTGTAGTTGTCAAGAGATGGTTGCGCGTACCGGTACTCCGGCGTTGCATGTAGCCCGTGCTTCCCTTTCCACGTCCCCACATTGACTTCTGCATCCCTCCTCCCCCCGCAGGTCATGATGACCCCCATGCTGGCCCTGTCGGCCCGCGTGTGCCCCCCGGGCGTGGAGGCCACCCTCTACGCCTGCCTCTACTCCCTGCTCAACCTCAGCGGCGCGCTCAGCGGGGCCCTGGGCGCGCTGCTGACACGCGCCTGCGGCGTCACGGGAGAGGACGCGGACGACGGCGGCGGCGACGCCGCCAGCGAGGAAGGCGGCCGGCTGCTGCTGCTGGTCGCGTTGTGCAACGCAGCCATGCTGCTGCCCCTGCCCTTGTTATACTTTGTGCCGGAGCTAGAGGTCCCGAAGGAGGGGCCAGAGGGGGCAGAGGCCGACGGAGGTGGGGTGCAGGAGCAGCTGGGGTGGAGCGTGGATGATGTAGAGGCGCAGCAACAGGGCCCGGTGGTGAGGTGGGGCAGCTCGGGGTTGGTCCCGGGCGTCGAGGAGTTGGGGGGCCTGGAGGGCGTGCATGTGGGGGTGGGGGCGGAGGGCGAGGGCGGCGAGCAGGTCGGGCTGGTGGTGGGGCAGGAGGAGCAGGACGGGGTGGCCCGGGCGAGGTCGGGGGCCATGCGGCGGCTGTGGTGCCAGGAGGGGATCATCCCCATGGTGGATGGCCACGTGCACTTCCATCCGCCGGACCCGGGTTTCGCTCCCATCCCGGAGGGGGTCCCAGTGGTGTTGGACCCGCAAGAGCAGCAACGCGTAATGGAGCGGGAGGGGCAGGCAGCGGTAGACGCGGCCGCTGCGGCGGGCAGCGGCCAGCACCTGCCGATGGGAGCTGCCGACGACAGCGGGGTGTCCCCCTTCGCGGCCCCCATGGACGGCGACTGGGCGCCCACCCCTAAGCGTGCCTCTGCCGGCGGTGCCGCGCTCAGCCCCGGGCTGCACACCCGGCTCTCCTCCTCCCAGCTGCCCCCTCGCCCCCCGTCGCAGCCGCCGTTGCTGCCCTCCCTGCGCCCGCGGCTGCGTGTGGCTCGCGCCGCCTCTGCCACCCCCCCGGCGCTGTCGTCCCCCTCGTCCCCGTCCCACGCGCCCCGTGCCTCCCTCCGCCAGATGTGGCAGGCACAGCACCAGCAGGCCACCCGCCGCGGCCTCCAAAGCCGTCACTCGGCCACCGCCGCCGCCAGTTTCCGCTCGGGTGGCGGCGGCGCCGCCCCGCGCGGCCTTACCCGCGCCGCCAGCGCCGCGTGGGCCGAGGCGCCTGCCTCCGGCAGTCCCTTTTACACCGCCGCCACAACCACCCCGCAGCCGGTATCACCTGTCGGTTCCTCCGGCGTGTCACGGCGGTCCATGGCAGCTGGCCCGGAGCCGTACCCTTCACCGTACTCCCCGCACGCCGCCGCGCTGCAAGGCGCGGGCCGGCACACTGCGGTTGCACGTCTGGTGGGCCGGCCTGTCGTACATACGCCGTTGGCGGGCATGGGAGGGCTGGTGGGCGCGCAGGTGGGCGTGAGTCCGCTGGTTCGGCTGGCGCGCACGAGGAGCTTGATGCAGCTGCTTGGAAGCTTGGGCTGGGGTGAGGGGGGCCAGCAGGGGGGAGAGGCGAGCGCGGAGGCGGAGGTGGATGCAGCAGGCGAGGAGGCGGGGTATGAGGAGTGGGGTGGCGAGCTTGTGGACGAAGCAGAGGCAGGGCAAGGCCAACGGGAGGAGGCGGAGGGGGGCGGAGGGTAGCGGTCGAGTGAGGGGCCGCGCGTGAGTGAAGGGTGTAGGCTGTGAGACTGAGGGTGCCTGCAATCTGGTCGGTTTAGTACGCACACGGCGCAGCAAGACGCCGGAAGAAGCAATAAAATCGAATGCCTGTTTACGGTAGTGCGGGCATCGAAGTAGTGGCACATGGCAAATCCTATCTAGGTTCGCCGTGCATGGCACCCCTGTAGTCATGCGGGTTGGTTACAACGGCGCACCGTACATGAACTAGTTTGTTGGACGCTGCTCACTTGTCGGTATGATTGATTCCTCCCCGAGTGGCAAGCGTGCGGGAGTTTGCCACCGTTTTGCTGGTCACTGGCAACGGCGTACAGTCTGCGCTGCATCTTGGTTTCTCTTGACTGGGTTGGTAATTCGCAACCAAGTGTTGGTACCTTGGTACCCTGACATATGGTTTGGGTATTGTCGATGTAGGGCCTAGCTCGGTTGGTGTATGATGTGTAACAATATGTTCCGCTACTGTGTATCCGATTGCTATCGAAGCCAATCTGGGTTCTGGTGTTTCTTCTGACGATGGTGGTGGTGGCGGTGGTGGTGAAGGATGGTGGGCGGACTGACATGCAGCGTATTCTGCCCTGCAGCTTGCAGCTATACATGTACCTGTTTGATTGCTTGCTTACCCTTTGGCGCGCAGCGCCTTGCCAAAACGCGGCCAGTAGCGGTTCAGCTGCGTATACCGCCGGTAGATTGCATTTTATTGTGCCACATCTATCTGTCATGCCCCTTCCCGTCTCCTGACCTGTTGGACACGTCCTTAACGTTTCGACGCGAGAAAAAAGTGAAGGAGCTGAGGGCAGTGAATCCTGTACCATGTGTCATTTCTTGGCTTCTCTTGCCTCCCGCTGGTCCTTTGCTATCACGTGGGCGCATCACAGGCGCTGCTATTACGGTATTGGTTGCGCCACGGAGTGGGGATGGTTTTGGGGGCTGAAGGTCAGCGTAGGCACCCCCTGGCCTCTTCGGAAATGGCATGAACCAGCCCGTTGTTGCTGTGTGGACGTGGCTGGGGTCCAAAATGGGCGCAAGAAGGGTGTGTGTGGACGTACCTTTCCTGCCTTTTATGGGGCAGGGGTCCGGCACTTGGCTGGGATGTGGGGGTCGGGCCTGACACGTGGCCTGACCTTGCGCGCAAATTACCTTCACCACGGCAATACAAAGCAGACAAAGGCACATTCTGAAAAAAAAACGTGAGAAGAATATATCCTGGAATCTAGCTCTGTTAATGAGAACTTT
>VFQN01005269.1_pt1 | contig 15997 bp, 21 predicted proteins | sample 3512371 | NCBI WGS metagenome assembly VFQN01 (sample SAMN10412370, study PRJNA504923) | tailings metagenome | isolation source: Replicate 2 from Balatoc abandoned mine | place: Philippines: Itogon, Benguet | collected 2017-08-28 | reverse complement strand
GGGTTAAGAGAAGGGAGCGACAGCAGGTGGGTTAAGAGAAGGGAGCGACAGCAGGTGGGGTTAAGAGAAGGGAGCGACAGCAGGTGGGTTAAGAGGTTGGAGCGACAGCAGAGTGGGTGCACGGAAGGGCAAGGCGAGGGTGGGTTCGCAACAGGGGGTGGGTTACCTGGGGGGACCGGGCTATGGGGATGGAGATCAGAGGGGGTAGAGGGCGTTAGTCGTACCGGTATGGTTTGCCACGTTGTGTCGACGAGGGCGTGCTCCCAATGTTCCTGTGCGAGGGCAGGGTTGTTTGCAACGTTGCGTACCTTCCACCGTTTGGCCTCACACAGACCGCCGATGGCGGCAACGGCCCACGTGGCAGCTGGCGTGCCCCCGACAGTGGCAGCAGGGGACCTCCCCTGCCCCTCCATGACGGCCACCCCCCGCCTCACCACAGCGGTCAACCCCCGCCCTGCCACAACGGTCACCACAACAACAGCCACGCGTCTTCGCCCCAACAGCCGCCGGCGGTCCTGGGGCCGCCCCTCACCTCCCTCACCCTGTACCACGTCCTGCCCCAGGTGCGTGGTACGTGACCTGAATGCACACGTACACTACGGTAGGTGCTAGTGTTGAGCACATGGATGTAACACCTGCAACCTATACCCTCATGGTGCATGGGACGTGATAATGACATGTGTCTCATACCCACTGGCACTGGCCGAATCCGGTCTACGGTAGTAACGGAGTGTCCCGCATACTGCCCCATGCCCCAGCGTGCGTACGTCGTACGATCCATTGCATGCAGGGCGGTGCAGACGGCAGCTAACCCACACTTCTCTATTACCGCCCCACGCAGTGTGTGGGGTACCTGTCCTCCACAATTCGGCAAACACCCCTACCTAAGGACGTGTGCTGACCCGCGCCTAATCCACACACCCGTATGTAGACGCCACGCAGGGTGTCGGCTGCCGGTCCCCACAGTGCGCCCCAGACATCACACGCCGGTTAACACCCTTCTGTGCACGTGTGCTAACCCACGCCTTACTCACCCCACCCCCGCCTACGTACACCCCTCGCAGGCCGCGAGCCACGTGTTTCCCGCCCTGCCACAAGCCACGCCCGACCCGAGTAGAACCCACGCCTAACCCACACCCCACACGTTCGCCCCTACCTACCTCGCAGGCGGTCAGCCACCTGTTCCCCGCCCTGCCCCTGCTCACACGGCTGGCCTTCGTGATCAGCACCACGTGTGCTAACACACACCTAACCCACACGTCCCCCCACGCAGGCCGTGAGCCACCTGTTCCCCGCCCTGCCCCTGCTCACCCGGCTGGCCTTTGTGGGGGAGGCTGACCCGGAGGGGGATGGAGAGGCAGAGGGTAAGAGGCACGTTGGGGTACGTACGTCTTGCATCACATCGTGGGGTGTACACACGGAAAGCCGAGTCTCCTGGGGTCCAATTGCCATGCCAAACGTGTATGTTCCGGTTGGGTCCGTACAGCTGCGTAAGGGGTTTCGTGGGGGAGGCGGACCCGGAGGGTGATGGAGAGGCAGAGGGTGCGCTGTGCAGGTGTCTGGTGGTTGGAGCCTCAGGGGGTGTTGGGTGAGCGAGCGGGTGGCGGGCGGGTGGCGGGCGGGCGGGGCTACTACTACTCGATTACTAGACGCATTCACGAACCCGTCGCACGCTTGCGACCCTCAACCCTCCTGTCCCCCACGCAGAGGTGGGCCAGCTGGTGCTCACGGCGGGTCAGCTGCCCGCCCTGCGCGAGCTTGACCTCAATGTGGGTCTGCTGGGCTATGGGCGGCTGTGCCTGGGGGCTGCCACGTGTCTGACACGGCTGGCGGTGGACAGCGTCGAGTACGTGGACCTGCGGTACACAGAGGTGCGTACGGCATGGCAGCGGATTATGGTGTACGGCAGCGGGTTGTGGTGTGCGGCAGCGGATTCATGGTGTACGGCAGCGGGTTGTGGTGTACGGCAGCGTACGGCAGGCTCATTTAGGGCGTTCCAGGCTTTCGACAGTGGGCTGCACTTGTACCTGCCACGTGTGTGGAAGTGCGGCCCCCAAGTCCCCTTCCCTCCCTGATCCCCACTGTCCGCTCAGCTCGCGTTTGCACTTACCCGCGCACGTAACCTTGGCCCCTGCCCCGCAGCTGCCGCCCTCCCTGCGCCACCTCACCCTCACTGCATGGTATGGCCTGCCGGATCACCGGCCTCCTTACCAATCTGCCACAAACCCCTTTCCTGACCCCGCAGCTGCCGCCCTCTCTGCGCCACCTCACGCTCACCGCTTGGTACGGCCTGCCCGAGCTATACCACCTGGGGGAGCTGCATGGAGCCACTGACTGCGATGGTGACGGCAGCAGTGAGGCTACTCGTGTAACCGAGGACAGCGACAGGAGTCATGGTGGTGGTGGTGGTGGCGGCGGAGGCAGTGGGAGAAAGCAGGCGGTCGACGGCAGCAGCGGGAGCGATGACGACGAGGAGGAGGACGATGGCGCCTGTGTAAGTGGGGCTGGGTGGGCCGAGTGGGCCGAGGGAGTGCCCCTGGTTCAGAGGAGGGCAGCTGAGCGCTTTTGGGCACACGCACCACGGTATTCTTCCTCATCCCGGCTGCACTGTAACCCCTTACTCTCAAGCGCCGACCCCTTCGGTACCATTACCATGACCACCATTACCATGACCACCATTGCCATGACCACCATTGCCATGACCACCATTACCATGACCACCATTACCATGACCACCATTACCAGCCGTTCGTTGTGCAACGTGTTGCCCGTAGCTTTCGAATGACCCTTTGCATCCCAAACCCTTCCCCTCACTCCCCCGGCCGCAGGGCCCCTCCGCTACCACTGCCACTCCTGGCCAGCTGCAGTCCCACCTCGAGGAGCAGGTCACCAGGCAGCTGCTGTGCCGCCTGCTGCCGCCCCTGACGCAGCTAACACACCTGGCGCTGAACTGGGACGTGCTGCACGGCGTCTGCGCGGGGGCCGCTGAGGCGGGCCCAACAGAGTCGGGATACGAGGGCAAGGCAGCGGAAGGAAGGGAGGAGTGGGTGGGGGAAGGGCGCACGGACGGGCGCACGACGGGAAGGAATACTGCAGAGGGATCGCCGGCGGCTGAGGCGGCAGGCGTGGGGCCAGCGGCTGGGCTAGACAATCAGTTGCAGGCTCTCAAGTTAGGGCCGGAGGGGCGGCAGCCTGGGGAATGCCTCGGTCGTGGGGCCGGCGACAGCGGGCCTGGTGACGGTGGTGGGGGTGGTTGTGATGATGACAGGGGGAGAAGGCGGCGGGGAGGGGCGGATAAGGCCCGCAGCCGGCGGCCGGGGCTGCCGCTGCTGCCGTATCTGAGGGAGCTGAGCGTCATGTGGCTTAAGGAGGTGAGGCATGGGGGAGTGTATAAAGGGCCTACCTGAGGGAGCTGAGCGTGATGCGGGTGACAGAGTTGGGCCCTGTGTTCCGGAAGGCGGTGCAATGTGTGCGTGCACGTGCGTGTATCATCCAGGCCGTACAGATACGTGTGCAAGCAAGGGCCTTCACCACGAACACGTGCTATCCGTGCTATCGTTAATCCCAGCGTCATGACGTGTTGATCCACTGTACACCTGGTAAACGGCCTCCTATAACACACACTTGCCCCTGGCCCTTGCCCCTCCCTGCCTGCCCCCTTTGCAGCTGCCCCCTGCCACCCTGCACGGCCTCCTGCGGTCCTTCCCCTCGCTGCGGTCAGTGACGCACGCCAACGGCGGACGGAGGGCGGTGCGCACTGCGGATGGGTCGTGGGTATGGAGGCGGATGGAGGGGACAGGCGGAGGCATGTGACCATGACGGGCTGTTTTACAAGGTACCGTAGACAGTACATACAGGACGGTGTGCACCGTCACTGGATCGTTGGTGTGGGGGCGCATGAACCGCTGAAAGGGATCTGATTAGCGGAGCGGGACGTGGCAAGTGGAGGGGTGCGGGCCTCACCCCTACCGCCCTGCGTACGGGTGGTGTGGTTTGTGGGTTTGCGGCCAGAACCACGGCTCTAGATGGCACGTGACGGGACGTTTATTTGCCCCAATCGTGGTATGTGGTGGTAAATTGCCGATCTTAACGAACGTGTGGTGTGCATGTGGAAGATGGCTTTACGAGGGGAACTGGGTGGTGTACACTGTGAACGGGGCGTTGGTGTGCGGCAGGGCTGGCAGGGGTATAGGTTGCTGGTGCTGTGATGGCATGAAGTTTCCTTGCGGCGTGGCTTGGTGCGGGTTCGGTAGACGCTGCATGCATGAGCGCAACCACGGCAGCTGGTCGGCGCTGCTCCAGGTGGTGCGTGGCTCGGACCAGCTCGGACTGCTCCATCGTGACCAAGCGTACGTACCCTACTGCGCATGACCAGCAAGGTTCGTTCGACTGTGACTCGCCCAACATCGTAGGCTGGTCCAATAAAGCTGCGTCCGGCGGCCCTTTCGGGCCGCCTAGCAGACATCCTCGATCCACCAGGGGACCGCGGGACGTGCATGTTGCACTCCTGGTTACCGCGCACGGCAGCATGCCGCGACATGTCAGCATGTCACTGCACGTTCCATTGAACAATCCGCAAGTTGCTGTTCACACCCAAAAGAATATCCTGGCATGCTATAAATGATCAAAGCATGCCATGCAAGAGAGGTTCTTCGCGGCACGCACATAGCGGCGAGGCCAGTGCTTGGTGCTGCGCACGCGTGTCGCTCGCACGGGTGCCACGTGCCACGCAACACGCAGTATACAGCTACCGGTACCCCACAACCCCTAAACCACTCGCCACCACATCCTGCAACCCCAGTGCGCGGTGCTGTACACGCCACGTGGGGGTGCCACGTCGGTGCCATTTGTCACGCCATATGTAGCAACCCCACAACCCATACATTACAGTCGTCCCCACCGCATCCTCCACAACCAGCGGCTGTGCTTCCTGGTGGCCATCCGCCGGCGCGATTCATGCTCAATGCCGTTCAATAGTCTGTTCGAGTGCTCTTTTTAGCCAACATCCTGCACACCGGTACAAAGACCACACTGGCCCCTGCTCTCATAAGCAGCCTTTCATGCTCTGTGTGCCATGGGCACCACTGCCACCTGGCACGCTCCACGGCCATCACCCGACTAAAGTAATCCTCCGAGCTGCTGTTGATAATTGATGATTTAATTGACACAGACGCCTCGCGTATGCTCGTGTCCCCAGAGCTGCACTCACAACGCCGCAGGCCCACCAGTCTAGCAGCACCACGCAAGCACAGCAGCCCCCGCACCTTGGGCACACAGCGCGCTCCGGGTCCCGTACATGCAGAGCATCCGTGCCCCCACCGTCCGCCCTCGCGCTGGCTGTAGATCCCCAACCCAGCCCAGCCACCTGCCCTGGCTCCTCCGTTTCCCTGCCCCTACCCTTGCCCCTTCCACGCCCCACACCGCACCCCTGCCCCGTTCTGCGGCAAAGCTGAACGCACTCTCTTGGCCACCCGTGTTGGCGGTGCCGCTGCATGTGATTTGCCAGCAGCAGCTGCGTTGTCTGCTGCTGCTGCTACTGCTGCTGCCGCCCAAGCCACCGGTGGCGCTGGGTTGGAGACCACAGCACTGGGCGGGTAGCCACCAGCTGCAAGGAGTGACGCTACTCCTTGCCACCCCGCGCGCGGAAACGCTTCACCACCTCCACCGCAGCCCAGATGAGGGCCGTGAGCGCCAGGGCACCGATGGGAATAGCAGCTGTGCCTTCTGCGGTTGCGCCCGCATCTGAAGCAGCCGCTGAGCTAGCGACCGAGTCCTGGCCCGCGCCCTGCAGGCCAGCGGAATGCCCAGAGCCGTGCTGGCCGGCCCCGTGACCCAGCCCTGAGCCAAGGAGGTGGCCGCCGAGGCTCAGGCCGAAAGCCAACGCGACGCCGGTGGCAAAGAGTCCAATCAGTCCAAGCCCCGATCCGCCCTCCCGGGAAGCACCGTCGCCCGAGTCTCCTCCACCGTCATGTCGGTTAGATGAAGAGCCGCGACCACCGCCACCACCTGCCGACGACTGGGCAGAGAGCTGCCTTGGCGAAGTCTCGAAACCCTGCTTGCGGCATGCGAAATCGAGTCTGGGAGCTGGCAAAGAGGACAGATTCTGATACAAGCATCATGAGCATAAAAGTAGCAAACAAAGGATGTAAGGAAGCCCAGTAGACTCAGGCCGAAATCCCAGACTTGATGCGTTTCCAACTTTCCATGGCCAGGGCCAACCTGAAACCCCGTCGCGACTTACTTTCCTTGGCTGAATGCATAAAGGCCGAGTAGCAACACCCGATCCCTGCCACACCCTGGCAGCCGGCCGCTTGGGCCCGGTCCCGAGGCCAAGTGCGCATCGACGCGACAGCAGCAAATCCATCATGCCCTTATAGTAACGAGGGGTCAACAGGTTGGTTACTATACACACGTGTAATAAGATACACGTTGCGGTGAGAGTGGGTTGGTGTGGGCGTTTTTTTTGAGGTCGTACGCATATCCCTCACAGCATCTTCAGTGTGCGTTTTGCATCTTGCGTGCGCATGGCGTGTACCTACAGGCCCCGAGACTCCTAACGCGTGCTATACATCCTTGGGAGCAGTAAGCGTGGCGCATGGTGAGGGACCAGCTAGCGGGAGGGGGCGGGTGGACATAGGCAGGGCAGGCGGAATGTCACGTACGGTACCGGCACATACTGCTACGCACATATTTGTCTTTTTTGTCCCTCGCTGTCCCTTCGGGGGACGTAGCGAGAATCGTATTCCAAGCAGAACACAACATCCTTATGCACCCGTTCCACATGTTAGGTGTTGCTGGTGTATTCGGTGGTTCATTATTCTCTGCTATGCACGGTTCTGCTTCATCTGTGCGCATTATGTTACAGTCAGTCGTGGGAGCAACAGGTGTGGGGTATGGTGAGGAACCAAGTAGCTTGAGGGAGGGGACAGCGGAGGGAGGACATGGGTGGATGTGAGCAAGGCAGGCGGCACGTGCGTGTGTATGTTGAGGTGTGGGCCAAGCACGCCACAGCAAGCGGAGCTAGACAATGGCGTCAACGGCGCGGCAGGAGTCGCAGGGGTGGACAAGAGAGTGCATACTATCGTATGTGTGCAGTGGTTGAGGTGGGCTTGCTCTGCGTTTGCTTGCTGAAGACAGCTGCACGGTTGCAGTCAGGGGACCCCTCCCCTGGTTGCAGTCATGCTGCCACCACGCCAACCGAGCCGAGCTCAGGTCGAGCTGTTGGGAGGTCCATAATGGGCCATGCATGTTGTCAATCAGAGCTAAACTCCGGTTCGTTCCCTAAGAACATTTCCAATTACCGTACGGCAGCTTGATTGTACGACGCTCTGCCTGCCGGACCTGAGCGGAGGGCGTGTGGAGGAGCAGATCATTCACCAATGCCCTCCCCCCTTGGTGCCGTACCCGTATCCTGTAGTCATATCCTCGCTGTACCCGTATCCTGCACCTGTGCCCCCCCCCTGCCCTGTACGGCTGTACCCGTACCCTGTACCGGCCCACCGTACCCGTTTACCGTACTCGTACCCTGTGCTTGCAGCGAGGTTCCTTTGCCACACACAGGAATGGACCTACCAGCGATGCCCTCGTACCAATCACAGTTGCCAGGTACAATCATCTGCAAACGTTTGGGGCTTTACAACGCAGTGGCATTGAGGTGCTGTCGCTCGTGTACGTTTCACATGGAACACACCCATGTGTTGTGTGTAAACACGTGCTGTGATCACCCACATCTCCCTTGCGCGCTCAATGGCGTCGTCACTCCGCGCCGTCCACGTCCCAACGCGTCAAGACCGTTCTACCTGATGCCACCACGAACATTATAACGTACCACAACGGATATGCCAACATGCCTTCTGCAACCAAGCCCGTATCCCCTAGCAAGCCGCACACCCAACGCTCATAATGCACATTCACGGCTTGTTGTCGGGCACAGGCGCAGTGCACACGTTGGTCTCGTACTGGGGCGCTTAGTGCCTCTATATTTGGTCTGTGGGGGGTGGGGGCAGGCCGTGTGGCCCCCTACGGGCCCCTTTCCTCCCCACACCTACCGCCCGCACCGCCACACCACACCAGCCTAACGACAGACCGCAGTTACTCAAGGCTTGTTATCGGGCACGGGCGCGGTGCGCACGTTGGTCTCGTACTGCGGCCCCGAGTGCCACTTGGTCTGCGTTGGCAGGTTGTGCTCAAAGGGCGCTGTGCGGTTCTCGAAGATGCCCACGCGGTAGCCCTTGTCGTCCGAGTTCCACTGCGGGAGCGGGCGTAAAAGGGTCACACAGGTGGGAGGGTGAGCATGTGTAAAGGTGGGTTGTGGAGTTGTCTGAGGGACGAGAGAGTGTGGACGAGCGAGCGAGGCAACGAAACTGGGAGGAGGGGGTAAAGGGCAACATGCAACAGGAGGTCACGAGGTCAGCAGCATAGAAAATAACGTCGATGCAACAGGTCATGGTGGCACGCACGGCTAGTAGAGGGCAGGTGGGTGTCAAAGGAGGGAGGGAATGGGGTATGTGCTAACGATAGGGCGGAGTGCAGGGTAGTAGAAAAGGGGCGCCAGGGGCACGGGTATCAGAGGGGAGGCGTACGCTATTGGGCAGGAGGTCAAGAGCGGCGAAGGGAAAGGTGCTGGCCAGCGGGCAGGGAGGGAGGGTGGGTGTGTGACGGGGCGGCACGCACGGCACCGTACTAGACCGTCCCCGCCGTGCCGCCTCCTACGGTACTGCACGTGCCAGCCCCCTGCTTTGTTCCCTGGCGCCCTCCTGGCAATCAACTGAGGGCAGGAATCCCAGCTCTCACAGCCCCGGCACCCACCCCCACTCGCTCGCTCGCGGACCCTTACCACGAGTTTGTAGCACAGCGCGCTGTCACCCCGCCCCCTGCTCCATGTCCGCCGGCATCCTAACCCACAGCCACCAGGAGTACGGCTACCCGCACCCGTACCCGTGCCCGTACCCACCCGTGCCACGTTGTACAGCAGGCTGGGCGTGTTGTACGCCATGCCGTACGCCACCTGCGTGCACGTGTACCAAGGGGGTAAGGCGTGGGCATGTGTATTAGCGGATGTGTATAAAGGGCGGTGGGTTGGGGCCGTTTTTTTTTTCTTCGTGAGAAGGTTACAGGGGCTCGGCCGTTACAGGGGCTCGGCCGTGTGTGTTGTACGCCAGGCCGCACGCCACCTGCAGACAGGACAGCGGAGACCAACAGGAGAGATTCCGGTAGTCTCAGCGCTCATTGCGTCATACAGCGTGCGGTTGGCGCTCTTTGAGATGTGGGTACCCGGTAGTGGACCACGTACGCCACGTGTCAGTGCTGGGAAGGCAATGAACCGCATAGAGCCAGTACGCACTGCATAATAATACTTTAATACTGCATATACTGTCCGCAAAGTCAAATACGTGTCGTCCTCACCGTCTAGAGCGTGTATTCATGCGTACACGTGCCGCAGGCAGGGCCCGTTGCACCAGCCAACTGCTAATACACACCCTCGCACGCTACTACACCCTCGCCGCACCCATGCCCATGCCCACGCCCACCTGCAGGTCGTGATCACGCCCTACCACCTTGTTAAGGCACGCCCTCGCTCTAGTACACATGCCCCCTGAACAACCACTAACCCACGCCCCCATTCTCACACCTACTCACCTGCCGGTCGGGCTCGCGCCGGACCTCCTTGCCAGGACACAATGTACGCTCGCTAGCTAATACACAACCCTCCGCTAACCCACGTCCCCATTCTCACGCCCACCTGCAGGTCGGGGTCACGCCGGACCTCCTTGCTGGGGCTGCGGGACAGGGTGGGGAGGGGAGAGGGGAGGGAAGGGGAGAGGTCGTGAGCAGCAGCGCGCGGGACGTACAAGTGGTGGCTGGGCCCTCGTAATCATCATCGTAATCTGGTCCTAAAAAACGTAAAGTGTAGGGCTTCGGGCGACTCGTACGAGCAGCTCAGGGGAGCTCCCCATGGCACTGGTGTCAGACCGTGGGCTCAGGGGTCCTGAAACCCCATGTGCCTTTCTTTAAGTGCCTACGCACCAACACCTGTAATTGCGTCTGCGCTGCCCCGCACCCCGCTCACAAGCACTCGCCCACGCGCGTGGATACTCATTGGTGCCGTACGCGTGGTGCCGTACGCGTGGTGCCGTACGCGTGGTGCCGTGAATGGCATGCATGCAGGTGTGCATGCTCACGGCATCTGCGCACGCATCTCCCTTAACCCAGTGGGTACTGCGTCTTCCACATGGCCCTTCACGGACCGTACAGCATTATTACTATTACCGTAGTAGTACTATTACCGTACAGCATTATTATTATTATTATGGCCCTTCACGTACCGTGCAGCATGTGTCCGCGTCTAGCCCTCCCCACTAACATGCACTCGCCCACCAGCAAAGCGGGACGTAATCGATAGCCATTAGATCGGCATGCTCCTTTGGAGCATACTCGCTATCGCTCGACCAAAGGGGACAAACAGATACAAAAAAGTCCGAATGTTTGGGGCGTACGTCCACCGGTACTGCGTCTTCCACATGGCCCTTCACGTACCGTGCAGCATGTATCCGCGTCTAGCCCTCCCCACTTACATGCACTCGCCCACCGGCGTACGTGCACCGGTACTGCGTCTTTCACAAGGCCCTTCACGTATCCATCTCCCCCGCCCCACTCACAAGCACTCGCCCACGGGCGTGAAGTAGATGCGCTGGCAGGTGTATGCGGCCAGGGTGTAGGCACCACCCACCAGCACCACCAGCGAGGCGGCCTGCGGACAAGCGAGGTTGGCATGCATGATTTAGTCCTTTGGGCGCCATGTTATCCTTGTGGTATCAATGCATAGGGCTATTGGACGCGTGCTCCTGTATATGTTTCACTAAGCTTCATGCTTTGTATTACCCTTCACCGCGTCTTATCCTGCTACGGTACACACTTGCCATACGTGTGCTCCCTTGCCCCTCAGGTACGGTACCAGGCCCAGGTCCAAGCGACCCATGGGTCGATTGGGCGACAAGCACCCAACCCTTCCGTGGCCTCAAGCCGCAGCCACTGAGCGCAACGAAAGCATTCAGATTCATGTAAAATTTACGGCAGTGATGGGGGCCCAAGCCGCCGCGTGCTGACCGCTGGCTTGCGCAACGCTGCCTACCGACTGCTTCTCCTACCTGTCCCGGCCGCAGCGCGGAGCCCGCACAGCACAGGCCCTACTATCCCATTCCCATTGTGTACATACATCGTTTACTCAGAGGTTTGTCTTTTTCGCCGGCCTCACCTCTGGGGCATCGCGAATAGCCATCCACAGTTTGGCCAGGGTCCAGGTGCGGCGGGGAGAGAAGGGTGACCAGACCTTGGTCATTGTGGCAGCTTGAACTGATTAAAAGCAAAACGGCTGGGCACTTAGTCCAAGCTTGGATGCGTTTTGCGGCAGCTCTTGCACTCTGAGTGTCGTTGAGAACGCGACTGAGCGAGTTGGGCTGGTTCGGTTGCGAGGAGGCGGCGATTTGCTTTCAGGCGTGTATGTTGTAAAAACACGCAATGGCAGAGCGATGCACGGTCTCGCAGGGCCATTCGCAGTTTCACAGCGATGGGTCCCACCAACGTCATCGGGGCTCCGGGGCCGCTGACCGGGGGAGGCCCCCATGAGGCGACGTGGCCACAGGCCCTGGGTTCCCTAGGTGACGCACACCTCCCGCCCACGCACCGACCCGCCGACCCGCGCACTCTGCCTCGTGCAACCGAACCCACACCACAGGCCGCCCTTTCGCAACAGCATCAAACCAAGACCCAACACGACTAGCCGTTGTACTGCAACGAGCTATCGCTGCACTGCTGCAGCCAGGCAACCGTTCCGGGCCGCAACACGCATCGCACCAACGCAGCTATCTATTTGCACGACGGATGGTTATCAACAGCCACAGCGGCGCGCACCCTTACCAACAAACCTCATCTAACACCAAGTTATGCCTCCTCTACACGCAAAGCGCAGCGGCATCCGGCAAACGTACTATACACGACCGGACACAATACCGGTATGTCCACCAGGCAGCAGGCAAGCACGCATACAGGCAGCAGCAGCCAAGCACCAGCACCCCTTAGCCCACCAAGCCAGCTTCACGCCAGAGCAGCAGCCGCCCAGCGGTTGCCATATACCGCTACACACTTGGTTGGTATTACCTACGGTACCCACTTGCCATGTCTGCCTAATGAGATCCGTAGGACAATGGTGCAGCGCACGTGCCTCTTGCATTGCCTCAAAAGTGCACTACAATGGCGAAAATGCCACGAGCGCTGACCACCAAGAGCGGCATGCGCCGGGCATGCGCCGGGCATGCGCACAGAACGCTCTTTTGTGCAGCAGCTAAGCCGTGTGTGAACGTGTACAATCGAACTGTATGCCGCCTTGCGCCCTAGCACAGCAAACACTACGGTACAACTGCAACCACCGCCAACCGCCGCACCACCCACCTCCCTTCCCACTCGACGTGCTAACCTCATGCTCCATTCCGCCCCCGCCCAATGCACCAACACAACATCGTCAGTCCATTCTACTGCCACGCCGCTGTACGGCTGTACGGCTACCACCCAACCATGCGTTGTACCGCCGTACGTTCAATGCCGTACGGGCGTGGGCGTCGCATGACTCGCAAAGCTGCTACTGTACAAGCCTCTTTCAACCCCCTCCTCCCCCACCGACTGCCGTACCGGCTGTGCGTACGCGCCCGCCGCAGTCGCACTACACACATGGGTGGTGGTGGCGGCGGGAGGGGCATTCGCGTGTGAGGCACACAGCCTTGCCCACGCACACCATGTGTCATCATCCTATCCGGGGGCCCAGTACTAAACACGCGTGCGCGCAGGACATTCTAACAACTGTATCAACCGCCGACACTCATCAATAGCCAGGTCTGCGTTGCTTGCACTCACAGCGTGGTATCGGCCCCTCCCTCACATCACAAAACCTCCCGAACCACCACGCACACCAACCTAGCTAACGACAAGCCGCAGCTACTCACGAGACTCACGGCGTGGTGTTGTCCGGCACGGGGGCGGTGCCCACGCTCGTCTCGTACTGCGGTCCGGAGTGTCCGCGGGTCTGGGTGGGCAGGTTGTACTCAAATGGCGCCATGCGGTTGTCAAACACGCCCACGCGGTAGCCCTTGTCGTCGATGTTCCACTGCGATAAGCGACATAAGACGATTTGTTTTAGCGGTGTGTCAATATCATTACTTCCGGCACTTCGGACAGCGCCCTGCTCCCCACCCCGCCGCAGGGCCCCTTCCCTACCACCCTGCCGGCCGCGGCTCGCTGCCTTACACCCCACCTGGGCCAACAGTCTGGACCACCCCCCAGCCCCCACATAGCCCACAAATGCCCTGACTTCGTCCCACAAGACTCCTGCTGGGCCATGAGGCAGCAGACGCACCCCTCCCCCATCGCCCCCATCCCGCCGTGCCTTTCCCTCCTCAGGCCCCTTCCCTTGCGTACCCATCCCCTTACCCACTCCTGCACCCACGAGGCCCCTCGGGACCGGTAACAACCCGTGCCACGCAGCTGTGTACCGTACAAACGCCGGCGGCAGCCGAAACCCTCCCCAACAGCACACCCGCCCTTTCCCTCGTGCTGGCCCTCCTTCCCCTTCTGTCCTATCCTCTGCCCCTGCGTTGTGTCCCTGCGTCCCCCTTCCCAAAATGCACCCGAAGCGTCGCATTCCGCTGTAACAGTAAGGCTGTGCTGCCTTAACTGTCCAGCCGGAAAAGCGTATCTCGAGATGTCAGGGAAGGATCTTGTGGGCTTGAGTAACTCCGTACGGTTGGGGTTCCGTACTTCGTCACGGCTTGGACTGAAGCGTGTTACCGCTACATCCGCCCACCTGGTCCCACTCGTACGTAGATGCCGGGCTTGTTGGACCGTACCTGACACAGCACACCGCCGCCTATAACACAACCCCAGCCCTTAATGCGCATCCCCACGCCCCACCACCCCTCCCCAGCCGCACACCTGTGCGACGTGGTAGTCGACGCAGGTGCGGGACGTGCTGAACCGTATGTGACACATCACACCGCCGCTTAATACACACCCCTTAATGCCGTACACCTCCCCGCCCCCCGCCCCTTTTTCCCGGCCCCACACAACACACCTGCGCGACGCGGTAGTAGATGCCGGGCTTGTTGAAGGAGGCGCCGTACGCCACCTGCGGGTTGTGTGTATAAAGGCGAGGTGCGGCGTGGGCATGTGTATTAGGGGCTGTGTGTATTAAGGGGCTGCGGGTTGCGTCCATGCTTGTCGAAGGAGGCGCCGTACGCCACCTGCATGTGTATAAAAAGAGAGGAGGGGCGTGGGGGTGTGTATTAGGAGTTGTGTATTAAGAGGCGGCGGCGGGTTGCGTCCATGCTTGTCGAAGGAGGCGCCGTACGCCACCTCCGGATGCGGGTTAAGGAGAGGCGGGGCGTGGGGGTGTGTAATAGGGGGTGTGTATTAAGGGCAGCGGTGGGCCGTGTCCATGCGTGTTGAAGGAGGCGCCGTACGCCACCTGCGGGGTGTGGGTTAAGGAGGAGCGGGGCGTGGGAGATGTGTACTAGGGGTTGTGTGTTAAGGGGCGGCGGGTAGATGCAGGGCTTGTTGAAACACACCCTCCCCAGCTAATACACATGCCCTCCCTCCCCACCCCCCCTCTGCGTCCCTTTGCCGCTTTGCGGTTACCCCCACCTGCAGCTCGGGGTCCTGCCGCACCTCCTTGCTGACACACACCCTCGCTAACACACGTCCTTGCGAACACACACGTCTTCAAGCTAATACACATGCCTCCCTCCCCACACCCCCACCTGCAGCTCGGGGTTCCGCCGCACCTCCTTGCTGGGGCTGCAGGCGGAGCGGGAGGACAGGAGCACGAGTGTGTTAAGCCGGAGGGGAGGCAGCGAGGCGTCACAAGTGTGTTAGCGACGCGGGTGAGGGAAAGCGAGCATGTACGGCAGGCACATACGACAATACCGTACGGCAGGCGGTACGGCAGGCGGTTGGCCGTAGGACACCGGTACTCACAAGGCCTCCCCCGCAGGCGTGAAGTGCCGGTACATCACATCCGACGTGTACATGCCTTACCCCAAAGGTCCAGGGTTTGGGCCCCCTGCTGGATGTCAGGACCGTAAAGAAACCCTTGCCCCCGCCCTCGCCCCCGCCGCCCTCATTTCCCCCTCCTCCCCCGCCCTCGCCCCTATGCTCCCACTCACAATGCCTCCCCCGCAGGCGTGAAGTACATGCGGCGGAAGGTGTAGAGGCCCATGCCCAGCGCTCCACCGCACAGTAAAGCCAGGGCGCCGACCTGCATGGGGGGAGAAGCACGTGTTTAGACACCAACGCTACACAGGGTGGCCATGGCGCCCACCTGCAAGGGGAGGAAAGGGGAGAGCGCGTGGGAATGGGTTGGGTGCTTGGAAGCTGCGGTGTTGCGGTGTTACGTTGTGCACCTTGGTGCAGTGTGACGTGACGTGCGCTGTGCGTGGTAAATCCCATGCCCCCAACCCAGACCAGGGTGCCGGCAGGTGGTGGGTATGATGTGGGGATGTATGTACGAGGGGAGTAGGGTAAAGGTGTCTCGTGTGTCATGCAGTTGTGGGGATGAGGGGAGCAGTGGGGAGCCGCCCCGGCCCCCCGCCCCGCCCCCACAAGTGCCCCCGCTGTGCTGTTACCCCCCAGTGCCCCCTTCCCCACACGCACACGCACACGCACACGCACACCCACGCCCGTAGCCCCTCCTCCCCGCCCCCTCCCCTCGCAAAACCATTTCTGGGACTGCCCGGTGGCGCGGGCGGTGGTGGGGAGCGTGCAGGATGGGTGGCCAGCGGGGGAGGGCATACGGAGGGAGCACGTGTGGCTGGCTAGCGCGCCTGCAGGGGTACAGCAGTGTGTGTGGGAGGTGGTGGCCCTGGCAGCCCTTGAGGCCATGGAGGTGGGGAGGCAATACATGCATGCACGCATGCGTGAGCTGAGAGGCAGTGCAGCGGTCCCCCAGTGGCAG
>VFQN01005268.1_pt1 | contig 15998 bp, 13 predicted proteins | sample 3512371 | NCBI WGS metagenome assembly VFQN01 (sample SAMN10412370, study PRJNA504923) | tailings metagenome | isolation source: Replicate 2 from Balatoc abandoned mine | place: Philippines: Itogon, Benguet | collected 2017-08-28 | reverse complement strand
AGCATGCCGCGTTGGAGCAGCGGCAAGTTGAAATGGCCATGCGTGAAGCGGGGGAACTGTTCCCCAGGCCAAAAATGATCGTCTTTTGCGCCTTTGCATTTGATCCGGAAGCAGCAAAGGATATCGACCAGACCAAGGGCATCACCGCGCTAAAGGCGCAGATGAACACCGATCTGCTGACCGAGGATCTGAAAAAGGCTCGTTCCAGCAACCAGAGCTTCTGGCTGATGGGGCAGCCTGATGTGGCGGTGCGCAAGCGCAAGGACGGCAAATACGAGGTCGAGGTTCACGGCTTCGATTACTTCGACACCGCCAAAGGCGAACTCATTTCTGGCGGCAAGGGCAAGATTGCCTTGTGGATGTTGGACACCGACTACGACGAGCGTTCGCTGTTCCCGCAACAAGTGTTTTTCCCAATGGCTGGGAGTGGAGACGGCTGGTACAAGCTGAAGAAAGACATCAAGGCAGAACTGAACGAGGAATTGCTGGATAAATTTCACGGCACTGTTTCACTGCCATTTGAGGCGGGGGAGAACAAGCGAGTAGCGGTAAAGATCGTCGATGACCGGGGTATTGAGTCGTTAAAAGTCATTCCGCTGGAATAAGCGCATGGCCGCTCCGAAGTCACTGATCATCAATTCTCCATACGCTCGCCCGTCTCGGCACTGGCTTCAGGCGCGCGACAACACGCTATCTCTGGTGGAGTCGCGCCGGGAAGCTGGATACGAGATTTTTGATATCCGGAACAACACCCGACGCACCGAAACGTTGGCATTGGTGAATGCCATCCGTGAACGGGTGGATACCTGGCGTGCGGCTGATTATCCGGGCGTTACCAGCGTGACCCGTGCCCTGCTGGAGCACTGGAATGATCCAGCAGGACGTATTTATCCATTCTATTTTTGTCAGCTTGAGGCTATCGAAACCCTGATCTGGTGGGTGGAGGCCCCTGCCGAACATAAGCAGGGTATCCATGTTCCTGGAGATGGTGGCGAGTGGGAGCGGCTGTGTAACAAGATGGCCACAGGTAGCGGAAAGACCACGGTGATGGCAATGCTCATCACCTGGCAGGTCCTGAACGCGCTGACCTATCCCAAGCGGAATAAGGATTTCTCGCGGGCTATTTTTATTGTGGCGCCAGGGCTCACGGTTAAAGACCGACTCCGCGTCCTGTATCCGGGCGAGAAAGACAATTACTACGATGCTTTCAGTTTGTGCCCTTCTGATTCGCTACGGCAAAAGCTGAACCAGGCGGAAATCCTGATCGATAACTGGCATGCGCTGATGCCGTTGAAGGAACAGGAGCGGTCTGTCGTCAAGAAAGGCAAGGAATCCGACGAAGCCTTTGCCCGGCGAATCTTGGGCAAGCTGGCGATTTACCGGGATATTGTTGTCATCAACGACGAGGCGCACCACGCCTACCGTATCCCGGCGGACATCAAGGTCAAAAAAACCGATGACTTTGACCCCGATGAAGCCACGCGCTGGATTGAAGGGCTGGACAGACTACACAAGACGCGTCGCATCCAGCGCTGTTTTGATTTGTCAGCTACACCGTTTGCCCCCACAGGCCGCGCCAACTCTGAGGAAGGGTTGTTTACCTGGATCGTCTCGGACTTCGGATTGAATGATGCGATTGAGGCTGGGCTGGTCAAGACGCCGCGCATTGTAGTGCGTGATGGAGCGTTGCCCAACGCGAAGACCCTTCGACCCAAGCTGTATCACCTCTATCGCGAAGATGGGGTAGATCAGGACATTAACCGGCGCGGTGCGCAACCCCATGAGCCGTTGCCGATTCTGGTGCAGCACGCCTATACCTTGCTGGGAGCGGATTGGCGTGAAACCTACAATGATTGGAAGACTGCAGGGCATCAATCACCCCCCGTGATGCTAACAGTGTGTAACCGGACTGAGACGGCCGCACGCGTCGAGCATTACTTCAGCAAGGGAGATGCGCACTGGCCGGAGCTTCACGCGCCAAATCGAACGTTGCGTGTCGATTCACGAGTGCTTGAGAAAGCCGAGATCGGGGAGACTGCGGCGAGCGACAAGGATTACGAAAAGCGGCTGCAAAACATCGTTGAAGCGACCAATATCCCTGCGGATCGAAAGGCCCGATTGCTGGAACTGAAGAAAGAAGAATTGCTCCGGGAAATCGTTGATAACGTTGGCAAGCGCGGTGGTGCCGGACAGGATCTGCAAAACGTCATTTCAGTGGCGATGCTGTCCGAAGGCTGGGATGCAAAAAACGTTACGCACATTATGGGTTTGCGCGCGTTCACCAGCCAGTTGCTATGTGAGCAGGTGATCGGTCGAGGCTTGCGCCGGGTTTCTTACGAGTTGGATGAAAACGGACTTTTCAAACCAGAGTACGTCAACGTTTTTGGCGTGCCGCTATCCATATTTCAGGATGTGGGGGAGGGAGGGGAAGCGCCGCCGCCGCCCAAGCCGAGCACGCAAATTGAGACGCTGCCGGAGCGCAATGCATTCGAGATTCGTTGGCCGAATGTATTACGAATTGATGTTGTCGTGAGGCCGGTGCTGGGTGTGGATTGGAATCAGGTTGATACGCTAACTCTTGATCCTGCGCAGACTCCTATCACTGCGGAAATCGCTCCGGCGCTCGGTGGTGCCGCGGATTGGAACCAGATTCACACCATTGATCTGGAAAAGCTGCCCGAAGATTTCCGACTGCAGAAACTGACGTTCAAGGCTGCACGTAAAGCGTATGACGAATTGGCTCAGCGGTTTACCGGGAACCGAGAGTATCTGGTGTTTCAGCTGATTCGCCTGGCGGAGCAGTTTTTTAACAACGAAAAGCTGGTTGTGCCAACGCTGTTTCATCAGGACCCGCTGAGAAAGCGAATTCTTATTGCACTCAACATCGATATCGTCGTTCAGCACCTCATGCGCTTTGTGGTGCCGCAGAACCAAGAGCGTATTGAGCCGGTGTTTGATGAGGAGTTTCCGATAGGCTCAACGGCCTACATGCGGACCTGGTACACGACCAAGCCGGTTCATCCCACCCAGCGCTCGCAGATCAGTCACATGGTCGCAGACAGCGCTTGGGAGCAATATGCGGCAAATTTATTCGAGAAGAGTGACATGGTGGTCGCTTATGCGAAAAACGATCATCTCGGATTCCAGATTTACTACCTTTGGAACGGGGCTCGTCGTCGTTTTATCCCGGATTTCCTGGTGCGGCTTTCCAACGGCAAGACGTTAATCCTCGAAGTGAAAGGCGAAGACAGTGAGCAGAACCGCGCCAAGCGTTCGGCACTGGATGCCTGGGTGAAGGGCGTCAATGCCAAAGGTGGCTTCGGGACTTGGTGCTGGGAGGTGGCGTTCCAGCCAGCTCAGATCATCGATATCTTAACGGCCGCTTCTAAGAGCTAATCCGGGAATCGTTCGTAACCGGGTTTACCTTGTCATCCCAGGTCGTGGTTTACGAAAAGTCTGATCCTCAGGCTTATCAAACTCGTCCATAGAACTAACGAATTCGAGTAAGTTTTTTTGCTCTTCAAGAGCGCAAGTTAATTGAGCATTGAGTTTGGCAAGAAGGCTCGAATATTGGTCTCTTCGCTTTTCGTTCTGTTCGCTTCCTTTGAGCAAGTCATCAGCTAATGCTTGGATTTTTTTACCATCGATTTTCTTGAGCTCTATGAGATAGTTATTTTGTGCGGCAATTAAATGTTCGGAGGCTTCTTTTAATTCAGACCTCAGTCGCAAGTTCCTGATCAGATTAAACAGTCCTTGTCGGGAATTTTCTAAAGCACTTGTCGCTGTATTAACCCGGTTTTTCGCCCTGAGGTATTGGGCTCCAAAATAATTTAATTGCTCTCCACCTAACCGCCGAGTCGCGACGTTGACGGCCTCTTTCATAGATTTGACGTTAGGGGTCAGGCAATCCAAATGACGTGCACTTGATTCTTGGCTTTCAATCTCTTTGATGGTTGATTGAAGCTGCGCAATGGACTGCTTGAGTTGAGGTAGTCGTTCAATGGCTGCGTGATAACGGGCTGTATTGTTGAGTGACTCAAGAATGAAACCTTGAGCATCATTCGCTGGGATTACCTCAATCCCTGCTGCGAGAGCCAAGCGAATCGCCTCACGAACAAAAGCTGCCTCACCAGTGCAGCGAATCTGAGTCCATTTCTTTGCTTTTGCAAGTTCGATGAGACGTTGAGCCGCAGAAGCATCGGGCATGCCGTGTGCAGTCATCGAAGGGCCGCTATCTTTGATACCACCTGGCGGAGCCCGAAAGACGACCCAAGTGAATTCCTCACTCATTCGGACGAACCAAAGCTCCCTGGCGAATGCCTCGCTGACCGAAGCGTGGATTGCGCGTTCAAGAATTCGTTTTTTGATGTGTGCGGCATCGCCATTTTCCGCACAGATGATCTGGCCAATCGGATCGGAACCATTAAGCAGAGACAGTGATCCGTTTTCGAGATCAGTCGAATCAAGCCCATGGCGGATTTGATCGACGACTTTCTTTCTCGCCGCTGCGCCAGGACCAACGCCAATTTTAGGTTCGATCGGTTTTCCGATTCCCTTCTGCCAGTTGCTACGCATATCGATTTTGCGATCAATGCCATGCTTGATCAGATACTCATTGCACAGGGTTTCCCAGGCTATTCGCAGACGATTAGGGCATTCGCGGTCATTCCAGAAAGGGTCTACCTGACAGCCGCCCTGAGCCGGGGACTCGGCGTTGAATCGACGAAACCAAACTTCAGGCCCTCGCGGCGTTGTGCCCCGCTCGATATCGTCGACCAGCCTTTCGTTGAACATGATGTGCATGTTCGGGTTGGTCCCGCCATCGCTGGCGAGCGCAGCGTGGACGGCGACCGTGTAAACATGTTTATCCGCGAGCATGTTTTTCGCAAACGACTCTGCGAGCTCGATTAGGCTGGGAATCGGTAACTCTCGCGGCAAGGCGGCTTCGAACTCGGAATACACCTTACCGTTCGCTCTGGTTAGTTGATCGCCAAGATGCCAGAAGAGGGCAGGGTTATCCTGGCACCAGGCCGGGTAATTACAGTGGTGGACATGCACCACATCCTCCTTTTCACTGTAATTGCCCGTACCGGTAATGTAATGAAAATGGGCGTGGCCACGACCGCGGCCACCTTTTTTGAAGCTGAAGTGGTTTGATGCCATGCTGGGCTCCTTTTCGCGTGGTTTCTCTCGACAGAGAGAAACCAGGAATCGCGCATTTCAGAACTCAGCCTAACGGGGGTGATCCGTGGTTTCCAAAAGTCGTTAGTGGTCCCACCGCTCCTTACCGGCTGCCCACCCGATTTGAGCATCATAAGCGGTCAGAGGTTAGTGCCCCGCACCCAAAGTGCCCTTGCGTTGGTTTAAACGAGCCAGGAGGCGTTGGCGGCCTGGGGAGTGAGGTTGAGGGTCATCCGACGGATCGGAAGGCCCTCAGCGCTCTTGGGGCGTGTTAGATGGTGGTTTGCGATGCAACGCGGGATCGCTATGGCCCTCGGCCGGGGATCTCGGTGTCCATGCTCGTCAGCGCGGGGTACCAGCAGGGTCCATCTCGGCTAATTCAGCTCTGTACTGGGTTTAGTAGAGAACCAGCGGCTGGCAGAGAGAGGCGCGCCGCGGCGTGTTTAATACTTAGCTTAAAACCATGATTGAACTTTACTTGGTAACTTCGGGTGTCATCATGACACTACGGGGTGTCATCATGACACCAGCGCCAATCGAGATTGGGGTTGCCATCTATTGGGGCCCGATCAGATTCAGGCATTTGCGAATCGTATAATCGACATACCGGCGGGCATCCGCCGGTGAGCGGCGCAAAATTGCTCGACTGAGAAGGTTGTTTCGCACAGTTTCTGGGTCGGTGCCATTTTTCAGCGCGTTGAGTGCAAAGCCAAACTCTGCCGCACTGGGATCAACGCCATTCGTCGCGCGTGACGAGTTGGAGGCGTTTTTCAGGGGAAGTTTTTCTTCACGCGGGTTTCTCAGATAAGGGGTGGGGTCAAGCAATGCGCCACCCGAGATCTTCACTACGTTGATCCAAGCATTATTGCGAGTCGGCTTTCGATTGCGGAAGCCTGGCAACCTTCCGTAGTGCTCACCTGAAACTGAGGCCCGATCAGTATTGAATTCCAGGGCAAGTCCCGATTGTGCTCTTGCCCGGCTTTTCTCATCGAGTGGCCACCTGGTCCTGATCCATACCTGGTAGCTCCCGCGAGAGGTCTCAACGACTGCCACAGACCAATAATCGCAGATGGCATCGATGGCGTTTTCGGGCACATCATCAAGAAAGAGGATCGGATGATCCAGAAAGACCCCCTCCAATTTTCTTGCAGGCCTCACGAAAATATTGCCGGATTCGTTCATGTTGGCATAGCCGGCGTATCGAATGATGGCCTCCGACTTCAGCTTCGGGATGCCACCGAATTCACGCATAAGGGGTGTTTCCGCGGCAGCGGCTGAAAGGATGGCGAAGTCGAGGTGTGTCACACCGGATTTATAAAAAAAGTCCAATAAGCGCTGTCGCTCAGCCGCTGTGCGATTCATCGGATTGCTCCCTTTGGCGTCCCCATCCAAGAAAAGGGGCCTTCCACAGATCGCGTATCAATCCCGGGGAATAATTGATACTGATTTGATCGATTCTGGCCCGGCCTAACTTTGGCGCGGCTTACTTTTAGAATCCCGGATTCTTCTAAGGCGGTGACAATGCGAATGAGTTGACGGCGGGAGATGCCGCTGTCGTGAGCGAGACACTCATATCCAGGCCACGCTTTCCCGCTGTCTTTTGCGCGTGAGGCCAATGCAAACAGAACAGCCTTTTGGCCACCGTTTACAGCAGACTTTTTTCCGAGAGCTCTGACATTTCGAGCAATGATCGAGTGGTTCATGAGCGATTCTCCTGATCTATGGCATTACGCCCGTCTTACTGGACGGTGTTTTGCTGGATGAATCGCTTTATGTGCTCGATGCTATAAGCTACCCGTGCCCCGATTTTTAAGAAGGGAATGCGAGGCTTTTCGCGGTATCGATCGCTTTGCAGGAAGCCAACAGAGACTCCGAGAATGGCGGCTGCCTCGGACTCGCTAACGTGGATAGGAATGCCTGCAGAGATCAGGGCACGCGGGGAGTGCCGCGTCTTTTTGGCCGACATAGTCGCTCCTTTAGCGCCCCCGGCAGCAAGGGCATAACGATTGCTAAAGTAGCTTCCCTCCATGTGCCTGGAGGTCTGGTCCACTTTCGTCTGAATCAGCACATACAACGAAAGCTTCTTCTATCGCGGGGTCTCCGGGGAGGACAGGTTTAATACCCCGCAATCGTCCTGTTTCTCCCCCTCCTGGATGATCGCTTGCCAATCCTCCAAGAACGGCTTCAGTGCTACGGCTTCATAGGGAATCATACCACATCGTGAGATTGATCGCCATAAAAGCACGAGGCCGTATTATTTTTCCTTTAAAATCAATATATTTACATATCTGTAAACTTAAGTGTAAAGTGTTGAATTGATTGTCAACCGGAGAGTGTCATGGGTGAGAAGCTGAAGAACGCCCCAGTGTATTTCACCATTGCTCAAATTCGACACAACCCGGTGCTGCGCTTGGGTGCGTACACCGAAGAAATTCAGGATCGGATGCGGAAAGTTGGCTACCCCGATTTCAGAAAGGGTATGGCCATGTCCATCTCCTTGATGTCGCAGCTCGGTGAAGAGCCAAAGCCGCAGCCCCCCGTTGTCGAGCGAGTAGAGCGTTTAATGTTTTTTAACTCTGCGAACACGCAGGGATTCATCGTCGAGCAAAATGCAATTTCATTTCAGGCAACGGAGTACGACACGTTTGAAGTATTTGCGGGCGAATTTCTAAAAGGAATTGAGATCGTTCACGAATGTGTGACGCTTGCACATACCGAACGAATCGGGCTGCGTTATCTCGATGCTGTCGTTCCGCCAGACGGCGAGAAAGGATTGCCAGATTATCTGGTGCCTGGAGTACTTGGTATTAGCGGGCTATTAGCGCCCGAAATCGAAGTGGCTATTTCATCTTCTGAAACACATTTTAAGGTGGGGGGCTGCGCAGTATTGGCAAGAACTATTATTCGCGGTGGGCCGCTTGGATTTCCTATGGATCTTCAACCGATCGGACTAAAGCTTCCGGAGAGGTTCCTGCAAATTAACGGCGTGCATGCAATAGTTGATACAGATGCTTCCATTGAGGGGCGCTTCGATATAAACATGGAGAGCATTAAAAAGCAGCTGCTATCGCTTAAAGAAGGCGTTGGCGTGGCTTTTAGGACGATTGTCACTGAGGCTGCGATACGCGCCTGGAAATAGCGGTATTCTGGAGAACGAGAAATGTACGCTGAATTTTCTAACGTAGGTATAGCGAAGCCATATCTGGGTACTGCAACGATCACAACCGAAAAAGAATATGACGTCGATCCAGTTGGCGTTTTCAACATTCATAACATCCGTGATCGAGCGTTTGTTTACTGGGTGGCTGGTACTTTTGGACTTTTGTCGCCCGCTTATGTGCAAGCCAATACCGCAACATCTAACTGGTCAATTAATCAAATCCAGATAGACAAGCAGAATTACGCCGATGAAGAGGTCGTTGGGTCGGTTGCAAGTGAACTTGCTCATATTCGTGAGTTGACGAAAATCTCTGTTACGGAGCTCGCGCGAGTTTTCGGAGTCTCTCGGCAAGCTGTGCATGATTGGTTGAACAATGGTTCAATTTCTGGAAAAAATGCACAAAAAGTTTCGAATTTTGCGCAAGCGATTGATGTTTTACTTAGGGCAGGTTTTGAAGTTTCCCCCCAAGTGCTTCGCCGCAAATTCTGTAGCGATGGTTCGATCTTGGATGCGATCCAAAAGGGTGGTCGGGTTGTCGAAATGGCTAACTTGCTTGCCGTTACATTGGCGCGCGAAGCAGATCAAAGGCGACGGCTTACGGAGCGATTGGCTGGTCGCCAAAAGCCTGATTTGGCAGATACTGAGTTTGGGGCGCCCCATCTCAATGAGAATGGTTAGGGTGTCTGAATGCCAGGCACCGGCCGTCAACTCAATTGGCGTCAAGGCAACGTTCTAACTGCTGAGGCGGCAGTGGAACTGGGCTACTTCGGCCCTGGCGACGGTGAATCGTTGTTCGCAGTCGTGATTTCACATGACTGTGATCTGGCGGCAACAGAAGATAAAGAGCCCTTAGCCGAAGTGATTGTCGCAAAGAGAATCGAGAGGCTGGGGGCTGATTCCTATGCAAAGACAGCAAGGCGACTGCATATTGAATATCAAGCTGAAAAGGGCTCTCCAATAGCTCTTGAATTGTTAGCCACAGAAAAAAAATCAATAGATAAGAAAGAGTTGTTTAAGTTTTCTCCCCGAGAAGATGTTTTTATTAACGCTTCAGGGATTGGAATTCTTCAGCGATGGCTTGCTGCTCGATATCACCGGGCAGCATTCCCTGAAGCTTTTGAAGAGCGGCTACGGAATGCGAAAATTCCAGGCAAGAGGCCATTCATAAAGAAAATTGAAGATACTCTTGCCGACGGTGGCGAGCATATCCGAGCGCTGCTATTTGATTTAGACGACGGCAAAGTCGAAGAGCGCGAGGAGGGGGATGTTTACCAGTTGGGAATCTATGTGTTGTATGACAGCACCAAAGATGAACCAACCGCTGCCGCTGCAGCCACCAGCGCTGCGAGTGAGTTAGAAAAACTTTTTGCCAAAGCGTTTCATGCTGATCCAGCCGCCGATTGGCAAGGCATTTGCCTTAAATTCTGTGAACCGATGTCTGATACTTCGCTCACTGTCGCTGAGCGAGAAATGTTTAAGCAGTGGCGGTTGGAACATATGAGTCTTCAAGATGATCCGCCACAAGCAATGGCAAGTTGATATTTCTGTCAGGTTGGATCCAGCAGATGCGCGGTTCTTTAGGTGCTACAATTTGGTGATACAAAATAGCTGCAAAACGAACCGTTTTCTTAGATAAATAGCTTACAAATCAAGCTATTACTGGATCAAGAAGCGAGTGGAGCGTGCCTCCTCCACTCCACCAAAACAAAAAAGCCGGCGCATGCGCCGGCTTTTTTTATTTATGACCGCTCCTGCCGCGAGTGCGGCGCCTGCCGGATGCCGCGTCGGCGCCAGCGGCGGGCGGTTCGCCAGCGCCACAACCAGTCGATAACGAAGTAGGTCAGCACACCGATCGAAAAGGCCATCACTGCCAGTCCGGTGAGCAGCGGCTTACCCAGTGCCGCGATGCGCTCGAACAGGGTTTTGTCTCCGGCGTCGTCCTCCGCAGGCGCCGAATCCCCGGGCGGCAGCGTGGTGTCGCCGGTGATCCAGCTGCCGAGCTGGTAGGCCGCATAGTAGACGGGGCCGAAGGTCACGGGATTGGTGACCAGGGTGCTGGCCGCCGCCGCAGGCAGGTTGGCGCGCAGGATGATCGCAGCCACCGCGGTCAGCGGGATCTGCGCGAGCGGAATCAGCAGCCCGAAGAAAATGCCGAGCGCGACACCGAGCGCGACACCGCGGCGGGACCATTGCCACAGGCGCGGATGCCCCAGCCAGGGCGCGAGCCAGCGCAGCCAGCGGCTGGCTTCGAGTTTCTCGCGCGTGGGCAGCAGCCTGTTCAGCCGCTTGTTGCGGGGCATCTGCGGGATCCGGCGAGTTGCGGCAATTACCGGGCGGCCTGCTGTTCCAGCGCGCGGCGCAGTTCCTGCATTTCGATCCGCATGATGCGGATTTCCTCCTGCAGCGCCGCCTCCGGCGCCGGTGCGGCGTCCGCGTTTTTGTCCTTGATCTCCACCTCGTGCTCAGCCTGGATGGCGTTGACGATCACCGCGATGAACAGGTTGAGCATCGTGAAGGTCGAGATCAGGATGAACAGCACGAAGAATATCCAGGCCTGCGGGAAGGCCTCGATCACCGGCCGCGCGATGCCCATCGACCAGCTCTCCAGCGTCATCACCTGGAACAGCGTGTAGGCGCTGCTGCCCAGGCTGCCGAACCACTCCGGAAACTGGGCGCCGAAGAGTTTGGTGGCGATCACCGACGCGACATAGAAAATGATCGACAGGATGCCGAACACCGAGGCCAGCCCCGGAATCGCCGCCAGCAGTCCGCCGACCACGCGCCGCATGTTGGGCACCATCGTCAGCAGGCGCAGCACCCGCAGCACCCGCAGGGCGCGCAGCACCGCAAAGGGGCCGGTGGCCGGCAACAGTGCGATGGCAATGACGATGAAATCAAACACGCTCCAGGGATCGCGGAAAAAGCGCCAGCCGTGGGCGAACAGGCGTATCACCAGCTCGATGACGAACACGGCGAGGATGGCCTGGTCGAGCCGCATCAGCAGTCCGCCCCAGTTGGCCATCACGGCCGGGCTGGTTTCGAGGCCGAGGATCACGGCGTTGACGAGGATCAGCGCAATGATCAGGCTTTGCGCATGCGGGGCTTCGATGCTTGCGGCCAGTTTGGCGCGCGCGTTCGGGGATTCTGCTGATGAGGTCATGGTTTCCGTAAGGGGAAATAATAAAAAGCGGGATTGTGCGGTACTTCGACAGCCTGCGCGCCGGTTTCGCATGGTGTTGCAAACCGTAGCCGCGACGACTGCGATTCGGTAAGCTATCCGGGCATCGGCGGGTCTATAAAAATAATGAATAAAATCAAATACTTATTGCATATCTTCCTTCGAGCAGGCAAGCGTGATGAATGAACAGGGCATGGATCATGGGGCGTTGCTGGCGCAGAGCGTCGGCGATTTTGTGCAGCACGGCTCGGATCTGCCGCGGGTGCGTGCGCTGGCGCAGGGCCGCGCCGAATTCGATGCCGCACAGTGGCGCCAGCTGGCCGAACTGGGCTGGCTCGGCGTGCTGGTGCCGGAATCCTGCGGCGGATTGGGGCTGGGCCTCGCCGAGGCGACGATTGTCGCCGAGGGCCTCGGCCGCGCGCTGACACCGGAACCCTATACCGCCGTGGCCGTGCTAGCGGCGCGGACGCTTGAAGGCGCCGCTGCATCACCTTTGCGCGACGAATTGCTGGCCGGCCTGGCCTCCGGTTCGCGCCTGCCGGTGCTCGCCTGGCAGGAACAGCCGGATGATTTTGGTGGACTGCAACTGGCGACAACCGCGACGCCCTTCGAAGGCGGTTTCCGTGTCAGCGGTGAAAAAAGCTTTGTTGTCGGTGCTGCCGCGGCCGATGGTTTCATCGTCAGTGCGCTGGCCGGTGGCGATCTGCAACTATTGTGGATTCCGCGCGATGCCGCCGGCTGCGGCATGGCCGCTCAGCCGCTGGCCGACGGCCGCAGTTATGGCAGCCTTGCGCTGCGCGACGTCGTGGTGCCGCGCGAACATCTGCTGGCTTCGGGTGCCGCGGCGCGTGCGGCGCTCGACCGCGCGCTGGACCATGCCGCGACGGTGACGGCCGCCGAACTCTGCGGCGTGATGAAACGGGCGCATGAAATGAGCCTCGATTACATGAAGACGCGGGTGCAGTTCGGCAAACCCATCGGCAGCTTCCAGGCCCTGCAGCACCGCGCGGTCGACCTGCACATCCAGCAGGAACTGGCCGATGCCGTGTTGCGTGAAGTGGTCGCCGGACTGGACAGCGACCCCGATCCGGTCACGCGGGCGCGGGCTGCAAGCCGGGCCAAGTCGCGCTGCGCCGAGGCCGCGCTGGCGATCACCCGCGCCGCGATCCAGTTCCACGGTGCGATCGGCTTCACCGAGGACTGCGATGTCGGGCTGTACGCCAAACGCGCGATGACGCTGTCGGCCTGGCTCGGCAACGGCCGCGCCCATCGCGCGCGTTATGCGCGGCTTTCGGCGCCCGCCGCCCGGGAGGCCGCATGAGCGACTGGAACGCGCTGAGCGACGAGGATTTCCGCAGGGAAGTCCGCGCCTTTTTCGAGAACGAGTTTCCGGCGCAGTACAAATTCCTGCCGCGGCGCATGCGCTGGCATGAATGCCGCGACTGGTACCTCAAGCTGTCGCAAAAAGGCTGGATTGCGCCGAACTGGCCGCGCGAACACGGCGGCATGGGGCTGTCTCCCGGGAAACTGCTGATCTATTACGAGGAAACCGAACGCGCCGGCGTCGGCCGCATGCCCGACCAGGGACTGACCATGGTCGGGCCGACGCTGATCCGTTTCGGCAACGACGCCCAGCGCGCGTATTTCCTGCCCAAAATCATCGCCGGAGAAGCGATCTGGTGCCAGGGTTATTCCGAACCCAATGCCGGCTCCGATCTTGCCAGCCTGCGCACCGAGGCGGTGCCCGATGGTGATGATTACGTCATCAACGGCAGCAAGATCTGGACTTCGATGGCGCATGACGCGACGCACATCTACGTGCTGGCGCGCACCGACAAGGCGGCGAAGAAAAAGCAGGAAGGCATCAGCTTTTTCCTGGTCGACATGAAGACGCCGGGCATCACGCTGCGCACGATCCGCAACATCGCCGGGCACGAGGAGTTCTGCCAGGTGTTCTTCGACAACGTGCGCACGCCGAAACACAATCTCGTCGGCGAACTGCACAAGGGCTGGACCATCGCCAAGGGACTGCTGGGCTTCGAGCGCCTGAACATCGGCAGTCCGCGGCGGCCGCTGCAGGCGATGGAAAAGCTCGAGCTGCTGGCGCAGGCGCGCGGACTGATGGCCGACCCGGCCTTTGTCGAACGGCTGACGCAGCTGCAGCTCGACCTCGCCGACCTCGGTTCGCTGTACCGCCGTTATGTCGACAAGGTGCGCCGCGGCGAAGCGCTGGGTCCCGATGTCTCAATGCTGAAGGTCTGGTCGATGGATACCTACCAGCGCCTGTCCGAACTGCTGATCGAGGCCGCCGGCGAATACGGCGCGGTCGAGGGCGAGGTCGCGATCGGCGGGGAGAACGTCGATGTGCTGTCGCCGTTCTACAACTCGCGTCCCGGCACGATTTACGGCGGGTCCAATGAAATCCAGCGCAACATCCTCGCCAAGTATGTGCTGAACCTGCCGTCGTGATTTCCGGCGGCACCGGTGGCATGCCGATTGCTTGCTCGCGATGAAGCCCGCCGCAGTGCCTGCGGCGGGGCGCAAAAACAACATCCAATACGACGCCTGCCCGACAGGGGCGTCATGATTTCGACAGGGGAAACAAAGCATGAATCGTTACCGGCTGGTCCTGACGGGCCTTCTTTTCGCCAGCACGTCCGCCATCGCCCAGCAGAGCGCGCCTCCCGCGCCGATCGACCGTATCCGGATGACGGACAACGAACTGAGCTGCGCGCAGATTCATGCCGAAGCCGGCGACATGGAACGCATCATCAGCGAGGCCAAGGCTGCGGAAGACAAGCAGCGCACATCGGCGACCGCCGCCGGCGTCGCCGGTACCGCGGCTGAAATCGCCGGACGCACCGGCCTCTTCGGCGCATTTGGTGGCATCACCGGAGCCCTGTTCGGCCAGGCCGCAACCCAGACCGCGGCCAATGTCGCGCAGCAATCCTCGGCCCAGTCAGCGCAGCAGGCCGCCGAACGCGCAAAACAGGCCGCGGCGCGCAAGGAGCACCTGACCGGTCTTTTCCTGGCCAAGGAATGCAAGACTTCCGATCTCGATGCGCCGGGCAAGACCATCAGCGGCGCCGACCTGCAGAAACTCGCTGCCGCATCGGCGCCGGCGGCTGCCGCCGGTGATGCCGGCCCGGCAAAAGCGCCGGATGACCTGCAGGGTGCCGCAGCGCTGGTCGGGCAGGCGGCTGCCGGCGTGCAGGCTGCCGGCATCGCCGCCTCCGAACTGCAGGCGGATCGCGTACCCGAACTCGCGCGCCGTGCATCGAAAGTCGCGATTGCCGGATACCGCGTCGGCTTCGTGATCAAGAACAGCGCCGCGGCCTATGCCGGCGCCGGCCTGTCCAACATCGGACAGAGCACCGGCAACATCCGCACCATCACGCAGTCCCAGAACAAGCGCATCGATGTCGCGCTCGACAATGTCAGCCTGGCCCTGATGCAGGCGATCACGGACCGCCTCTACGCCGATTTCGTCGAACGCATGAAGGCCGGCGGCCGCGAGCTCGTGCCGTTCGAGCAGGTGGCGCAGCGTGAGGCCTTCCGCCGCATCGCCATCGCCGAAACCAAGGCCGGCGCCGCCTATACCGTGAGCCCGACCGGGGACCAGCGCCATTTCATCGTGATGGCGCCGACCGGCATGCCGCTGTGGTTCGTGCACGGTGACCAGCTCGGCAACCTCGGCCCGTTCCAGATCGACAACTGGAAGGCGATCAGCACGGTGTCCCATGAGCTGCAGGCAACCGCGGTGACGGCGCAGGTCATCGTCGATTTCGCGCGCATGGAAAGTTCCGGCCGCAGCAACTGGTCGTCGCGCGCCAGTGTCGGCGCCGATCCGCAGCTGTCCATCGCGGCCCACCACACGGTGCTGACGGCTTTCCATGCGACCCGGCCGGAAATCGGCGAATTTTCCTGGGCGCGGCTGAAATCGCTGGCGCCCGTTGCCGGCGACTATGCCACGGTGCGCCAGGGCGACGGCTACAGCACGGCCGGACTGGCCAACGCGATGACCATGGTCACCGGCCTGCAGGGCGTGCAGATCTCGCGCGACCGGCTGACCTTTGTCGCCGATCCAGCGAAATACGCGGGGCTGGCGCTGGGCGGCGGTTTCGGCGCCAACGCGCTGATGGCCGGTGTGATGCAGGCCAGGCCCTGAACGGTCGCCGCGCTTCGCGTTGAATTTGCGGGTGATCGGCCTCATCATGGGGCCGTTGCCGGACCGCCGGCCAGGAGTTTTCCATCATGGGCAGGACAATCATCAGCACGGATGCCGCGCCGCAGGCGATCGGCACCTATTCCCAGGCCGTGCGCTGCGGCGACACGGTCTATCTGTCGGGGCAGATCGGCCTGGATCCTGCGACGATGCAGATGGTCGAGGGCATCGAAGCCCAGATCCACCGCGTGTTCGACAACCTGAAGGCGGTCGCGGCCGCGGCCGGCGGCAGCCTCGATGACTGCGTCAAGGTC
>VFQN01005267.1_pt1 | contig 16000 bp, 26 predicted proteins | sample 3512371 | NCBI WGS metagenome assembly VFQN01 (sample SAMN10412370, study PRJNA504923) | tailings metagenome | isolation source: Replicate 2 from Balatoc abandoned mine | place: Philippines: Itogon, Benguet | collected 2017-08-28 | reverse complement strand
TCGCTCCTCCCCCCTCCCCCTCCCCCCCCCCCACCCCCCCCCCCCCGCCCCCCCCCCCCCCACCCCCCCCACCCCCGCCCCCGCCCCCTCCCCCTCCTCCCCCTCCTCCCCCTTCCCCCCGCATCCCCTCCCGCCCCCGCATCCCCTCCCGGCCCCGCATCCCCCTCCAGCCCTCCCTGTCCTACACCCCCGTGGACACCTACTCAGGACCCATGGACGACAGCTGGATCCGCGCCCTGGGTGAGCAGGCAAAGAGTCGCCACCGCGTTCACCTAGTGCTCAACAGTCTTAAGCAAGTCAAACTGCGCGACCAGGCCATTGTCTGCCGGCGCCTTACATTTGGTGCACATACCTAGACCACATGGACTGCACGGCGACAACCGCGGTAAACGGTAACCAATAACCACTGTGGCATATTTCCAACATGCTTTAGGTCGCGAGGGTCGCTGAGTAGCCCTGTGAGTGGTTCTCCCCCTTAGTGGCTCTCTCCCCGCCTCCTGCCTTCCCCCAGTGGCCACCCACAACAAGTACCGTGAGCTGTGCGACGCCCCTGCCCTGTCTTGGAGTGAGGACCTGGCGGAGGGCGCCCAGGCGTGGGCCAACCGCTGCGCGTGGGAGCACGCGGGCGGGCGCGTGGGAGACAACCTGGGCGAAGGCGGCGGGGTGTGGCAGGCGGACAACTTCGAGAACATGGTCCGGCTGTGGTGAGTGGGATAGGCTGGACAGGGCCCGATGCTTCCAGGAAGGCGGCTATGCTGTGAGTTGTGTCGAGTTGATGACAGGCACTCAATGCGCCTGTAGGTCCCTGGGCCAGCGGCCACAGCTCGAATGCTTAGATGAGCCACAGGTATACCGTATGCAACAACCAGGCAACGGTCATGCGCAGGAGAGATGCGGCTGTGCAGTCTGTGTCCATTTCTGCTTTCTTAGCTCTGCGGCTCGTTCATGCGGACCTGTATGACGTGACCCAACAGTGATGCGCTGTGTCCCTTGTCCTCCCTCCGCTTCCCCCTTCCCTGCCGCACCAGGTACGAGGAGGTGTGCGACATCGACTGGTCCCGCCCCCTGAGCATCACGCACTTCGCCATGGTGGTGTGGAAGAGCACCCGGGAGCTGGGATGCGGCTTCTCGGTGTGCCCCCGGGGTGTGTCGGGGCTCACCAGCAGCCCCACAAACATCCTGGTCTGCCGCTACAACCCGCCAGGTGGGCCGGGAACGACGTATGCCTGCCTGATTCCTTGCTGGGCGGGATCCCACATCCCAGAGGTCCTGGCACGTTGCACGTGGAGAGCAGAGAGCAGTGTTCAAAGTAGGCTATCTCCTAACTCGTATGCAAAGTGCCCGGCGTGCAGACCTGAGGGTTGCCCCGCAACACCCATAAGTAGCATGCGCCCTAAATACCCAGTACCCTGTGATTCAGCTGTTGCTCCGCACACATCGGCAGCTCAACAAGCATGCGCCATACCTTGCCATCCCCTGCAGGCAACGCCCAGTGGTCGCGCAACAGGGAGAACGTGTCGCCCCCTCGGGTCCTGCCCAGCCGGTGCGCATAGGGCGTCAATGCAAGGACTCAATATGGTCATATCCGCTCCGGCAGCCCTGGAGCCCGCCTTCGAGTCAGGCGGTCACTGCCGCGCGCGTCCGAATGCCACGTGCGGACGTGCTTCAGTGTCTGGACACCTACAAGTTGCTTCATCAAGCTCTACTCAGCCGTTGGTGTACGGATGATGCCGAGAGAGGGCACTGGCGCATTGCTTTGAGGACACCCACCGCGTGGAAGTTTGGGGACAGCCTGCGAGGGCGAGGCAAGACGCGTATGAATGAGGCCTGTGCGACAGCTACCAACGTGACCAGCTGCCAGGCGGAGCGCCACCACTCGCCCAGAGAGTGACGCCGTGTCATGCCGAATGGCTTTGTGTTGGAGCGGACTTGAGCACTACGATGTCTGGCCTGTTATGAAACACACTGTTGTGGAAAGTGAGCGTGTTGAGCGCAACTGCGTGTGAAGAGAGTTGTGAGAGCGTGTGCGCAGGATGACATGAGGGAGCGGAACTGAGTGGCTAGTGTCAAGGTTTTGCCCACATGTGTGGCCGATGGTTGGACTGGGCTCTGCATAAGAGCAGTTTGGTCTTACAGACAGCACGTCTACACCCTGAGAATGCGGTACGGCAGACGTGTATGTGACCCGCCGTGATCAGATCCAGCTGTGGCCCGTTGTGCGTGTGGCCTTGTGGGACGGCATAGCGTATCCGCGTGCCTTTGGACAAATGGACGAACAAATCAGCAGGATTTTCGCTATCCCTTTATGTGACACTGATGAGGTTGTTGATTGTCACAGATGGGCAGCACGGTGTCAGCTGGCAGGAGGCAGCACGTGGAGGGAGGGTGTGGCGCCGGTACCATGTTCCAACTCGTGAGCGCGTTTTTTCTTCGAGTGGGACTCCCAAACCTTTTTGACACCTGACACGACACACGAGGGACTCACTGTGCCCGCACCAAGCGTAATAAAGGCTTGTTTTTGTCAAGGAGCTTTCCTGTTACGAGAGCATCCGTGGTCCAGCGTCCAGCAGGACCCATAATTCAAGGTCACACACTTGATCTTACCGGCAGCAGTTGCTCTCTTGCTCATCGTGGTCCCTATTCTGCTGGTCAGCATCCTGACTTGCTGGAGTTGTAATGCCTCGCGTGGCGCTGCCCCCATCCCTCCCACGGCAGGGGACACTCGGTGTCTTGGGGTGAACGAGAGCGCACAGTCTTTCCGAGCGCCCTCCGACCCTGATGCCCCGCCCCAGACGATTCTCATACTTTCGCCTACTGACATAACCATCTGAACGCAACCTCCCCACCGGAGACACGGCGGCTCGGCCCATGCAGGCCCATGACGCTGCTCGCAACACGGTCTATTAGAGTACTTTTTCCTATTAGCACTTGTTTCTGTGCGGGCACCAGGCGGGCACCTGATTGGATCAAGTGATCATAGCATGTTAGATTCCTTGTCGTCTTGAAGCCTCGCCCAAGTGGAGGTCTGCGCTGTACTGCCTGCATTCACGTGCATGGCACGCACATCGTTCTTGGTAACAGGTTCGGAAAGGTCGTTGTGGGGCCTTACATGCGCGCCCCACACCCGGGCGGGGCCATCCTGCGTCACACCTGGTGCCGCACCACCACGAGCAGCACACGGCAGGGCAGCCCCCACATCAACGTCTGCCGCTCGCGGCGCTTCGGCAGCCCCCACAAGACAACGCCGGCAACAAGTACAGTATGCAGGCCACGCCAAGGACCAACTGCTCCTCTGCTGCGCCACCCACCCGTAGCCACGCTCAGGCGGTTAGCGGCAGTGCTCCGCTTTATCACACACACCACACACTGCAGAATGCCGCTCCCGGCGTGTGACACGTGGCATGGGACATGCCGCTTGCCCTAACGGTACTAGCCCACCGGATAACCAGCACCCCTAACCAGCCGCGCACGTTACCTTTGCACTTGCACAATAGACGCGGCCGTGTGCGTTGCTCATGGTGCAAAGACAGCGCGCGCAGGGGACGCCGAACGCAGGTGCACGGCGGGCAGAGCAGCATGTTGTCACGTTCCCGCCCATGCACCGTTCCCCATACCCAGTAATATACGCCTGTGCACTTCGCAGCTCACGCGCTTTGCACGCCTGAGCAATCAGCAGGCCCTATTGTCCTTTGATCCACAATTCCCTATCTGCAAATTTGTAGTACACTTTCGGACGCCCCTGCGCCCATTCCGCCAATCCCACTCCTGAGAATCCTGGGGGCCCTCTCAAACACATGCACTCACACAGTACTCGCTCTCTGGTTCACAGGCCTGCCCTCTACACATGCCACCAGCACAGGGGCACAAGCCTCCTCTCCGCGCCTCCTTTTTTCACACCGTCATGCAGGCGCCCCCCGCGCTCGACAAACCGGGGAGCCGACATGCTGCAACTGCACCCTGACCGCCCTCGCCAAAATCTCTTTCTCTGCCGACATGTCAATGCTCAGTCTTCGCTGACCGCAACCTTTACCGCAACACGCTCCACCTTCCGCCAGCGTCCTCCTCACGCCGCGAGCGCGGGCTGCTTGCCGCTGCTGCCCGCCTCTGCGCGCTCCGCCTCGTCGCTGTCGGAGTCGATGTCGGACAGCGGGTCCTCCGCGGGGCCCGCCTTGGTGTCAATGAACACCACCAGGTCGCCGGCGTCCAGGATGTCGTTCTTCTCCACCGCAACCTGCAGCAGCAGCAACAACACGCCTTTCAGCAGCAGCAGCACACACCTGCAGTACCTTTCAAGTAAAAAGCGACAGCAAACGAATTCCGCACCTTGACCCACAGCCTCCTATGAAGTAAGCTAGCAAGCCAGGCACCACAGCCCGCTTTACCATCCGACCTGCCCCGTCCGCACCTCCGAAGCCCACCCCAACAACGACCACGGCGCCCTCCATGCCCCCCACCTGCGTGACCACGCCCGCCACCGGCGCGCAGATTGCGGTCTCCATCTTCATGGCGTTCATGACCACCAGCTGCTGTCCGGGCTTGACGGTTGACCCGGGCTTGATGCACACCTCGATGATGGTGCCGGCCATGGGCGCGCCCACGCTGCCCAGCACCGACAGGTCGGCGCGCTCGCGCACCGCCTTCTTGCCCACCACCAGCTCCGCCTTCTTGTCCGCCACCTCCACCACGCGGGGCACGCCGTTGGCCTCGAAGAACACCTCGCGCTTGCCTGCGAGCGGCAAGGTGAGGAGGGGAAGGGAACCGGGTTGTGAGATGACGTGCAAGGCTGGGGGTACTGGACGACGTGCATCCCGCCGTGCGGACTGCCCTGGACACACTGCAGGGCGCTCGTCTCAACATGGCCGGTCTCTCCAGGCGCACTGCACCACTGGCAGGCTCGCCGGCCTGGTGTGCCACATGTGCCCTTCGCTGCCCGCAAGTGCCCCCTTCCGCCCCCTCTGCTGCCAGCGCCGCCCCTCCCACCGTTGGGCTGCAGCTCTCCCACGGCCTTGTACTTGATGTTGGCGGCCACACCCTTGGCGATCTCGAACTCCACCTCCTCGTCCTCCTCCAGGGGCGTCAGGAAGGCGCTGCACGGCAGCGGCACGGACAGCGGGGCGAGACGGTGGGCAGGCGGTGGGGAGGAGCTAGGTGCCCTTCTGTGCACGTCGGCCCCTTGGTCCACCCGGTCCCCGTGCCTTGCACCCTAGCGTACCAACAGCCCACCTTGCGCCCTCAGTTGCCGTTGCCGTGTCCCTGCAGCCCACCCGCCCATGCTCGAACCCCCCGCCCGGCTGCCCCCCGCCTCACCGCGTGGGCAGCTTCTCGATCAGGTCGCTGTACTTCATCACGTGCGCCATGTACTCGTCAAACACCTTGGGGTACAGCGCCGCCGACAGCACGTCGCGGTACGTGATGTTGGCCACGCCGTACTTCTCCTGCGGGCGTACGGCAGGGGGCACGGGTGCGCGTCAGCACGGATGCCATCGCAAGCAAGGAGAAGGACATTGCCTTCGGTAGACGCAGTTCACTTCCAGACGTTGCCAACCTGGGCGCTACCTACTGCTCGGGTGCAGCGAATGAACGACGAGCAGCCGTCAAGCACAAGCCCAATCCGCTGCCCCAAGTCCATGCATGGCTGCCCTGCCTGCGGCCCCCCCGTGCGCCCGCTGCCCCACCTTGAGCCTGTACTCCAGGCCTGTGAGGTCCATGGGCGCCAGGGTGGCCCCGGGGCGGCCCTCGATCACGTGCTTGCCCTTGAGCACGCGCGAGCGCAGCGGCTCGGGGAAGCCGAACGAGGGGTGGCCCAGGTAGCCCTGCGGGGCAGCAGAGGAGTGCGGTGGTGGTGAGCGGACGGGTGCGGAAGGATCAGACCCGCAACAAAGGCCCGCATATGCAATAACACGGCAGTGCAAAGCCCATATAGGCAGAGCTTGCACGTTGGTAGTTGAGCGGAACTTCGAAACTCCTGCTTCAAGCGTACTGAAGCGGGCCCGCTGTGTCCAGATCGCCTACTCAACCTCAGTGGCCCCCGCAGCACCCTCACGCCGCCTGACCCCCTGCGCGCATGCGTCCCCCGCGCCCCCACCCCCCATGAGCCCCGCACCTGCATGAACTCCACCACGCTCGAGGGGAAGGACAGGTTCTCCGCCTTGGCCACCAGGCTGTGCTCGTCCAGCCCGTTCTGCACCATGAACTGCGCCAGGTCGCCAACCACCTTGGAGCTGGGGGTCACCTGCAACACGAGGCAGCGGGACGGGGAGACCGTGTGAGAGCAAAGCGTACCGCGCGATCACATAACTTGATACGCTCAGAGTAACAGGCGCCATGATGCCAAGGGGTGCACGCAGGCTTCCGGCCAGGCAACGGCCCAACCCAGGCACCCCCATCCTGCAGCCACCCCACGTCCTTAGCGCTCCCCAAGACTACCCCACACCCCACAACTTGTGTTTCATCCCCAAAAACCCAAACTGGGCTTAGACCAAGGAGTGCCAAAGAGCATGCACGGTACTGTACCGATCTCATGCAGGCGCACCTTGACGATGTCGCCCAGGGCGCGGTTGGCTGCGGCGTACGCCTTGCAGATCTTGTCCCACTCGTCGCCCAGGCCCAGCGACATGGCCTGGAACTTGAGGTTGGTGTACTGCCCGCCGGGCATCTCGTGCACGTACACGTCCGACGACACCGCCTTCATGTTGCTCTCGAAGGGGGCGTACAGCTCGCGCGTCTGCTCCCTGCAGCACGTCGCGGGTGGGCGGGCCCGAGAGGCACGTGTCACGCGTCGCTCTTGGAGGCAGCTCATCAGTGTATGTCCTGGACTGAGCTTGACGGACTACTTACCTCCCTTGCCGCCACTCCGCCCTGCGCTCGCTGCTTGCCGTTGCCGCCATTAGCTCCCTCAAACGGCCACTCAGCGCCCCCAGCAGCTCCGTGTACCCTTCACACCTCCGCTGCTCTCCGTTCCCTGCCCCACATCCCCCCCCCCCCCACACGCCTTCCTCACCAGTAGGTGCTGAGCGGGATGATCCTCTTGGGGTCGATGCCCGTGTCCAGCTGGGTGCCCGCCAGCGCGTTGACCAGCGCGCCCATGGCCGGCTGGCTGGTCAGCCCCGACATGCTGTCCACGCAGCAGTCAACCATGTCGGCGCCAGCCAGCGCGGCGGCCAGCTGCGTGGCCACGCCCGTGCCTGCACGTCGCCGTGTCGGCGGTCATGGTTCCGAGTGCGCGGGTTAGCCAAGCCGTCGGCCAACATGACTGTGGGATGCCAGCAGTCCTGCAAGTGCACTTTGCAACGAACCCTTCCGACACATGAAGGGCAGCCGGCACCCTGACCCGTGCCTGCAGCGCGCGCAACCCTCCAGACCACCCACCACCTGCTACAGCCCCCTGAACCCGCTCCCCCGGACCCGCGCCCCATGCTCGGCCAGGGCCGCCACCCACCCGCGCTGTCGTGCGTGTGCACGTGGATGACGGTGTCGGGGAAGCGCTCCCGCAGCGCGCCCACCAGCATGGTGGCGGCGCGCGGCTTGAGCAGGCCCGCCATGTCCTTGATGGCCAGCGCGTGGCAGCCGTGGTCCACCAGCTGCTCCGCCAGGTCCAGGTAGTAGTCCAGGGAGTACTGGGGGGGGGGCGGGGGTGGCAGCGGGTGTGTGTGTGTTGGGGAGGTGCACCAGAGGTGGTAGGGTCAACGAAGGCAGCGAGTGACTTGGCGTGGATGATGGGAAAATTGGGATGGTGATGCTTGCACTGTCCGGAGCGCGCCATGTGTTGCGAAGCGGTTGCCCTTCAGGTACGCCGTTGCCGTGCCTTGCATGGGTGTAGCGTGCAAGGTGCACCAGGTGCGGGCAGGTCACGTAGCCGTTGCTGCTCAGAATTAAAAGCCTAGAAGTTGTTTCATCAGAGCGACGTGCGCTCAGGACGAGGAATGATGTCATCTTCACTGCAGCATGCGAGCTGTGCGTGGGAGTGCGGCGAATCTCATGACTGACAACTTAACCCCGCTTTCTCAGCTGCTCAGATTCTGTTTGCCTAGATGTCATGTCATCACAAAGCGCATAGCGCTCAGGACGAGGAATGGTTTCATCTTCAGCGCAGCTTGGACTTGGCCCAACTACACAGTGCACCTCCTCCCCCGTCACGCCCTCGCCCGGCACCACCCCCGCACGGTGGCTCCCCTGGCGTACCCAGCTGTGCACTCGCGTGTTGCCAAGCCTTCCCGACGCCACCCAACCTCTCAACTGCCCCTCCTAGCAGTACCTCGCCGCCTAACCGCCCGGTGGCCAAACCGTGGACCTCCTGCCCCTTCCCCCGTCCACCCCCAACCCCGCACCCGCCCTCACCTTGCTGCGCTTGGGGTCGCTGAGGTCTCCCGTGTAGCACAGCGTGGCCTCCACCACGCCGCCCGCGTCGCGCACCGCGTCCATGCCGAACTTGAGGTTGTCCACGTAGTTGAGGGAGTCGAAGATGCGGAAGATGTCAACGCCGCAGCGCACGCTCTCAGCCACGAACTCGCGCACCACGTTGTCGGGGTACGAGGTGTAGCCCACGGCGTTGGCACCGCGGAACAGCATCTGAGGGCAGGAAGGCAAGGTGTGGGGAGAGCGTGGGTTAGCACTGAGCAGGTGCTGGGTCTGCCGGCTGCCACCTAGGCACCCCTACACGCCTGCCTAACCCCCGACGGGCACGTCGGGCTTATGCCTCCAAACGTTGCACCCTACAGCTGCAACCAGCCAACACACCCCCGCTGGCCCACACGCCTCCGCTCCTCACATCGCCCGCACCTGGAAGGGCACGTTGGGGATGAGCTCGCGCAGGCGCTCCAGGCGGCGCCAGGGGCACTCGTGCAGGAAGCGCAGCGACACGTCGAAGGTGGCGCCGCCCCACATCTCCAGGCTGCCCGCGCCGGCCAGGATGTCCGCGGTGGCGGGCGCCGCCTTGAGCATGTCGTGCGTGCGCATGCGCGTGGCCAGCAGGGACTGGTGCGCGTCGCGCCTGCGGGGTGGGAGAGGGTGGAGGGAGATTTGGAGGGACCGCCACCACGGACTCATCCAGATTCGCCGCGCGCCAGAAGCCCAGGGCACGAACCCCGGACCCAACGCCTGCTTTTACGCCCACCACTGTCAGATCTCCAACTGGCCCTGCACGCCCCCTCGTGTGCGCAATGTGGCCATTCCGCAACAGTCCTGCGTGTTTTCCTGCTCCGATACGCCCGCCATGCATTCCCGACCCCCGCCCAAGCCACCACCCCACGCCCCGTCCCCTGCCCTGCCGTCACCCACATGGTGGTGTCGGTGATGAGCACGCCCTTGTGCGCGCGCACCGCCTTGGCCCAGCCGTCCGGCCCCTGCTCCAGCAGCACGTCGCGCCAGCCCGTCAGGCGGCGCTTGGGGTCCTCCACCTCCAGGGCGGCGGGCACGAACTTGGAGGGCGGCGCGCCGATGGCTCCCGGGTGGTCGGGCCCGTTGACCACCATGTCCGCCAGGTAGGTGAGCAGCTTGGAGGAGCGCAGCGAGCCGTGGCGCTCGAAGTTGAACAGGTCGCGGGAGTTCTTCTCGATGAAGAAGGTGGTGGCCTCGCCCGACAGGAACTCGGGGTGGCGCAGCACGTTCTCCAGGAAAGGCAGGTTGGTCTTGATACCGCGGATCTGCGTGCGGAATGACGGATGTGGTGGGTGGTGGTGGGTGAGGTGGTGGGTGTGGGTTGTCCATGGAGCGATGTGCTCCTCCACTGGGTAGGCCGTGGGCTACAGTAGTACCTGCATAAATGACAGCCCCGCCAGGCTCCCGCACCCACCCCGTCTCCCCTTCCGCACCCCCTGCCCCTCCCTCGGCCATCTCCAAGCGGCAGCCCCCGCACCCCTCCCGCTCTGCCGCTGCCCCACCCCTCCCGCCCTGCGGTGGCCCCCCGTACCTGGAACTCGCTGAGCGCGCGCTGCATCTTCTGCGTGGCCATCTTGAAGGTGGGCGCCGAGGCGATCACCTTGGCCAGCATGCTGTCGTAGTAGCGGCTGATGACGTTGCCGGTGGTCACGGCGCCGTCCATGCGGATGCCGGGGCCGCCGGGCACACGGTACGCCTCCAGGCGGCCAGCGTCAGGCTGCGGGGGTGGAGAAGGGGCAGCACGTGGGGCATGCGGCGGGTGAGACTAGCTTCTAGGGAGAGCCGGCGGGGCAACCCGAAGAAACCCTCTGGCCCGGTTTCGCCGGATAGCATTAGCACGGATAGCACTGACACGAATGTCACACAAGTAACGCGTGCGTGAAGACGGGGCTGAGAGGCAAATTTGCTGCGGCAATCTGTGGAGGGCGCTGCGCCAGCTCGAGCTGCTAAACATCGGTCAGGTCCGCCGGGTCTCAGCCGCCACATGTCAGAGTTGCATCAGCTGAAGAGGGCCCGAGAGCCGCGCCGTGGTGTGGTGGTGGCCGTCAACAGCGTGACCCGCCGCCGCTGCCCCTTGCCTGCACGGCGTGCTGCTGCGGCGGCGGCCGAGACTTCCGTCCGCCGTGCGCTGTCGTGTCCCTGGCAAGCACAGATGCCCAGCTCTGCCCGTGTGCTGCTGCTTCTGCTGCTGCGTCGTGGACCTCCGTCCGCCATGCGCTGCCCTGTCCCTGGCACGCACAGATGGCCTGCACTGCCGGTGCCTTGTACCAGGAGGGGCTATCTACACTGACCCCAAATACCCCACCAGGCTGGACGACCCCTGCCGATGGGCCGCAAACCCAGCCCCCTGAGTGTGCATGCTGACACTCGCACCCATCCCGTACACACACATACGACCTGGCACAAAGCCTCCTCGTCACGCCCTTTCTCTCAGAACCCCAAAAGACCAGCCAAGACAAGACCCACCTGGAAGTTCTGCTCCGGGTCCTCCGAGGTGACGCGGCACTGGATGGCGAAGCCGTACACGGGCGGCACGTCCGCCTGCGTGCCCAGGCCCAGGGACACCAGGCTGGCGCCGCCTGGCGCGGGGCAAGGGAGCAAGGGGAGTGGCAGGTGAGGGGTAGTCAAGAGTGAAGCACTCCAAGACGTGAGGTCAGCCTCCGCGTCACGTCCCGCAACAGTCACGCGCGCGCTTCCTGCGGACCCTTGTGTGCAGGCCAGATCTATAAGCAGGGTGTGGGCTGTCCCAACTGCCTCCGCCAGTCACACGCCTGGTCCTGCTGCGCCGCTCCATCGCCGCTGCCGCCACCGCCGCAATCTCAGATACCTATCATAAAAGCGCTCTATGGTCCTGTTCGGGGCCCTGCGCTGCTTCTGCGGCGTTCCCAACAACGAAACGCCTCCGTTTCCGCCTCCAGTGCCTGTGACACCACACACCCAAGCCCCAGCTGCAGATCCACTGACAGCCCCCAGGACCCACCCGCAATCTTGATCTGGCTCTGCACGATATCCACGCCCGTCACCTCCTCCGTGATGGTGTGCTCCACCTGCAGCGCGACACACGTGGCACGTGACAGGATTAGGCCATTGGCACTCGCCAGCGCAAAACATGGCTCGTGCCCTAATCCTTGTGGTGCAGGCACGAGCTGGTCACACTGCGCGTCACAGTCGTGCCCAAGGAGGACCGTACCGTTCGACAGCAAGCTGTGCGCGCTGCCCACTACCCGCTGTGTACGCACATCCCTCGCAACATCACACCTACCTCAGCGAACCAAACCCCTGATCGCCGATCATCCGGATGGCCCGCAACTAGCATAAAGCCTGCGTCGCCCTGCCCTGCCATGTCCAGATGAGCCCGCCTGCTCCCACCCCAGCTCCCCGCCAAGCAGCTTCCCGCAGCTTCCTCCCGCCCGGACCCCGCCTTCCCCGCACCTGCACGCGCGGGTTGACCTCCAGGAAATAGTGCTTGCCGTCCTTGTCCACCATGAACTCCACCGTGCCCGCGTTGCGGTACCCCACGTGGCGGGCCAGCTTGACGGCGTCGTCGTACAGCGCCCGCCGCGTGCTGTTGGGCAGCTTGGGCGCAGGCGCGATCTCAACCACCTGCGGACAACAGGGCCGTGACACAACTTCTTGAGCTGAGAACATCGGAAGCGGGCGCGATGGCCGCCTGATAAACCTTTTCCAGCCCGCTGCCCCTTCGACCGCCACGCCAGCTTCCCAGCCCCTCTCCGCTCCTCCTCAACCTCCGCCCTCCGCAACCTCCGCCCTGTCTGCCGCTCGCCACTCCCTGACCCCGCGCTCTGCCTCACCCCTCAACCCAGGCACACCCGAGCTCCACACCGAGCCGCGCCCCATGCGTCAGCGCGCCCTCCATGCAACCAGACCCATCACGCACCCTCTGGCCCCAACCCGCCGTCCCCTTCCCCATCACCATCCCGCCGCCCCCGTCCCCTCCGTCCCCTCCGCCCCTTTGCCTCCCCTCCGTCCCGCTCGCCTTCTGGTGGCGGCGCTGCACGGAGCAGTCGCGCTCGTACAGGTGCACCACGTTGCCGTAGTGGTCCGCCAGGATCTGGATCTCAATATGCCGCGGCTCCTCCACGTACTTCTCCACGAACATGCGACCGTCGCCGAAGGCGGAGCGCGCCTCGTTGGAGGCGCGGATGAAGGCGTCAGCCAGCTCCGACTCTGCGCAACAGGGATGGTGGCACTGTTACACGGCGGTATGGTGGCGCGTTGGCGGATGCGGGGCGGTGTGGTGAAGGAATGGAAGTAGGGTGGCGCAGCGCCGGTCCCTATGGCGACTGCGGACTGGGGATCAGTCGGCACGTCCCTGGGTTGCCCGTTGGTGCGCAGGTGGGGAGCACCATCCCCCATCCTGGCGGACGTCCCCGGCCGGGCGTCTCGCCAGAGGGGCGACGCCGCGGCGACGGCCCTCTGCGCCCACGCTGCTGCTGCTGCTGCCGCCCCTGCCGCTGCGCCACGGTGCCGATTCCCTGGCTCCCGGCCGCGGACACAGTGCCGCAACACAGTGACCGGCAGCAGGCCTGTGGGGCTACCGTTCGGCGCCCTGACACACCTGCCGGACCGCCTGCCGTGGAGTTGCTTCTGCTCTTCCTCGCCGGCATTCGATCAGCTGGATGCTGCCCTAGCGGCTGCAACCAGCACGCCCGCTACGCCCAGGACGCATGCTGCCCTGTCACCATTTGGAGACAGGGCAGCCGGTGCAGGGATGTGCACTTGTTGATTTCCTGTACACTTGTCGTACACACCTCGGGTGCCTGTTGGCTATACGGACTGATGGACGCTCCTGGCCGCGGTCCTACTGCCTGCTTCCCTCCGTCTGACACCCCCACATCCCGCCCCACATCCTCCGCTCCTGCTGCTGCTGCCGCCACCACCACTGGTTCTCCCGCTTCGCTGGCTCCGCCCTCCGGCACCGCCACTGCCGCTGCGCGCCTGCCGTCCTCACTGGCTCTGCATTCGCCGCTCCTGCCCCGCCGCGTGTGCTCTACCCCGCCTCCAATTTACCCCGTTACCCCTCGTCCTGCCCCTACACTTACTCCACGCGATACCTTGACCCGGCCCCTGCTTTCTGTGTTCCCACCGCCTTCCTGGCTCCACCTTACAGCCCCCAGCGCGGCCCCTCTCACCGTGGCGCACCACACGCATGCCGCGGCCTCCGCCTCCCATGGCCGCCTTGAGGATCACCGGGTAGCCGTACTGCGCCGCGAACGCCTTGGCCTCGTCCGGGGAGGACAGGGGCTGGTTGGTGCCCGGCACGATGGACACGCCGCACTCCACGGCGGCGCGGCGGGCGGCGGTCTTGTCGCCCATGGCCTGGGAGGGCAGAGGGGGGCGCGGCTGGGTGTGGGAAGCAAGGCAGGACTACAGAGCGGCGAGCGCGCAGGCCATACGACCCGCGCCGAACACTACGACTTGCAACCACTGTACTTGGTTGATGAGCAGCACCGGCGTGGAGGAGCGGCAGCGACGGCGGCAGCAGCAGCAGCAGCAGCAGCAGGAGCAGGAGCAGCAGCAGAACGAGGGTCGCCAGCGGCGGCAGCGGCAGTGACAGGGCTGCAGAACCGCCGCGTGCCAGCCCAAGCCCCTCCGCCTCCTGCTGCGCACCGAGATGGTCTCCGGCTTGGGGCCGATGAACACGATGCCCGCCTCCGCGCACTTGCGCGCGAAGGTGGCGTTCTCCGACAGGAAGCCGTAGCCGGGGTGGATGGCGTCCACCTCCGCCTCCTTGGCCACGCGGATGATGGCGTCCATGTCCAGGTAGCAGGACACGGGCTGCATCTCCGGGCTGCCCACACAGTAGGCCTCATCGGCCTTGTAGCGGTGAGGCTGCAGGCGGTCGGCGGGACTGTAGATGGCGACCTGGAGCAGGAGGGCCGCGGGCGGGAGCGGGAGTATCGTGACTTGCCTGGTGGCGGGCATTCCATTGATGTTGGTCACCGTTGACGGATATGTCCTGGATGTGGCCCGGCAGAGACGCAGGCGCCAAGGGCGGAAGGGAGGCGCGACGAGTATTGGAGTCCCTTCCGCCCTTGCTGTAGTCATTACGTTCGGCGACCGCTCTTTCACAAAGCTTAGCCTGGAACAAGCGTAATTGGTGACAGGCGCGCCCTTCGGAAGGCAGGTTGCTGCTGAAGGTTGCAGCGAGGCCTGCCCGTGTGAAAACACGCACGCCGCCGACACGATGGTTCAAGCCTTGACCACAGAACATGACGCGCCCTATGCAGATTGTGCAGTTGTTGAGAAATTCTCCATATGCGCCTCGTACCGTGCGCAGGCCCAGCTCAGTACCGGCCCGGAAGATGCGGATGGCAATTTCTCCACGGTTAGCGCACAGGATTTTCTTGAACGGCACTTCGCCGGTATGTGAAAGCTGCGCAGCATACCATTAACGCCTCAGCACGGTACACTCGCCGCCACAGTTTTTTGCAGCACACGACCGCCCGCGTCGGAACATACCCGAAGACCCTCCTCGCCGGAAACAGAAGAGAGCGCATTAATCTGCTCGCACCGCACTACAGCAGTGTTTGCGCGGCTGTTGGTCTGGCGTAGCCTCCGAACGACGGTCGGCGCGACGCCTGGCGCCAGGGTTCCCGACGAAATGCCGGAGTGTACCCGAGGAGCGGCAGTCGGCAGTCGAGCCGGGCCGAGAGCCCCCTGAAGGGACCCCCGGGTGCATTGCCCGGGCTTGAGGAGTGTGGGGGCCATCGGTTTCAGCTACGCAAGCATAAATAAGTATCGGCGGCGGAAAACGGTAATTCCTGCGTCAGATTGCTGAACAACCAAGTCCACACGCTCCACACTCAGCCTGTGCGGCCGCGTATTGTAGAAAGTGAGGGTGTAGCCGAAAAAGTCCCCGTTTGGAGCCACATGAGAATACGGCACGACTGGACTAACAATCACCCTAACTTATACAACATGAAGTATAAGATGAATTGTAATTTGCATAGATTAGCGAAGGAACGCGGGGCCCACAAGTCGACCCGCGAAGCCTTGCTGGGGCGGCACAAGTGCTACGTGTATAGCACACACACACGCTACACGCTACACGCTAGGTCGCCAGAAGTTCTGCTTTCTTCTGGCGCGGCTGACTAACAATGGTTGCCGTGGGACTCCCTTGCTTTATGTCTCCGGGTCAGGGGAGCTCCCCTGATGCAGCGGGGCCCACGCCAAGGCCCTAGCCCCTGAGTCCTGACAGTGTTTGCACGTGGTAACCTAGAGGTGTCTGATAGGCCAACACCTGCGAGATGCTTGAGAGCCCATGTAACGGCAGAAGACAGCAGTAGCTCCCCCGCAGTAACTTGTGGCAGGCACGCGCGCTGTCCTAGCACCTGCATTGACGGCCGATCGACGCAGGGCCAAAGGACACGCTGAGTGCCTGCTTCGTGCCGTGGTAGGAGAAAATAAGACTGCTACGCGTCCAGAGGGTGTTGATCTGTGCGGCAACAGCAACCACCTGCGCTTATTGTTTCGCACCAGCAGGTAAGGTAAGGATCGGGGCGCGAAAGTTGGTTCTTAGACCGACTTTCCCGGGATTTCCAACCCGGGTTCGAATCCTACCTCAGGCGAGATTCCAGTCCTCGTCTGCCTGTGTGGTCTG
>VFQN01005266.1_pt1 | contig 16004 bp, 37 predicted proteins | sample 3512371 | NCBI WGS metagenome assembly VFQN01 (sample SAMN10412370, study PRJNA504923) | tailings metagenome | isolation source: Replicate 2 from Balatoc abandoned mine | place: Philippines: Itogon, Benguet | collected 2017-08-28 | reverse complement strand
CGCGCGGGGGGGTGGGGGGGTGGGGGGGGGGGGGGGGGTGGGGGTCTTTGGGGAGGGGCAAGGCCTGCGTTTTGGATGGGGGGGGGGGGGGGGGGGGGGGGGGGGGGGGGGGGCTGCATGGCAGGTCGACGGAGGCGCTTATCATGCGCAACATGCTGACTGCTTTCCGCAAGGCATGCGGCCCCGAGTTTTTGCACGATTACGCCACAGTTGAGCAAGTGACGGCGAGGACGCTGCGAGGCGACACCACCTGGAATGGAACATAAAATGTCAAATGACACGCAACAACGGAACACCCATGTGCCATCCTGACGGCTTGCATGTGTGCGTGGTGCCTCAGCGCCACACTGTGGTGACCCCAACGTCCTATCCCAACAACCTTACCTCCTCGTGACGACGTTGACGCTGGTGAAGCGGCTCGCGACGATGGCTAAGCGTGGACAATCTTGACACCGCCTTAGCGCCAAGGATTTTGTACCTTGTACCTGACCATGCGGTCGTTGGTATCGCCCTGCTTCAGGACGACGTTGACGCCGGCGAGGAGGCGCGCGACGAGGGTCTCAAGGTGCAGGAGGTGGACGCCTACTGGCTGCAGCGCCGCATTGCAAGGGCGCTGGGGCCGGCAGTGGACGCGCCGCGCTCGCAGGCGCTGGCGGAGCAGGTGGGGGAGGGTGGTACGCGTAAAACGCGAGAAACCGTGTGAGGCGTCAGGGAACCACGGAAACGCTGGTGCCTGCACGAGAAGAGGAAATTGGGGGAGGGTGGTGCGGGTGGGGGGGGGGGGGGGGGGGGGGGGGGTTTGGGGGGGGGGCGCACGTGCTGGGGGCACAGCGGCTCCAGTCATGGCTACCTGGACAGGGCGCTGCCGGAGGAGGTGGGGGAGCGGGGTGTGTGCAATGACGCACCTTGTGAACATGGTTGCGTACCGGTAATCAAAGCCCACCCACCAAGAGGGGGGCCTAGAACGGGGTTGGGAGGAGGGAAGAATTGTTACGGTACCACAGGCACATCGCAGTTCATCCGTGTAGCAGTTCATTCGTGTCGCGTGTACGAGGCTTCCTTTTCATCCTCCCCTGTGTCTCAGGTGCTGGGCGTGCTTGGCGGCCCCGACGACCAGCGCGCCGTGGAGAATGAGCTGGTGCTGAGCCTGGGCTTCGAGCACTTCGAGCTGATCAAGGAGCTCATCAAGAACAGGTGGGCGGAGGCGGACAGGGGAGTGATGGGCGTTTGTTAAGTAAGCAACTCGGCGGCCGGAGCTTCATTTGTTTGTGCGCCAGTTCTGCGGTGCGCACTCCCATCATCCCCGCCCACTCTTGATGCCGCCGTAGCACCCATGCAACCACACCCCGGAACGCCAACACCCCCGCCAACGCCCCCCCCACCCCCCCACCCCTCGCGTTTTACGCGTACCCCTGGCCGGGGGGCTATCAGTCAGACTGCCCATCGCTGTGCCCTTCCCCTTCTGCAACCCGCTCCCGCACGCCCCCGCCCCGGCCCCCCCTTCCTTCCTCCCCCCAGGCTCAAGATCGTGTGGTGCACCAAGCTGTCCCGCGCCGAGACGGAGGACGAGCGCGGGCGCATCGAGGCGGAGATGCAGGGGAGCCCCGACACGTCCGCCATCCTGGCCGCGCTGAACGCCACGCGCACCAGCGCGCGCGACAGGCAGAACGCCATGGAGCGCAGCATCAGGGAGGAGGCGCGCAAGCTGAAGCAGGGAGAGGCGGGTGAGCAGGGGCTGTGTAGTTTTTCAGGGTTGTTTTGTGTGTGTGTGGGGGGGGGGGGGACAGGTCGGTTGCTGGCTGCTGCAGCACGGCGGGCGGATCCTGCAGCTCTCCAAGGTTACAGCGGATGAGCATTATGATAGGACCCGGACCATGGACACATCGGGTTGGGGTCAGGGGGCAAGGCGCGAGCGCCATGGAGCGCAGCATCAGGGAGGAGGCGCGCAAGCTGAGGCAGGGGGAGGTGTGCGGGTGGGTGCTTGGGGGGAGCAGGAGGAGGACGAGTAAATGTTGGAGACCAAAGGTGGCTGACTACGCTTCTGCACGTCTGCTGCCGCCTTCGCTCCTGAACCCGTATCCCGCATGGTGCGCCCCCGTTTCACAACACTTTAATCGCTGAAGCGATGGCCGCACCTGCCCCGTCCCCACCCCTGCTGCAGGCGCCCGCGGCGAGGCTGGCGCAGGCGCCGCCGCCGCCCGGCACCAGGTGTCGCTGGAGAGCCTGGCCTTCCGCCAGGGGAGCCACCTAATGAGCAACAAGAGCGTGGCGCTGCCGCAGGTAAGCGGGTGGGGGGGGGGGGGCTGTGTCTGGCAAACGCACGTGGCTGGGAATGCGGTTGGTGGGTGTGGGTGGTACCGGGCGCGCCGTGACCACAACGCAACAGCGCCACTTTCAGCCGTTAGTGGGCAGTGTGCAAGCCTGTCCGCCACCCTCGGCCTTGTGCAACCGCGACGCCACGCTTCCCCTCTGGTACCCAGCGAGCACTCTTCCTGACCCCACGTGCGCACTGCTCTGCGCTTTGGTACACTGCCGGGGCTCCCAGCGCCCCCCCTACAAGGGCTGACGGTGATGTAGCCAAAACGCACCCGTCGCGCACCTCAACCAACGCACTGACCACATCACGCCCGTCCCCGCCGCGGCACCCGCAGGGCTCCCAGCGCCGCGCCTTGTAGGGTTACAAAACGTCGGTCCATACGCCTCTGTACGACCCTGCGTCAACTGCCGTCCTGATCAGTCCCTCCCTTGCTGCAACCCTTCCCTGACACCCGCAGGGCTCCCAGCGTCGTGCCTTCAAGGGCTACGAGGAGGTGGAGGTGCCTGCGCTCAAGCCCAAGCCCTTTGCGGAGGGCGAGGCGCTAAAGAAGGTCGCGCAGCTGCCCGACTGGGCGCAGGCGGCGTTCGCGGGCATGGACACGCTGAACCGCATCCAGAGCCGCGTGTGCGACACGGCGCTGTTCAGCAGCGAGAACATGCTGGTGTGCGCGCCGACAGGTGCGTGGTGTGAATGCGTGTATTAAGGAGGTGTGTCTTAGGGTGCCAATGCGACACGGCGCTGTTCAGCAGCGAGAACATGCTCGTGTGCGCGCCGACAGGTGCGTGGTGTTTGGGTGTGTAGTACGGGGGTGTGTCTTAGAGTGTGTGTGCGACACGGCGCTGTTCAGCAGCGAGGACATGCTGGTGTGCGCGCCGACAGGTGTGTGCGCGCATGCAAGGGCTAACGCGGTGCTGTTGTATATCATGCACGAGCTGGGGCTGAACCCGTCCCTGCAGGCACGCGGTTAGTACACTTACCTGTTGACCCACGCTCTTCCCCTCCCCAGGTGCCGGCAAGACCAACGTGGCCATGCTGTGCATCATGCATGAGCTGGGGCTGCACCTGCGCCCCGACGGCACCATCGACACGGCCGCTTTCAAGATCGTGTACGTGGCGCCCATGAAGGTGAGAGGGGGGCTAACCGGGGAGCGGCAAAGTAACTAATTGGAAACGGCCAGCCTGTGGAGAGCGAGGTTAGTAGATGGGCGGAGGGAAACTAAGTGCTAATAACGCAAGGCGGAGGTAAAAGTGGGGGGCCTGGGGCGTGTGGCCGCAGCAGGAGGCTGGTGGTGGTGTCCACCTGCTAATTTTCATTCCCTCCCCGCACCTCATCGTGATTGGACGGCGTTCCCAACCTCACCTCGCCGCCTCGTCCTACCACCCCTACACCCCGTCGCTCACACCCGCACCCTCCCTCCCACGCCATCCGCTCCCATCAGGCTCTGGTGGCCGAGATGGTGGGCAACTTCTCCAAGCGCCTGACCGACAAGTACGGCATCAAGGTGCGCGAGCTGACGGGCGACATCAACCTGTCCAAGGCCGAGATCGACGACACCAATATCATCGTCACCACGCCCGAGAAGTGGGACATCATCACGCGCAAGAGCGACGACCGCACCTACGCCAACCAGGTGGGTGGTGCTGTGTACGGGGCACGGGCGCTGGTCGTTTAAGGAGGGTGGCAAAAGGCTGGGACAGTGGGGTGGTCAGGCGAAGCCCGCGTTTGGTGTAAGGGGCCCGCGGGGGAACGCGTGGCTAGGTGCTCTCGTTGGGTGGGCTTCCTAATTAACCCTAATAAGCAGAAAATAAGGCATCAATAGTGTCGTCGTGTTGACATCCTACCGCGCTTTCCTTCCCCAGGTGCGGCTGCTGATCGTGGACGAGATCCACCTGCTGCACGACGACCGAGGCCCCGTGCTGGAGTCCATCATTAGCAGGACCATCCGACAGGTGGGTGTCGGCTGTGAGTCTGTGAGGTTGTAGTGTGTGGATACGACTTGGTTCAGGTGGGGACGGTGGTTGGCTGGCGTGGGGTCTATCTTACTGATGCTGAGTTGTAGGCTCAGTCAGGAGGGTCCGAAACCCGCAAAATCTGACCTCATGAGATCAATCAAATTATATATAAACAAGAAGCATGTTGTATTGAAAAGCGAAGCGAATCGGCGCAGTGGTACAACGGGACGCAGGTGTACCTGTGCTGCAGGGTAGGGGACGGGCGTCGCAGGATTGCAAGCGGGTCACAGCCAGCGATGCCCGTTTTACCACGCTCGTTGCTCAATCCGGACCTACCCACCTTGCCTTTCACGCCCAACCCCAGGTCGAGGCCACGCAGGAGATGATCCGCATCGTGGGTCTGTCCGCCACACTGCCCAACTACGAGGACGTGGCCGTGTTCCTGCGGTGAGGGGGCCGGGGCAGGGAAGGGGTAAAGGACGCACGTGTTGCTACGATGGGGGGAAGCGCGCTTGGGGAGCGCGCACCGCATGTGGCCGAATCACTAGCAGCGCAGTGCGGTCCCGGTCGGTCGGCGACTAGTGACGGCCCCAGGCCCTGCCGTCACGTGTTGTCGTTCGAGCATTCCAGCAACATGTCCCACTCATGCCCGCCCTCGCGCCGTTGGCGGGCCCCATGTCGCCCCCTCCCTTTACCCCCCGCAGCGTCAAGCCCGACAAGGGGCTGTTCTACTTCGACAACACCTACCGCCCCTGCCCGCTGGCGCAGCAGTACATCGGCGTGAGCGTCAAGAAGCCGTTGCAGCGCTTCCAGCTCATGAACGAGATCTGCTACCAGAAGGTGGGGTTGGGAGACTTGTGGTTTGCACCGTCTGCTCACACCTGAGTAGGCATAGCCTATGTGGTATTGCACCGGTACTTGTGCATACAGCGTATGAGAAAGAAGCTACCAGAGTCAACCGGGCTGAGCATGTCTGGGCCCCAACCGCATCATCTGGGCCCCAACCGCACCGTCCACCTGGTCGTACGTCCACATCCGCACAAAACGTGTTCCTATACAAACTACGTTCATGCATGTCATCTGCAACGGCCCCACCGGTCCAGGTGCTGGAGTGCGCCGGGCGGCACCAGGTGCTTGTGTTCGTGCATAGCCGCAAGGAGACGGCCAAGACGGCGCGCTACATCAAGGAGACGGCGCTGGCGCAGGACGTGGTCACGCGCTTCATGCAGCAGGACTCGGCCAGCAGGGAGATCCTGCAGACCGAGGTAGGGGGACGGGGAGGGGCGGCAGGGTGCGGGTGCGCGGCTGATGCGGGAGCAGGTGCTGGGCAGGATGCATGTGGGCAGAGGGGGCGGGCAGGGAGATTCTGCAGACGGAGGTAAGGGGCGGGTGTGACAGGGTGGTTGTCAGGCGGCATCGGACTGATGCGATGACCGCAGTGCCGCGCCCACCCTTGTATGTTGCGCACCGGCTCACCCGCAACCCGCATCCCCCGCTAACACGCGCAGGCTGAGAACTGCAAGGACAGCGACCTGCGCGACATCCTGCCCTTCGGCTTCGGCATCCACCACGCCGGCATGAGCCGCGCCGACCGCACCCTGGTGGAGGACCTGTTCGCGGACGGCCACGTGCAGGTGGGGACTGTGTGGCTTAAGGTTGTGTGGGCCAACACCGTGTGTGTTATCGCCACGTGTGTTGGAGGTGTTGGTGGAGGACCTGTTCGCGGACGGCCACGTGCAGGTGGGGATCTGGGGTTCGGGGTAAGGTTGTGTGCCCGCCTTACCCCGCTTGTTTCACAACCCCCCTTGCCCGCTTCCCTGCTCTGTTCTTTCCCTTGCAACGCACTAGTTCGTCATGCGTCCACTGAACGCCATCCTCGTGCCCGCTCCCCCAGGTGCTGGTCAGCACTGCCACGCTGGCGTGGGGTGTCAACCTGCCCGCGCACCGCGTGATCATCAAGGGCACGCAGATCTACAACCCCGTCAAGGGCGCGTGGGACGAGCTGAGCCCGCAGGACGTGATGCAGATGATGGGCCGCGCAGGACGCCCGGCCTTCGACTCGTTCGGTACGTGGGTGTCGTGTGGGAGGAAGACGGCTCCATGTTGACTCACGGCACCTAGACTAGTGAGACGCGCATGACGCCCGGCTTTCGACTCGTTCGGTGGGTGCAGACTGCGGAGCAGAGGGGATGGAAGCTTTACGGTTGGTTTGTGGCGCACAATATCTGCACCCACTCGTCAAACGCACGCGTGTCTCACCCTCTTCCCTCCCCCAGGCGAGGGCATCATCATCACGGGCCACGGCGAGCTGCAGTTCTACCTGTCCCTGTTCAACCAGCAGCTGCCCATCGAGTCGCAGTTCATAAAGGCGCTGGCGGACAACCTCAACGCCGAGGTGGTGCTGGGCACAGTCTCGGTGAGTACGGCTGGTGCACGGGGCAATCATAGCTTGAACGCATGCGGCGGCGTTGTGTATTCGGCTCGTCCTGCTGCGCGAAGGGCTGAACGTGGTGCTTGTGCAACTGCGGACGAGTTGACCCCCTTCTCATCCTCCCACGCTAATACACACACGCAGAACATCAAGGACGCGGCCCACTGGCTGGGCTACACCTACCTGTACGTGCGCATGCTGCGCTCGCCTGCGCTGTACGGCGTGCCGCCCGCCGACCTGGACACCGACCCGCTGCTGCAGGTGTGTATTAGCGCGCGGGTGTATCAGCGAGCTGAGTCCGGGTCTTGCCTGTCCTGCCTCATCTGCGGCGTCCGACCTGGGGAGGGATTGCTTGCTTCAGTGGCCGCCGTGACGACATCCACGCCTCCCCTGACCATCCCAACCGCCCGCTGCTGCCCACACTCCCCTTCACCTTCTCAAGCCTTTTTCCCTTCTGGTTCTAGATGTCAAGGTCCGCACATGCACGCCATACCCTGCGCTGTCCCAACCGCGTCCTGTCCCCCACCGCGTTACTCCCCCACCCCCTCTGTTTCTATCCCCCCAGGAGCGGCGCCTGGACCTGGCGCACTCCGCCGCCCTGCTGCTGGACAAGCACGCGCTGGTGCGGTACGACAGGAAGACGGGCGCGCTGCAGGTGCGGGTCGGGGCGGGAGATGGAAGGACAAGCACCGGTCATCGGTTCATAGGGCTGCCGACTTACACAAGTGGCTTCCTTGGGTTCTCCCTCCCATACCAGTAGTCCCCTCTGCGTCTCTTTGATTCCTTGCTCCATCCCTCCCTTTCCCCACTCAGACCACGGACCTGGGCCGCATCGCGTCGCACTACTACGTGTCGTACACCACCATCGCGCACTTCAACGAGCACCTCAAGCCCACCATGACGGAGATCGAGCTGCTGCGCCTGTTCAGCCTGGCGGAGGAGTTCAGGTGCGGCGGCGGGGGGGGGGGGGGTGTCGGAAACGCATGGTTATTACTGGTACATGGCGAGACGGGGCAGGATCAGCTACAGCTACGCCTGTGCAGCCTGGCGGAGGAGTTCAGGTGCGGAGAATGACGGGGGCATTGGACCAACGTTGACCCGCAGCACTCGTGCCTGTGTACTAACCGATTTGAGACACGCTGCGCCTACTCCTGCCTGCCCCTTATGACCCTACCGTATGTCGCTTCTGCACACATCGTACGTCCCCCGTGGCGCACGCACCTGTACACTTAAAATCCTCAAACTCCGTTGCTGCAGGTACATGGTTGTGCGCGACGAGGAGAAGCTGGAGCTGGCCAAGCTGGTGGAGCGGGTGCCCATCCCCGTCAAGGAGAGCCTGGACGAGCCAACCGCCAAGGTCAACGTGCTGCTGCAGGTGCGGGGGGGAGGGAGAAGGGTACCCGAAAGGGGGGCTTGCGACGGGGGAGGGCGGCAAGGGGGATGCCCTCGGCGTCGGGCCATGTTGGGTTGCATGTCCTCCCTGAATTGCTGTCGGGTTGCGAGTCCCCAACGCACTCGACGCCTATCTAGAACCGTTAGCATGTGGCATCAAACGACGCATAGCATACTAGCATTCAGTTCGTCCTTCCTGAACCCCCCTTCCCACAGGCCTACATCTCCAACCTGAAGCTGGAGGGCCTGGCCCTGGCGTCGGACATGGTGTACGTGACGCAGAGCGCGGGGCGGCTGATGCGCTGCCTGTTCGAGATCTGCCTGCGGCGCGGCTGGGCGGGGCTCACGGACCGCGCGCTGGGGCTGAGCAAGATGGTCAGCTACCGCATGTGGGGCAGCCAGACCCCGCTGAGGCAGTTCAAGGGCGTGCCAAACGGTGAGTATGGGGTGGTGGTGGTGGTGGGGGGCGGAAGTGAGAAGCGGGAGGCGGTCGGCAGGTGCTTTGACGCTGAGTTTTGTACACGGGTAATACCGCGGCCGCAAGCGTGTCAGGCAGGACAATCCAGCATCAGTGCTGCTCCCCCGCTTTGCAGCTGCAGCTTTTAAATTGCTGATGCCGTCTTGCGCCTGAAAGCTCATCCGTTCCCACCTGTGCCCTTCATCCCCGCCCCAACAACACAGACGTGCTTGTGAAGCTGGAGAAGCGCGACCTGCCCTGGGAGCGCTTCTACGACCTCACCAGCCAGGAGCTGGGCGAGCTCATCAGGCAGCCCAAGATGGGCAAGAGCCTGCACAAGCTAATACACCAGTTCCCCAGGTGCGGTCCGGAAAGTGGATGGGGGAAAGGGAGCTCGGGATGGGGACCGAGTTCGCCTGCTGGAGTGGCGAGAATGCTTGGGGGCGCTCGAGCAAGGCTGGGACAGTCGAGATGGCAAAGCTCCTTTTCGGCACCCTTTTATGGAGGAGACTGAGCCCACACAAGTCGCCCAACCTGGCCCTGTCATGGCCAAGTTGGAACTCCACACGCCTCTCCTCCTAACCGCGGTTACACCCAAATCACACCAACCCTTCCCCCAGGCTGGAGCTGGCGGCGCACGTGCAGCCCATCACGCGCAGCGTGCTCAAGATCGACCTCACCATCACGCCCGACTTCGCGTGGGAGGACAAAGTGCACGGCTTCGTGGAGCCGTTCTGGATCTTCGTGGAGGACCAGGTGGGGGATTTACAACAAAGGAAAGGAAGGAGTATGGGGGGCACAGGGGGAGGATGCATGGAACATGGGTCCAGCGCTCCAGCCAGAGGAAGGAAGGGAGTGACGGTAAGCGGTAGTGTTGCCGCACGCGTACAGGGTTGACCACGGTAAGCATGGCGGATTGTTGCTGGCAGCTGAACGCTTTTCCCTCTGCCCCACCCCCCAGGACTCTGAGCTCGTGCTGCACCACCAGTACTGGCTGCTGAAGAAGTCCAACGCGGCGGAGGAGCACGTGGTGGCCTTCACGGTGCCCATCTCGGAGCCCGTGCCGCCGCAGTACTTCGTGCGCGTGGTGTCGGACAGGTGGCTGCAGTGCGAGGCCACGCTGCCCGTGTCGTTCAGGTGAGGGGCGTTTGTGCGTGCGGTTAAGGCGGAGTGGGTTAGGTACTTAGGGCAGGCAGGGGGCCAGGGGGCTGTTACATGCCCGCTTGCGTTTCAGCCCGCGCCTGAATGCAATCCGTTGGCCTGCTCACAGCTTGAATGTACCCCTAACCCACACCCCAGGCACCTCATCCTGCCCACCAAGTTCCCTCCCCCCACCGAGCTGCTGGACCTGCAGCCGCTGCCCGTGTCGGCGCTGCGCAACGCCGCGTTCGAGGCGCTGTACAAGGGCCTCACGCACTTCAACCCCATACAGACACAGGTGGGGCGCTGGGATAAAGGATTTGTTGGCAGAGTAGAGCCATAATGGGAGGGAGCGGCATGCTGCTGTACTGCCGTGCTTTTCTTGTCCTAGCTCGCAATGGACCCCACGGTTTCTGCACCGCACGGCACCACTAAAACCTAATACGCCAGCCCCCACTCGTTACAATGTACCTACGTCCGTCCCATCCTACCGTCAACCCCAGGTATTCGCCGTGCTGTACAAGACGGACGACACCTGACTCCATCCTCCCTACCACACCCTCTGTGCCGTCCCTCCCCCTGCCCCATCCTCCCAGGTGTTCACGGCGCTGTACAACTCGGACGACAACGCGCTGATCGCCGCGCCCACTGGCAGCGGCAAGACCATCTGCGCGGAGTTCGCCATCCTGCGCATGCTGGCGCGGGCGGCGGAGGGCAAGTGCACCGCGCGGTGAGGAGGCGTCGCTGATCGAGGGGAAGGGGGGGGAGGGCTGACTTCCAACCGAACGTACAGTGCACCCCATCGAGCCTCTGGCAGTCTGACTTGCCCATCACAACATCTTATGTCTTACTGTACCTCGCGCCGCTTCTCATTCTGCGAAATGACGGTTCCACATGTCTTACGAGGCTCACCTCGACGTGAACCCCCTTGTACCCCGTGATCACAGCTGCGTGTACATCGCGCCGCACGACTCTCTGGCGCGCGACGTGACTGCCGCCTGGCGGTCCAAGTTCGGCGAGGGGCTGGGCGTGGAGGTGGTGGGGCTGACGGGGGACACGGCGGCGGACCTCAAGCTGCTGGAGCGGGGCAACGTGGTGGTGGCCACGCCGCAGCAGTGGGACGTCATGAGCAGGAGGTGGGTGTGGGTTGGCTGTGTGTTAGCTGGGGGAGGGGCAGGAGGTGTGTTGCTGGAGTGGGGCAACGTGGTGGTGGCCACACCACGGCAGTGGGACGTCATGAGTAGGAGTTGGGCTGGGTGTGTGGAGGCGTGTGGGTTAGGGTACTGCGCCGCTGTTGAGAGGTGCAAGAAGCAGTAGGAAGACACGGTGCGTTACCGCCCACTGTACGCGCACGCATGCAGCCGCAGGGGAGGGGCAGCTTATCCGTTGCGTACTGTTTGCACGGTGCCATCATTTCAAATTGTTTGTCCTTTCCGCGTTTGCAGGTGGAAGCAGCGCAAGAACGTCAAGGACGTCGCCCTGTTCATCGTGGACGAGCTGCACCTGATCGGGGGCCCCAAAGGCCCCACCCTGGAGGTGGTCACCAGCCGCATGCGGTACATCGGCAGCCAGTCCGACAAGTGGGTAGCGGCGCACTGGGGAGGACGCGGGTGTTACGGGTCTATGCCATGATGACACTTGCACACTAATTCACAACTGCACGGCTAATGATATTGTACTAGTCTAGATTGCACGCATGCCGGGGGGCCGCCAGTCCGATAAGTGGTGGACGCTTACCAAACAAGCGGCGGAGACGGCAGCAGCGGCGGGATGTTGGGGTGGTTCTGGGCGCACTGGGGAGGACGCGGGTGTTGCGGGCTTGTGCCATTACAACGCTTGCACACTAGGCACGGCTCGGCAACGGCACGGCTCTCCTTTGCACACATGAACCGGTGCACATGGAGCAGCCAGCCCGACATGTGGGGGCCGCACACCAGGCAAACAAGCGGCGGAGATGGCCGCATTGGCGGGATGTGTGGGAACTCCTGCCTGCGCCAGGCTGCAAGTCTGCGCCGCCTACAGTGCCCACGATGTTCCTGCTCGCACCTGCAAATTTCCCAACGCTTAATGCAACCCGTGCCAACTCAAGGGCTCCCACCCCCTTCCTTTGTCTGACTAATCACCTCATATCCCCCCTCCTCCCGCCTCCCACCACAGGCCCATCCGCATCGTGGGTCTGTGCCACTCGGCCGCCAACGCCAAGGACCTGGGCGACTGGGTGGGCGCCACGGCGCACGGCCTGTTCAACTTCCCGCCCGGCTCCCGGCCCGTGCCGCTGGAGGTGCACGTGCAGGGCTTCGACATCACCAACTTCGAGGCGCGCATGCAGGTGGGGACGGGGCGAGGAAAGCAAAGGTTTGAGCGGTAAGCCGTGCACCTGCACGGCCTTTTCCAATGTGCTGGAGTCCTTCGCAAGTCTTTTGTAGGACAGGATTACCAGTATGGGGCATGCACCCTTACTAGTGCGTGCTCAATGCACCCTTACTCATGCGTGCTCAGTGCACCCAACCCCAACCCCGCCTCCGCACGACCCTACCACCCCAGGCCATGGCCCGCCCCACCTACACCGCCATCTCCACACACGCCGCGGGGCAGCGGCCCGTGCTGGTGTTCGTGCCCACGCGCAAGCACGCGCGGCTGGCGGCGCTGGACCTGCTCACGCACGCGGCGGCCGACGGGTGGGGGGGGGAGCAGGGGGTGGCGGCGCCTCGGCGTGAAAGATACACCTGCACCAGCAGCCGGGCTCTGCGGGAGATCTAACTTGACGCACCTTGGCAACCAACGATTACGCATGGCGCTCAAAAGTCACCAGTCCTCGCCACATCCTCACCCCGTCAACCTTCCTGTATGACCCTAAGCACGACACCAGTCACATTCTGCTCTCCTAGAGCACATCGATTTGCACTGCAGAGAGCTCGGTTCCCATATCTACACCCCCCTCGCAGCGAGGCGCTCAAGTTCTGCGGCGCCTCCGAGTCCGACCTGGCGCCCTTCCTGGAGCGCGTCAAGGACGGCGCGCTGCGTCACGCGCTGCAGTACGGCGTGGCCTTCTGCCACGAGACCATGCCGGCGGGGGACCAGGAGGTGGTGCGCCTGCTGTTCGAGAGCGGCGCCGTGCAGGTGGGGGCGGAGTGGTAGCTGCGTCTGTGCCTCCGTCTGCTTGCACGCCTACCCTGTTTACGACAGCCAATTCCGGTCTTTGTTTATCCACAAAATACCAAATCCTATACACCCTGTTGTTACTGTGCCTAACATTTCTTGTGCTGAGGCCTGAGCAACAGTGGTGGCGGGCACGCAGTACTTCATTGGCATGTGTTTTAGGCTAAGCTGTTAACCCACGCCCGTACCCCTTAACCCACACCCCCTACAGGTGCTGGTGTGCACCGCCGCCATGTGCTGGGGCCTGGGCAACACGGCCGCCCACCTGGTGGTGGTGGCGGGCACGCAGTACTACGACGGCAGCGGGCTGGGCGCCAGCGACTACCCCATCACGGACCTCATACAGATGATTGGGCGGGCGAGCAGGCCCATGGTGGGTGGAGAGGGGGGAGAGGGAGGGGGAGCGAGGGACGGCAGACGGCGGAGCGGTAGGTGGGGCGCATGAAGTGGAACGGAGTGGAATGATGAGAGTTGTGCTGACACAGACGGGCCCCGATAGGCGGGACGGCGTGGGGATGCGGAGGGCAAGGTCGTGGCAAAACATGGTATCAAGCAAGAAATGCCGCACACAGCGTTGTAGAGGCCTACGGTTCTCACCGCAGGGGGGCGTGGCCGGCAGGCGCTGCAGCACCAGCTGCGCACTGCTCTTAATGTCCGCCAGCCCCTCCCTCGCGTCGTCCACTTCGCCGCCCAGGGTCGCCCTGGGCGGCCGAGGGATGACATGGAGCAGGGGCTGGCGGACGTTAAGGGCCATGTGCAGCTGGTGCTGCAGCGCCTGCCGCCGAAGCCTCTCTCTGCGTTGACATCACCTTCAAGGTGGATGGCTCCGTCAAGGGCGTGTATACTAACGCGGCGTCGTTTTCCTTCTAAGCCAAGGGACAGCTGAGTTTAAGCACGGCACATCTGCTTTGTACTATTGTTCCCTCCGCCTGCAGGTTGACGACTGCGGCAAGGTGGTGCTGATGTGCGCGTCGCACCGCAAGGAGTACTACAAGCGCTTCCTGCTGGAGCCGCTGCCGGCGGAGAGCCACCTGGACCACTACCTGCACGACCACTTTGTGGCGGAGATCGTAACAAAGACCATCGAGAACAAGCAGGTGGGCGGGCGGGGCGAGGGCCCTGCGGAAAGGAGTCCTGGCGCCGAGGGGTACCGGAGGTATTTTCTGTGTGCAGCATCAGGGACAACTCAACAGTTTGCATGCATGCACACAGCCCTCAGTACCACGATTTACCTTTCGGGCCAGCCCTCCTCCCCAGACCACACCACACCTCACCACATGAACACCTCGACTCCCCCCTCACCCTTATACCCCTGCTGCCTATCCCTGTGCCTTCCCCTCAGGACGCCGTGGACTACCTGACCTGGACCTTCTACTACCGGCGCCTGGCCCAGAACCCCAACTACTACAACATGGCGGGCGTGTCGCACAGGCACCTGTCGGACCACCTGTCGGAGCTGGTGGAGAACACGCTGGCGGACCTGGAGGCCAGCAAGGTGTGTCAAAAAATAGCAGCCGCACGCGGGCATGTGTGTTAGCTGGGTGGGGTAGGGAGCAACCACTCTGGCGGGCCTGGAGCTAGAAAAGGGAAGGTGCATGTTAGCGTACACCACACGTTTACTTATTCAAGGATGACATGGACCTGCTCGTCCCTTACCAGGGCATAAGCCGCTTTCCTGCAGCACGCGATGAAATCTCTGATGCACTCGTTGGTACACGCCGCCCGCGAGGTCATCTGCATCGAGGACGACATGGATGTGTCGGCGCTCAACCTGGGCATGACTTATTGCCACACACCTAGCTAATACACACCCGCTAAAGCAAACCCCAACCACCCCGCTCAGGTCATCTCCATCGAGGACGACATGGACCTGTCGGCCCTCAACCTGGGCATGATCGCCGCCTACTACCACATCGCCTACACCACCATCGAGCTGTTCGCCGCCTCCCTCACCGCCAAGACCAAGATCAAGGGGCTGCTGGAGATCCTGGCAAACGCAAGCGGTGAGCGGCACGGAGGGACATGCAAGCGGGCCCCGGGCCAGACTGTGCACGCACCAGCCTTGCGCTGCCTGTGCCTCAGCCTCAGCCATGCCATACTGGTCAGAGCCCACCTTCGACCTCCGCCTCCCAAACGTGCGGGCACCACCTGCACAGTCGGCAGGCACCAACGCTCGCATTGCAATGCCTGATCGCGTTTGGCGTACATTGGTAGGTATGTCTGCATGCAACCACTGCTCGCCCGCTCGTGTGTCACTCCCGCTCCCCTTGCCATACCCGCAGAGTTCAGCGGGCTGGAGGTGCGGCCAGGGGAGGAGAACGCCGTGTCCAAGCTGCTCATGCACGCCCCCGTGGCGGTGGCCAACCACAGGGCCACGGACCCGCACGCCAAGGCCAACGCGCTGCTGCAGGTGGGACGCCCCGCAGTTTGTGTTCTTCTTCGCGGGGGATGGCGTTGAGCTTGCATGCGTGTGGGGAGCACGTGCCTAGAAGATCGGGTCAATGACGTAGGCTGCAGCGTCCACGCGGAACAGTGCTCCACCGCGCTCAACCAGCACTGTCTCCCTACCGAACCCTCCCCTGTCAGCCCCTGTCAACTCCCATCCTGCTGCTCCTCATCTATGACTGTATCTCGCTACCGATATCGCCTTTTGCTTCGCCCCCAGGCCCACTTCTCCCGCACGCCCCTGGGCGGCGACCTGGCGCTGGACGCGCGGGAGGTGGTGCGAGACAGCGTGCGCCTGCTGCAGGTGGGGCAGGGAACGTGTGTATTAAGGATGGGATGTGGGTTAGCAGGATGGTGGGTGGGGACGACCTGGCGCTGGACGCGCGGGAGGTGGTGCGGGACAGCGTGCGCCTGCTGCAGGTGGGGGAGGGGCGATGTTTGAAGGGGGCTGTTGGCGTACGTGCACGTCCCTGAAGTGTCGTACGCAGCGCTCATTCCCTTACTCCGCCCTTGTCCCTACCCTGCTACCCCACTCAGGCCATCGTGGACGTGATCGCCTCCAACGGGTGGCTCCACCCCGCGCTGGCGGCCATGGAGATGAGCCAGATGGTCACGCAGGTGGGGGAGGGGCAGGGAGGGGCACACTGTGTGGGTTAGCTGTGTATTAGCTGCAAGGTGGCTGCACCCCGCGCTGGCGGCCATGGAGATGA
>VFQN01005265.1_pt1 | contig 16004 bp, 20 predicted proteins | sample 3512371 | NCBI WGS metagenome assembly VFQN01 (sample SAMN10412370, study PRJNA504923) | tailings metagenome | isolation source: Replicate 2 from Balatoc abandoned mine | place: Philippines: Itogon, Benguet | collected 2017-08-28 | reverse complement strand
GGGCGGACAGGAGCGCGGCGCGCTTGCCCAGGACCGGGGGGGGCGGGTACGGCTGATGGGGGGGGGGGGAGGGGGGGGCAGGGGGGGGGGGGGGGGCACACGGAGTCGGTGTGCCTCACGGTAGGGGTAAAGGCGCCAGCAAGGCAATTAGGGGGGAGACGCTCTTCCGCACCCACGTAAGTCCCAAGCTTGCTTGCCCCTGCTGGCCCATTTAATTTAACGAAACTCGCTTGTCAACATGCCATACAGCGCCCCCTCAGCCCCCGGCCACCCACGTGGAAGGACGGGGAAGGCACCATCGCTGCTGCCAATGCGGTGTAAAACAATGACAATGAGGAAGGAGTTATCTGGTGGATGCACTGAAACGGTAGCATCCCCCCGTGCGGACCCCGGCCACCCACGTGGAAGGACAGGCCGTGCAGCATCCACACGTGCGCGTAGTGGCACAGCGTGGCGGCGTGTACGGCAAGGTCAGCCGCCAGCTCGCCGTAGTACAGCAGTACGCCCAGCGCCGGCCAGGCGGGCGCGGGAGCGGCGTGTACGGCGTGTACGGCAGCGGCGGCGGCGGCGGCTGGCGGCTTGCGCGTGAGCCAGGCCCACAGCGTGCCCCCCGCCCCCTGGGGCCCCGGGGTGAAGAGGCTGAGCCAGTGGCGGCGGCGGTGGGTGGGCGGCGGCGGAGGGGGCGGGGGTGCGATGGCGTGGCTGCGCTCCATGGAGTGGACCACTGGAGGAGGGCGCGGTGTGGGAGGAAAGGACGGCTGGGTAATGAGGCAATTCGTGCAAGTCGAGAGGGCAAGGATGCGGCTCCGTGCTGCTGTTCGGCAGCGTACGCATATGGCACAAGACGCCCGACGTGTGGTGGTGGTGGTGGTGGTGGTCGTGGTGGTGGTGGTGGTAGCACTCCAAATACCAACGGCCGGACTTCGGCTGTCTCCTGCCCAGACTCCCCGCCCTGGCCCGCAACTCGCCCCACCCTTTCCGGTGACATCTTGCGTTCCGTCCATTCCTACTCCTCTCTTTCTTCCACCATCCGCCCGCGAGCCTCACCGTATCTCATGAGCGTCTTTGCTCCGTCCACCGCCACCACCCCCACGTCGAACCCCACCAGCAGCAGCGCGTGGCGGCGCAGGGACCGCAGGCCGGGGGAGCGGCCGGAGGGCAGCAGACGCAGGGCCTGGGAGGGAGGGGCCGGGGTGGAGAAGTGTGGCGGGGGCTTTGGCGTTGGTTCCACGTACAAGTAGATGAAGTGTGTAGATGAATGTCAGTAGCTGACCGTGAAGCGCCCGCCGTGCTCCACACCCTGCCCCTAGCACCCTGCCCTGTGCCAACCTGCCCCCAGTGCTCCCCCCTCCCACCTGCATGAAGGCTAGCGCGTTCTGCAGCAGCACCAGCAGCAGCAGGCACACGCCGCGCGCGTGCTGCGACGTGGAGGCAACTGCGCAGAGGGAGGTGGGCGGGAGGGGCGGGAGGTCGAGGGTTGTGGTGGGACAAGACGCCGTCAGGGCAACGTTCTGTACGTCACAAAAGGAGCTGTGATCCGCAAACGGGTCGGGCATGAGTGGTGGCTTGTGCGCGGGGCACCCTTGTATCCACTCGGCCACCCGCCCAATACGCCCGGGCTCACGGCCACCATTAGTGGCCTAGGCCACACTCACTGATATGAACGCATACCCAACTACGCTGCACGTTCTCAGTCGCACCCCCACCCCCACCCCCACCCCCACCCCCACCCACCCCCACCCACCCGGGCTGACCGCCAGCGCCTCCAGCCTGTCCTTGGCCGCCCCCAGGAACACACGCAGGTAGGCGGCAACAGCGAACCTGGGGGGACAGGGGAAGGGGCGAGACGGGCGGGAGGGGTGGGTGGGTACAGCATAAGCGGTGGGCAGGGTGGTAACGGGGCAGGACAGCATGGGGCAGGACAGGCGCACCGGCGTGCCCGGGGGCAGCAGCTACAGCACACTCGTGATGTCTGTACTGGTGCCAGCCCTCGAGTGAGGCGACGACAGGGGCCACCCCCCGTCTCGCCCTCCAGCCACACCATCAGCAACCCCTCAGCCCTGGCCTACCGCCCCACACCCCGCCCCACACCACCCACCCTACCCACCACGCCAGCCATAGCGCCGCCACACCCTCGGGCGTACTGGCCACGCCGCCCAGCCCGCCGCCGCCGCCACCACTGCCGCCACCCGCCGCTGCCGCGCCGCCCCCTCGCTCCGCCGCGCCTACGCTGCCGCCGTGCCCCACCCCCGCGATGTGGCCCACCACGCTGCCCACCAGCAGCAGCTTGAGCACCGCGTGCTTGACCAGCCGCTGGCTCAGGCGCTGGGACTCGCGGGGAGACAGGCGGCCCAGGAACAGCGCCTGGATAAGGGCGGGAAGAAGGGGATAGGGGGAGGCATGGGGAGGCAGGGGGTTGTAGGGGTTTAGTAGTGGTATGGTAAGGGCTGGCAGTGCCTCGGGGCACGTGGCCGGGCGAGGCCGGGCGACAGGCAGGCCAGGACACAGCGCCTGGAAGGGGAGTGGCAGGGGGAGGGGGGAGGGGGAAGACAGGGCGTTGGGGGCATGTGCGTGCGTGGGCCAAAGCGCTTCGGATAATGCAACAAAGGTCCATGTAAACATGGTAGCAAGGGCACACCATTGCAGCCGTATAAGCAACGTCAGGGCTGTCCTCCACCGCTGCCAGGCGTAACGGTGTTTGAGCGCAAGCCGGCCGGTGTTGCATGTCCGTGGCAGCTGTGACCCCGCTCCGCCCGGCCCCGCCTCCCTGCCCCTCCCAGCGCGCACCGTGGTCAGCAGCGCCGCCACACCCACGCTTAGCAACCCTCGTGCCATGGAGCGGGCGCGGCCGGCCTACCATGGTGGCAGTCGGAAGCACCGTGTGCATGTCGACACTGGCACCGATGGCCACATGTCCCCGCCCCACTTCCCCTCCCCGTACCCACGCACCGTGGTCAGCAGCGCCACCACCCCCAAGGCGGAGAGGAAGAAGTTGAGCGCCGCCAGCACCGCCACCTCGCCGCCAGCGCCGCGCAGCAGCGCCTCCAGCGCCCATACCGCGCCCGACACCGCACCCAGCACACCCTCGCCACCGCCACCACCGCCGCCGCTACCGCTGACGCCGCCGTCGCCCATGCTGCTGCCGGCGCTGCGGCTGCTGCTGCCGCCCCAGCCCGCGCGGCCGACTGCGCCCACGGCCCCCAGGGTGTACCGGCCGATGCGGTTGGGCGTGAGGAAGGAACCCACGCCCCAGGCGACACCCGCGCTGAGGCCTGGGCCTGGGTTCGAGCCCAAGCCTAGGCCTAGGGTAGAGGGGGTTGGGTCCTGGTGTTTGCTGGGAGCGCCCGCTGACCCCGTACCATCCCCAGCGGCAGTGGCGGCGGCAGTCGGGGCGGCGACAGGTTCGTCCCCAGGGCTGGGGCCGCCGCCGCTGGGACGTGAGGCGGCGGGTGCGGGCTGCTGTGAAACCCAGGCGCCTTCAGGGCCAGGGCCAGGACCCGCATGGCCGTCCGGCCCGGGGGCGGCAGGTGGTGGTACCGCCGCGTCCTGGGCCAGGGAGCCAGGGGGGCCCGGGGCCGCCACGCGGTGGAGCTCCGGGTGCACCTCCTGCGCCGCTGGCCCTGCTGGTGCTGCTGGCGCTGCAACTCCCCGTAGCTCCCCCGGGTGCGGGTTCGGGTGCGGCGGGTGCTCCCCCGCGGGGCAGGAGGAGCCCGGTCCGCCCCCGCCGCCACCGCCACCGCCACCAAGACCCTCGCTGGTAGCATGCTTCCCAGGGGCCTCATTCCCCAGTACCGCTGCCTCGCCAGCTAGCCCCGGGACGCCCTGCCTGGGCACGTCGTGCCGCTGCTCCACGCCGAACACGACTGCCTCGCGCAAAGACACCGGTGCTGCTGCTGCTGCTGCTGCTGCTGCAGGGGCGACTGCTGCTGCAGGCGCTGTTGTTGCTATCGCCGGCGCCGTCGGCCCGTCCTTGCCGCCACGCAAGTGATGCAGTGCGGCAGCGGTGGCGGCGGCGTCATGGCCGCGCGGCCCCACGCGGCCGGGGTGATGCTGCTGGTGGTGATGTTGGTGCTGGTGGTGGTGGTTCAGGGGCGGAGGCGCCACCAGCACGGTCCAGGCCAGGGAGGCGGAGGCCGCGGCGAAGTACACAAGGATGGCGACCGCGGGCCGGGGGGCCATGGCGGTCGGCTGGGTTCACTGCCAAGAGGTGCCCCCGCCCAGCGGTAATGAACGAAGCCTCCGGACCAGAGTCTACAGGGCGCGGAAGCTGGAGCCGGTGTTGCTGCGCGCGTCTCGGAGCCTCTCAGTGCGCTACAGGGAGTTCCATGGCCAGGAGACGAGTGGGGTAGGGTGGGGCGGGATCTTCACGCTGGGTTGTGGGGCCCGCCACTAGGGTGTAGCTGTGGTGTTGCTGGAACAAGAGGTGTCTGCCCTTTGTGTTGCTCAGTTCTGCGGTGGATGAGCATGGTAGTCGAGTGTCAAAGTCGGATGCGTGTGGGGGGAACCGGTGGCAGGGGGAGAAAGGCTGCTTCATCAGAAGGATATGGTCGCGCTTGCTTGCAGAAGGTAAACGTGAGCTGTAAATGCTCGTGGTATTGGTGACAGCAGGCTTAAGCCGCTACGTCTGCTGCTGGAGCCACCGCCGAGAAGGCTAGGAGACGTAACCCTTGATATCAGCATGTTACGCTCGGAAACTCAGTCCCAGATCGCATTTTTTACTTACACACCTTTACAAGAGTAGGTAGTATGCCCCGATAGCAGGCTTCGAGGCAACTCAGCGCCAAAAGGGAGTGCCAAAGGGAAGGGCCGAGGCCCAGCGACGGCAGCGGCCACTTAACAGTAGTCACGCTATGTAACTAACTGCACTGCGGCTGCTTGAACTCGCAGGCTCGATGGGGCACCGCAGCCCAGCAACGATGCAGCAAACCAGCAATGAGCGTCGAAAGCGAACGCCAGAGCATACGCTGCTAACGAAGCACAGGCTATATAGTCGGTTTAATATGCAGAGGCTACAGAGCTACGTGCCCTCCAGGGTCTATGTGCCAGAAACTAGCCTACGAATTGAGGGCTGAAGCCCTCAGTGCGCCAGAGCTATGTTGCTGTGCGCCCAAGGCACAAGTACATGTCATCAGTAGTAGCCCTTTCGTTGCAATTTGACCGTATTGGGAGGTGACTTGGTCGTATCTGACACGTGCCACCATTGCCATCATGCCACGTGCCATGCCTTCGCTAGCCGATCCCTCGGTGGCCATTCCTACCTGTGAGGCGTAGCCCACGACTTAGCGTGCGGTGACAAGTAGGAAGCAACCAACGGCACCAGCACCACAGCTTCATGAGGCAGCCTTGGCGCTAATGCTTGCTCGGTGCCTCAGTCGAGGCCTTATCGCTGCCTCCCTGCCTGGGAAGCTGGGAGGCTGACGGACCTGAACACTTGGGCACTGGGCGCTCAAGAGCTGCCTGGGTTCAGCAAAGCAGCCGCCAGCTGCTCTTGCCGAGTTGCAGTCTGGTGCGTGCAGTGCTCTGTTGGACTGCTGCTCTCCGCTTCGTGCAGGCTGGCTGGGCATGGCTCCCAGTGGTGAGTCCTGTAGGCACAGCGTTGACAGACATTTACTTTCCAATGGAAAGGTTTACAGGTAAGGAGACGGGCCGGCGGGGAAGTAATGGCCCAACCAGCAGGCAACCAGCAGGGGCCATGCACCATTAGTCAACGGCCGTGCCATGCATGCTGAGGGGTCGCTCTGAGGGGACATACCACACATACAGCCGATAAATCAACCAAGAAACGAAAGTTGACAAACATTCTTGCTAGTGCTGAGGATATGGAGCACCCAACAGCTCTGTAAGCGGCGCTTGCCCTGCTATGGCGCATTTGTATGACTCTGAAGACGATAGTCAAGTAGTGCACATCAAAGACGATAGCCAGTCGCTGCCCGACAGCACGGACGACGATGACGACGAGCTGCAATTTGCCGACCTGGTCACAAGACAAGAGGCAGCAGACTTCTTTGTCTGCCTATCTTCGCAACTGTTCCGTTCCCACCCGGAAGCTACATATGAGCTGATGGAGCAGCTTGCGTCGCGGTTCGGGCTGTCGGCGCTCCGCCTGGAGGAAGGCGCCTGCGGGGCAGCCAGGGCGGCAGGCCAGGCGCGCTTTGACGGCCCCAGGCTTGCGCTACAGGCGGAGCTGCAGAAGCTGTCACGCTGGCGGGACACGCTCAGCAGCCTGAATGGGGCGCTGGCGGGAAGCGGGGTGAGGCGCGCGGGGGCAGCTGCTGCTGCAGCTGCAGCAGCGGCCATGGCGGCAGCGGCTGGCGGCTACGAGGCTGCAGAGGCTGACCCAGCTGCGGAGCGCATGCGGGCAGTGACTGGCCGCACCACGGCTCAAGCTGCGCCTGCGCGGTTCCAGCCACGCGCCTCAGCTGCGACCGCCTCGCAAGCTCATGAATGGGCCGCCCGTCCCGGTTTCCGAAGAGTCGTTGCATCAAACGTTGTGGTGGCCTACGTCAGTTGGCTGCGGAGCCAGCAGGGCATGCAGCTGCCGCTCCTGGAGGGCCTGCTGGAGCAGCAGGGGTGCAGCACGGGGGCCGCCCGGAATACTGGCGTCGCCCGCGCGTACAACGCGCTCCCAGACGCAGTTTTGGTGAGTCGGGTAGATGCGGATAGGTGCCTAGCACGAGGACTGTGGGTTCGATTGAAGCGAGACTCCCTCATCCACGGCCATGAACGTGCGCGTGGCTGTTGAATCGTGATGGCAATACCAGCGTTCCCAGCGCTGCGGGGGCGGGCTGCCGCCACGGAAGGTGTCCTTGCAAGAAGGGAAGCTGTCGCGTAACGCGTACCCCCCGCCGTAGATAACGCGCAGTAAGTAACGGTGGTGTCAGGTTTGGCGAGGTGATCGGCTCTAAACGGTGCCCCTACCTGAGACTGCGGCCGAACGGCCCCATGCGGGCCCTACCAGCCTACCTGCGTACCTGCCGGGGGATACCCCGCTGCCAAGCAGCACGCAGGGCACCTGGGTTCCCGCTATCCTGCTACGCTTCTCTGAGGGAACCGGCAGAGGGGCAGGGTAGCCCTTGTACAGCCCCGCAAGACATTCAGTCAGGCTCCAGCGTGCCGCCAGCACGGCACCCAGACATCTGCTCCTCGGCCCCGCCCTTGGACACGGCCCGTTACATTATGTTTGACCCGCTTAACACCTCTGAAGAAGAGCATACGGGGGGATCTGCGCTGTGGATAATGGCCCCTCCTACAGCAAGCCTGGCAATGGCGTGCAGTGTCTTGGGCTCACAGGGGTGGTGGTGGTTTACTGGTAGCATGTTGTGACGGAGTGCAGCTCGTGGCATTGGCATTGGCCCAGGCACTTCGGCCGTGAGTCTTGCCAAGGTGCTAAGAACAGTGCGCGCGCCTGACTGGGTGGTTTGCTGCTTCCCCAAACCTCCCCGCCCCCCGTCGCCCTTCCCCCCCCCCCCAGCAACGGCTGGCCGCCCACCTGCAGCCCTTCCTAGACGCCGACAATGCACAGCGCCTGGTTGAGTTTGAGCTCGCAGCGGCAGCGGGCGAAGAGCCTCAGCGCCGGAGTGCTGACGCGGAGCGCAATCAGGAGCGTGGCCTTGCGTCGCGTTACGCTGCCTGGGAGGAGCAGCAGCAGGTCCCGCCGCTGCACACGCTGCTGGGCTGGGGGGAGCCAGTGCCCCTGCCCGAAGCTCAGCAGAGCGTATGGCAGGTACCATCGGGGTGGCATGCAACCGCCGACGGCGCTGCTGCAACCAACAGTGGTCAGTGGGACGGTGTGGGCTAGGGGGGTGGCGGCGCATGGGTGGAGCACGGGGACTGTTGTGTGCCTGCTGCAACGAATATCAGCGCTTCCTAGCCATGCAGGATCAACACGCAACCCCACAGAAGTGCGTGATGTCACACGTGTGGGGTCCACCAATCTTGGACTGACCAGCACGGAGTGGTGCCCCCCGAACCCTTGTAACGGTGTTCCTGTTGTGTGGGGTGGACCCCACAACTGCGGCATCCTCGCATTCTTCCCCCCCTGCACCGCAGCGGGCGCTGGTGCGCCACGGGGTCTGACGTGTGAGGTCTACGGGCTTACCAATCCCGTATGGACTGATGTCCCCGGACCCTGCGTTTCAAAAATTTCAAATGTTGCAAATATTTCAATTAATTTCAATATACCGGTACTCGTTGTCCCGTGCATTGCAGCTGGCGCTGGTGCGCCAGGCGGCACCACCAAGGCAGCCGCCCGCACCGCGGACGCCGGTGGCACAGCTTCAGCCCGCCCTGGGGCGCAGGAGCGCACCTCACCCGCCGCCCCACCCCCCCGCCAGCAGCCAGCCGACCCACCTGCGCGGCTCCAGCCCAGCGCCTCTACTGCGGCCACCTCGCAAGCTGCTGAGTGGGCCCTTGGTTTCCGAAAAATATTTCCCTCATACGTTGCGATGGCCTACATCTCGCGGCTGCGGAAACAGGGCATGCAGCTGCCGCTCCTGGAGCGCCTGCTGGAGCAGCAGGGGTGCAGCACGGGGGTCGCCAGGACTGCCGGCATCCAGCAGGCGTGCAAGTATCTTCCCAACCCGGTCAAGGTGAGTCATGTGGGTGGCGGTGGGTGCAGGTGGGCATGCCTGCGTAGCAACAGCCATAACGGAATGCCAGACGCATTGCCGGCACCACGTCCGCGCATTGAGATTTCGGTAGCTGACCAACCTGTCGCATCATTCCTGGCCTCGAGAGAGTGTGTAGATGGGGCCAAGCATGCTGTGTACGCTGAGTGGCACGTTCCTACGGTGCCAACCGGCAGTGCCATGCATCGTTTTGACTGATGGGGTTGAGTTGCTGGTGGGACTAGTGCGCGCGCCTGACTGGGTGCGTTGCTGCTTCCCCCGCCCACAGCAACGGCTGGCCGCCCACCTACAGCCCTTCCTAGACGCCGTCAACGCACAGCGCCTGGAGGAGTACGAGCTCGCAGCGGCAGCGGGCGAAGAGCCTCAGCGCCGGAATGCTTACGCGGAGCGCAATCAGGGTCGCGACCTGGCGTCGCGGTACGCTGCGTGGGAGGAGGAGCAGCAGCAGGTGCCGCCGCTGCACACACTGCTGGGCTGGGGGGAGCCAGTGCCGGTGCCCGGTTCTCGGCGGAGCGTATGGCAGGTCCCGTCGGGGCGGCAAGCAACCGCCAACGGCGCTGCTGCAACCGACAACGGTCAGTGGGGATGTGTAGTTTTGGGGATGCGATCGGAGGATGGAGTCCTTGGCCCGCTGCTACGTTCGCAGAGGCTGGCAGCTCTTTTGTGGCCGCGGGAAAGCTTACAAGCACGCTAATAGGAAGCCAGACACGTGGACAAGGTCTCAAGTGTGGGGTCTACGGACTGAGGGCTTACTAGCATGGACTGCGTCCCCAGACTCAGTGTTTTAAGATTACCTGTCCCGGTTATCCTGTGTCCCGTCCACCACAGCGGGCGCCGGTGCCCCAGGCGGCGCCTCCGAGGCAGGCCCTCGCACCACGGACGCCGACGGCGCGGCCGCGGCTGAGCGGGCTGCCCGTCCTGGTTTCCATTTTCAGAAGATCGGCCCCTACAAGCTTCTGTTGGCTTACGTCAGGCGGCTGCGGGACCAGGGCATGCAGCTGCCGCTCCTGGAGCGTATGCTGGAGCAGCAGGGGTGCAGCAACGGGCTCGCAAGGAATAATACTGGCATCCCCCAAGCGTACAAGGCGCTCCCAGACGCAGTTTTGGTGAGTCGGGTAGACGCCTTGACGGACAAGCGGTGCTAGCTTCATGAAAGCTGGTGAAGTGGCCCTTTGCGACAGCCAGCAATGCAAACACAGTTGCTGCGTACCAATACTTCAGTCATGCCTCTTATGCGTTTCAGTCGTTGCGATGCGCGGAGAGTGCGAGCATAGGGTAGTCGCCACGAAGGAGAATCTGCAAGCAGGAAAGCGGCCGTTCAGGGCCGTTCTAGCGGTATGAGAGCGAGCCGTACCGGCCTACCTCCCCCACTGGGCTTGCCGAATGTAGGACACTCGGGCTGACTCGGGTTCTGCTATTCTGCTACGCTGCATACGGAAACCGGCAGACGAGCAGGTTTTGCTTACCCCGTCCCGCATGTCCCGCCAGGAACCGTTGGCATCGGCACAGGCACTTGGGCCGTGGGTATTGTTCTCAATTTAACGGTGGGTATATATGTTCTCACATAACGTTGAGGTTGCTCGTTATTTAGGCTGTCATAAAGGTACTGTGGGGCGTTACATTAAGTCGGGTAAATTGTGGTGTAAGGGGTTCTTAGTAGTCTACAGTGAAAAAGACCTCTATTAAAACTATTGTTTTTGGGGAGTAAAAGGGGGTGTTTTTTAGTTGTTTAGGCACGGGTAACGTAAATGGTTAAATACTGTTGTCGTTTTGTGCGGTCTACTAGCACGCGGTAAGTCCACCAGTTTTAGTGTAGAGGCTGCTTTGAAATTTTTACTGTTAAGTGCCATGGTATCAGGTAGGAAACCAATACCTCCCAATTTTAGTAGAACACCGGCTAGTAGTACACTACCAGCAGTTGGTGCAGCTACGTGAGCCTCTGGCAACCATAGATGTACCGGCATCAATGGAATTTTGACAGCTAGTACAGCCAGCAAACCCCACCCCAGTTTTACCCAATTAAGCCAAATTTGGTACACTGTGGTCAGTAATAAACGCACCAAGGTTTTACCACCTGCGGATCATATTGCCTTACACTATGATGCGGTTGCCTTGGCCTTTCTTATTATGGGTGATGGTTACTGGGACAGTCGCGCACCTGACTGGGCGCCTTGCTGCTTCCCCCACCCACAGCAACGGCTGACCGCCCACCTACAGCCCTTTCTTGACGCCGTCAACGCGCAGCGCCTGGTTGAGTTTGAGCGCGCAGTGGCAGCGGGCGGGAAGCCCAAGCGCGAGCACGCGGACGTGGAGCGCCGTGAGGGTCGCGACCTGGCGTCACGGTACGCTGCCTGGGAGGGGCAGCAGCAAGAGCAGGTGCCGCCGCTGCACACGATGCTGGGCTGGGGGGAGCCAGTGCCGGTGCCCGGCGCGCAGCGGAGCGCAGGGCACATCCCGTCGGGGCGGCGAGCCGTCACCAGCGGCGCTGCTACAACCAACAACGGTCAGTGGAAATGTTTGGGGTCCGGGGGTGGCGTCGCACGGGGGGAGCGAGAGAGCGATGTGCCTGCTGCAACGGTGCTTGGCGCATCCCAGCCACACGGAGCTCAAAAGCACGCGCACAGCGTTTCAGGGGCGTACCCTTACGGACTGGTTTCCCCAGACCCACAGTAGTATAGCACAATAGTCCCCTTTTGAGTGCGGTGCCACGCCCAACATTGAACCGGTGTGCTGGCCCCCACAGAGCCGCAGCCATCGCCGGTCACGAGCCACGACCCGGATGCAGCTGCTGCAGCTGCTCCTGAGCGCCGGCCAGTCAAGCGGCCGCGAAAACAGCCCGCGCTGCCAGAGCCGGGGTCGGATGCGGAGGCGGGGCCCTCTGGCACGACGGGTGGCGGTCGCCAGACCGGGGTGGCAGAGTCGGAAGAGAGGCGCAGCGGCGGCGACAGCAGCCCCGGCCGGCCGCTGTCGCGTGCGGCCGCGGCGGCTGCGGTGGCTAGGACTGGAAGGGGGGAGGAGGAGGGAACGGAGGGGAGTGGGAAGAAGCGAGCGAGGGCTGGGCAGGAGGCGGCTGGTGGGGAGGCTGGGGTCGGGGCGGAGAACGGGACGGGGTTGGAAGGAGGGGCTGAGCCCGCGGCGGTGATGGAGCAGAGGAGCCAAGGAGCGCAGGGCGGCGGCGATGGGGAGGGAGGAGGGACTGGGGATGTGGCGTCAGAGGGACGTGGGGCTGAGGCGTCGCCATTGGGCAGTGCGGGCCGGCAGGCCCAGGCCACCAGCAACGTGAGCGGCAGCCCGGCACCCAGGAAGCGGGGGAGACCCAAGGGGTCCAAGAATGTGAAACGGGGGAGGCCAAAGGGGTCGACGAACGCAAAACGGCCCCAGGTGGTGGCTGCGGAGGAGGCGACAGCGGAGGGTGAGGGGTCTGAACAGGCGGGAGATGCGGCGCCTGACGGGGAGAAGGACGCCGGGGCTGGGGGTGAGGGGCCAGGGGTAGCGGCGGCAGCGGCTGAGGCGCGGGCCGCGGGGGTCGTCCAGAGAGGACGGCCTGAGGGCTCGAAGGGTGTTATAAGGCCCAAGGAGGCGGCTGCAGGGGGGGCGAAGGAGTCGCGGGAGGGAAGTACGGCGCCTGGCGGGGAGAAGGACGCCGGGGCTGGGGGCGCGGGGACAGGGGCGGCAGCGGCAGCGGTGGCCGCGGGGCCGGGTGCGTCCCTGCGGCAGCTGCGGCAGACGCCGGCGCGGGCAGGGCGGCCGGCGGCGTCGGACCAGCCGCAGCCCAAGGGCGGGGCGGGGAAGGGCGCGGGGGCGAAGCGGGCGGCGCCCGTGACCCCTGAGGCAGCAACACCCGGGGGTCCAGCGGGAGGGCGGGCGGGAGGCACGGGCGCAGGCGGCACGAGTGCGAAGAAGGCCCGGCGGTAGCGGGTGTGGGAGTGGGAGCCTGGAAGGGCAGTTTAAAGGCCGGAGAGGTGCTCCTGCAGCTAGGTGGCGGCGTTGGTGCGTTGTGCCGGGTGGGGACATTAGTAGTTCCAGCGTGTTCCCCACACCTTGACTTTGCCATGAGTCTGGGGCTCGGCCACTCTCCTGTTTAGTACCTAGTATACCGGTATGTGGCATGCTCAGGGGAGCACCCTGGCAGACCACGACACAGGCAGGACGATGCGCATGCATTGCTCACACGTGTGCGACAGGCGCTGGCAAGCATTGGCCCGGATGCTTGGGTGTACTGCCTGCTGGCTCTGACTCCAGATCGCGAATGAGTACATGGGCGTAACGCGTAGCCACATACGGTATGCCCCGGAGCGATACCATTGCCGAGTACGGTAGTACCGGCAGGACGCCAAGACCGTGAGGGTTGAGTGCTCTGATTTTCTGGGGCGCTCTGTGGCGAGGTTGCTGCCTTTGCAGCGCAGGTCCAGCTGCTGCTCGCCTGCTCCTCCATCGGAAATGTATCAAGTAAATGCAAGTAACGAGGTATCATTGTGGATGAGGACCTGGTGGCTGGCACGTTTGTCTACAGGCTATGGCAGGGTGCCAACCAGGTGCCAACAGGGCCCCTTACCAAGGCCAGGCTGGGCGAGGTGGAGGTGTGTAAAGCATTGGGAAGGGCTTCGTAGTGGACTCTTGCTGCCAAGGGCGTCCCTCGCAGTCGGCGTGGGGAATGGGTGTTAGGGGCCCTGCCGTGCTACCCTGCTTGGCCTCCGAAACCAGCTGCACGCTACAACGAGGTCTTGTTGGTAATGCTGTTCCAATTATAGTTGCTACGTATACGATATCCGCTGACCGCGCAAAGCGCTCTCTCGTCTAAGTTTTGCTCGAAGGCTGTTTTGCGCTCAGCTCCAATCTCTACTCTCTAGCACAGGCCAGTACGCGAGATATCCCCTTAACCTAGGCAATTACCGGGGCTGAGCGCTACGGTGCACTCTGATAGCGCCTGCGAAACCACCCGCGACACCAGAAGACCCGACTAGGCTATTGCTGCACCACCACCATGGACGACGATTTAGAGATCAAGGGACCTGGTTATGACCCAATAGCTGACGAGTTCGCGACGTAAGTGCACCGTGAAGAATCGCCATGCCTTCAATGCCCAGTCCATTCGCCGACAAGCTTTTGCTTTTATGGAACAACAGATACGAGGACTACCTAGACAGCCAGATTAACACCACTGATGTATACTACCTAGAGGATGTGGAGCTAGCACGACACCTCGTGGAGCTTGGGTAGGTACCCCACATACCCCGCATGCGCCCCAGCGATGCTACTAGGCTTGGACAGCAGTGGCAGCTTACATGGGCCTTGGCTCACTGCACAGACTCCCACTGCAGGATACGGGGGAATGGCGAGGTCATACGGCGAGAGGAGTTTGAGCAGCGGAAGGAGGCCTCTGAGCAGGCACGGCAGGCCCGCCTCAACAAGAAGCCCAAGAAGCTTGCCTCCCAGGGCAAACACGTGGACGAGTTTCCACTGCTGCAGGTAGGCGCGGGTTTCTGCTACTGGACGGTGAATTTTCTTCAGGTCTTCTCCGTGGGGGTGCAAGCCGGGTCGCAGCACGGGGACTCAGCCGTACACTGCGAGAGGTGGAGGGGCAATGGGCAGCGTTTGGTGTCGGGCTGGCAAGGGATGGCCGGAGCGGGTGCTCAGAGGTAGAAACAGCAGCTGATCGATGTAAATAAAGCGAATTCGGGCAGTCTAGAGCTCCGACCGCCTTCGTGACCATGGCAGGCATGGCAGGGGCAGCCTAGACCTGGGCCCCCTGGGCGCAACAGGCCTTTGACGATGATCCTATCCATGCATTTCCTCCAGGCACGGTCTCTTGGCCGCCATACATCATGTCTGCAACCGCGTTGGCATGGCGTCAGGAATTCCACGGTGTGCTTGATTAGAAATCTAGCAGCTTGTCCTCCCCCCACCCAGGCCCTCAAGGACCGTGAGGAGGCTGTGCGTAACGGCAAGCTGACCACCATCGTCTTCATTCGGGACAAGAACAGCAAGGGGCAGGTGGGCAGGCAGGGGCAGCAGGCGGGGGGCGTGTGTAGCAGGATGCGGTGAGCGGAGGTGCAATGCGTGTTCAGAGCAATGTTTAGAGGACTACCGTAGTCCGCGATGGCATGTGCGGTTACTAGGGAGGTTATAGCGACGGAGGCGGAAGCGGGGGGCGTGTGTGACGTGGACGGCTTGGGGTGGGGCATGGGGACAGCAGGGGGCAGGGGGGCGGCCGGGGGACCGCGGGCTGGCATGGTGCGACACGGGCGGCATGGTGCGGCTGGGGGCCGGGCGGCGTTAGGTCACATCACGCCACGTGCTGCTGGGTGTAGTGATGGAGTTGGCGGCACCTCCAACGCCACCCTGTAGGCAGCACCACAAAAACCGACCTACATAGGCATGCATGGGAAAACCTGACAGGATTCCCCGTGCGTGCCTCCAAGCCATTCATGGTCCCACGTGCCGGTACCGGCACGTGCACCTATCCGTGCGCCACACGTTGGCCCTGCCGCATCAACATGCCCCGTCAACAGCACCGGCACCAGGAGGATGCGTACCCTCAGGCAACCCCCCACCCCATCCCTACCCACCCCCGGTGCTGTGGGGCCACAGGCCTTGCTGCGCCCCTGCGCCCTGCACTGCCCTCTACCGTGCTGCGCCCCTGCGCCCTGCACTGCCCTCTACCGTGCTGCGCCCCTGCGCCCTGCACTGCCCTCTACCGTGCTGCGCCCCTGCGCCCTGCACTGCCCTCTACCGTGCTGCGCCCCTGCGCCCTGCACTGCCCTCTACCGTGCTGCGCCCCTGCGCCCTGCACTGCCCTCTACCGTGCCCCTCCATACCTCGCCGACCCCGTGCACGGCCCCCCGCTCCCCCCTGACCATCCCCAGGAGGTGTTTGGCTGCGTCAATTGCCGTATTCTATTATTACCGGTACGCACACATCACTTGTGCCCTGCCGTCTGCGTTTCCTCCCCCCCTCCCCCTCCCCCCAGGAGGTGTCTGGCTACATCGACTACGGCCACCGGCTCAAGACGGAGAACTGCGAGCCGTACTTTGACCGCAAGAAGCGCCTCATGCCGCGCCCCTCGGACCTCAGCTTTTACAACTGGGAGACGCAGATGAGCACCAGCAACCCGACGCCCAACTTCCAGGTGGGGGCACGGGGTTGGGGTGGGGTGGGGTGGGGTGGGACGGGGCTGGGTGGGTTGGGCATCAGTAAAAAGTGAACACCAGCAACCCGACGCCAAACGTCCAGGTGGGTCGGAGTAGCTCTTGACGCCTGTGGTTGCGGGCACACAGCGCTTGGGTGGCACGGTAGGGGTCGGGGGTTGTGGGGCTCGGGGTGCTGCCGCTGCCGCTGCCGCTGCCGCTGCCGCTGCCGCTGCCGCTGCCGCTGCCG
>VFQN01005264.1_pt1 | contig 16006 bp, 13 predicted proteins | sample 3512371 | NCBI WGS metagenome assembly VFQN01 (sample SAMN10412370, study PRJNA504923) | tailings metagenome | isolation source: Replicate 2 from Balatoc abandoned mine | place: Philippines: Itogon, Benguet | collected 2017-08-28 | reverse complement strand
CGACCATCATGTCCAGCCTCGTCACGCTGTTCGCCGGCTATGCCTTGCTCGGCGTCATGGCCGCCACATCCATCGACTGGCTGAAGCTGGTGCTCGGCTGCGTCATCATCACGTCGAGCCTCCAGCTCGCCATGAAGCCGAAACAACTGACACGGGTTTCATCCACGCCGTCCTTCGTCTTCTTCGGTGCCGTCGCCGGCTTGATGGGCGGCCTGTTCTCCACCTCTGGACCGCCGCTCGTCTACCATCTCTACCGTCAGCCGCTGCGTCATGTCGCGATCAGGGAGACACTCGTGGCCGTCTTCGCGGCCAACGCCGTGGTGCGGCTTGGTGTCGTGGCTGGAGCAGGCGCCATGCCTGCTACGAATTTCTGGTGGGGCTTACTGACAATTCCAGTGGTCACCGTCACCACGATCGTCGCGCGCAAGTGGCCGCCGCGGCTCTCCAACCTGACGATCCGGCGCGTGGCCTTCTTGCTGCTGTTCCTGTCAGGGGCTTCGCTGGCCGTGCCGGCCGTCCTCGACATCATCGCATAGTGCTCAGCGGGAGATTCCACAGGAGGCCCCTCGTCAGGGTTGGGCCACCGTTACTTCGGCTGCCGGCCGCCGCTGCAGGTTGACCAGGTTGCCGCCGAGGATGAGCAGGGCGCCTGCGCCGGTGAAGACGTCGATCTGTTCCTGATAAAGCAACCAGCCGATCAGCGCCGACAGCGGCAGGCGCAGGAAATCCATGGGCATGATGACCGTGGTGTCGGCATGGACCAGGGCACGGGCGAGGCAAAAATGCGAAGACATGCCCGTGAAGGAGATGAGCAGGATCCACGGCCAGAGTTCGGCCGGCGGGTTTTGCCAGGTCATCGCTGCCGGGATCAGGCCGACAGCCGACTGGATGACGAGCATCCAGAAGATGATGCGCACGACATTGTCGGTGCGCGTCAGCGACTTGACCATGACGATCGAGATGCCGAAGGCGACCGCCCCGGCCAGCATGACGAGATGGCCTTCCGCGACCTCGGCCACGCCGGGCCTGACGATGACGAGCACGCCGATCAGGCCGAGCACAATCGCAGTGATTTTCCGTGCATTGAGCTTCTCGCCGAGAAAGACAACGGCGAGCAGAGCGCCCCAGATCGGCGTCGTGAATTCGATCGAGATCAGCTGTGCGAGCGGAATGAGCGTCAGTGCATAGAGCCAGGCGGCTTGCCCCGTATAATGGATGACATTGCGTCCGACGTGCTGGAGAGGGCGCTTCGTGCGCATTGCCGGAAATCCACCCACGGCGAAGACCAGCGGCAGAAGCAGGAGAAAGCCGATCACGGAGCGCATCTCCATGACCTGGAACACGTTCAAGGATGCCGTCGTGGCTCGTCCCGCTACCGACATCACCAGGAACGACGTGATCGAGCCCGCCATCCACAGCGCCGCCCTGGAGTTCGACTGTGTCTGTTCCATCAGCGGCTATGTGACAGCCTTAGGTTGTCACCGCAATCCTCGGCTGCGGCTTTCGAATGGGCCAGCACGACCCAGTTCCTAGAAAGTGCCGGGAGAAGCGTTGCCTTCACGATGCTTGCGTCGGATACGCTCGGCCTCCGCTGCCTCCTGGGCAGATGTCGCCGACACCCAGTTCGGATCCCGGGATTCGACGGACATCGTCGAGCCGCCGCAACCGGCGACAAGCAACAGCGGAATGCAAAGCAGTGCAAACTTCATGGGCATCACCATTGATCGGACAGGCGGGACTTAGCCGACCCGCTTCATGAAGGCCATAGCGCCGTGCGGAGCCCTGACCTTGCCCTCAGTGATGAAATAGACGAACACGTCGCGGGGCTTCTTTTCCGCCACCTGTGCGGGGGCAGCGTGCTGCAGATCCGACGGTTCAGAGCCCAGGGCCCAGGCCTTCACGCGCCCGGCCCAGGAGTCGAGCCCTTGCGGTGTGTAGCAATCGGGATTCTCGTCGCTGCCGGTCTGGAGCCGCGCATAGACGAAATCCCCGGTGACGTCGGCGATCGCTGGATAGGTGGCGTGGTCGGCGTAAACGACCGGCACCTTGTATTTGCACAGCAGGCCGACGAACTCCGGCACGACGAAGGAGGGGTGCCGGACCTCGACTGCATGCCGCAAGGCCACCCCATCCTGCTTTTCCGGCAGCAGCTTCAGAAAAGCTTCGAAGTCGTCGGCGTCGAATTTCTTGGTCGGGGCGAACTGCCACAGGATCGGACCGAGCTTCTCGCCGAGCGCGGCGACACCGGACCCCAGGAAGCGCATCATCGATTCACCGGCTTCGCCCAGCACCCGCCGATTGGTGACGAACCGGTTGCCCTTCAACGAAAAAACAAAGCCTTCCGGCGACTCGCTCGCCCATTTGACGAAGGTCGGTTCCTTGAAACTCGAATAATAGGTGCCGTTGACCTCGATGGTCGGCACCTGCCGCGACGCATATTGGAGTTGCTTCGCCTTGGACAGCTTGTCCGGATAGAAGGACGTGTCCCAAGGCTCGAATGTCCAGCCGCCCATGCCTGCGCGGATCGTTCCGGATTCGCTCATTCCATCCCTCCCTCTGAACGGCTAAAGGCTGTTTCCGCTTCGGCGGCAGGTTCGGACAATCACTCGGCCGCCTCCCGCTTGCCCCGTGGACGCCGTGCCAGCAATTCCTTGAGATACCGGCCGGTATAGCTGCGCGGCTCGCGCATGACGTCCTCCGGTCGACCCGATGCGACAAGCTCGCCACCGCCATCGCCGCCCTCGGGACCTAGATCGAGAATCCAGTCGGCCGTCTTGATCACTTCCAGATTGTGCTCGATGACGACGACAGTATTGCCCTGGTCGACGAGTTCGTGCAGCACTTCGAGCAGCTTGGCCACGTCGTGGAAATGCAGGCCGGTCGTCGGCTCGTCCAGGATATAGAGCGTCTTGCCCGTCGCCTTGCGCGACAGCTCCTTGGCGAGCTTGATACGCTGCGCTTCGCCGCCCGAAAGCGTCGTCGCCTGCTGACCGACATGGATGTAGCCGAGGCCGACCTTGGCAAGCGTCTCCAACTTGTCGCGCACCGCCGGTACCGCCGCGAAGAACTCGACACCTTCCTCGACCGTCATCTCCAGCACGTCGGCGATCGACTTGCCCTTGAACAGCACTTCAAGCGTTTCGCGGTTGTAGCGCTTGCCGTGGCAGACGTCGCAGGTGACGTAGACGTCGGGCAGGAAATGCATCTCGATCTTGATGACGCCATCGCCCTGGCAGGCTTCGCAGCGGCCGCCCTTGACGTTGAACGAAAAGCGTCCCGGCTGATAGCCGCGCGCCTTGGCTTCCGGCAGGCCGGCGAACCAGTCGCGGATCGGCGTGAAGGCGCCGGTGTAGGTGGCCGGGTTCGAGCGTGGCGTGCGGCCGATCGGCGACTGGTCGATGTCGATGACCTTGTCGAGGAACTCCAGCCCTTCGATGCGGTCATGCTCGGCGGGGTGCTCGCGCGACCCCATGATGCGCCGCGAGGCGGCCTTGAAAAGGGTCTCGATCAGGAAGGTCGACTTGCCTCCGCCCGACACGCCGGTGACGCAAGTGAAGGTGCCGAGCGGGATCTCGGCGCCGACATCCTTCAGATTGTTGCCGCGCGCGCCGACAACCTTGATGAGTTTCTTCTTCTTGAACTCGCGCCGCACCGCCGGCATCGGGATCTCGAACTCGCCGGTAAGATACTTGCCGGTGATCGAGTTGGGGTTGGCCATGATCTGCTGCGGCGTGCCCTCGGCGATGATCGTTCCGCCGTGAATGCCTGCTGCAGGCCCCATGTCGACGACGTAATCGGCAGTCAGGATCGCATCCTCGTCATGCTCGACCACGATCACGGTGTTGCCGATGTCGCGCAGATGCTTGAGCGTGTCGATCAGACGGTCATTGTCGCGCTGATGGAGACCGATCGAGGGTTCGTCGAGCACATAGAGGACGCCCGTAAGGCCTGAACCGATCTGCGAAGCGAGCCGGATGCGCTGGCTCTCGCCGCCCGAAAGCGTTCCAGAGTTGCGCGACAGCGTCAGATAGTCGAGGCCTACATCATTGAGGAAGCGCAACCTTTCCCGGATTTCCTTCAGGATGCGCAGAGCGATTTCGTTCTGCTTCGCGTTGAGCTGGCCGGGAAGATCGGTGAACCAACGGTCTGCATTGCGTATCGACAGTTCGGTGACCTCGCCGATATGCCTTCCTGCGATCTTCACCGCCAGGGATTCCGGCTTGAGGCGGTAGCCCTTGCAGGCCGGGCAGGGCGTGGACGACATGAAGCGCTCGATTTCCTCGCGCATCCAGGCCGATTCCGTCTCCTTCCAGCGGCGCTCCAGATTGGGGATCACGCCTTCGAAGGTCTTGGTGGTCTTGTAGGAACGCAGGCCGTCATCATACTGGAACGTCACTTCGCGCTCGCCGGTGCCGCGCAGGATGGCCTGCTTCGCCTCCTCGGAAAGGTCCTTGAAACGGTCACCGAGCTTGAAGCCATATACCTTGCCGAGCGCTTCGAGAGTCTGGGCATAATAGGGCGAGGTTGATTTCGCCCAGGGGCTGACGGCGCCGTCACGTAGGGAAAGGTCCTCGTCTGGGACGATCAGATCAGGGTCAATAGCACGCTGGCTGCCGAGGCCGTCGCAGGACGGGCAGGCGCCAAACGGATTGTTGAACGAGAACAGCCGCGGCTCGATCTCGGGGATGGTGAATCCGGAGACAGGACAAGCGAACTTTTCGGAGAACAGAATGCGCTCATGCGTCTCGTTCTTCGACTTGTTGGCGGATTCCTCCGCCGTGGCCTCCGCCGGCAGCGGTTTGTCGGCGAATTCGGCGACGGCCAGTCCGTCGGCCAGCTTCAGTGCCGTTTCCATGCTGTCGGCGAGGCGTGCGGCAAGGTCCGGCCGCACCACGATGCGGTCGACCACGACGTCGATGTCGTGCTTGTACTTCTTGTCGAGTGCAGGAACCTCGGCGATCTCGTAAAAGGCGCCGTCGACCTTGACGCGCTGGAAGCCCTTCTTCTGGAGTTCCAGGAACTCCTTCTTGTATTCGCCTTTCCTGCCACGCACGATCGGCGCCAGAAGATAGAGACGGGTGCCTTCTTCGATCTCCAGGACGCGATCGACCATCTGCGACACCGTCTGGCTTTCGATCGGCAGGCCCGTGGCCGGCGAATAGGGAATGCCGACACGTGCGTAGAGCAGGCGCATATAGTCGTAGATCTCGGTCACCGTGCCGACGGTGGACCGCGGATTGCGCGACGTGGTCTTCTGCTCGATGGAGATCGCCGGCGACAGACCGTCGATCTGATCGACGTCGGGCTTCTGCATCATTTCCAGGAACTGACGGGCATAGGCCGACAGGCTCTCGACATAACGTCGCTGGCCTTCGGCATAGATCGTGTCGAATGCCAGTGACGATTTGCCGGAGCCGGATAGTCCGGTCATCACGATCAGCCGGTCGCGCGGCAGATCGAGGTCGACATTCTTCAGATTGTGCTCACGCGCACCGCGAATGGAAATGTGTTTGTGATCGGCCATGGCCGGTCCGCCGCCTGTCTTGTGAGGTTCGGGTGGCTGGGTCGCTCCGGCCAGGCCCTTATGTAAGTATCTTTGCCGCTACGTCGAGGCCGGCGCCGGATCCGCCCGATACCTCGTCGAGATTGTGGTCTAGCCGGGTTGCGCCCGCAAGGGCAAGCGGAAAGAACAAAGGCCGAACACGCTCCTGACAAACCGCGTGTGGAAAACTCCGGCCCGTCCCGAAGCCTCGATCACATTTTTCTCTTCTTGCCCAGGAAAGGTTGACGTGGGGTAAGGCAGGATGCAGAATCCAACTGTCACCCGGAGCCGAGCGCGTCAAGAGCGCGCTCTCCGTAGCCACCGGGCCGTTCGTGAGACGCCGCGAACAGCGGATCAGCGTTTCGGAGACATTGGAGCAACGGACAGAGGAGCGGAGGCATGACCCCACCGGACAGTCCAGACTGGCTCCACTCCGTGTGGAGCCACGCCAGGTAGTTGCTCGTGCGGCAACGATGACCTGACGATATCCCCCACAATCAGAGACCATAGTCGGATCGTCGGCAGAAAGCCGCGTTGCATCCGAGACAAAAGTCGGCAGCTAGAACTCCGACATCCGAACCAGGCGTTCGGAAGAAGGCCCTGCGAGCCCCAGCGGCGGCAGGGCCGTTTTTTTTCCCAAGACTGAAGCGTCGACCTCGGAGAGAGCGATTTCGACCGTCGCATAATCCCAATCTCCACACAATCTGACCCGCACCCTGGAATTGTCCCCAGCCAGACATATAGTGGTTGCATCACCCGGCATCTGGTATACAATATCCCAAATACAAAAAGGGACCGCGATGCTGCTGGAGGAGAAATCGTTGTCAGGGGATTTGCTTTCGGGCGACGGCGGCGAAGCCGCGGTCAGCGTCCGCAACCTGTCGTTCCGCTACAAAGGCACCGCGGACCTTGCGGTCGACGACCTCACCTTACGTATCGAACGCGGTGAGTTCGTCGTGGTGATGGGCCCTTCCGGGGCCGGCAAAAGCACATTGTGCCAGACGCTGAACGGCCTGATCCCGCATCTCACGCGTGGCCAGATGACCGGCGAGGTGACCATTTCGGGAAAGTCAACCAGCCTGAATACGGTGGGCGCAATGGCTCGCCATGTCGGGATGGTGTTCCAGGACTTCGAGGCGCAACTCTTTTCCACCAGCGTGACGCTCGAAGTCGCCTTCGCGCCCGAGAACCTGGGTCTGCCGCGGGACGAGATCGCACAGCGCGTATCCGCAGCGCTGGGCGAGGTGCATCTGACCGGCTTCGAGAAGCGGCAACCGGCGACGTTGTCGGGCGGACAGAAGCAGCGCCTGGCCATAGCCTCAGTCCTGGCAGCAAATCCATCCGTTCTGTGTCTCGACGAGCCGACGACCGACCTCGATCCGGTCGGCAAGCAGGAAGTCTTCGAGATCGCCAACACGTTGCGGAGCCGGGACACGACGCTGGTAGTGGTCGAGCATGAAACGCCGGAAGCATTGCTTGCGACCAGGATCGTGCTGATGGACGGCGGACGCATCATCGAGGATGGTCCGACGCAACAGGTGCTGCGCAAGGTCGAGCTCTTCCGTCGCATTCGCGCCATGCCGCTGCAGATCCCTGATCTCTTTTCAGGGCTGGGCTATTCTGTAGACGAACGCCCGCTGACCGTGGACGAGGCAGCCCGCGAATATGCGGAAGGAGCCGTCCTCCTCGACGGAGCAAAGCATGGGATACGCCTGGCGGAAGAGGAACGACGTGCCCAACGCTACGGCGAGGTTGTGATTGAGGCGAACGGGCTCGGCCATCGCTACGATACCGGACACATGGCGGTGCAGAGCGTCTCCTTCGTCATCAGGCGCGGCGAGTTCGTCGCCATCCTGGGCCAGAACGGCTCTGGAAAGACCACAATGATCAAGCATCTGAACGGTTTGCTTCGCGCCACGTCCGGCAGTGTGTCGGTCGCCGGAAGGGACGCCGCGAAATCGAGCGTCCTCGAACTCGGCGGCCATGTCGGCTACGTCTTCCAGAACCCCGATCATCAGATCTTCTCCGATACGGTATTCGACGAGGTCGCGTTCGGCTTGCGCAAGCGCAAGTTCGACGAGGACATGGTGCGCGAACGTGTCTCCGAGGCGCTCGCTTCGGTCGGCTTGCAGGGTTTCGAGGCCGAGGATCCGTTCTCGCTGACCAAGGGGCAAAGACAGCGTGTCGCGGTCGCCTCCGTTCTGGCCATGCGGCCGGACGTATTGATCCTCGACGAGCCCACGACTGGCCTCGACTATCACGAGCAGCGCGGCATGATGGAGATGGTGCGGGGCCTGAACGAGGCGGGCTCGACCATCATCATCGTCACCCATGCCATGTGGGTAGTCTGCGAGTTCGCGCACCGCGTCATGGTGATGAAGGACGGCGCGCTGGCCAAGGACGGCGAGACGCGGCAGGTCTTCGCCGAGGAAGCAGCGCTCGCCGACGTGGCGCTCCTGCCGCCTCCGATCGTGTCGCTCGGAAACCGGCTCGGCCGCACGGTGCTCACGGTGGACGAGATGCTTTCGATCTCCGCAAGGAGGACGGCCGCATGAACGTCTATCTCTATCTCGATCGCGACACCGTCCTGCACCGCCTCGATCCCAGGACCAAGGTGCTTCTGCTCATGGCGAGCTTCGTCCTGGCTTTCGCCTTCGACGACCCGCGCTACACCTTCGGCGTGCTGCTGCTCGAGTTCGTCGTCGTGACGATTGCCGGCGCGTGGGCGAATGTGTGGCGTATGTCCAGGCTACTCGTGGTGATAGCGGTCGTCACCGCGCTGCTATTTGCAGTATCGACCCCCGGCCAGACACCGTTGTTCTGGATCGTCGAGCGCGAGAGCCTGCTCTACGGCGTGTCGGTGGCGTTCCGGCTCAACATTCTCATCATTGCGGGCCTGGTGTTCCTCTCCACGACGGCGAATGAGGAAATAGCCCTCGCGCTGGTGAGGTTCGGGGTTCCTTACCGTCTCAGTTTCGCCGTCTCGACGGCCCTGCGGCTCGTGCCGACAATTCTAGGTACGGCCCTCGTCATCACCCAGGCACAAAGGTCACGCGGCCACGATGTCGACTCCGGCAACATCGTGGCCCGCGTCCGCAAGTTCACGCCCATCGTGGTCCCGATCTTCGTATCGACGATACGGTCGACTCAGGTCTTCGCCATGGCGCTAGAGTCCAAGGGATTCAACGCAGGCGGGCAAAGAACCTTCTATCTCGATCCGAGCTTCGGCCGCAGCGACCTCGTCGTCTTGCTTGTCTGTGCGGCCATCCTGGCATGCGCGTTCTGGCTGCGCCTGCAAGGCTTCGGCGGAATCGAAGGCTATCGCGGTTAACAAGGGGAACAGGAGGTACGCATGACGGAAGTTTTCACCATGTGGCGGCATACGAACATGATTGTTCTGACCGCCCTCTGCGCGGCCATCTACGCCGCGGTTCTGATACCGTTCCAGGCCATTCCGATCATTCCGGGGCATGTTTCTTTCCGCATCGCCGGTGTCCTGCCGATCGCGCTCGGCCTGATGTTCGGCCCGGCCGGAGCATGGGGCGCGGCGATCGGCAATCTGATCGGTGACTTTTTCGGCACGCTCAGCCCCGGCGCCATCGGAGGCTTCGTCGCGAATTTCCTGACGGCGTTCATATCTTACAAGCTGTGGAGCGTGCTGAGCCCGGCCGACGATCTCGACGTGTCGATGAACTCCCTGGGCAAGCTCGTCCGTTTCGAGATCATCGCCGTCATCAAGGCATTCGGCACCGTGGTCATATTGACGTGGTGGGTCTGCCTTCTGCTGCGGCTCGCTCCGCCGCACGCCTATGCCAGCGCCGTGCTGATCAGCGGTCTCGTCGCACCCGTCATCGGCGGCCCCTTCGTCCTGAAGATCCTGCAGCCGCGCATCAAGAAATGGGGACTACTGTGGACCGAAATCATGAAACCGGAAGAGGTTTCCGCCGGCTTCGCCCCGAAGGTCGGGCTGGTGTTCGTGGTGCTGGGCAGCCTGGGCGGCGGCGCCGCGTTGTTCTGGTCCCTGTTCGGTTCCGGTCTGGATATCGGCGATCCGCTCGTCCGGTTCCTGCCTGTCCCATTCATCCTCCTGCAGATCGTCGGCTCGGTGATGCTCGGAGGTCGGAACCAGGTCGAGGCCATGCAGCGTGAAGTCGCGACCGCCTTCGCGGCGCTGGCCAGGACCAGAGCGGCCTGATCGATTTAGGAGGACAACATGCCGAACGTCGTTCTACTGGGCACGCTCGATACCAAGGGCAAGGAATACGCGTTCCTGCGTGATGAGCTTCTTGCCCGGGGCATGTCCGTGACGATCGTCGATGCGGGGGTGCTCGGCACCCCTGCCTTCCCCGCGGACATCCGCCGGGAAGACGTCGCCCTGGCCGGCGGCCGCGGGCTTGCCGATCTCGTGGCCGCCGACGATCGCGGGGCGGCCATCGATACGATGTCCCGCGGTGCCGTGGCCCTCGTCAGGCGGCTTCAGGACGAGGGCAAGCTGGACGGCATCATGGGTCTCGGCGGAACGGGGGGCACCTCGCTGATCACCGCCGCGATGCGGGCTTTGCCGGTGGGTGTGCCCAAGCTCATGGTTTCGACGGTCGCCTCCGGCGACACACGCGCCTATGTCGGGGCGACCGACGTAACCATGATGTACTCGGTGGTCGACATCGCCGGCATCAACAAGATCTCGCGCCGGATCCTGACCAATGCGGCCGGCGCGATCGCCGGTATGGCGGCCGGGGGATCGGATACGTCCGCCGAAGACAAGCCTCTGATCGGCGCGACCATGTTCGGCGTCACCACGCCATGCGTGCAGAAGGCACGCGATCTGCTCGAGGCGAGGGGATACGAAGTGCTCGTCTTCCACGCCACTGGAACGGGCGGGCAGTCGATGGAAGCGTTGATCGACGCCGACATGCTGACGGCCGTGCTCGACGCCACGACGACCGAGCTCGCGGACGAACTGGTCGGCGGGGTGTTCTCCGCCGGGCCCGACCGCCTCACCGCGGCCGGCCGCCGGGGCCTGCCGCAGATCGTCAGTCTCGGCGCGCTTGACATGGTCAATTTCGGGCCGCGCGACACGGTTCCCACCAAGTTCGAGGGACGCAATCTCTACAAGCACAACCCCTCCATCACGCTCATGCGGACCACGCCGCAGGAATGCACCGCACTCGGGAAACGACTGGCAGAACGACTGTCGCAGGGAACCGGACCGCGCAAGCTGTTCGTGCCGCTGAAGGGGATCTCGATGATCGCGAAGCAGGGCCAGGTGTTCCACGATCCCGAAGCCGACGCGGCACTGATCAAAGCGATCAAGGCACATCTCTCCGACAAGGTGGAACTGGTGGAATGCGACACGGACATCAACGACCCGGCCTTCGCCGAGGCGCTCGTGAACGGGTTGCTCGAAGCCATCACAGAAAAAGAAGGAGAGAAGCATGGTCGATAGAGCGGCTGCGCTGGATCGCTTGCGAAGGCAGATCGCGGACAAGCGCCCGGTCGTGGGGGCGGGAGCAGGGACCGGGCTGTCGGCCAAATGCGCGGAACAGGGCGGCGCGGACCTGATCATCATCTACAATTCCGGACGCTATCGCATGGCGGGACGGGGATCCTTGGCCGGGTTGATGCCTTACGGCGATGCCAACGCGATCGTGATGGAAATGGCCGGGGAGGTGTTGCCGATCGTCAAGGACACGCCTGTCCTTGCCGGCGTGTGTGGAACCGATCCCTTCCGACGGATGCCGGTGTTCCTGAAGCAGATCGCCGATGCCGGTTTCACCGGCGTTCAGAATTTTCCGACCGTGGGGCTGATCGACGGCACGTTCCGGCTGAATCTGGAAGAGACCGGGATGGGTTTCGACCTGGAAGTCGAGATGATCGGCCTCGCCCACGAAACCGGATTGATGACGTCACCCTATGTTTTCGACGCGGATCAGGCGGTGGCGATGACCAAGGCCGGGGCCGACGTGATCGTGGCACATATGGGGCTGACCACATCCGGTTCGATCGGCGCCAAGACTGCGCTGTCGCTCGATCAATGCGTCGAACGGATCCAGGAAATCCGCGACGCCGCCGTCGCCATCCGCCAGGACATCATCGTTCTTTGCCATGGCGGCCCCATCGCCACCCCGGAAGACTCGGCCTTCGTCCTGCAGCGCACACGCGGCGTGGTCGGCTTCTTTGGCGCCTCGAGTATGGAGCGCCTACCGACAGAAACGGCCATCACCCAAAACATGCGCAGGTTCAAGGGCTTGGCGTTCGCTTGACCGCCTTCATCGATGAAAGGACGTTTTCGTGAGCAGTGAACTCACCATTCTGAATTCCATGGCAGACCCGGACTTCGAGCGCGCGCTCGAAATCCACAAGAAGTGGGGCCTCCGCTGGCTGGATTTGCGTGACGGGATCTATGGCAATTGGGTCGCGGCCGTCGATATCGATACGGCCAGACGCGCCCGGGGCGCTATCGATCGCGCCGGTCTGGAGGTCTTCTGCCTCTCGACCAGCACTTTCTTCGAGGACGTCGAAAAAGGCGAGGCGCTGTTCCGCGAAAAGCACATCGGCAAGCTTTCGCATCTGATCGACCTGGCCAAGATCTTCCGCCCACGGGTCATGCGCATCATTGCCGCGCAACTCCCCTCGCGGCAATCCGGCGAGAACTCCATCGAGATCCTCGCTTCGAAGCATCCATGGATCTTCGACGTCTATCGGGAGGCCGTCGATCGCATCGTCGACGCGGGGTTGCGGCCAACGATCGAGAACGAGGCTTTCAAATGCATGTTGTCGCAACCGCAAGAGGTGGTTGAATTCTTCGACAGGCTTGATCGAAAGCAAAGTGTCGGATTCACTTGGGATGTCCAGAACCAATGGGCGACGGGAGTCTTCCCGACCCTCGAGGTCTACGAAACTCTGAAGCCGCTGATCCAGTACTACCATGTCAAGGGCGGCAAGTTCGACGACATCAGCAGCCGCAAGCTGAAATGGAACGTCGCACTCCGGGACGCCGATTGGCCGGTCGCCGAAATCACCAGCAGGGTCGTCGCCGACGGCGTCTCCCCCGTAATCTGCATCAACCCGGCGCAGCACGGCGAGAACAATCCAGACTACGACTACACCGATATCGTGAAGCGCGACATCGACTTCCTGCGCAGCAACGTCCCCGGAGTTGAATGATGGAATACCAAAGAGAAGCCAAGAGGCGCCTGCGCGTCGGTATCGTCGGCGCCGGCTCCCATAGCTATCGGAACATATTTCCGACCCTCACCTATCTTCCGGTCGAGTTGGTGGCGGTCGCCGATGTCGATGCCGAGAAGGCTAGGAATGCTGCCGCACAATATGGCGCCGCCGAGAGTTATGGTTCCGCGGAGCAGATGTATGAGAAGGCGAACCTCGATGCCGTCATCCTGTGCGTATCGCCGCAACTTCATCCAGCGCTGACGATCGCGGCATTCAAGGCCGGACTGCATGTATGGATGGAGAAGCCTGCCGCCATGGTGGCGACCGAAGTCGAGGACATGCTCGCGTCGCGCGGCAACCGTGTCGCCGTCGTGGGATACAAGAAGGCCTTCATGCCGGCCGTCCGCAAAGCTGTCGAGATCCTCGCCATGGATGGTGTCGGACCGCTGCGCAGCATCGTGGGCATGTATCCCATGTCCATCCCCGAGGACGGCCGTAAGGTGCTCGACGAACGACAGGCCACCAACTGGCTGGCCAACGGCTGCCATCCGCTGGCCGTCTTTCTCGAGATCGGAGGGCCGGCTGTCGCGGTCACGACGCATCGCGGCAGGCATGGCGGCGGAGCACTGATCATCGAGCATGCGAGCGGCGCGGTCAGCAACCTGCACCTGGCGCAGGGTGCTCCCATGTTCCAGCCATTCGAGCGCTACACAATCTATACCGGATCCCAAAGCATAGAGATCGAGAATTCCCGTCGCGTCTCGTATCAACGCGGCATCGAATTCCAGTATGCGACAGGTACCTCCTTCGCATCCCCGGGGCTCTCCGGCGGGGCGATCGTCTGGGAGGCACAGGACGGCTTGAACACGCTCGAGAACAAGGCCGTGTTCACGCAGGGCCTCTACGGCGAGCTCGCTCACTTCTGTGAGGCGATCCTGAGCGATGCCAAGCCCACGACCGGAACGCTCGAATTCGCGCTCCAACTCACGCGGGTTTACGAGGGCGCCCTTCTGTCCACGGGCAATACGGTTGAGATCAAGCAGGGATGACCAGTATGAACGTCGAAGACAGGGTAAGCCGGGCGTCCTCCCACGACACCCAGGAAACGTCATGGGGGCGGCTGGTCTGGCAGGTCTCAGCGGATCGGAAGAATTCCGACAAACTGACAGTCGGCATCTGTTACATCAATCCGGGCGAGGAGAACGGGCGTCACTTCCATCCCAACTGCGAAGAGGTGCTCTCCGTGTGGCGCGGCAATATCATCCACACATGGGAAGATAAGCAGGTCGAGATGAAGGAGGGCGACACGATCACGATTCCTGCTGGCGTCGTGCACAACGCACGTAACATCGGCACAGGCGTGGCCGAACTCGCCATCTGCTTCTCGAGCGCATATCGGGAGACGGTCGCGGTCGGCGACGCAACCGAACCAGCCTGACCTCGACGCCGATGATCGGTGCTGACGCTCCACTTGCCTCAGCCTCCGATTTGCCTCCACCCCCATCCATAGGGGGCGAGGCCGCCACGACAGGTGTTCAAGCGGATCGGGCCGTTGGCCCGCTCCCCTCGGACAGCCGGGAAGCAACCGCCCTGCGCGCGCCCTCGATATGCTGTCGCATATGACGTGCGGCCGCGTCGGCATCCTTGTTGCGGAAGCCCTGCAGAACGGCATTGCGTTCGCCGATCGTCCTCTGGGCCGCGTCAGGGGCCTCGTTGGCATAGTGGCGCGCCAGTTGCACCTGTAGCCTCAGATTGTCGAGGCAATCGATCAGCGTCTCGTTCTGTGACAATGCCGCTATGTAGGCGTGGAAGCTCTGATCGAGTTTTTCGAAGGTGATGAAATCGCGCTGATCGAAGGCGGCGTGGCATCGCGCTACGATATCGGCAAGTTTCTGGACCTCCTCCTGCGTCGCCCGTGCGACGGCAAGCCTGACGGCGAGCCCTTCCAGTTCCTCTCGGACTTCGTAAAGGTCACGAATCTGGATCGGCGTGAAGGTTCGGACGAAGTTCCCCTGATACGGCCTGCGCTCGACAATGCCTTCCGTCGCCAGCCTGCCGATCGCCTCTCGGATCGGCGTACGGCTGATCTTCATGCGGTCGGCGAGGATGCGTTCGTCAAGCCTCTCGCCGAAGCGGAGATGGCCGGAAAGAATAAGATCGCAAAGTCTTTCATATGCCCGCTGGTTTACTGTCTGCGCGGGTATTTCAATGTCCATGCCGTCGTTACTCAAGCTTTCCATATGTTTTCTTCCTCTTCCCGCGAACCTTATAGCAGAGCGGCTCAAGGCGCAGAATGCCCGGACATGGCCACAACGTCAGAGAGGCCGGTCGGGAAACGGGTTCGTGATCGTCATGAACGCGGCTTGCGGGGTGATCAGGCAGGCGCTTGGCATAACAAGCGACGGTCGCCGGAGACCTGCGTTCTGCTTCAGGGGTATCGGTCTGGAGTCGAGACCTCGGGTGCACCTTTTGCAACGGGTTGTGATTTACATCTGGTCTCTGGTATACCAAATGCCAAGACAATCTCAACCGGCCCGTGGATGGTCAGCAGGTGACGCTGCGGCGTGCGTTTGCTGCGCAGGTCATAAGAAGCGCATCAGAAAGCGGCGAAAGCATCCGCTATGAGGCAGTCTGTCTGGAGAAATGTCGGCACGGCGCGCCTGCATTTGACACGCCCCGCTGGAGGTGTCCTAGCGGCGCTCCCGGCCGGGGCGCGGATCGCCGAAGCCGACCTCGACCGAGACACTGCCGGAAATCCTGATGTCGGTGTTGCCGGCCTTAAACGTATAGCCGTTCGCTGCTTCCAACGGTGCATCGAGGGGCTCCGGAGCCGGCGCCACGATGCTGTAGTCCTTCTCGACGCCAGGAAGCGTGTCGGAAGCGGGCTTGGCAGGACGCTGCTCCGCCAAGGCAGGGAGCGCCAGCAGGGACGCGGCCATGCTCATTGCGGCGAAACGAGACAGTCGGGATGTCGTTTTCATGGTGGTTGTATAGGACAAGCCGAGAGCAACGCCAAGTCACGATACCGTTGGCCGGCCTCTTGCCTGCGGCGATCGGCCTTGGCCAAAAGCTCGGGAAACAAAGGGACGACGAAGCCGGTATCGTGCAACACTCTTGCCAATTCCTGCAGCGTCGCCTAGAACATAGAGAGAACAAATCTATTGTGGACAGGATATCGAATTGACCGGCGTCGCGGCGCACCGCCGGAAGCGATCGGATAGAGTGCGCCGCGAACAAGCTTTGGTTTCGGACGAGCGCGGAGAAGTGTGATGGCGGGTAGCGTCAACAAGGTCA
>VFQN01005263.1_pt1 | contig 16008 bp, 13 predicted proteins | sample 3512371 | NCBI WGS metagenome assembly VFQN01 (sample SAMN10412370, study PRJNA504923) | tailings metagenome | isolation source: Replicate 2 from Balatoc abandoned mine | place: Philippines: Itogon, Benguet | collected 2017-08-28 | reverse complement strand
GGGGGGGGGGGGGGGGGGGGGGGGGGGGGGGGGGGGGGGGGGGGGGGGGGGGTCATATGGTGTCAGTGGGGTGGTAGCGAGCTAGGGACGATTGAGTGATACGTCTCACGTGCACAGTAGGGCAGCGCGTGTAGGCACGGTAGGGTGACAGGCACGCTTCCGGTAGCCGGGCTGACAGGGACGAGTCACGTCGTCTGACATAATGGATGTTTGTCACCACGTTGGACACCTGCCCGCCCATGCGGCAGAACAAGAACAAGCCACCCGCCTCTCCCCCGTCCCAGCACCTCCTCCCCTCCCGGCCCCGCCCCCTCCCCCGCCACATTGCCGCTCCGCGGTTACCCCACACACCAGCCCACGCCCCCGTCCCCTCACCCGAGTAGCCCTCGATGTCGGTCACCACGATGGACACCTGCCCGCCCAGCGGCTCGCCCTTGACCCTCTTCTTGAGGTTGTAGTAGTTCTGCAGGATGGCGGCGCGCTTGCCGCGCCGGTAGCACATCAGGTAGGTGACCCAGGCCACGCCGATGAGGCCCCCCAGCACGATGAGCACCACGGCCCAGGGGCGCGCCTGGTACCAGGGCGTGCTCTGCAGCACGCACTCGAAGTAGGGGCCCATGGAGGCCACGCCGGAGGGGGGGTGCGTCCACTGGGCGGACCAGCCCTGGGGGAGCAGGAAAAGGGATGGGAGCAGGGCGGGACAGCGTTGTAGGTACTGCACCGTTGGCGATTTTCCAATTTGTTCCCTCGCCGTAGACGGCGTATGGGACCCGAAGGAACTATGCACCGTGAGTCCAGGGGTGCGGCAGGCTCGGTGAGTCCAGGGGTGAGTCCAGGGGTGCGTCCAGGGGTGAGTCCAGGGGTGAGTCGGCAGGCTCGGTGAGTCCAGGGGCAGGCTCGGTGAGTCCAGGGGTGAGTCCAGGGGTGCGGCAGGCATGGTCCCGCATCCAGACGACCTCTGATGACATCCCTCGATCCCCCACACACAGCCCTCTCACAGGTCGTATTCTGGGTCTAACGACACCCATCCACTCATTGCCGCGCCCTCATCTTACGCACCTCAAGGCACACGCAGCCCTCGTACATGTAGTACTCTGGGTCTAGGTTCCATGCGGACAGCACGCCGTCGTTATATTCATCCTGGCCGCCCACAGCTATCAGGAAGGGGCACCTGGGCGGCAGGGTGGTGGGAGGGGGTGCGTTACAGACAGGGTGGGATGAGATGTGGTGTTGCGGAGCCGGGGGACAGATTCGCATGTGGCCCCCATGACGGGTTCAGGGCAGGGACTCGAGAGCCCACACACCATCACCCACCTCATGGCCGCGAAGCTCCTGCCCGGCACGTTGTCGAACACCCCATACCGCACCACTCCAGCCCCGGCTCCAACCCCCACCCTCTGCCCCCACCTCATGGCCGCGAAGTTCCTGCCCGGCACGTTGTCGAACACGGGCCGGCGGTTCTCCTCCGACAGCGCCAGCCAGGGCGGCAGCCGCGGCTGGGAGTAGTTGAAGCTCCTGCAGCGAGAGGGGAGGGGAGGGAGGGAAAGTGGGTCGCTATGGTGTCAGCTGCGCTGCGGGAGAGGCGGGAGCAACAGGCGTGGAGGGTGGGTGCGGGAGTGCGACAGGCCGGGGTGGGACGAGCGTGCGAAGGCTGACACGCTGGCATGCTTAAGGCAGGAGTAGGCCACAGGAGGGCATGCGGAAGCAGGGTGGGGGTGACAAGCAGGGCCGGGTAGGATACGCATGCGTGTGGAATGAGCGGTGGGCGCTGGCAGCATTGTCCTGTGTTCCTGTCCCGCTGTGGCGCAAGCAGGTCCAGTGGATTCGTGCACGTCACGCCGTGCAACTCACAGGTATCCGCCCGACACTGGGTCGAAGTCCTGCCCGCAGCAGGACAGCAGGTTGAGCGACAGGTCCACCTGGCGGAGGAGGGTGAGTAACGGGGAGCCTTGACGGTCGGGCTCAGTCGAACAGGAAGCCTTGAGACCTACCTGCCTTGAGATGTCCATAAAACCGGTTGCAGTTAACACACGAGAGCTGCACGACCTGTCCTCAAGGCTGCCGCCATGCAGCACTCCAGAGCAGCACGGGCCACCCAATTTGCCAACGTCGGCACTACCGGTCCTTGTGCTATCCTCTGCGTCCGAAATAAATGTGACTGTGTTGCGAACGCGGGCCTTTAAACACCCCGATCCGGGCGCTCATAGTAAAAGTGTGCCCCTCCCCTACCTGCGTCTCGTTCTTGGCCACCTAGTCGCCATCCGTCCCATATCCACCCGAATCCAGTGGCCCCCGCCCTCCACCACCACTATCCCACGCCCACCTGCGTCTCGTTCTTGGCCAGGTTCTGCAGCGAGTCCGGCAGCGTGCCCATCAGCCGGTTGCTGTGCAGCAGCAGCGTCTGCAGGCCGCGGCCCTCCCTGCAGCAGCACGGCAGGGGAGGGGGCACACAGCAGCACTGCGTCATGGCACAAGAATAACCAGGTTACGTGCAGTCCTCGTCGCGTCAGCACCTACCTTGCTTACACGCTGTGTCTTAGCGCACCCACCCCAAGGTGCTGCGCAGCGTGCTCTCCAGCTCGCTGCGGCACACCCTGCCTAACGCAGCGGCCCTGCCTACACGCTCTGTTCCGCCCCGTACACAACCCACGGTGCTGGGCAGCGGGCCCTCCACTCCTCATCCCAGCCCCAGCCCCTACACCAGTACACTATTTCCCCTGGCCCTCCGCCGCTGCCATGGCCAAGGCCGCTCACCCCACGGTGCTTGGCAGCGTCCCCTCTAGCTCGTTGCGGCACGTCCTGCCCCATACAGCCAAATACCACCCTGCCTTCAAGCTGCATTCTGGCCCCTACCCACCCCACGGTGCTGGGCAGCGTGCCCTCCAGCTCGTTGCGGTACGCCGCCACCGACGACAGCGTGCCCAGCCGGAACATCTGCTCGCTCAGCTCGCCCGTGAAGCTGTTGCCGTAGATGCGCAGCAGCGTCAGCTGGCTGCCGGGGCCCACAAAGTCAGGCACCTGGCCGGTCAGGCTGTGGGAGAGAGGGAGGGTGGCACACGGCAAAACGAGGTTACCCAGCGGTGAGGGGACCGAGCACCAGTAAGGCAATACAGCGGCAGCTCATGCAGGCCCTACCGTTGGGTTCAGTATGCTTGCCTGCCTGCACGAAACATATTACGCGGCCGGCCCAAACCCCTGCAATGACGCCGTTGTCAACACAAAGAAGTAGTGTCCCGCAGTCAGGGCCGGCCCTTGGCCGCTGCCGCTCGCCTTGGCCTGCACCCATGCAAAGCGCTCTGCACGTTTATCGGTCTCCACCTGGCCCCCGCTCTCCGGCGAAGAACTCCTCATCGCAACCCCTCCTCCCCCGCTGAAGCAGCTCACGAGTTGTGCAATACGTCCAGCAGCGACAGCGGCCAATGCGTCCAGATCCTACCAGCGCAGCTGTCCCCCACTCCTGGTGGTCCCCTCCCCCACAACTGCCCTTCCCCGCAGCAGCTTCCCCCCGGCAGCTCACTAGTTGTATAACACGTGCAGCAGCGACAGCAACAGCAGCCTCACCCATGAACCATTCCCCCTGCCGCCCCTCCTGATACCGCCTCCCCAAAGGAAACACTCACTAGTTGTACGACACATCCAGCAGCGACAGCAGCCGCATGTTGAAGGGCAGAGACTGCGGCAGGCTGCCCACGAACGAGTTGTTGCCCAGGCGCAGGATGTGCAGCTGCCGGTAGCCGGTGAAGGAGGGGATGGTGCCCGTCAGGTTGTTGTTCTGCGGGGGAAGGGAGTTTGCGATGAGGAATCCGCACAAGGAGGGCATTGTGAGTGATAAGATACAGCTGAACTCGTGCCGGAGATGAGGACCGTAAGGGGCGGGGTGGCAGCCAGGGTCCGATGGGGAATGGTGCGGGCAGGCGTGTTGTTCTGTTTCGGACGTTCGGAGGGTGGCTGGTACGGCAGCAGGGGATAACGGTGGGCGGTCAGGGCACCGTTGGGATTGAGGAGAGTAGGGCAGAGACCGGCGGACGCAATGCACACTGCATGCGGGGTTGCATGTACACACTAGTGCCATGGCCTGTGACACCAGCTGGACATCCTGCTCTGACCCAGATGCTGGGAGCCGCAGTGCACGCTATGCCTCCCAGCCCGCAACTCTCCCCCATGTGGCTTCCACGATTCCTTGACGAGCCCCTCCGTGCATCACCCGTCCACACAGCCACACGCACACATACCACACTCCCCTCTCCCCTTTGCCGCTCTGCGGTTATGCCCCTCCCCCACCTGCGCGTCCAGCGAGATGAGGTTCTCGCAGTCGGGCAGCTCCAGCGGCCCCGACAGCTCGTTGTTGGACACGGTGAGGTCGCGCAGGTTGCTGATGCGGCTGGTGTCGCCGCACAGCTCGCGCGGCAGGCCGCCCGTGAGGCGGTTGGTGGACAGGTCCAGCTCCGCCAGCCTGGTCAGGTTGGCAAGCTCCCGGGGGATGGTGCCGTTGAGCTCTGCAGGGGAAGAAAGGGAAGGACAAAGCGGGGGCTCGGAGTGGCTTGCAAGACTAGCGTTCCGGAGATGGGATGGGATGGGAACGGTGCCGTTGAGCTCTGCACGGGGGTGAGAGGGAGAGGGTACAGGGGCCAGGCGGTGGGCATGGGTGGGAGGTTTTGGACTGTAGCATGGGTAGGTTGGTTGGGCCAGGCAGACGGGGTAGGAGTGGTGGGAGGGATGAGGGGGGATGGGAGGGGGGGGGGGGGGGGGCGGTTTGATGGGGCCAAAAGGCAATTGGCGGGGAAGGAGGGGGGAAAGTAATGGCAGTGGTGTGAGGGAACGCCGGAGCTTCGAGCACAACGGAGTGGTAGGAAGCCCTTGCGAGTGCTATGGGACCATGTGCGTGAAATGCTGACGGTCTGCGTGTACTCTTACCGTTTGAGCCCAGCGATACAATCTCCAGCTGCGACAGCTGCTGCAGCTGGGGTGGCAGGGTCCCAGTCAGCATGTTGTTGTTCATTATCATGACCCGAAGGCTGCAGCCCATGGCGCTTATGAACCCGTCGTCGAAGATGTAGGAGGGCGAGCCAGTCAAGCCAAAGAGAGGCATGAACAGGCCCGTGACAGTGCGCACGGTGCAGTTGCACTGGTAGGTGGTGCACTGGTCCAGGATTGCCAGCCCCGTTTGCCTTGTACTCGTCACGCAGCACCTCACTCCCCCCCAGCAGCAGTGCGAAGGGGCGGGGACCGTAGCGACCACTGTGCCGTTGCGGGTCTGGCTGAGGGTGCATGGCAAACTGGTGTTCCCCCAGTTGGTCCATCGCCCAGGAGCAGCAGTGACGTTTGCTGCTTTGTTGTAAAGCTGTAACAAAGCGTCCTGCTGCCCCGAGGGTGTGCAGTCCTGGCCAGTTGTCGCCGGCAAAGCTGTGAGCAGCAGCAACAGAGCTGGGACGAAGACAGCGATGCCTGTAGCTCCATCGCAGCCAAACCGCTTGCAAGACGGAGGCATATCTGGCTGCCAACCCTTGCGGAATCCGCTCACTGCCCTGACCCCCACCGATTGCTATGCATGGCGCGCAGCCAAATTGACCAGGAGCTTGCAACGACTTGTATAAGGTTGAAGACCTATTTCAATTTTGCATGTACGCTACATCAACGGGCTTCTTCACTGCAGTCACACCATATGAAGGACTTTTGTCACCAAAGCGTTTGTCACAAAGCCTGGAAGAAGTTGGTAGTTAGCCAAGGATGCAAAGGTATATATGATCAACCGATAACAAGGTACGAGGTTGACGTCAGTGCAAGTTGGTCGATCCGTCGGTGTCGGCCCCATGTGTCATGGAGCTCCTCTAGCCCCCTGCGCATCTGCGCTAGACCAATGCGTCAGGTCCCAAGTCCCCTGTGCGCGAAGACCTTCGGCGCGGTGAACAATAACTCTATCACCCCCTGTGATGGGCAATACCCTTGACGGAAGGCCCTGCACAGCATGCGTTGTACTGCCGTGCCAGACGCCCGTGCCGCTCCCACGCACGTGCGCACATCCCCAGGGGAGCACATCCCTGTTCATCACGCTGAAAGGGTTCGGCACTTGGTGTGCTAAAACCCTCTTGCTGGACTCTGATCCCATTTGGGCTAAAGCACACGGCATGAACTCTGCCTTGCATGTTACGCATGCGTGCATGTGCCCATTGGCTGCAAACACAAGATTCACATATTGAATCTGGTCGTGTCTCCTGTTGTGCTCCCCTGTACTATATGATCGCACACTAACGGTGGGTTTGCTACATATGTCGTGGGCGTACTGCATTCCGGTTGTGGGGTGTGCTCACCTTTGTTGTTTGGGGAGGCCCCGGGCACTGGGCATGGAACGCCCTTGGATTCTTGGTTGGTGCAGCTTACGTGTCTGGGTCTACGCATTCTGTATGCGGTTGAGGCCACACGCCACCAACCAGCACGGCGTGGCGGGGTGCGGCGTGGGATGCAGCTCCGCCCTGGCATCAGCAGCTGTTGGCCCGTGCGTTGGGCGAGGCTGACTGGGATGAGCATAGGTGTCAGCTCACCTGCACGGAGCGCGTACAGCCCCTTGCAGGCCAGCGTGGCTGTGCAAGTGCCCTCCGAGGCCAGAGGCCCTGGAGGCCCAGCTTTCATGTGCATCTGTCCCCTGCATACCGCAGGGTGTTCTGGCATTGGTTGATAACATTTCTCATTCAGTCGGCCAGACCAAAAACGGCTCTTGCAAAGTGCCTGGCCCATCCATTGCGCGGATTGCGCGCGCAAAATGCTCCGGAACCGGCCGCTACGCAGAGGCATTCAGACAACGGCAAGGCACTAAAGCATAAAAGTAGTCCTTCTTGCAAAATGCAAAAAACAACGACATTGAAGAAAGGGCTTAAACACAAACCTGCACGCAGCGGACCTCCAAAAGTCACGCTCGCGGCTGCCTCATGAAACCCTTACGGGCCATGTATTTTGCGGATATCCAGTGTCATACATAATTACAGTTCCTTTCTTACACTGTCACAGTGAGGGATGGCCGAGGGGCCTCCCGGCACTCCGGGTTCCATATGGACGCTGTCGGTCACAGACATCGCGCAATGGGTCAGCCAAGCTCAATGCAGCAAGTTCGTCCGAATTACCAGCAACCTGCAGCAGGGTGACCCGTCGCGGGACCTGCTGGGCCAGGAGTTGCTGACGCTGTGCGGGCTAACCCAGGCCGAGGCGAGCTGCCAAACCGTCGACTCAGCCTACAAGCAGGCGGGGCGGCACATGGAGGTGCTGGTGTCCACCGGCCTCCGCACCTTCGCACCAGATGCTCCCCTCCTGGACTCCGGCCACACGTCATGGGACAGCTTCATGGCCCTCCTGCAACGAGCTACGCCCCCGCCCGAGCCAGCTACCCTCCCTGCCGACCCAACGCACACCCCCGACCCGGTGGGGTGCTGGGCGTCGGAGGTGCAGCTGCGCTGCGTACCCGTGCCCGGCAGCCCGGTGGAGCTGAGGGGCCGTGCGGACTTCATTGTGTTGCTGTGGCGGGGAGGCAGGCCCGTACTGCGCATTGTGGAGTGCAAGGCCAGCAAGGACATGCAGACAAAGTTCGAGGTGCAGGTGGTGGCTTACGTGGCCATGGTGCAGCAGCTGCTGCGGGCGGCGGGGCAGGTGGAGGTTGGCGGAAGGCGCTGGGCGCCGGAGCAGGTGGCGGTGGAGTGCGCGCTGTGCGTCAAGGGCCAGGGGCGGTGGCAGCGGCAGCGGGCGACCGAGGGGCGCGGCAACCTGGACGGCCTGACGGGGCCGCCCCTTCCAGGCGACCAGGTGGGACCAGATGACACCTGAGGCAAGCCCTTGGTGTTGTTGCAGGAGCTACTATTCCTCCGCGGCACTGTCAGCTTTCATGTTGCGTGCGAGCACTTGCCAGCGGTCGCACGGGACCCAAACGCTGCTGCCAAATGCCTCTGCTTGGGACGGGCGCCACAGCGTAACTTGGTCGGAATGGTGCAAAGCCCCTGGCGAGCGTATAGGCATTGCATCACACCTGCATACATGGCCCCGGCTTGCAAGTCTAGTGCTGTGGCACCGGCCCCGGGAAAAGCCCCATCTGTCCCCCCTTCCTCCAGTAGGTCGCCTTTACCTTACCGTACTGCTACCGCTACTACTACTGCTAGTACCACGAATTCGCGTTACTGCTTTCTTCTTACCCCCTTCCTCCACCAGGCGTACTCCATCCATCAGCTGCTCCGCGCCTGGCTTGCCCCCGCCGGCCCCGTGCCCCTCGCGCTGGACCCCTCCCTCGGCGCCCTGCACCGCCTGCCGCACACCCTGGGCGACCACTGCGCCACCTGCAAGGCCGCCCCCCGCTGCTGGGCCGACACCGCGACCCGCGGGTCGCTGCCGCTGGCGGGCGTGACCGCCACGCAGGCGGCGGCGCTGGAGGCGGCGGGCGTGACGAATGTCCGCGAGCTGGCGGCGGCGGAGGCACGTGGCGTGCGGCCGCCGGCCATCCTGCCGCACGAGCTGCGACGCATGGCGCTGGTGGCGTCCAAGCGGCTGCCGTGGCACGAGCGGGCGCTGGCGGCGGCGGCTGGGGCCGCCGCCGGCGGGCAGAGCTCCGGGCAGCAGCAGCAGCAGCAACAGCAGCAGGCCGCAGTGCCGCCCTTTGCGCTGCTGCCGGGGGCCGGGCGCACGCAGCTGCCGCCGTACCTGTACACCCACGTGTGCGGCACGCTTCCGGAGCTAGTGACAGAGGTGCGGCCGCTGACCCGGGTGTACATGGCGGTGGGATGGGACTCCGTGCTGCGGCGGGTGGCGGCGCTGGCGGCGCACGTGACATCCCTGCGGCATGAGGAGGAGGCAGACATCGTGGAGGTCATGCGGGCGCCCGGCAGGGAAGGCGCGACGGAGGCTGATTGGTCGCCGCTGGAGGTGCCGGACGAGCAGTGGGACGAGGCGGAGGCGGAGGTGCTGAGCAGCTTTGCCCAGAGGCTGGTGGACCAGTTTGAGGCGGTGAAGCGGAGCAGGTCCAGGGCTGTGGCAGGGGGCGCGCGGGACTGCTACTACGGGGGCATCGCCGTGCACTTTTATTTTAACTCGTGGGGCGACCTGGGTCACGTGCTTTCTCGCTGCAAGGCCCTGGCGACGCAGCTGGAGGCGGAGCTGGCCCGGGGGCGGGCAGCGGGTTGCGTGGGGACCGAGGCTGGGGGTGCGGAGGGGGCAGTGGGTTGCGAGGGAGCCGGGGACGGGGGTGCGGCGGGGGCGGCACGTGCTGCGCAGGCGCAGCGGCAGGCGCAGCTGATCCGCTTCCTGTGGCGGCTGCTGACCATGCACCCCGCCATCCAGGAGGAGTGCCAGGAGGTGAGGGAGGGCCAGTTGCAGGGGCAGGGCATGGTGAGCGTGGTGGAAGACGAGCTGGCGCGCTATGCCACGCCCTGGGTGGGCGCAGGGCTGCAGGCCGCCACTGCCGTGGACTGGATTGGGGAGGGCCCCGGCCGCCTGTTCAACTGGCAGCTGGAGCGGCCGGCGGGGGAGAGCAGCAGCAGCAGCAGCGGAAGCAGCGGAAGCAGCACAAGCGGCAAGACCGGCTCTGGGGGTGACGCCGGGGGGTACACGTGGGAGGACGAGGAAGGCCGGCTGGCCTCGGGGCTCTACATGCGCAGTGTGTGGCCGGTGGAGCAGGAGGGGCGGGTGCAGGTGCAGCAGCAGGGGCGGGGGCAGCAGGAAGCCGGCGGCCGCGTGCAGCTGCGTCCCGACATCCCCGGCGCGCACCTGCCGCCCTCCCTCGTCTGGCGGGCCTGGCAGCACGGGGAGGAGCGGCTGCTGACCAGCGTGCTGCAGCGCCGTGCGCACGCGCTGCGGTGGCTGGAGGAGCGGCTGTTGCTGCAGGAGCCGTCGGGGTTCGACAGGCAAGTGTACAGGCCGGGGTCCGCCGCCGGGGCTGTCGACCCGGACTATGCACACCTGGTGAAGCGGCAGCTGAACCTTGGGCTGTTGCTGTACGGGTGCGAGTGGAACGGCGGGGTTGTGGGCGTCCCTGGGGAGGGGCAGGGGGTGGTGCAGGGGGCCATTGAGGTGTGTATTGTGGGGCGAGCTTCGGAGATGGCACAGTTCAGGGGCGAGCTGCTGCGTACGCCACCGGCGGTGCGTGCGGGCGAGGGCCGGGGGGCGCTGGTGCTAGGGAACCTGCGGGCGATGTGGGACGGGGGCAAGGAGGTGCTGGTGGGGCAGGTGCTGTGGCCGCAGGGCTGCAGCAGCTGGCAGGAGCTGGAGGAAGCTACGGGGCTGGCGCAGCGCGAGAGCGTGCTGGTGACGCTGGCAGGGCCGGACCCGGAGCAGTGCCAGGGGCCCGAGCACGCCACGGCGCGCCGCTGCGTGCTGGCCCAGGTGCTCGAGGGCCCGGCCGCGGCTGCGGTCGGCGGCGGCGTGTGGGTACGGCTGCAGCGCGATGGGACGCCCTACCCGGAGGAGGGCATGCCACTGCGTGGCACGCCCGACCTGTCGCTGCACGGTCTCCTGCAGCTGGCAGGGCCGGCGGGCATGCTGGTGGCGGACGCGGCGCCCAACATCTCCAGCTGGGTAGACGAGGCGGTGCTGACCCAGCTGCGTAGCGCCATGGCCAGCAGTGGTGGCGGCGGCGGCGGCAGCTTGCTGGACCGCCTGACGCTGCCGGCGGACCTGGCGGCGGCCGCGGAGGAGGACGAGGAGGACGCCGCCGGACCTGTGGACGCCGCAGGACCAGCAGGGGCGGCTGCTGCCGCCGGCGGGCACCCTCCCCGCCCGCCCATGCAGCTGCTGGCGATGTCCAGGCCGCTGGATGTAGATCAGGAGGAGGCCGTCCGCACATTCGCCGGGGGCGCGGTGGTTGGTCCGCTGGCGCCCGCGGCTGCAAGCCGCTTTGCCGCCAGCAGCGACGGCGCCGGCGGCGACGGCGACGGTGGCGGCGGCGGCGGCGGCGGCGGCGGCAGCAACGGCGTGGAGGGCGCCAAGGGCTTCATCATGCTGCTGCAGGGCCCCCCTGGCACCGGCAAGACAGAGACGGCGGCGACGGCGGTGCTGCAGTGGCTGGCGGCGGCGGCGGCGGCGAATCCGGCCGGCGGGTTGGTGCTCGTCAGCGGCCCCACGCATGCCGCCATCAACGTGGCTCTCATTCGGCTGGCGGATTTGCGGCAGCAGGCGGAGCACAGCGCGGGGTGGCCGCTGCGGAAGCGTTTGCGGATTATCCGCGTGGGCAAGGAGGGCAAGGCGGGGCCGAACTCGGCGGCCGCTAGCAAGGCGATGAGGGACAAGGGCATCATGATGCTGACTCCGGACAAGAGGCAGGAGAAGGGCGAGGCGTTGCAGTGGTAAGGGCGTGGGGTCGCAGGCGTGGGGCAGGAGAAGGGCGCAGGCGTGGGGGCGCAGGTGCGAGGGTGCAGACGTGAGCATTGAGCAAAGGATGTCAAACTGCTGAGCCGGGCGCGGCACGAGCATTGGGTACAGGCTGAGCATTGGGTACAGGCTGAGCATTGGGTACAGGCTGAGCATTGGGTACAGGCTGAGCATTGGGTACAGGCTGAGCATTGGGTACAGGCTGAGCATTGGGTACAGGCTGAGCATTGGGTACAGGCTAGAGACACCGGTGGCCAACAAGTGCGTAGCCCCCAGCGCACATGCCAGCGCCTGCTGGCCACCACTTGAGCGGCTGTGTCGGCTAGGGCAACGCACTGCGCACAGCTACTGGTAACACACTGCCCCCACGCGACACCCCGCCGTCCCCTCCAGGTCCCCCGGCGAGTGGGTGGTGGCCGGCGGCACCGCGCGCCACCTGCTGAAGAACGTGCGCCCCAACAGCGCCTCGCTGCTGCTGCTGGACGAGGCAAGCATGATGGCCGGTCCGCAGCACCTGGCGCTGACCACGCTGCTGCGCGCAGACGCACAGATGCTCATTGCGGGGGACCACCGGCAGCTGGGCGTCATCAGCCAGCACGACTTCGCCGCCGACCAACGCCCCAACGTGGTCCGCTACCGGGCATACCTCAGCGCCTACGACTTTACGCGCCTGCTGTGCAGGGCGCCCGGCAGCGGCGCCGTGTCCCGCGCGCTCAGCTTCACGCACCGCCTGCCCGCCGCGCTCAGGGAGCTGCTGACGCCAGAGTACGTGCCGGACGGGATCAAGCTGCGCGGCCGGCCACCGCCGCGGCTCCTGCCGCTGCCGCCTGACGCCGGGGACAGCCCCTGGGGTGCGCTGTGGGTGCAGGGCGGGGAGCCCACGGAGGGTGTGTTCCTGGTGGTGTACGACGAGGCGGCGTCGGGGCGCACCAACGTGCTGGAGGTGGAGCTGGCGAGGCGCATCTTGGAGGCCTCGCCGTGGCACGTGGCAGCGGCGGCGGCGGCTGCGGCGGCGGGGGTACCGGAACGGGCGCAGGAGATGGAGCCGTGGTGGAGGGGGCATGGGCAGGGCGCGGCGGCGCCACAGCAGGTGCAGGCCCCGCAGCTGGGCATGGGGTTGCTGGAGATGCAGAGCGCTATGGGGTACAGGGTAGGGCCTCCGCAGTCGGCAGCGCCGTCGGCTATGCTCAGGCCGGCAGGCAGCGGGCTGGTGGGAACGGGCAGGCAGCGGCGGGCGACTTTCGCAGGAAGCCGCACCGTTGCCACGACGAGCCTGGGCGCCAGCAGCAAGAGCAGCGGCGGCAACGGCGCCGGTGGTAACGGCAGCACGCCAAACTACGGGTCCGGGCCGCCGCCGCCGCCGCAGCAGCAGCAGCAGCAGCAGCAGCAGCGGCAGGGCGGTGGCGGCGGCGGCGGCGGCGGCAGCGTGGCGCTGATTACGCCTCACCGCGCGCAGCGGCGCTTGCTGCAGTCGCTGACGCGGGACCTGGGCTTGGCCGAGTGCCGCGTGGACACTGTGGACAAGATGCAGGTGGGCTGGGCGAATGGGGGAAGGGCAGGGAGGCCCTTGTAAGGCCCTCCTCGGACACCGTTAGGGCATGCTGAACAGGGGCTTTGCATAGCCGCAGATTGGCACTTGCGGGTCTTACCGTGCGTGTCAACAACAGCGTGTACGTTGTAGATCAAGTCAGCAGCAGCTGCTACCGCAGACCGACCCATGGGTCAACACCGCCAATGACCAACTCGCTGCTCGTTAACCCACACCTTGTTCACCCGCGCAGGGCGGTGAGGCGGACACCATCATCTTCTGCGCCACCGCCTCCGACCCCTCCGCCCTGGCCTCCAACCCCTCCTTCTACGCCGACGTGTCCCGCGCCCTGGTGGCCTTCAGCCGTCCGTTCCGCCGCCTCATCGTGCTGGTAGGCCGGCAGCTGCTAACCCACACCCCCGGCGAGCACAGCCACTTCCAGGGCATGGCCATCTGGCGGCGGCTGGCGGCGCAGTGCGAGGCGCGCGGCAGGTGGCTGGGGCAGCAGGAGGTGCAGCTGCAGGGCAGGAGCTACCTGTGCCAGGTGTTCCAGGCGGTGCCGGGTAGGCAGGGCGTGCAGCAGGAGGTAACGGACGTGCCTGCGGGCACTAACGGCGGTGGCTCGGGCGGGGTTGGTGGGGGCGGCGGGGCCCCGGCAGGTCGCATGCCGCCGCCCAGAGCCGTGCACACCCCGTACGGGGATGCTTGGAATGGCGGGACGTGCGGGGTGCGCGGAGCGGCGGTGGCGGCTGTGGGTTGTGGGTTAGGTGGGGGCATGGGGCGGGGGGCGGTGCAGAGCGGGCGCGCGGGGTTGGGGATGGGGTTGGGGTTGAGGCGAGAGGTCCGGGGGGGGGCGGGGGGGCAGGGGGCGGGGGGGGGGGGGGGGTGGCGGAGGGTAGGGCGGGCCGGGGGGGGGAGGGGGGTGCGGGGTGCGGGTGTTGGGGGGGCGCGGGGGTCACGGGGGGTGAGGGGCGTGGTGCGGGTTGTAGGTTGACGTGTCGGGGAAAGGAACAGAAGGCAGTGGGATTCGGAGGCTGAGGAGGGATCAGCGGGCCTGTTTGGACGGTGTCTTGCTGTTCGTCATCTGGCTTTCTCTACTGATATCCCTGCCATGACCGTGACTGCAGTGTGATCTGCCAGCTGGCGTGTTAAAGCGGAGGAATAACAGTGTCGATGAAACGCCATCAGTCAGTCTCCATCGGTCGGCCGGGGTGTTGCAAAGACCTGTGCCGCTTTGCCTCCGTCCTGGCGGCTTCAGGCTTCAAATGTTTGCCTACATACAGAGCTGCACAATCGGAATTGAACTCTCGGTTTGTATACAGCTTGGTCAACAGAGAGTTGCCGAGAGTTCATGCCGGACAACTCTCGGCGCACGAGAGTTCACGACAGTTCACAACTGTCGGCAACTCTCAGCGCGCGACCTTACTCTTGAGTCCTTCCGGACCGTGGCCAACGACAAACGTTCCTTATGCGCTCCCATGCTTTCGCAGGTGTGGCTGGATGTTGGCTAGCCCATCTCTGAGAAGCATCATAGAAGCATCATCAGAGCAGGTAGATAAGAAAATGTAGCTCGGGATGGATTGTGCCAAGCAACAGCGGAAAAGGAAAGCGCTTGCTTGGCATAAATTAAGTCTTTTCTGGCGCAAGCGGCTTCCTTCATGCAACCAGCAAAGGCCGAAAAGGGCAGAGCCAGAGGGCAAACCCGACCGTAACATGGGCGGACCCGAAAAGGAAACTAGCATCATCATCCGGATCCATTGCTTGATATAATATTTGTATAGCTACTGTATAGCTGTATATCCTTTTGTACTGGGTGTCGGATGTAAACTATTGCCCGGAAGAATTCAAACGTGTTGGCCGTACAGCTGTCAGCTGTGTATTCTACGGCGGGGTTCTCATGAAACCTTCAGGTCTGAGCACATCATCCTGTCTCCACCCACAGTGAGTACGGCAGTCCACCAAGCACCGTCCCACACGTGTTCAGGTGTGCCAGGGTGTGCTCAGTGGGCCAGGGACCAGTCAACCAGAGGGCATTCTGCCAGGGACCACAGGGCCCGCTGCGCGTGTACCGTAACCAGTTTCCATCCACACACCATACGACGCGTTCTCATGAAAGGGTACATTATGCCTTCATGTATGCCTTCAGCACTGCCCGCAGTGCCATAGACCGCCAGTTGCGCACGCCTCCTTGCCATTAGAGCTTCGACGGCCATCACCGCCGGGCCCACTCAGGGTGGTACCGTATTCTACGGATACCCTCCCCAGGACAGGCTTCAAGTACTACTACAAGTAATACAAGTATATCAAGTACCTACGCGTGTGTGGGGAGATGCTGGGAGATGGCACCACACTGGACACTGCGCCACTGCCTTGGCGGCCATCACCGCCTGGACGGATGCCCAGCGTCATATGCTCACTTGCGCAGTCGCTGACACGAGTGCACGCACCGGTACATAGATAAGCACCGCAGAATAGCACCCGACGCAAGGAGACTCCCGTGGTTCCATCACCGCCTGCATGCCCAGCGTCCCGACCAGGTCGCTGACACCAGCGCAGTACCGGAACCGGTATTTACGGCAATGCACAGCATAGTATACGTATAGTGGCACTGCAACGCAGGACAGCGCCCGACACCAGGAGACTCCCATGGGGTTCGGAGGCACGAACACGCATCTGCACGCACTACGTATCCAAGGCCAGCTATGCACAATGCACCACGCCGTCCGCAGGAGGTGAGCACGGCACCGGCAGCTATGGAGTTGCCCCCTGGCGGCTGCGCCCACGATCGCTGCAAGCCCTGCTACCCCCCTGCTGCCAGCTTGCCACCACCTTGCCTTGCTACCACCCTGCTACCACCCCGCTACCAGCCTGCTACCACCATGCCCTGCTACCAGCCTGCTACCACCATGCCCTGCTACCAGCCTGCTACCAGAAGACCTCCTGCCTGCTACCAGAATTGGCTTAGTCCCGATTCTCCCGGGAATCCGACCCGGGTTCGATTCCTACCTCGGGCGAGATTCCAGTCCTCGTCCGCCTGTGTGGTCTGCCCGGACCCACAGGGAAGGCGTGCCGGTGGCAGGTGCCTGCCAGTGGATGATGAACCGTCGGGCATCAGCTGGTGGATGACTCCCATTCCCCTGTTCAGG
>VFQN01005262.1_pt1 | contig 16009 bp, 14 predicted proteins | sample 3512371 | NCBI WGS metagenome assembly VFQN01 (sample SAMN10412370, study PRJNA504923) | tailings metagenome | isolation source: Replicate 2 from Balatoc abandoned mine | place: Philippines: Itogon, Benguet | collected 2017-08-28 | reverse complement strand
CGGCCAAGTATCTGAATTCGCCCGAGACTGAGCTCTTCCACAAGGGCAATGTGCTTTACAATTTCGCGCGCGCCAGGAAGGCGATGCAGAAGGACGGCACGGTGATCGCCGTCGAGGGTTATATGGATGTCATAGCCCTGGCGCAGGCCGGTTTCGAGAATGTCGTGGCGCCGCTGGGCACAGCGCTCACCGAAAACCAGCTCGATCTCCTCTGGCGCATGGCGAGCGAGCCGGTGTTGTGTTTCGACGGCGACAAGGCCGGGCTGAAGGCGGCATGGCGTGCCGCGGACCTCGCTCTGCCGGCGATCGAGCCCGGCCGCAGCGTCCGATTCGCCCTTTTGCCGGAAGGCCAAGACCCCGACGATCTCGTCAGGAATGGCGGGCCCGAGCCGTTTCGCGCGGTGCTGGCCGAGGCTCGGCCCCTTGCCGATATGCTCTGGCAGCGCGAGACCTCGGGTGGGGTATTCGACACGCCGGAGCGCCGGGCCGAGCTGGAAAAGACGCTGCGCGAGCTGACCTCTAGGATCCGGGACGAGAGCGTGCGTTTCCATTACAGCCAGGAAATGCGCGATCGCGTGCATTCCTTCTTCGGTCCGTCGCGGGGTGGGCGTTCGGGCCGCCCGGGCGAGCGGGACCGGGGGCAGGGTGGGCGTCGTGGCCAATGGGACCGTGGTGGTTCCTCCGGCCGGCTTACGGTATCCGAAAGCTTGGCGCGGTCAGCCCTCGTCAAGAAGGCGGGCGAGGTCCTGCCGCTACGCGAGACCGTCCTGGTCGTGTCGATCATCAATCACCCCGGCTTGATCGACATCTCCTTCGAGGAGGTCGAAACGCTTGATCTCGCCCATCCGGACCTGCGCCGGCTGCATTCTGCCGTCATCGACGCGGTGGCGCACGACATCGCCCATGACCGGGTGGCGATGGTCGAAGCACTCGAACGCGCGGGTCTCGCCGATTGCTGGCAGAGGTCGGTCGAGCTGGTGCGCAAAGCCCGTCAATGGCCCGCGCTCGAGGATGCCGCCATCGAGGATGCGCGCGAGGCCTTCTTCCAGGCGTTGCACTTGCACCGTAGCGCCCGCTCCCTACATAGGGAGCTGAAGGCGGCCGAGGCGGCTCTGGCGACAGACCCCACGGACGAAAATTACCGTCACCTCGTCGAGATCCAGGCACAGTTTCGCGACGTGCAGGCAACCGAGGCGCTCATCGAGGGCTTCGGCATATCGTCAGGGCGTGGTGGCCGTACCTGACTCAATTGATTCGCTTTTTTGGGGCGAATCATGTCAGAGGCGCTTGACCTTCTGCCAGAATGACGGAATCAGGACGATTCGAAAAGTTAACGCGGGTCGCACCGCACTGAAGATCAACGGGGCTTCACGATCTGGACGGATCGCACATCCGCCCCAGATAGCAGGGTTAATCGGGATTTAACGCAAGGTCGGCTACGCGCTTACATGGCGCAACGCACCACCAGACGCATCTGATTTGCCCGGGCCGAGAACACCCATGAAGTTCTCGCAGCTTCCGGCCGCTTGGAGACGATAAAGCATGGCGACAAAGGAAAAGGAAGAGGTCGAAACCGAACGCGAGGGGGCAACCGACGGCCCTCTGCTCGACCTCTCCGACGACGCTGTCAAGAAGATGATCAAGGCCGCCAAAAAGCGCGGCTACGTGACCATGGACGAGCTCAACTCGGTGCTGCCTTCGGAGGAAGTGACCTCCGAGCAGATTGAGGACACGATGGCCATGCTCTCCGACATGGGCATCAATGTCGTCGAGGACGACGAGGCCGGCGAAGAGGCGGAAGCCGCCGAAGGTGATTCCGACGAGGAAGCCAACGAACTCGCCGAGCAGACCGGAACCGCGGTCGCGACCGTCACCAAGAAGGAGCCGACGGATCGTACCGACGATCCTGTGCGCATGTATCTGCGCGAGATGGGGTCGGTCGAGCTCCTGTCGCGCGAGGGCGAAATCGCCATCGCAAAGCGAATCGAAGCCGGACGCGAGACGATGATCGCGGGTCTCTGCGAAAGCCCGTTGACTTTCCAGGCGATCATCATCTGGCGCGACGAACTGAACGAAGCCAAGATCCTGTTGCGCGAGATCATCGATCTCGAAGCGACCTATGCCGGTCCCGAGGCCAAGCAGGCGCCGGTGGTCGAGCGCACCGAGGATATGGAGAAGCCGAAGGCCGATGAGCGTCCCGGCCGCCGGTCGCGCGAGGATGACGACATCACCAATGTCGGCGGCGAGAATCGGGTCGAGGACGAGGAAGAGGACGAGGACGAGGCCAGCCTGTCGCTGGCAGCGATGGAGGCCGAACTCCGTCCGCAGGTCATGGAGACCCTCGACGTCATCGCCGACACCTACAAGAAGCTGCGCAAGCTGCAGGACCAGCAGGTCGAAAACCGCCTTGCGGCGGCCGGCACGCTGTCGCCCAGCCAGGACCGTCGCCTGAAGGAGCTCAAGGACGAGCTCATCACGGCGGTCAAGTCACTGTCGCTTAACCAAGCGCGCATCGAGGCACTCGTCGAGCAGCTCTACGACATCAACAAGCGCCTTGTTCAGAACGAAGGCAAGCTCCTGCGCCTGGCCGAGAGCTACGGCGTGCGCCGCGAAGAGTTCCTGAGGGAGTATCAGGGCTCCGAGCTCGACCCCAACTGGACAAAGAGCATTGCGAACCTGACGACGCGCGGATGGAAAGAATTCACCCGCAACGAAAAGGACATGATCCGCGATCTGCGCGCCGAGATTCAGAATCTGGCGACTGAGACGGCGATCTCTATCGCTGAATTCCGCAAGATCGTGAACCAGGTCCAGAAGGGCGAGCGCGAGGCTGCCATCGCCAAGAAGGAAATGGTCGAGGCCAATCTGCGCCTCGTCATCTCCATCGCCAAGAAATACACCAATCGCGGCCTGCAGTTCCTCGACTTGATCCAGGAAGGCAATATCGGCCTGATGAAGGCTGTCGACAAATTCGAGTATCGCCGCGGCTACAAGTTCTCGACCTATGCCACGTGGTGGATCAGGCAGGCGATCACCCGCTCGATCGCCGATCAGGCGCGCACGATCCGCATCCCGGTGCATATGATCGAGACGATCAACAAGATCGTCCGCACGTCGCGTCAGATGCTGCACGAGATCGGCCGCGAGCCCACTCCGGAAGAACTGGCCGAAAAGCTGGCGATGCCGCTCGAGAAGGTGCGCAAGGTCCTCAAGATCGCCAAGGAGCCGATCTCGCTCGAGACGCCGGTCGGCGACGAGGAGGATTCGCACCTCGGCGACTTCATCGAGGACAAGATGGCGATCCTGCCGATCGATGCGGCGATCCAGGCCAACCTGCGCGAGACGACCACACGGGTGCTCGCCTCGCTCACGCCGCGCGAGGAGCGCGTGCTGCGCATGCGTTTCGGCATCGGCATGAACACCGACCATACGCTCGAAGAAGTCGGCCAGCAGTTCTCGGTTACCCGCGAGCGTATCCGCCAGATCGAGGCGAAGGCGTTGCGCAAGCTCAAGCATCCGAGCCGGTCGCGCAAGCTGCGCAGCTTCCTCGACAGCTGATACGATAGGGACGGCGTGACCCTTCGGGAGCGCGCCGCCGATTGATCTATAAAAAGAATGCGGGGCCAAGATGCCGCTTGGCCCCGCATTTGCGTATCGCGGGAGGTGGTGCGCTACGCCCTTTGCTGTTTTTCGCGCGCTCAGGCGGCGTGGCTTGCCGGCACTTCGGCGAAGATGGTCCTTACTTTCCTGGCCACCGCGCGTCCGAGATCGGCGTTATTCTCAGGCGTGAAATGGATTCCATCGACGCCGTCGGTGGTGATGTGGTCGCCGGCGTTGAGGAAATCCGCTCCGGCGAAGGAGGCGAGCGCCTGATAGTGCTTCGCGAGTTCTCCGGTCTTTTCATGTCCGCCCTCGAACATGCCCTGGAACCACGCATGGGGCATAGGCGTCAGCGGCGGCGGTGCGATGACCAGCGCGCGCGGCGCGGGGTAGGGGGTTCCTACGCCGCCGGCGCTGGCGGCGATCTGGCCGAGCAGCTTCGCCATGCCGTTGGCTATTTCATAGGGTGTGCGGCGGAAGAAGGACTTCGTGTCGTTCGTCCCGAGCATGACGATCACGAGATCGAGCGGGAGATGACTGGCGAGCGCCGAAGGCAGATAGGCGCTGCCGTTCAGCCGGGGATCGACCGGATCGTCGAGGCTGGTGGTGCGGGCGCTTAGCCCTTCCTCGACGATCTCGAAATGGCTGCCGAGCTCGGCTGCCATCACGCCGGTCCAACGCTGCTCGAACGGATAACGCAAGGTCGGTGCGCCGTCGGCGATCGGGATCCAGCCCCAGGTCAGGGAATCGCCGAAGCACATGATGCGTTTCTTGTCCGTCATTGGTTCCTCTCGAAGTTGGTATTGGGTTTGTTCCGTGTCACGCGTTTTGCCGGCGCAGCCCGTAGAAGACCGCTGCGAGCAGGATGATCAGCCCTTGCGCGACCAGCTTGCCGGGTTCCTGGACACCGAAGGTGGTCATCACGACGAAGAGCAGCGCGAAGGAAAGGACGCCGAAGAAAGGCCCCCAGACGCCACCGTCCCCGCGTCCGAAGATGACGCCGCCGAGGATCGTGGCGGCGACGGCGTTGACCGCGAGATCGGTGCCGAAGCGAACGCTTCCGACCGCGATCGAGGCCGTCTGGACGAGCCCTGCCAGTGCAGCCATCAAGCCCGACAAGGTATGGGCCGCGATCACGGTGCGCTCGACGGGTACGCCGGAGAAATGCGCGGCGGTCGGGTTCTCGCCGATCGAGGCGACGAAGCGGCCGAAGACGAAGCGCGATAGAAGCAAGGCTGTCAGCGCCGAAAGCACCGCCCAGAAGACGACGGGCGTCGGTATTGCCAGCAGCTTCGTGTTGTAGATGTCGTTGAAGATCTTGGGCACGTTGCCGGGCGGCTTGCCGTTGGCGAGATATTGGACGATGCCGATCAGGATCATGCTCACGGCGAGCGTGACGATCACGGCCGAGGCCCGACGCTTGCCGACCATCAAGCCGTTGAAGAACCCGACGGCGAGGCCGGTCGCGAGAGAGATCGCCACGAGCCAGAGCGCGTCGGCGTTCCGGAACATTCCGGACGATATGTAGTAGTTCACCAGCAGGATGATGCCGCCGGCCGACAGATCGATCGAGCGCACATTCATGACCAGGAGCTGGCCGAGAACCACGATGCCGAGCGGCGCGACCTGACGGATGAACACGCCCATGACATTGAGGTTGAACAGCTGCGGCCGCGCGATCCACAGCACCAGAACCAGAAGCACGAAGACGAAATAGGCAGGCGGAATGCGGGTGAGCCGCTGCATCAGATTGGTGGTTGCCGCCATCATCGCTCAGAGCCCCATGAACTTGCGTGGCTGCAAAGCCACGACCAGCAGCAGGATGGCGCCTTTCACTGCGGTCTGGACGAAAGCCGAGACGTTCTCGACATTCATGCCGTTGGCCAGCAGCGCCATCAGAAAGGCGCCGATCACCGTGCCGTGAAGGCTGCCGACACCGCCGGCGAGCTGCGTGCCGCCGAGGGCGACGGCGGTGACCGAATCGAGGGCGAAAGGCATGCCGATGTTGGGGTCGCCAGAGGCGATACGTCCGGCCAGGAAAAGTCCGGCGAGAGCCGCGAAGGTGGAGCAGATCACATAGGCCAGCAGCGTATTGCGCCGGTCGGCAATGCCGAAGGAACGCGCCACGTCGTCCGCCCCGCCGATCGCGAAGAGATGCAGCCCGAAACGGGACCCGTGGACCAGCTTCCAGCCCGCCAGGATGACGAGTATGGACCAGATGACGGGCATGTAGATGCCGAGCACCTCGCCGGTCACGAGATGGATGACGATGGGAGGGATGGTGCCGCCGGCTACCGGGCGGACCAGCATCGTCACACCCTGGACGATCATCATCATGGACAGCGTCGCAATGATTGGGTGGACGTTGAGCCGCGTTACCGCGAAGCCGTTGACGAAGCCGATCAACCCCGCGGTCAGGAACACCGCCGGAAGCAGAACATAGGCCGGCGCGTCGAGCGCCAGGATAGCGGTCGTCAGGCTGATCACCGCGCCGACGGAGAGGTCGAGCCCGCGCACCAGCACCACGATCATCTGACCCAGACTGACGATCATCAACGGCGTGGCCTGCGCGACAAGGTTCAGCAGGTTCTGCGCGTTGAGAAATTCTTCGGTGCGGACAGCGAGCCAGGCGCTGCCGAGGCAGCCGATGAGAAGCGGTATGAACCAGAGGCCCTGTCGCGAGTTCCTGCCGGTGAGCAGCGCACGCAGCTTGGTGGTCATGTCGGTCCGCCGGGGTCGGATATCTTGATGTGTGGTCGTCATGTGATCAGTGCCGCGTCGAGGATATTGTGTTCGGTCGCCTCGCCGGCCGGCATGTTACGGACGATGGCCTTGCCGTGGACGACGAGGATTCTGTCGCATAGTCCGATGAGTTCGATGGTCTCGCGCGACAGCACCAGGATAGCGCCACCGTCATCGGCGAAGTTTCGGAGCAGTTTGTAGATTTCCGCCTTCGCACCGATGTCGACGCCACGCGTCGGCTCCTCGATGAGCAGGATGTCGGCGCCGGATGCGAGATATCTACCGAGCAGCACTTTCTGCTGATTGCCACCCGACAATGAGTTCGCTTGGGCACCGGGGCCGGTCGCCTTGACGGAGAGGCGCTCCAGCGCGCCGGTTACGATCTTCTGGTAGCGTCGGGCGAGCGACAGTTCCGGCCGGGCCGTGTGCAGGCCGATCGAGATGTTGTGCGCCAGCGGCAAGCCCAGGAAGAGGCCTTCGTCCTTGCGGTCCTCGGGCACAAATCCCACGCCTGTTGCCTGCATCTGCCTGACGCCGCCGGATGGCGATATCGGCAAGTCGATGCGTCGGCCCTTGACCGTGAGGGTTCCGCCGTGCGGCTGGTGTTCGCCGATCAAGGAACGCAGGACCTCGCGTTGCCCTTGCCCTTCGAGGCCGGCAAGCGCAACGATCTCGCCCCTGCAGAGAGTGAACGACAGTGGAGCCCCATCGGAGGTGAGGCGCAGACCCTCGACCGCGAGAACCGGTTGGCCGCCCGGCGTGCCGCGCCTGGGGAACAGATCCTCGATCTGTCGGCCGACCATCATGGCGACGAGTGATTGTGGGGTCACTTCGCGGATCGGCCTGGTCGCGACCTTGCGGCCGTCCTTCAGCACGGTGACGGTGTCGCAGATGGCGAAGATCTCGTCCATGCGGTGCGAGATGTAGACGATCGCCTTGCCCTGTTCCTTGAGCCGGCGGATGTGACGGTTGAGGGTTTCGACGTCGGCGGCATTCAACGCAGCGGTAGGCTCGTCGAGAATGACGACGGACGCGTTGGCGAAGATGCCGCGCGCGATCTCGACGAACTGACGATCGGCGATCGTCAGTTCCGACACGAGCGTCGCCGGATCGAGCGTAAGGCCGAGCTCGTTCAGCGTGCTTCCGGCGCGCCTCTCCATGAGCCCGATGTCGACAGTGCCGAAGCGCGTCGTCGGCTCCCTGCCGAGGAACATGTTCTCGGCGATGGTCAGGTTCGGCAAGAGCGACAGCTCCTGGAACACCGTGGAAATGCCGGCATCCAGTGCTTCGCGCGGCCCGGTGATGCGCAACTCGCGCCCATTGAGGCGAACCGTGCCTTGATCCGGCTGGACCACGCCGGCGAGGATTTTCATCAAGGTCGACTTGCCGGCGCCATTTTCTCCCATGAGTGCATGCACGGAGCCAGGGATCAGCTCCAGGGAGACATCATCGAGGGCGATGCTGCTGCCGAACGTCTTCGAGACGCCTGACATTTCGATCAGACTGACCAACGGCTCACCGCTTTTGATTTGGAACACCTGGTTCATCGGAGCGCATCGCGCCAGCGTCGCCGGCCGGGAGAAGCCTCCCGGCCGGCCGAGCGCGGCTACTTGTTGCCGTAATACTTCTGCAGGTCCTCTTCGCTGAGACTGGTCGGGAACCAGACATTGGCGGAGAGATCGGGCCGGTAATACTTCTTGGCCTTCTCCACGTCCCAGCCCGCCGGCTCGTAGACGTAGCGCTTGTACAGGGACTTGCCGTCGAGCAACGCGGTGGCGGCGCGGACCCCGGCCGCTCCCTGCTCAGGGCCGTATTCAGGCGATACGGACGGGAAGCCGTCGGCGATCCACATGCCGAAATAGCCGTTGTTGCCTTCGCCCGAAATCGGCGGGATCTTGGCTCCGAACTGCTTGAAGACGTCGACACAGGCGCGCGTCATGTCGGCGCCCGATGACCAGATGCCATCGACCTCCGGGTTGTTCAGGTAGAAGGTCTCGCAGACCTTCTTGCCGTTGTCGTACTGCCAGGCGCCGACATCCTCGGCGATGATCTTGACGTCGGTGCCTTCGAGCGCCCGCTGCAGGCCCTTGTAGCGGTTGATGTCCTCGGGGTGGGCGGGAAGCCCGCGCAGCACCCAGATGTTGCCTTTGCCGCCGAGTTCCTTGACGAGCCAGTCGCCCATGACCTTGCCGAAATGCTCTCCGCCGCCCTGGATGTCGACGGTATATTTGTCTGTCCCCGTCAGGCCGGTATGCACGATGACGGGGATGCCCGCTGCGATCGCCTTCTCGATGCCGGCATCGGCCGAGGTCGGCGTCAGCGGCGTGACGATGATGGCGTCGACCTTCTGGGCGATCAGATCCTCGATGTCGGCGACCTGCTTGGCCTGGCTGATATTGGCGTCGAGAAGCACGAATTTGCTTATGCGGTTGTCGCGCTTGGCCGCGGCCTCAGCCTCATGCGCCATCTGCACCGTCCAGGTGTTGGCATTGACGCCGAAATGGCTCATGCCGATGGTCCAGGGACCGTCCTTCTTGAAGGCGCCCGCCTCGACCACGCGGTCGTCGCCCGGCCGTGGCAGGACACCGTCCATGAGATTGACGTCCTGGGCGAAAGCGGAGCCGGCGAACATGGCCGTCGCCAGGATCGTGCCGACACCAAGCTTCCTCAACATTTCGAGCATTCGAGATCTCCTCCTACAGTTTGCCCATGTTCCCACCGGCCGTGACAACGGCCGATCACATCTCTTGCCGGCCGAAAAGCGGGCGCGGCACAACCTTCCCAAACGCTTTTTGGAGCGCCTGCGGTCATTTGTCGTTTCCAGCCATGGGAATGCCCTCGTCGCCCGTCGATGACGGCGAGCTCGGCAGGCCATGGCGATGTGTTGCGAAATCCTCTCCGGCCAATCCCTACGCGGAAGCGATCAATGTCGCTCCGGGCGGACGGCCCTCATTTCCTCCGCCGTCCAAAAAACATGGCTTGACCAGCCTGTCAATAGTTAGTCATGTTGAATGATTATTTATTGCCTTGCCCTTGCGGGTGGGCCTCTGCATGGTGACGACAGGGTTCAGGCCGCGTCGCGAGCCTGGGTTCCGCCACGCTGAACGCCATCCGAGACTGGAAAACGAATGCGATCGGTTCTCTGCTTCGGGGATTCGAATACCCATGGCCAGGTGCCCGGGATGGGGCCGCTTGATCGCTATGGCCCTCACGAACGCTGGCCCGGCGTCCTGCGGGCCGAGCTGGGAGCGGGCTGGCATGTGATCGAGGAGGGGCTGAGCGGCCGCACCACCGTTCGCGACGATCCGATCGAAGGTGCCCACAAGAACGGGCGGACCTATCTGCGTCCGTGCCTGCAGAGCCATGCGAGTCTCGATCTGGTCATCCTCATGCTCGGGACGAACGATCTCAAGGTCAGGTTCAACCAGCCGCCCTCCGAGGTGGCGATGGGCATCGGCTGCCTGGTGCACGATATCAAGGAGCTCACGCCGGGTCCGGGAGGGACCGTGCCCGAGATCATGATCGTGTCGCCGCCGCCCATGCTCGATGATCTCAGGGAGTGGGAATCCATCTTCTCGGGCGGGCAGGCGAAATCGCGCCGCCTGGCGCTTGAGTTCGAGATCATCGCGGACTCGCTGGAGGTGCATTTCTTCGACGCCGGTTCCGTCGTGACCTGCAGCCCCGCCGACGGGTTCCACCTGGACGGCGAGGCGCACCGAGCGCTCGGTATGGCGCTCGCCCGTGAAGTCGAGGCGATCGGCTGGACCAATGAGAGGGGCTGAGATGGACCGGCTCCCCATCCCGGCGCCGACCGCGACGGTTCCAGCAGTGAGGTGCGTCCTTGCCTGACATGAGATTCGCGCCGCCGAACCCGTTGCGCATCGCCGATCGGGCGAGTGGCCTCAATGCGCTCAGCGTGCGCAGCTACAATGAACGTCTGGTGCTGTCGCTTCTCCTGCAGAACGAAGGTACGTCGAGAATGGAGATCGGCGAGAAGACCGGGCTTTCCGCGCAGACCGTCTCCGTTATCGTACGCTCGCTGGAGCAGGAGGGGCTGGTCGCAAAAGGCGAGGCGCAGCGCGGCCGGGTCGGCCCGCCGACGATCCCGCTTTCACTCAATCCCGAGGGCGCTTACGCCGTCGGGATCGGCTTCAGCTATCGCAAGGTCGAGGTGGTCCTCATCGACTTCGTGGGCAAGGTGCGCTTCCATGGTCATCTGCCGCTTGGGGCGGTCGCCGGTGACGGCACATCGCATCTGCTCGATCTCGTCGGCCAGGCGGTGGCAAGCCTTCCGGAGCCGCTGCATGGACGCATCGCCGGCATAGGTCTCGCGATACCCGAGGGCATCGAAAACTGGGCGGAGCTACGGAATGGATCTTCCTTCGATCCGGCCGCGCTGCAGGGCCGCATCGAGAAACAAGCGGGGTTGCCGGTCTTCGTCCAGAACGACATCACCGCGACGGCCGGCGGCGAGAGCATGTTCGGCATCGCCAAGTCGTTGAACGACTATCTGTTCTTCTATCTCGGTGCACGCCTCCACAGCCGGCTGATCCTCAATCACCAGATCTACCACGGCAATTCCAAGGTCAGCTTCGATGTCGGCATATTGAGCCTGGAAGAGATGCTCGCCGCCCGGCATCAGCCCACCGACGCCTTATGGGAGCGTAGTTCGTTATGGCCCGATTATGGCGAGGTCTTCGAAAGCTGGCGACGGACCTGCCGGGAAAAGCTCGTCCAGTCGATCGAGGCACTGTCGCAATTCGTGGAGATCGGGACGGTCGTGCTGTCATCCTATGCGCCGGTCTCGGTGTGCCAGGGAATATGTGACGAACTCAGCCGGGCTCTACCCGGCGTCCACGCCGTGGCCGGCGGTATAGAGGTGTCGCCCAAGGCCGTCGGTGCCGCCAGCCTGCCTTTCAGCTCCAGATTCATGGTGCAGTAACGGCCGATCGGAGGAGGGCCTCCCCTTGCCGCGTTGATAGCATGGGAGCATGATTCCCGGCGCGGGCGACGTAGCCCGCGTCAGGTTCGGCGCCGGCTGCGGCGGACCGCTGTCATGGCGCCGATGGGAGGTGTGACATGACGACCTACATCATGCTGATAAACTGGACCGAGCAGGGCGTGAAGAGTGTGCGCGAGTCACCGAAGCGGCTCGACGCCGCAAAGAAAATGCTCTCGGACATGGGCGGATCCTTCAAGCAGTTCTATCTGACCATGGGTGACTGCGACATGGTGGGTGTGATCGAGGCACCCGACGATGCCGTGATGGCGCGCTTCACCTTGGGGCTTGCTACGGCTGGCAATGTGCGGACCCGCACGCTCAAGGCATTTCCCGAAGCCGCATATCGCGAGATCATCACATCGCTCGGCTGAGGGCTGTCGAAGGCGGCGGCATCCCCGCCGCCTTCCCAGCTGGATTTGCGGCCTCGCCTCCGTCATCATGGCGCCAACGGCGCGTGGTTCCTTCGCGGAACGCTCGGGCCGAATGTCGATCCGACTAGAGCAATTCCAGCAAAAGTGCGCAGCGGTTTTGCGTCCGGAATTGCGTAAAAACAAAGAGATAGAGCATTTCCGCGATTCGGAGAAAAGCGGAAATGCTCTGGGACGGCCGCTCATCATGCCTCAAGCCATCCTGTCCATCCAGACGTCCGGCCCCGGTCTGTACGAGTTCACGGATCGTGCGGCTGGTTTTGTCGGCAGCGCCGGCGTGGCTACAGGCCTGCTGACGCTCTTCGTCCGGCACACATCCTGTTCGCTCTTGATCCAGGAGAATGCCGATCCCGATGTGCGGCGTGATCTCGATGCGTTCTTTGGCAGGCTTGTGCCGCCCGCCGACGATCCGTCCATGGACTATCTCGTCCATCGCCTCGAAGGGCCGGACGATATGCCGGCGCATATCAAGGCGGCGTTGACGGCGGTCTCCGTTTCGATCCCGGTCATGGCGGGCCGATTGGCGCTGGGGACCTGGCAGGGGATCTATCTCTTCGAACACCGCACCGCGCCGCATCGTCGCGAAATCGTGCTGCATCTTTCCTGATCTTCCCCTCAGCCGGTCGTCTCAGGGCTGAAGGCACCTTTCGTACTATCGTAAGAAATATCTTGACTCTTTCGTTGGGCTCGCCCATTTAAGATATATCGTAAGAAACAACGTGAGGTTCACATGCATAAGCATTTTCGTGGCGGCGATCGCGCCGCTTTCTGGTTCATGGCCGGCCGTGGCGGCCGCGGTTCCGGGCCGTTCGGCCATGGTTTCCGCGGTGGCGGACGGGGCGGACGGGGCGATATGTTCCGTACGGGGCGTATGCTCGCCGACGGCGATCTCAAGCTGATCACGCTCGCTCTGCTCGACGAGGCGCCGCGGCATGGCTACGACATCATCAAGGCGTTGGAAGAGCGCTCAAGCGGCGCCTACAGCCCGAGCCCCGGCGTCGTCTATCCGACGCTGACCTTCCTGGAAGAAGCAGGCTTCGCGATCTCGGCTTCCGAAGGCAACAAGAAGGTCTTCTCGATCACCGAGGAAGGACGCGGGCATCTGGCCGAAAGCCGGGCTACCGTCGACCGTGTTCTCGAGGAGATAGAACGCTTCGGACGCAAGATGGCGCGTGCCCGCGAGTGGTTCGACTGGCAGGACGACGAGCAGCGGCCCGATCCGCGCGAGCGCGAAATGCCGGAAGGGCTGCGACGCCTTCGCCATGTCCGTCGCCGCTTGCGAGCAGGGCTTGCCGAAGCGCTGGATGCCGGCCCCGAGAAAAGGATCGAAGCCCTGGAGATCCTGGAACAGGCAGCCGACGCGCTAGAGGCGCTGTTCCGTCGCTGACATCAGGCACTTCATGCGGGACAAGCCACGGCCAATCTTGCGGCCACGCCGAAGGACCGTTACGAAGCATCTTTCCCGGCCGTCCCGGCCGGGAGGGGCTTGCTGGAGGTCGCCATGTCCTTCCTGAAACGTCTGTTCGGCCTGGGATCGTCGGAGGACGCGCCCGATTCTGCAGCCGGTGCCACCGCCAAGGAGGTCGAGCACAAGGGCTTCCTCATCAAGGCCACGCCCTTCAAGGAGGGTGGCCAGTTCCAGACCTGCGGCGTCATCTGCAAGGAGGTCGCCGGCGTGGTCAAGGAACACCGCTTCATTCGGGCAGATCGCTTTGCCGCCCTGGACGACGCAGTCGACGTCTCGATCCGCAAGGGGCAGCAGATGATCGACGAACAAGGTGAGCGGCTGTTCGGCCAGTAAGGCACCGCTGCTATTTTGCGGTGGGCAAGGATATGAACAGTCCGTGCCATGAGGCCGCGTCGATAGCCGACGACCACGTCGCCGCCAGGAAGAGAACGGCAACTTTGTCCTTCGCTTCGCCCGGCGGATCGATGACATCTGAGATCCATAGGCCCGCGTGGCAGGTTTCGGCTTGCATCGGCAAGGCATAGGACGTGGCAAGACGGCCGACATCCCGGACCTCCGGATAAATCCGGGTCGCTATCACGTCGAACTCCAGCATCTTTTCCCGAGCAGGCGGCGGCGTATTGGTGCAGTCGGCAGGCTCGGGATCGGGCTTCGCTTCCAGTGTGTAGGAAAGCTGCTGGTCGGGAATTGCGCTGGGTAAGGTCGGCTGAAGAACGAAGACGAGTGGGGTTCCCTTCTTGTCGAGCGGAGAACGCTGAGTGAGCGGCACGCCCGCCAGCCTTCTGCCCGGCGTGCCGATGTCGAACTCGGCGAGCTTGGACGCGACTTGCTGCCGGACTGCATCGCGCAACCTGTGGACGTCAGGCAGGCCATCGGGGTCGGTCATCTCATCCAGATCGACGTCGAAACCACCCACTTCGGCTGGAAATCGTCCATCACGCTCTTCCGGCAGGACGCCGAATGGGAAGCCCTTGGCCTGTCTGTTGGTTTCGCGATCGATGACGAAGACCGCTGAGCCAAGGGCGTCGCTGGCGATGTCGTAGCCATATTGCTCCCATGCGAAATATCGCCCATCCGACGAGAAGCCCAGGATCTCGATGTCAGGGGCATCCGACTGCTCGCGGGCATCGGCTGAAATGGCCAACAGCAAGAGGCTGGCTAGGACGGCACCCAATTTCCGCATCGTGTTTCCCTTCTCGGATCAACGGGATGATGGTCGAGGCGCCAGCAACTCCGCAAGGCCTAGGATGATGGCGAGATTTCCTCACTTCACAGTTATCGCATTTTATTCTAGTGCTAGAATATGAACGAGTCGCCGACCAATGCCGAATTTGCGATCATGAGCCTGCTCGCCGAAGCTCCGCGCCATGGTTATGAGATCGAGCGTGCCATCGAGCAGCGCGGCATGCGCGACTGGACCGAGATCGGTTTCTCCTCGATCTACTTTCTGCTGAAGAAGCTCGAAGGGCGCGGTCTCGCCGAACGCACCGGGCCCGAGACGGCCAACCGGCGCGAGCCGAGGACGTATCGCCTGACATATGCAGGCCATGCACTGCATGTCGAGCACACGCGCCGGTCGATCGCGGAGCCGGAGCCGCTCTATCCGCCACTGCTTCTCGGCCTCGCCAACTGGCCCGTGCTCGACGCCGGGGCCGGAGCGGCCGCATTGGCCGCCCGTGGGGTCGCCCTCGACGATTTAGCGCTGCGTGTCGAGGAGCGCCGTACCGCCCAGGCGCCTTTGCCCGCCTTTGTCGCGGCGATGTTCGACTACAGCCTAGCCATGATCGCGGCGGAACGGGTCTGGCTCGGCCGTACGTGCAAGACCCTGGAGGGAACGATGGACAAGACCGATTTCCGCAAGGAGCTCAAGGCGCTCTACAATCCGCCGTCAGCCCGCTTCGAACTCGTCGACGTGCCGCCGCTCACCTATTTCATGGTCGACGGCCGCGGCGATCCCAACACCGCTCGAGCCTATGGCGAGGCCGTGGAAGCGCTCTACGCGGCCTCCTACACGTTGAAGTTCATGAGCAAGGCCGAACTGTCACGCGACTATGTCGTGCCGCCGCTCGAAGGCCTGTGGTGGGCCGACGACATGACCACATTCGTCTCGCGACAGAAGGCGGAGTGGTCGTGGACCATGATGATCATGATCCCGGATTTCATCGATCGCGCGACCGCGGAGCGCGCCATCGAGGCCGCCGTCAGGAAGAAGGGCCTGCCTGCCCTCGGGCTCGTGCGGGTCGAGCGTTTGGAGGAGGGGGCTTGCGTCCAGATCATGCATGTCGGCTCCTACGATGAGGAGGGACCGGTGCTGAAGCGCCTGCATGAGGAGTTCCTGCCGGGCAACGGATTGGTCGAAAGCGGCCACCATCACGAGATCTATCTCGGCGACCCGCGCAAGACGGCTTCGGAAAGGCTGAAGACGGTACTGCGCCAGCCGGTCCAACCTCGCTCATAATAGTCTGGAGTTCCGTCAGGGCTTTTCTGCAATCGTCTTGAGCTTGGCCAGCCCCTTTTCGTAGTCCGCGCCGATCCAGCGATCAAACATCAGCCCAAACCACCGTTTGGCTATCCCGTCGAGATCGCTGCGGAAACCCCATGTCACTTTGGTTCCTGCCGTCGATGGCTCCAGGTCCCACCAAGCCTGCGCCTTGCCAATCTGGCCGAAGTCGAGCTCGGAAGCGACGTGGCGGGGCGGCTCGTAGGCGGTGATTGTCTGGCTGCCGCTGCCGACGTTAGTGTTGTCGGACGTCCAGCTCATCTTTTGGC
>VFQN01005261.1_pt1 | contig 16018 bp, 13 predicted proteins | sample 3512371 | NCBI WGS metagenome assembly VFQN01 (sample SAMN10412370, study PRJNA504923) | tailings metagenome | isolation source: Replicate 2 from Balatoc abandoned mine | place: Philippines: Itogon, Benguet | collected 2017-08-28 | reverse complement strand
AGAAATGCTCTATCTCTTTGTTTTCACGCAATTCCGGACGCAAAACCGCTGCGCACTTTTGCTGGAATTGCTCTAGCCCGGCGCGGTCTCCTGCTGCGTGACCTTTGCCTTCTCGACCGACAGCAGCGTCGAGATGAAAAGGTGGAACAGCTCCCGCTCGGTGGTGATATCCAGCTTGTAGTAGAGCCGCCAACGGTGGTTCTTGATGGTTCCGACCGAGACGCCAAGCTGTTTGGCGATGGCCGCATTGGGAAGGCCTAGAAAGGAGAGACGGACGATCTCCGCTTCGCGCGGCGTCAGGCTGTGATCGTTGCAGAACGTCTCCAATGCCGCCTCGCCCGACGTCATCAGCGGACCGGGCGAGCGCTGCTCGAGGACCACCAGCGTGCCTTGCGGGGCAAGCGTGAAATCGTCGGGCAGAGTTTCCCAATGCACCACTTGCTGGGCATCGAGCAGCAATGAACCGCTTCCGCCCTCGGCGATCTTCTGCGAAATCTGCGGCAATGCGGCCGCCACGGAATCGCCGGCCCATGCCTCGGTGCAATAGACCACCTTCGCACGCCGATCGAAAACCAGGAACTGATTGCGGAAACTGCTGGTGATCGCCTCCGAGCCGCCATCTCCGGCATTCGAGAACAACCGGTCCATGTGAAGCTTGTGCAGCGCGTCTACCATCGGCAGCAGCGCCTCCGCGCGCTCATAGTCCTGCGGCTCGAAGCGCATCCGGTGGCGCTCGCAGCAGAAGGCGATGGTGACCCCGCCATAGACGGGCACCATGATGGCAAGTTCATCGAAGATGGACATCTTGAACAGTTCAGCAAAGTAGGCTTCCTCGATCTCGTGCACCAGCGCCCGCAAATTGACCACCGTCGGGCCGGGGCTCTGGCGCGCCAGCCGGTGCAGAGGATCGATGCGATAGAGACCTGCGAGATAGAAGCTGACGCCTTCCTCGGTCAGTGCCGCGTTGATCAGGAAGGCCGGCTTGTCATAAGCGGAATAACGCATGACGAGACGTCGCTTGCAGCGCAGGACGCGCGCCAGCAGCAGCGACAGCGCATCGTAGAAGGCCGGCTTGCCGACAAGCCCGACGACCTTGGCAAGCTCGACCAGCAGTTCGGGCGCGTCAAACGCCAGGCCGCTGGAAGGCGAAAGCTCCATTTGGCTGGACATGGTTCGTGATGTTCACGCTCTTGGAAATCGGAGGTTGGACCGTCAGTCTGTCTGCTTGCCTCCTCGGAGGTAAAAATATGCACAAGGTCCGGCCGGCCGCATGCTCAATCTGCCCTCGACAGGATATCCAGCCGTACATCCTGAGCCTGGGTGCTTAGTTTGCAATCGTTCCTCCCGGCTGCGATGAGTTCGACGGAACAGCACAACAGTGCCCGTCCCTCGCTGCCTGCGCGCGCAAGGTCGCGGCCGTCCGCACCGACGACGCAGCTCATGCCCGTATAGGTCAGGTCTCCATCCGTGCCGACGAGATTCGCGTAGGTCACGGGGATGCCATTCTCCAGCGCCCGGGCGCGCAGCATCGTCGTTGGCACTTCCCAATAGGGGCTCATATTCGCAGTCGGGACACAGATCAGGTCCGCGCCGGCCCCGACGAGCGCACGCGCCATTTCCGGAAACTCTATATCGTAGCAGATCGCCAGCCCGACACGGCGGCCGCCCAATTGTGCGACACAGATTTCGTTCCCGGGCGTGAAGGCGGAGCGTTCGGCCGGGCCAAACAGGTGAATCTTGCGGTAGACGCCGACGATATTGCCAGCTTCATCGGCAGCTATGGCGGCGTTGAAGACGTCGCCACCACGTCGTTCCGGCATACCGGCGACAATGCCGATGCCGCGCCTGCGGGCGATGTCGGCGATAGCCCCGACCGAAGGGCCGTCGACCGGCTCGGCAAGGTCGTGCAGCGCCCGCCGGCCGATATTGTAGCCGGTCAGGAACAATTCAGGGAAAACGATCAGCCTGGATCCCATGGTAGCGGCGGCATCTGCCGCTCGCTCCATCGTGGCGATGTTGGCCCGCTTGAGCCCCGCTGCCGGCAGATCCTGACAAACCGCGATCATCGAATTGCTCCAACAGAAACGGCGGGATCGACGTTACCTCTTCGTAGCGCCGGCAAGCGCTTCCAGTATCAGCTTGACCGCGAGGCGGCTTGTGATGCCGTCATGGTCGTATGGTGGCGACACCTCGACCACATCCAGCCCACCCAGTCCGCCCCTCGCCAGCTCCGAAATCATCGCGATGGCCTCGCGGGAGGTGAGGCCGCCGGGTGCCGGGACACCCGTTCCGGGTGCATAGGCGCCGTCAATGGCGTCGATATCGAAAGTCAGATAGACGCTGTCCGTGCCGGACCCGGCGATGGCGCGCGCCTGGCGAGCGACCGCGACCGGGCCTTTCTCGATCACTGTCTCGATCGGCAGGATGGTCATTCCCTTTTGGCGCGCATAATCGAATTCGATCTTCGGATTCAGCCAACCATTGGTACCGATGATTACGATCTTGCTCGGGTCGAACCCGGCATCCACCGCGCGGGCGATCGGGCAGGCATGGTTCATCTCTTCACCGCCGACGTCCTGCGCCGTGTCGAAATGGCTGTCGACGAGGATAAGCCCGGGATTGTCGTACCGCTCGCGAAATGCGCGGACGCAGGCGATGGTGATGGAGTGGTCGCCGCCGATGGTGACGGGGATCGCCCCGGCCTTGAGCACTTCCCCTACCATGCGCTGGGCGCGTTCCATGGTGCGCAAGGGTGATCCCGGCACCACCGCCACGTCGCCACAGTCGGCGAAGGTGTAGTGGTCGGACAAGTCGAGGTCGAGATTGGCGTTGTATGAGCTGAACTGGTCGCTGGCTTCGCGGATCACGCGGGGACCGTAATTGGTGCCCGTACGGCTGATGCACATGGAATCCCACGGAAAGCCGATGATGCCGACGGTAATGCCCAAATTCTTCAGGGTATCGGCATCCGGCTTCACATGAGGAAGGCGCATGAAAGTACCGCCGGTACCGGCATGAAGAAGGCCTCCAAAAGAATATTCGGCAACAGAGTCAGACATTTTTCTCTCCTGATCAAAAATCCTACGATCTCTTTTTTTCGCCGAGCATCAGCATATCTTCGCAAGAACCAATGGTGCCTCGCGTCACCATTGGTCTCTTTAGACATGGGTGCACATCAGATTGCCGGCAGGGACATCGGCATGGTTCCGTGCGAAACCGGTTGTGCCGACAGTGCCATGGGGCTGACGTTTTCAGCCTAACCGGCTCGGCGCTCTACGAAGCGGTGATAGCGATCGAAGAGCGGGTTCTTGTTGCCATGCGCCAGCTGGTGCTGATCATCGAAGTCGAATAGCGAACGCGAACCTTTGACGATGGGGGCCACCTGCGGAATGCGGATGCGCTCATAGGCTTCGAGCGCGGTCTCGATGTCGTCGTGATCGTCGAGGCTCGTACACAAGACATCGATGTCTTCCAGAGCCTGGTTCGCACCCTGGGCCATGCCGGGCAGCATGGGATGCGCAGCATCGCCGGCCAGCGTGATCCGACCCTTCGACCAAGTGTCGAGCGGGTGGACGAAGTCGTGCAGGTCGCTGCGGATGATGGTCGATTTGTCGGTCGCCGCGATCAGGCCAGGAACCGGACTGCCCTGCCAGAGACTAAAGTGCTCGATGACCGCATCGGGGTCCTGGGTGATGCCGTCGGCCGCCGCAAACCAGTAGGCGCGACCGCCGCCGATCGGTAGATAACCGAGATGCCCGTCGGGGCCCCACACCTCGACCTCCGACAGCGGGTCGACATCGACATCGGCGAGATTGAAGAGCCCTCGCCAGCGCACCAGCGTGTCTGTGCTGAATTTCTGTTCGCCGGCGATGCTGGAGCGAACGATGGAGCCTATGCCATCGGCGCCCAGCAGAAGGTCGCCACGAGCGACCTCGCCATTGGCGAACTTGCAGGTGACTTCGGCGTCCTGTTCCACTGATACGAGTTGATGGCCGAGACGAAGCTTTTCGGAACCCAGAGCCCCAAGAAGCATCTTGCTCAGGTCGCGGCGATAGATGCCGCAGAGTGGGGCGCCGTATTTTTCGCGCCACCCCCTCACGTCCTCGACGGCTATGACATCTCCGGTGGAGGAGAAAGTACGGTAACAATCCAGGCTGACGGCGACAGTCGCCAGTGCCGATCTCAGTCCGATCTTCTCCAGGACACGCATCCCGTTCGGCCAAAGGTTGAGGCCGGCCCCCGCCGTGCGCAGTTCGGGATCTTTCTCGAAGACCGTTACATCCCAGCCCAGTCTGGTGAGATAGATGCCGGCGGCCAGCCCGCTGATGCCGGCCCCGCACACGAGCGCACGCTTCGTCATAAGCCCATTCCTCCCCGTTGGACCATCCCGTGCCGGATTGCGTGTGCTTGTCCATCACACCCGTGGACCGCGTGGCTAAAGGACGATCGAGGCCATGGTTTTGCAGCTCCCGACGAGATGGCCAAGGGTTACTCCAGTCACTTTGGCCGTTCCGGGAGGATGTAGTCTTCGTTCCGTCCGAACCGCAAGCGAGCGGAAAGGTGTCGATCACTTCCCTCGACCGCGGGACCATCGTGCCGACACGCAGCGTAGGGCCTTATCCGATTGGCAATACTTCGGAACGCTTCACCTGCTTCAGCGCAAAGCTCGTCTCGATCGAAGCCACGCCATCGAGCCGGGTGAGCTTGTCATTCAGGAACTGTTCGTAGGCTTCGAGATCACTCACGACGACGCGCAGCAGGTAATCGCGCTGGCCAGTCATCAGATAGCAGTCCACGACTTCGGGCCAGCGCGCAACCGCTTTCGAGAAGCGCTCCAAAGCATCTTCGCGCTGCCGCTCCAGCTTGATCGAGGCGAATGCGCTGATCGGCAGGCCGACCTTCTTCTGGTCTATGATTGCGGCATAGCCCTTGATGACGCCCGCCTGCTCCAGCAGGCGCACCCTGCGTGCGCAGGGTGAAGCGGAAAGCCCGACCTTCTCCGCCAGTTCATTGACGGTGATCTTGCCGTCCGCCTGCACGGCGGCGATGATCTTGCGGTCGATTTCATCGATGAGAGACATTGGCTTCTTTTGCCCATTCTGCAGGAAATCTTGGCAAGTTGAGCCAAATTTCAATCTGAAACAACCAGTTTTTGATCCCTTTCGCCTGCCCTTGCACCCTATTCTACGCCCAATCGGGAGATAACGATCTTGGGCAATAGCAACATGTCGATACTGGGCGAGCTCGAACGGAAAGTTCTCTGGCTCGCCACATGGATGATCCACAACGCCAACCACCTGCGCGACAATGAGGACGGGCTGAAGGTCGGCGGTCACCAGGCATCCTCCGCCTCGCTGGCGACCATCATGACCGCGCTATATTTCTCTGCGCTGAGGCGGGAGGACCGCGTCGCGGTGAAGCCGCATGCCAGCCCTGTTTTCCACGCCATCCAGTATCTTCTCGGCAACCAGCCCCTCGAGAAGCTCAAGCATTTCCGGGACTACAAGGGCGCGCAGGCCTACCCTTCGCGTACCAAGGATACCGACGACGTGGACTTCTCCACGGGCTCCGTCGGCCTCGGGGTAGCGCAGACGCTTTTCGCCTCGCTGGCGCAGGATTACATCCGCACCAAGGGTTGGGGCGGCGATCTGCCGGAGGGCAAGATGGTTGCACTCATCGGCGACGCCGAGATGGACGAAGGTAACATTTTCGAGGCCTTGCTCGAGGGCTGGAAGCACGGCGTCCGCAACACCTGGTGGGTGGTGGATTACAATCGCCAAAGCCTCGACGCGGTGGTGCGCGAGGGGCTGTGGGCTCGCTTCGAGGCGATGTTTCGGAACTTCGGCTGGGATGTGGTCATCATCAAGAACGGCAAGCTGCAGGAAGCCGCCTTCGCCGAACCGGGCGGCGAGAAGCTGCGCGAGTGGATCGACGCCTGCCCCAACCAGCTCTATTCGGCCCTGACTTTCCAGGGCGGCGCAGCCTGGCGCAGGCGCCTGCTCGACGATCTCGGCGATCAGGGCAACGTTTCGCGCCTTATCCAGAACCGTAGCGACGATGAACTCGCACGCTTGATGGGCAATCTGGGCGGGCATGACCTGCCGACGCTTCTCGAAGCCTTCGAGGCAGCACGAGCGCACGAGCGGCCGGTTTGCTTCATCGCCTATACGATCAAAGGCTTCGGCCTTCCGCTCGCCGGCCACAAGGACAACCATGCCGGCCTCATGACGCCGACACAGGTCGCAGGGCTGCGCGACGCCATGAATGTCCGCGAAGGCCATGAATGGGATATGTTCGAGGGGCTCGGCGCCAAGACCGGCGAACTGGAAGCATTCCTCGCCAAGGTTCCATTCAATGCGAAGGGAAGGCGCCGCTATCAGGCGCCACGCCTAGCCGTGCCGAAAACACTCGAGTTCGGTGCGCAGCCGGCCATGTCCACGCAACAGGGTTTCGGGCTCATCATGCACGAGCTCGGGAAGTCGGACACCCCGCTCGCCGAACGCATTGTCACCACCTCACCCGATGTGACCGTCTCCACCAACCTAGGCGCCTGGGTGAACCGGCGCGGTCTCTTCGCGCGCAATGAACTTGCCGACGTCTTCAAGGCCGAGCGAATCCCCTCCACCTATAACTGGACCTTCTCGCCGAAGGGTCAGCACATGGAACTCGGTATCGCGGAAATGAACTTGTTCATCCTTCTGTCCGCGCTAGGCCTTTCGCATTCCATCTTTGGCGAACGGTTGATCCCGGTCGGGACACTCTACGATCCCTTCATCCAGCGCGGGCTCGATGGGCTGAACTACGCCTGCTACCAGGACGCACGTTTCATTCTCGCGGCAACGCCGTCCGGCGTCACGCTGGCGGGCGAAGGCGGCGCACACCAATCGATCGCCACGCCTTTGATCGGCATGGCGCAGGACGGCCTCGCCAGCTTCGAGCCTGCATATGTCGATGAACTTGCGGCGATAATGCGCTGGGCCTTCGATTATGTGCAGCGTGACGGCGAGGCCGAGCCCAACCCGCTGTCGTGGCTGCGCGACAACGTCGGCGGCTCGGTCTATCTGCGCCTGTCGACACGCACGATCGAACAGCCCCGCCGCATTATTACACCGGAACTCGCCGACGACATCGTCAACGGCGCATATTGGATGCGCAAGCCGGGCCCGAATGCGCAGCTCGTCGTCGCCTACACCGGCGCCGTCGCACCGGAGGCTATCGAAGCGGTCGGCTTGATGGGCGAAGATCGCCGTGACATCGGTCTTCTCGCCATTACCTCGGCCGACCGACTTAACGCCGGCTGGACTGCCGCCTCCCATGCGCGAGAACAGGGACTCGTCCACGCGAAAAGCCATATCGAACGGCTGCTGAGCGAGCTGCCGCCGCATTGCGCGCTGCTGACGGTTATCGACGGTCACCCGGCGACACTCGCCTGGCTCGGCTCCGTCGTCGGCCATCGCACGCGGGCGCTGGGCGTCGAGCATTTCGGACAGACAGGCTCGCTATCCGCACTCTACCGCCATTTCGGCATCGACACTGCGGGTATCGTCGCTGCCGCACAGGCACTTACGCCCGGCAAGCCCATACGGCATCTCGCGCGCGTATCGTAGGTATTGGCTCATAATCGCCGCGATGACACCGTTCCGCAAACAACCGTGAGGCGCCTCACCCCTCGCCCGCCGTCTTCAGACCGGTGATCATCGAGACGATCTCGTTCTTGTCGGTCTCGGCGGTCCGGCGAACGCCGATCTGGCGGCCCCGTCGCAGGACGCAGATGCGGTCGGAGAGACGGAAAACCTGGTCGAGGCTGTGGCTGATGATCAGGATCGGCAGGTTGCGAGCCTTGAGGCCGCGGATGATGTCCTCGACCTTGGCGGTCTCGGCCACGCCGAGGGCTGCCGTCGGCTCGTCCATCAGCACCAGATTGGTCGCCCAATGCGTGGCGCGCGCGATCGCCACGCCCTGGCGCTGGCCACCCGACAGGTCGCGGATGGTCGACTTCGCGGAAGGGATGCGCACATCCAGCTCGCGCACGAGCTTCTCGGTCTCGGCGATCATCGCGGTACGATCGAGCTTGCCGAAGGGACCCTTCGTCTTCTCGCGGCCGAGGAACAGGTTCATGTAGACGGTCTGGCTGTCGGCGAGCGCCAGGTCCTGATAGACGACCTGCACGCCCTTGGCCTGGGATTGGCTGGCATCGGTGAAATGCACCGGCTCGCCGCCGAGACGGATCTCGCCCGATGTCGGCTGGTACATGCCTGAGATGATCTTCACCAGCGTCGACTTGCCGGCGCCGTTGTCGCCGACCAGCGCGACGACCTCACCGCGCTCGATCTCGAGGCTGAAGTCCTCGATGGCGACGATGCCATCGAAGGATTTATGGACATTACGCAGGCTGAGAGCCGAGGTCATGGCGCTCACCATTCCGGCCAGTTGATCGGCCGGCCATAGGCATCGTGGATCGTCTGGACTTCGGGAGAACCCGAAGCGAGACCGGAAATGCCGACGACATAGGCCCGGGTGACGAAGGCCTGGGCGCGGAAGCCGAACACCACGCTGTCGCCGACGCGCGGCGCACTGGGCCCCGATGCATCAATCATCCCGTAATAGTCGATCGCCGCCGGCGGCGGGATCTCGACGCTGCGTTGAGCCGAAACGGCCGACGTCGGCTCGCGCGAGACGACTGCCTTCACGTCGTAATCCGGGAAGACCGGGTCGATATAGAGCCCTCCGCCGAAGCAATAGGCGCGGCCGCCATGGAGGTGCGACACCTCGCTCAGATAGACCACGGCCGGCGCTTCGGGCAGGTCCTCCAGCGCATGCAGCGGCGTCGTGCCGGTCAGCCCGTGACCGGGCTCGCACTGTGTGGCGCCGACATCGGCCAACGCCGAGATCATCACCGACGAGGTGGTGCCGGGCGCATTGATCTCGACGTCCTTGCGGCCGGCCGCGGCAAGCGCATCGGCCGCTCGGCGAAGCGTTTCGGTGTTGTGCGTCGGCTTGATCGCACGCGTCGCTGGATCGAAGAGCTGCGACGGGAACGTCGTGATGCCGGCGAAGCGCCCCTTGCCGAGCCGCTCGATGCGGTCGGCGACGGCGACGATATCGGCGGCAGGGAAGCCGCCTTCATGCCCCCGGTAGAACGTATCGCCCTCGGCCTGGATGCGGGCGAGAAGCTGCCCATCATGTCCTAGGGCCTGCAGGGCTTCGACCGCCTCAGCCGCCTTCTCCTCGTTGAACACGGTCCAGTAGCGCGGCTTCATCCGCGCGGCCGCAGCCGCCTCGGCGCGCGGCACCTGCACCAGATGACCGAGATGGCCGAGCGTTAGCCCGGCCCTGTGCGTAGCGCGTGCGCACTCCATGTCGACGGCAACGGCTTGCGCTATGCCGCCGCGTCTGACAGCCGCACAGAAATCGCCATTGCGCCCCATCTGCTTGGTCATGGCGAAGACCTTCAGCCCGTGCCGGTCTGCGGTCTCGCGGAGGGTCCGAGCATTGCGTTCGACCGTGTCGGTGTCGATCACATAGCTGTTGGCCGGCAGCTTCTTCTCCTGGTGAAGGCGGATCGCCGCCTCGATCAGGCCGGGGTTGCGGCGGCGCAGAACGTCGAGAAACATCTTGATCCTCCAGAGGTCAGCGTTGCGGTTCGCGCAGCGTCAGCGCGACGGCGGCCAGGATGATCAGGCCGCGCACGATCATCTGTTCGGAGACGGCGAGACCCATCAGGATGAGCCCGTTGTTGAGCATGCCCATCAGCAGCGAGCCCACCAGCGCACCGACCACGGTTCCGGTTCCGCCGGTGAGGCGGGTGCCGCCGACGATGACGGCGGCGATCACGGTCAGCAGATCGGTTTCGCCGAGCGTATAGCGCGCACCCTGGATGCGGCCGAGATAGAGCAGCCCCGCAAGTGCGGCGCACATCGAGCCCAGCACCAGCACCTTGAGCCGCAACCGGTCGACCTTGATGCCCGCGGCCCTGGCCGCGCGCGGATTGTCGCCGGTCGCCAGCACATGCGCCCCGAACCGTGTCTCGCGATAGACATAGTGGCCGATAGCCACCGCCAGCGCCGTCCAGATGACGAGCGAGGGGATGCCGAACAGCGAGCCGGAGCCGAACAGGCCGGTGAAGGTGACGTCGGTCACCGGCACCGACTGCAGATTGGTCATCCAGCGGGCGACGCCGGCCAGCAGCCCCATCGTCGCCAGCGTGACCAGGAAGGACGGCAGCCTCACATAGGAGACGAGCGCACCGTTGATGAGGCCGATGATGGCGCCCGCACCCAGGCCGGCCGCGACGCCGAGCACCCAGTGGTGCTCCCGCATCACGACTGCGGCCGTGAGGGCGGAAATAGCCACGACGGAGCCGACGGAGAGATCGATCTCGCCTGCGGTCAGCACATAGACCATGCCGATCGCCATGATGGTGACCGGGGCGGTCTGCTGCACGATGTTGAGCAGGTTCGACGCGGTCAGGAAGCCGTCGTCCCTCAACACCACCGCGAAGACGGCGAAGATCAACAGGAAGCCGACATAGACGACATAGACGCTCGGATCGAGCCGACCAAGCAGCGGAACACGGCGGAGGGACGATTGGACCGACATCAGTTGGCTCCGAGCGAGGCCGGCGGATCGCGATGCAGCGACCTGTTCCAGCCCTCCTTAACGCCGTCGCCGGTGACGGCGATGGCATCGACCGCGAGGAACGGAGGTACCGTCTCGCCGATTAGGCCGAGTGCTGCCGCGCGAGCCGCCGTCGTGCCGATCGCATAGGCCTCGTCGGCGACGATCGCTGCGACATTGCCGCCGCGCACCATGTCGAGCGCCAGCGGCTCCGAGAGGTCGAGCGTCACGATGCTGGTGTGCTTGTTGCCGGCATTGCGCAGCGCTGCGAGCACCAATTCCGCGGGTTCCGCCCAGGTCACGTAGATTGCGTCGAGATCGGGATTCTGCGCCACGAAGGCATTGCCGATATCCTCCGCGCGCGCCGGGTCGGCGAGGCCCTGTTCGGCGACGATCTTCATGTCGGGGAAGCTCTCGATCGTGGCCTTGAAGGCTCGATCGCGCTGGTTGGTGACGTAGAAATCGGCATCATGGAAGATGTAGCCGACCTTGCCCTTCTTCGAGAGCTTCTCCGCCAGCGCCTGGCCAGCCTTGGTTCCCATCTGAACGAGATCTGCGGACGAGATGGCGATGTAGTCCGTGCCGTGGACAAAGCCCTTCGGCGCGTTGTCGACGAACATCAGCTTGGTGCCGGCCGCGAGTGCTGGCCGGTAGGCCTCCGGCGCGGTCTCGGGATCGACGGGCAGCGAAACGATCACGCTGGGTTTCTTGGCCAGGATGGTCTCGATGTCGCTTTTCTGCCGGGCAGTGTCGAAGCCGGCATCGGTTTCGGCGACGACCTCGATGCCGAGCCGCGCGAATTCGTCCTTGGCGCCGTTGCCCACTGCCGCCGACCAGTCCGATGTCGTGTGCCAGGACAAGGCGGCCGTGAACTTGCCATCCTTGACCTTCGCCTCCTGCTCCGGCGTCAGCGTCACGCTCGCGGCCGGCGTCGCGGCCTCGCCATGCGGCCCCTTGGTCGTCTCGGCGGCCACTGCCGGGCCGGCCAGCAGAAGCAATGCGGCGACCACGTTCTTTATGAGATGAGCCATGGTTCTCCTCCGTCGTGGGCGGGGCGACCCTCGGCGGGCAGCCCCGCGGATTGATCACTTCGATGCGTCGAGCACGGATTGCGGAGCGTCGCGGTTCAGCGATTCCTTGTAGCCCTCAGCGACATTCTGTTTGGTCACGGTGATGGCGGGCGCGACCACGAAGGCCGGCGCTTCCTTGCCGAGCAGGCCGTAGGCAGCGGCGGTCGCCATCGCGCGGCCGAGTTCGTAGGCTTTGTCGGCGACGATGCCGACGACATTGCCGCCACGGGCCATGTCGAGCGCGACCGGCTCCGAAAGGTCGAGCGTGGTGACCTTGGTCTTGGTGTTTCCGGCCGAACGCAGCGCGGCCAGCACACCTTCGGCAGGCTCGGCCCAGGTGACGTAGATGCCATCGAGGTCGGGCGTCTTGGTCAGCAGCGCCTGGGCGATCTCCTCGGCGCGCGCGGGGTCGGCGATGCCCTGGCTGTCGACGATTGCAATGTCCTTGTAATCCTTCTCGATCGTCGTCTTGAAGGCATTGTCGCGCTGATTGGTCACGTAATACTGCGCGTCATGGAAGATCCAGGCGACCTTGCCCTTGTTGTCGAGCGACTTGGCCAGAACGTCGGCCGCCTGCTTGCCCATCTGGAACAGGTCGTCGGTCACGATCGCCACATAGTCGGAGCCCTGCTTGTAGCCGGACGGGACATTGGACAGGAACACCAGCTTGACGCCCTTGTCCTTGGCCGCCTGGAAGGCCTTGGCCGAACCGACCGGATCGAGCGGCAGCGCCAGGATCGCGCTCGGCGACTTGGCCATGACGGTCTCGACATCGGAAAGCTGCTTAGCGGAATCGAAGCCGGCGTCCGTCGTGGCCACCACTTCGATGCCCAGCCGCTTGAATTCGTCGGTGGCGCCCGCCGTCACCGCGGTGACGAAGTCGGAGGAGGTGTGCCACAGAAGAGCCGCGGTGTGCTTGCCCTCCTTGAGCTTCGCCACTTCGGCATCGCTGAGCGTCAACGCGCTCGACGGCGTGGCTGCTTCACCGTTCGGGCCGACGGTCTGGGCCACGGCGTAGCCAGCCCCTCCGAAGGCGATGAGGCCGCCCAGCGCGGCCGCCGTGAGTCTCTGCTTGAATGACATCTCTGCTCTCCCATTTTTGCCCCTTGGGGCGGTTAGTCGATGACGCTCCGGTCGAAGGCCGCGAGAAAGGCGGCGAAGGCCACGATGCCGTCGAGATATTCCTGGACGACCACATGTTCCTCCAGCGTGTGGCAGTTGCGAATGTCGCCGGGTGCACAATAGACCGCCGGAACGCCGAGCCTGTTGATCAGGAAAGGCGCCTCCGACCAGTAGGGCGCGCCTTCGATCAGGCCGCGATCCGGACGCGCGGTTTCGACGGCCTGGCGGAGAAGGGCGACCGCAGGCAATTGCGGCGAGACTTCCGACGGTGTGCCGCCATAACGATGGTCGCGGCCGGCCGGATAGGCGAAGGAGACCGTTATGCCCTCAGCCAACTCTGCGCCACGCACCGCCCTCTCGAGGCCGGCGACGGCATCGTCGAGGCTTTCGCCCGGCAGCAGCTTCAGGATCAGGCTGATACGGCATTCGCCGGGAACTGCGATGTAGCCGCCGCCTTCCAGGCCGGTGACCAGCACGAAGGGCCGGCCGACGAGATCGTGCGGCGCGCGCGCTTCGAGTTCGGCCGAATGCGCCCAGATCGCCGACAGCACTTTGTGCGCTGCCTTCAGCGCGTCGACACCAAGTTCCGGCACGCCGAAATAGGCCGAGCGGCCGGTGATGGTGATGTCGCAGATCAGGAAACCCATCTGGGCCGGGTAGATGTTGAGCCGGGTGGGCTCGACATAGATCGCGAAGTCGGGCTTCGGCACGGCGCCGGCCTCGATTTCGGCAACGAATGCCTTGATGCCGGCGCTGACGCCGGTGTCCGGCTCGCCGCTCTCCTCGTCGCCGATGAAGGCGAACTGGATGTCCGCGGCAGGTTCGATACCGGCGGCTGCGAGCAGGCGGACGGCGGCAAGGGTGGTGCAGATGCCGGCTTTCAGGTCGCCGGTACCACGTCCCCAGATGGCGCCGTCGACGATAGCCCCGCCGAACGGGTCCTCCCGCTCCGTGCCGGCCCAGCGCTCGGCCCAGCCACGCACATGGACCGTGTCGGTATGACCGGCGAGCAGCAGGCGTGGGCCCCGGCCTGCGCCACGCAACAGGCCACGTACATTCGGTCGCCCCGGCGCGAAGTCGTCGAGCGCGATCTCACCGGCGCCGAGCGCTTCCAGTTCGCCGGCGAGCAGTCGCGCGAAAGCCGCTTCCGCGCCGGTGATGCTCGGCGTCCCGACGGCGCGCCGCAACAGGTCGACCGCGGCCTCCGCATCGAGTGCTGTGCGCAAGCGGGAGATCAATTCGGCGTCGAGCTTCATTCCGCGGCCCTCGCGACGGCAGGCAGAGAGAAATCGCCGGGCAGTCCGGCTATGCCGAACAACTCGTTGTGCAGGCTGTTGACGGCCGAGGACAGCGCGCCGACCAGGCCGGCCCGGCTGCCGAGCAGGCTCGGAACCACGGCGACAGGCCGCGCAAAGGCGCCGGGCAAGGCAGCCTGGACACGTTCGAGCAATTCCGGGCGTATGCCGATGCTCCCCCCCATGACGACGATTTCGGGATCGAGGATCGAGCCGAGCGTGGCGACCGCGAGCGCCAGGCTGCGCGCCACGTCATCGAGCACCGAGGCCGCGATTGCATCGCCGGCTTCCAGTCTGACAAAGACGTCACGGACGCTCTCGACACCTGTTCCTCCCACGGCGAGATAACGCCGGACGATCGCATGCGATCCGACCTCCAGTTCGAAAGCGCCCACGGCGAGCGCCTCGGCCGAATAGAGATCGGTGCCGATCGGCAGGTAGGACACCTCGCCCGCAGCACCGCTGGCGCCCCTTGCCAGCTTGCCGTTGACGATGAGACCGAGGCCCGTGCCGGTGCCGAGCGACAGGAAGGCTGCGTTATCGCAGCCCTGCGCACAGCCCTGCCACGCCTCGCCCAGCATGGCGAGGTTGACGTCGTTCTCGATCGCCACGGCCCGGCCGAACAGCTCCGCCAGGATGGCCGGGACGTCGATCTCGGAGAGTCCTGCTATGTTGGGCAAGAGCGTTATGGCGCCGCTTTCCCGGTCGAGCACGCCGGGCGTGCCCACGACCACGCTGCGGATCCGGCCGGCATCGATGCCCTTGCCTGCCGCCAGCCGAAGCGCCAGCTGGCGGATCTGCATCAGAACGTATCGTCCGCCTCGCGGGTCCGTCGGTTCCGTAGCCTCCGTCACGATCCCACCGACAAGGTCGGCCAACGCAGCGGATATCTTCGTTCCGCCGAGATCGACGCCGAGCGAATAGGCTGCATCCGCCGCGATCTCGAAGGTGACGGCCGAGCGACCGAGGCCGCCGCTGGTGGTGCCCACGGGCCTCACCCAGCCGCCTGCTTCGAGCTCGCCGATCACCTCCGACATCGTCTGCTTGGAAAGACCGGTCGTCCTGGCGAGGTCGGCGCGCGAGATGGGCTCGTTCTTGAGAAGTATCTCGGCGACGAGGCGCCTGGAATACTGCCGGATCAGGGGCGACCGTGCGGCGTTCAAGGGCAATCTCCTCCGATCCCTCGACCTGCGATATTCATTAGTTCGGCAAGTTGACGAACTAATGAATATCGCTCTCCCCTGGACCTGTCAAGAACGACGTGATCGAGGCCTCCGATCACACCGGCAACCGAAGGCACGAGCGTCTATTCGAGCACGGCCAGGTCGAGACGGCCGAGACTTTCGGGGTTCGCCACCGCATCGATCGCGACGATCTTGCCGTTCGCGATGGTTGGACGCAGGACGAGAAGCAAGCGCCCGCCAGGGGCCACAAGGAGGCCAACAGCCCCGTCGATGAGAGCGGGGAGAGCGGCCTGCGCCCGTCCCCTGAAAGTCGCGGCCACCGCGGCCGCGCCGCGGATCTCCGCCGCAGCACCCAGCTGCGCTGCCCTCGCGTCTGCCCGCAACACCACATCGGGATCGAGCACGGCGAGCAACGCGTCGAAATCACCCCCGCGCGAAGCGGCGAGAAAGGCTTCGACCACTCCCCGCTGCCGGTCCCGATCGGGATTTGGCACAGCATCCGTTCCGCGCACCCGCCGCCGGGCACGGCTGGCGAGTTGTCGCGCCGCCGTCGCGGAGCGACCTACCACCGGAGCGATCTCCTCGAAGGGAAGATCGAACATGTCATGCAGTACGAAGGCGACACGCTCCGCCGGCGCAAGTGTCTGCAGCACCACGAGCAAGGCGAGGCCCATGGAATCCGCCAGCAGCATTTCGTGCTCCGGCTCGTAACCTCGGTCTGCGTCGGGCG
>VFQN01005260.1_pt1 | contig 16020 bp, 11 predicted proteins | sample 3512371 | NCBI WGS metagenome assembly VFQN01 (sample SAMN10412370, study PRJNA504923) | tailings metagenome | isolation source: Replicate 2 from Balatoc abandoned mine | place: Philippines: Itogon, Benguet | collected 2017-08-28 | reverse complement strand
GAAAAAGTGGTCAGTTTGCTCCGGAATTAGGTGGTCAATTACACCGGAATCTCCAAGAAGATCTGATCGAAAAAATAAAAGATAATAGCGATGATGACAACTTGAATATGGATAAAATGGAATCTCATATTCACGAATACAAGAAAAGTATAGAGCAAGTAATAAAAGAAAAGAACATAAAAGAAGCTAAACATTTGATACGTGAAATCGGTTCATTAGATTTTAATTTGCGTAATGCGGTTACGGGTAACGCTATGGATGTTCAGTTTTTAAAACATATTGATAGCCAGTTCGAATCATATCACTGGAAAGATATAAACAAAGCAAGACAATTATGTAATCAAGGTTTACAAATGGCAACAGCAGGAAATACTAGTGGAATTAGAAATCTTTTAGTCCAACTAATCGGATTGATGCCTGATGATGAAAAACCTAAAGATACATTAGGGTAAACTTTATAGTATGAAACTAATACCTATTATAGCAGTTTTATTACTTGCATCATTTATCGTAAGAGCACAAGCTCGTTTAACTATTGAAAACAAGTCAATACGTTCAATGACTGTAAAAGTAATGAAAGGATTTAGTGGAAAAGGATCTTTACACGAAACAGTAACTATTGAGGCGAATAGCAGTGAAACTGTTTATTTTTCTAATAGTGGATATTATTTTACAAAAACAAAAGCTATTTTAAAAGGGAGGGATCCGGTATATAGGAAAGGGCAACCTTTCGAAGTAATAAATAACTCATCAGGATATTCTGTGATGACTTTGACTTTTACAATTCGAGAGTCAACGGTCCCTCAAGTATCAGGTGGAAAATCAATTTCTAAATCAGAGTTTGACCAAAACTAAATGGATAATTTAAAAAAAGGTATACTACCCAATGGTTATTCTGTAGATCAGAAGTATTCTGTTATTCTTTTCATTAAGCAAGGAAATAATGCAGAAACATATAGAGTAAAGGGAAAAGATGGGAAACTTTATTTTCTTAAATTATTCAATTTTGTAAAGCTTCACCGATCTGGATTTGATAGTGAAAATAATCTGCTAGAGATTAAATATCTAAAATCAATAAATCATCCAAATATAGTTTCATATAAGGATAGCGGAGAGCTGATTTATGAAGGAAAAAAGTTTGGCTATTTGGTTCTAGATTTTATTGCAGGAGAAACCTTAGCAGAAAAAATTAGCCGCGAAAGAATCGAATCTATTTATGATTTAAAACAAATTATTTCAGCAGTCTTAAATGGATTAAACTATCTGCATAACTTATCTGATCCTATTATTCACAATGAAATTACGCCTCAGAATATTATGCTTGATTTGTCAGGCAATATTCCACAAGCAAAAATTATTGATTTTGGTTTTGCACGATCATTTCACCAATCATCAAAAGTGTATAACATAGATGGATTGAATTTGAACTATGTGGCTTCTGAGTGCTTTAATAGCTATTATTCTCCTCAATCAGATTTATTTTCTGTCGGAGCAGTAATGTATCATTTGCTTTTTGGAATGCCACCTTGGTTTAAGGAAATTTCTAAATTTAAAAATGATAGGACAAAAGCTGAAGACTTAATTATTGAGGAGCGCAAAAAAGCGCTTTCACTTCCAAAAGTTTCGGAAAAAATTGTTGATTATGACGAAAATATTTTGAAGATTCTAAAAAAAGCACTTCAGCAAGATCCCGAAAATCGTTTTCAAACAGCTAACGATTTTATACAGGCTTTAAACGGTGAAATTGAAATTGACGATGTTGACACTGTTCGCAAGGTTAAGTCAGACGATAAAGATAATAAAGCTATAAAAGCGCAAAAAGCCAAAGGAAAAGGATTTAATGCGATTGCCGGGTTAGACGAACTAAAAAAAGAAATGAAAAGATCTGTAATTGATATTTTACAGAATCCAGAAAAAGCAGAGAAGTATGGAGTAAAGCTTCCTAACGGAATGATCTTATATGGTCCTCCTGGGTGCGGTAAGACTTTTTTTGCCAAACATTTTGCAGAAGAAGTTGGCTTAAATTTTATGCTAGTAACTCCATCTACCTTAAAAAGTAGATATATAAATGCTACGCAGGAAAATATTGCTAAGATGTTTGAAGATGCTGAGAAAAACGCTCCGACAATCATATTTATTGATGAAATAAATGAACTACTTCCTAATCGTGACAGCGATTCACACGAAATGGCAAAAAGTGCAGTTAATGAGATGTTGGCTCAAATGGACAGAACGGGTGAAAAAGGTATTTTCATAATCGGTGCAACTAACTATCCTGATATGATAGACCCTGCAATGCTTAGGTCGGGACGTTTAGAAAAGAAATTCTATTTACCCCCGCCTGATTTTAAGTTACGAAAAGCGCTTTTTGAAATGAGCTTAAGCAAGAGGAAAAAAGTCTTAGATTTTGGAATTGATTATGACAAATTATCAAACATAACGGAAAACTTTGTAAGCTCAGACATTGAATCTATTGTAAATGAGGCAACTTCAATCGCTATGTCTGATGATTCAAGGATAACAATGAATTTATTGGAAGATGTCATAAAAAAATATAAACCATTTCCACTTGAACAACTAAAAAAATATCAGACCATCAAGGCAAAAATGGATGGTGAAAATATAACAAATAATGACCGACCAAGAATCGGTTTTAAACCTTAAAAATATGGACACAATTAGTTTCGACAAACTATTGCTTAAAACAGCATTTTGCTGTATGGCATCTGATGGGCATATTGATAATAAGGAAATATCCCAGATTAAAACAATGTGTGAAAACTCACCACTGTTTCATGGTTTTAACTTTCAAGAAGAAATTAACTCTCTTGTAAACATGATTAATACAAGAGGCAAAGGGTTTATTTCTTATTATTTCGATTTGTTAGAGAAAGCTATATTGACTGAAGATGAAGAATTAACTCTGATCGATTTTGCAATACAGACAATTAAAGCAGATAAACAAATTGAGTACTCTGAAATTAAATTTTTTAAAAACATTAGACATAGACTGAAAATTAGTGATGAAAAAATTTTAGCAACCTTCTCAGATATTGAAGATTTTTTAGAAAAAGATATTATTTCAGATTCATTTCTTGATAAAATTAAAAATCAATATTTAGAAGTTGTAGAATTACCACAATTTGATCTAATAAATATTGAATCAAATTCGTTAGACGATCTTAAAAACGATGACTAACGTATTTAAAATTATACTAGTTATTCTTTTGTTTCTCTGCTTGGCAGATATGCCTTACGGATACTATCAATTAGTTAGATTTATTGCGCTTATTGGATTTGCATTTTTGGCTTTTCAAGCTGTTCAAAGAAATAGACAAAATGAACTGATTATTTATGCTTGTCTAGCTTTATTATTTCAACCATTTTTTAAAGTAGTACTTGGTAGAGAAATATGGAATACAGTAGATGTTGTTGTAGGTGTATTTCTTTTAGTGTCAATATTTTTGAAACCAAACAACACTAAAGAGTACTATCTCAAGTTTCATTTATTATGTATTTGCCAAGATTATCTGCATATCAAACATTGGAAAACAGCCAAGGCACATTAGACCCACTTGGCCTTTACTCAATTGCTGATCGACTAGCTATGCGGCTTGCAGCTGATTTGAGGGAACGTATGAAACACCCACGTTACCTCACCGCTATTGCAGTTGGAGCTATGGCTTGTTCTTGTTTTAGTGACGAAGAACTTGCTATTGATGAAGTGTCGCCCCCTTGGCAGGTATATGAATGGTATGTGGTAAGCGGCTTAGTGAAGCGTTTCGATAAAACAGACCCCGACCAGCTATTAGGCATGCCTGGTAGAGAAAAAACAACACGTTCCATGCGTGATGGTATTTCTTTATCTGCGAACAGATATTTAAAAACTCCAACTGTTTTTGGTTTTCATGGAGTTTACAGAACCTTGGCGAAAGGGATAAAATTAGTGGATGATAATATGGTTGGGGAGTTCGGATATTCACTGGTTGATATTTGGGAAAAGGAACAGGGAATAAATGGATTCAGCGTTGGCATTGCCGGAACACCAGGGTACGAATTTCGGAGAAAGATAGAAGATGCAGTCCGTTCTGGCCTAAAAACAGGTGCTGTAGCTAAACCTTGGAGTTGGGAATTTTACAATAGACTCGCAGATTCATTAGCACCCAAAAGTCCAGGTAAAAAGGAAGCGACAGCATTGTTTAATGAATTAGTAAATACTCAGTCAGAGTCAAGAGCGGCGTTAATCCGCTTTCTTTCTTCAGCAGAAGGGCAGAAAGCAGTAGAATCAGGTTCTGAGAAAAATGTTCATGTAGCCTTTCTTCAACAGTCGCCAAGTATTAAACCGCTGCTTTTAGCAATACAGGCCTATGAAAGAGTGTGCAGGTTGTTATATAATGCATTCTATGAAATACTTCAAGTGATGGAGTTACATCAAGGCAAAAGGGGAACAATATCGCAACTTAGTGATTTAGCTCATGTCAAAAAAGCTTGTAAAGAACTACCTGTTGCATTTTATGAAGCAGATTTATCACTTGAACCGTTTACCTATGAAGCAAGCTTGTTCCAGGATAATTTTCAGCAAGTACGTGAAAGTTTTGAGTCAACTGAATGGGTCCAATTGTTATTTGCTCATCATATGAAAGTGCAACGGAGTAAACCACCCACTGGCAAAGCGTCATGGATACTAGAGCATTCGTCAGATGTATTTCTCTTAAATACAACCCAAGCCGGAGTGGCAGAACTCAATGACGAGTACGTTCATCAATACAGGACGTATACATTACAATCTTTTCTGACAGACCTTGGAAAATTATAAAAGATAAATGGGAATCGAAACTACTTATAAAACATTACTTGATTGTTGGGCACCTCCTGATATAATTAGGGGTACAGATAATAGTGTAAAGACGATCCCGATTGCTTTTATCAGCACAACATTTACGTTTAATGCTGAATTTTTTGATGATGAATGTCTTACACGTTTCCTTATGATGGAGACTGAAAAGGAGGATGATGGTATTGCTTTTTTAATTGAAAGGGAGGAAAAACTCGCCAGCCTTCATGGTGGAATTGTGTTAGTTGATCAAAATCATTGCAAAGGAAGCCGAAGCTTGCGTTGGGACCTTGTTCCATGCCGAATAAAAAATGGTATAATGCATGCAAAGATTTCATTGTTGCATTGGTCAAACTGTATTAGACTGATTATTGGTTCTGCCAATCTTACAAAAGATGGCTACTGTATTAACCAGGAGATATTTAGTTGTATAGATTATTATCCCGATAGCGATTCAGATCTAAAAATCATCAATGATATTTTAGTATTTCTAAAAGAACTAGCAAATGATCAGTGCGGAGATACTGTTAAGGCTAGGTTTATCAAACTGCATGATGAGATTAGGTCTACTTTAAAGAAATGGAATATTGGTGTGCGGAAATATAAAAATGATGAAGTTTCAGTACAAACTTTATTTGTCTCTCCAAAACAAAAGAATGCATTATCTAAGTTGCGACAAGTATGGGATAGTCGCTTTAACTCGCCTCCTGACTGGGCGTTTATTACAAGTCCCTTTTTTGATCCTGAAAAAACAGCGAATACTCCGTCCTTAAAAATATTTGAGATATTACAGCAGCGAGGATCAGTTGAAGTTGCATATAATATTACTGCTGAGCCTGTTTCTACCGAAAGTGACAAAATGGTAGTAAATGCTCCTGAATTTCTTAAGGAGGTGAACAGACCATCTCAGACGATTAGCTTTTATCTAATACCAGAGGTAGGTGTAAATGAAAATGGCAAAACTGTTCCAAGACCTCTTCATCTAAAAACCATTTGGCTTTCTAAAGATGATATGCATCTTCTTCAGATAGGCTCTAGTAACTTTACTTCCGCAGCCTTAGGTCTTGGTAAGAGTACCAATTATGAAGCTAACTTAGTGTATACGGTTTCAAGGAGTCGTAATAAACAAGGCTATAATTTACTTTTAGAAAGTGATCCTCGGTCTAAGCTATTAGACGACGACCTTTTGCAGTTTAGATATCGTCTTAATGAAGATGAGAATGATCAAGAAAGCGATTACCTCGAGCTTCCTTTATTTTTTAAAGAAGCGGTTTTACGAAAAGTAAATAATCAATTTATACTTGAATTGAATTTTGATTCTCAGACAGGAGTAGCTCCTGAAGGCTTTACGATCTGGTTCGAAGGCAATAACAAGAAACAACAGGGTAGAGTAAGTATTTACGAGTCGGGGGAATGGATTGGAGAGAGGAATAATAACATCCAATTGAAATGGGATATACAGCAGATACCCGACTATCTTTTTGTGAGCTGGCCCGGCGTTGATGGCAAGGCTTTTTGGCCAGTGGTAGTTGAAAATCAAATTACATTGCCGCCAGTTGAAGCATTGAAAAATTTACCTCTTGAGGCTTTACTACAAATACTTTCATCAAATAAGCCGCTTCACAAATTGTTAGGTATGATTGAAAAGATAGTAAAGAATCAAAAATCCCATAGCCAAAATGAAACAATCCTTGATCCACATCAACTAGTTGACACCAGCCGCTTTCTTCTTCAACGTACAAGAAGGGTGTCATATGCAATGAGGTCATTAAAAGAGAGGTTGGAAAAGCCCGTATTCACGTTTGAATCGCTAAACTGGAGATTATATGGACCGATTGGTGTAAAATCATTGCTGGATGCTATCGTAAATGAAGCAAAATCTAAAGAGGAAAAAAAGTTTTTGATTGCTGAGTTAGCTTTGGAGTTATCTCGGGTTAATCCACAACAAACGGAGATTTCAATTAGAAAGGAAATCGTGAAAGCGGAGATAAAAAAAGTAGTTCAATCTATGATAGATATAATAAATAGGAATGGTGAAGATATTGTAACGGCAGTAGAATATTATTCGGCAAAAGCTATACAAAAAGCAATCCATGAGTTATAATTACTCCTTACATGAATCCATAAATCTTCATGTTGCCGATCGCATCAGTAAGGACGATGCTCAACGACAATTAAGAACAGCCGATGCAATCCTTAATAGATTGAAAGATCAGCCAGGGATTATTTTGGCTGATGAGGTGGGTATGGGTAAAACATTTGTTGCACTTGCAGCAGCCATTTCTATTTATTTAAAAGATAAGAAGCCAGTTGTTGTAATGATTCCGCATAATCTTACATCAAAGTGGCCGAATGATTTTCGTCTCTTCAGAGAGTCTTGTATATCAAATCCAGCTATTCGTTCTAAACTTAGGTATGAGATTGCAGATAGACCTGAGAAGTTTTTTAATCTGTTGGATGACCATGAAGACAAAAGAGCTGCTATTATATTTTTAACTCATGGTGCTTTAACCAGAAGTATGAGTGATGGTTGGATAAAACTGGCCATTATTCAAAAAGCTTTGTATAGAAGAAGAGATACTGGAGAATTGTATAAATCTTTAGGAAAGTATGCCGGCAGCCTAGTTGAAATGCAATACATTGAAAATAGAAACAGAAATGTTGATATCTGGGGTTTATTATTTAATGCGCACCCATCTAAGTGGAAGAATATTTTAGTAAAAAACGGTTTCTTCGATGTAGATGATGATGACCCTGTTTCATCTATATTTCTTAATGAACTTGATAAATTAACAACCAGTCAGCTCGATAACCTTTATAAGGATTTAAGACAGGAATTGCCAAGACGCAGCTCGGATAATATCAAGAAGCGTTTGCAGATTGTTAGGCGATTGTTAAGTGATGAAGCAAAATCTCTATGGGCAAGTTGTTTGAAGAAAATAAAATTACATCTTCCTTTACTAATTTTCGACGAAGCGCACCATCTTAAAAATGCGCAAACGCAATTAGTCACAAAACTGTTTCATAATTCACTCGATGAAGAAGAGGCTGGGTTATTAACTGGTCAATTTGACCGCATGATTTTTTTGACGGCTACCCCATTTCAATTAGGCCATCACGAATTATTCAAAGTACTTGAACGTTTTAAAACAATTAACTGGACAAATTCAAAAGCTCCAGCAATAGGTAGCGGAGGATACACAGAAGAGCTTGATATCTTGCTTGCGCAATTAGATAATTCGCAGATCGCAGCGAGAAAGCTTGATTCAAGTTGGGGAAAATTAACAACGGAAGATTTGATTCTGAATGGTAAGGTTTATACTGATGTATATGAATGGTGGCTAGCTGTTAATAGCCAAGAGGCAACGCTTACTCCTGTCGTCCAAAAAGTAATCGAGGATTATCAGATTGCACGAAATAAACTTGGTATTGTGGAGAAATTGCTAAAAAAGTATATTATTCGGCATTTGAAGCCACGAGAACTAAAAGGAGTGTATGATGGTGTTCCACGTAGGGATAATTTAGCTGGTAACCTTATATTAAAGGAAGATCATGCAAATAGTCAGTTGGCTCAAGGGCTTGAAGTAACAAAAGAATCGATACTTCCTTTTTTATTAGCTGCCAGATTAACAACAATTCAGCCCGATAAAAGGCCTGTCTTTGCAGAAGGACTTGCGTCCAGTTTTGAAGCTTTTCGGTTTACCCGAAACGAACGTTTGAAAAAAGAGGTCGGGAGTATTACAGACCTTGATGATGATGATCTATCAGAAACCGATACCGCAACTGATTCGGTAGCCGATTGGTATCTTGATCAATTAAATGAGGTATTGAGTATTTCGGCAAGTAATGGAAGTGCACATCCTAAGGTGAGGCCAACGGTTCAAAAGGCTATTTCTCTTTGGACTAAGGGGGAGAAAGTGCTTGTATTTTGCCACTATATTGCTACTGCAAAGGCATTAAGAAAATATATGTCCGAGGCTATGAAAGAAAACATCAAAGTAAGAGGAGCTGATATTTTAAAATGCCGTCAAGATGAAGTTTTTGATCAGTTGGAGAATATAGCCAACAAGATCACAGATAAAGACTCTTTGTTGTATAAGAAGTCCGTTTCAATTCTCAATGAGCTAATGGATGAATTCAGCGAGCTTGAAAATTACCGTATCGAGATTATAGAATTAATTCTCCGTTATATGCGGACACCATCATTTCTGGTTCGTTTTGCTGCAACCAGTGAAGGAAAATATGATATTGACTGGCTTGAAAAATCATTCAGAACGACCGATAATTCTGGTGTGACTTTACTTGAGATGATAAAAAACTTTCTTGTCTTTTTGGAGAATAGAAGGGAAGATAGGGAAGATTATATTAATCATTTAAAATCTATTCAGCCAGGAGGAATCAGAGTTAAAGACGTAATTCTTGAAGATTTGGATGAAGTCGAAAAAGCGGATGAAAAGGATAGTACCGTTATGGCTAATGTCAGGCTCTGCTATGGCGCTACGAAGCCGCAAGTACGACAAAAATTGATGAAAACTTTCAATACCCCGTTCTTCCCGGATATTTTAATTACAAGTAGTGTTATGGCGGAAGGCGTTGACCTTCATCTTAACTGTAGACACATTATCCATCATGATCTATGTTGGAATCCCAGCACACTTGAACAACGCACTGGTAGAGTCGATCGAATTGGAGCAAAGGCAGAGAGGTGTGGAAAGCCAATAAAGGTTTATTTACCATTTATCAGTGAAACACAAGACGAAAAGATGTATAGAGTAGTCACAGAGAGAGAAAGGTGGTTTAATATTATTATGGGCGAAAAGTATAAAGTAGATGTAATTACTACCGATAAATATGCCGACCGTATTGTTTTGCCCAAAGAATTAGCAGAAGAATTGTCTTTTAATTTAGAAGTATAAAATAATATATTTAAGTTATCTTATATTCAATTAGATAGAGAAAGTGCAATTACAAGCAGGCTTCATATTAGAATCAGTACGTGATCAGCTAAGTGCTTATGCGAAGCGGTATGCAAAATCACCTGCATTACATGGCTTGTTAAGATCATTGAGCACATTTGAAGTGCAGACCAGTATTAATCTTGAAACACCGGCAACTCCTCCATCAATATTTGCTGTTGCATCTAATATTATCACAAGAGGCTTGCCCACTTTGGCAAGTGTTCATTTAGAAGAATACTTTGCTGATAAATTATCAGTAACACAAAGGTATGATAATACAGCCAGAGGTAAAATTGCGTTCCCTTTCCTGAATGTGGATGAAGATAATGACCACAATCAGTCACTTTTCAAGTCATTACATATAATTGATCCAAGAGCAAAGAACAGAAGCCAGTACTTAAAAGTAAGTGATGTTGACAGCAGTTTTGAACGCAATTTCTTGTTAAGATTATTGCCGGAAAAACAAGCGTATCTGGCTCAGCTTTTAGAAAAGCAAAGAATTCGTAGTTCTTTTACCCGTGACAACAATCAGGGAAGGGTAGATTTTAGCCTTGAAATACCTTATGATTTTATCGAGAGTAGAATTAACCGTTATAACAGCCAGGTGCAGATTAAACACCATAAGACTTATGTGATTGAGGTGGATGGTAAAAAGTACCATACGGATTTACTAGATGACCTGAAAGATTTTGAAATTGCTCAGCTATCTCGTAACATCAGTCACATCACTGAAGATAGAGTTTATAAAGATGTAGAAGAGTTTATCCAAACGATTGAAGCAGAAGAGTTTATACAACAGGTACAGGACAACTACAGCAACGAAGAATATTTATTGAGCAATCATACCGCCTTGTGCCTTGCTCCCTTTGGTATTGCAAGGCTTCAAAGGGTAATACTGCAATACTTAATGGCTCATTACGATGCAGTAATCACGAAGCAAAAGATAAAAATAGCTGTTGTAGAAAGAGACCTTCCTTGCGCAATAGCGGCATTTGATGACCTTTCACTATTGCTGAATACCCTCAATGATTTAGCTCAAACTCAAATTCATATTCCTGCATTTGAGGTGCAAGTTTTCACTTCGCCTGAATTTATAGACCATCCATTGCATAATGGCAAGTCAGTTGCTCCGCTTACTGCTTTGAACGCAGAGGATTTCGACCTTGTTATTGATATTTCAGTGTTGCGGAGATTGTCTGTTTTTAAAGATGATTTTCCGCCTTCGCACAATACGATTGTTATTCGAAGTACTCATTACATACACTACAAAACAAATACAGGAGTAGTATCAGCACCTTCGGTGCTATATAGGCCATTGGTAAACCAGTTGCAGAATGAAGTTTTCGAGCCTGTTGCTGAAACATCAGAACTGCTTAAAAAATTATTGCAGGACATCTTTCGTAAACTCGATTTCCGGGTAGGTCAGCTTCCTATCCTAAATCGGGCAGTACAACTCAAATCTGTCATTGGATTATTACCAACCGGTGGTGGTAAATCACTTACCTATCAGTTGGCAGCTATGTTGCAACCGGGTACAACCATTGTCATTGATCCGATTCGTTCATTGATGATCGACCAGTACAATGGCTTGAAAGAACTGAGTATTGATAAGTGTGAGTTTATAAACTCAACCCTTACTACAGCTGAAAGAAATTTCAATCAACATGAATTATTGGCGAAAGGCCAGTTACAGTTTTTATTCGTTTCGCCTGAACGTTTTGTGATTGATGATTTCAGAAAAGCACTGGACAATGCCCGGAAAGATGGACATTGTTTTGCTTATGCGGTGATTGATGAAGTCCATTGTGTTTCTGAGTGGGGGCATGATTTCAGAACACCTTACTTAAACCTAGGCGACAATGCTCAGGAATATTGCCGTACCTACAGCGGCAATTCAATTCCGCTGTTTGGGTTAACCGCTACTGCATCTTTTGATGTGTTGGCAGATATTGAAAGAGAGTTGAACATAAAGGAAGATGATGGCAATGCAGTGGTTCGTTTTGAAAACAGTGTAAGAGATGAAATCAACTATCTTGTAAAGGAAGTAACCAACACCTACGAAGGGTTAGACAATCTGACTGAGAGAGCCATCAGGGAGGGTATTGGTAAAAAGAAGCAGGATGCCGTTTTTAGCTTAATAGGCGACAAGCAAGCGTTACTGCAAACATTTAATCAGCCAGCTGCAATTCAAGAAATAATTGAGCATTCTTTCAAAAACTATTTGCCCATTAATACAAGGCAAGAATGGTTACAAAAGGCAGGTAGCGAAACAGAAGCCCTGAAACAATATGAAGGTATATTGTTTAAAAAACTCCATATTTCCACAGATGCTTTTGATGCACAAAAAAACGATGAAACAACCCTATATCAATATGGGCTGATTGTATTCATGCCACATCGGCAAGGCTGGTTAGGCATTCGGAATGGCTACAACTCTCATGGCGTATTTGATAATCCGAGATATGTATTCATTAAACAAGACAACCAAAAGTTAAAACACTATTACAATTCAGAAACCCTAGGTTACTTCATGGGAAGTGGCGATGATGATAATTCCGATAAGGTGGATCAAGAATCATTCCATCATCTCGAATTGTTCAAGGATAATGAGGAATCGGTAATGGTAGCTACTAAAGCGTTTGGCATGGGTATAGACAAGCCAAATGTGCGAATGACCATCCACATCAATATTCCACAGTCTATTGAATCATTTGTTCAGGAAGCAGGGCGTGCCGGTCGTGATGGAAAAGTTTCAGCCTCTGTCATTCTGTTCAACAACGACCAGTTACCCATTGCACCCAAACCTAAAGAACCTTATCATTTGGATAAGGATGTACTTATGTACTTCCATAAGAACTCTTTTAAAGGCCAGGTGAAAGAAAGGGTAATGATTCATGAACTGAGAAGCAGAATAACTTACCCGAATACCAATAACCTCCAGATGCTCAATGACCAGCTCAATGACCTGTTTGGAACAGATGATGTGCAATTTGCCATCAAATTAGGAGGGCCAAAGCATCACAACCGCATTTTCATTAATACAATCACCGGCACAAGCATCGGCTATGTTTTTCTCGATAATCAAAACACAGGCATATACCACGATTTCAGTAACGATGGATTCTGTTACCAACTGGTTGATTGGTTAAAGACCAATCTGCCTTTCACAGGAATAGTTGGTGTTGATAATCTTAGGTCATGGCTCGAACAGGTGGTAGTGAATACACAGCACCAAATGGGTTTGGAAAGAATGTTGGCTGAAATGGCTACAGGAGATACAAAATCATTACCTGTTCCCTTTACCAACCGTTTCTATTCCAAGAGGGCAAAGTCTAAAATGTACTTTAACCTCAATCAGGAACATTTACAAAAAGTGTTGGCCACTGCCGCTATTCAGCAACTAATTGCCGCAAACCTTACTTCACCTGCTTCTGTAGGCAGTCTTTTGAAGGATGCTGTTTTTGACGGCTTGGATTATCCCGACTTTGTTGAATCATTGAACATAGCAAATGAACAGGTAAAGCAGAAGCTCCTGAATTTGGAAGATGAGCAATCTTTGGAACTACAACGGGCCTATTTTATACCTCGAAGCCAAGACGATACTGCCAAAGCCATTTACCGCCTGGTATCTATTGGCATAATTGATTCATATACCATCGACTATCAGAATAAGCTATACACCATCCAATTCACCAAAAAGACTGATCCGGAATATTACCGTTCACTGGAAGAGCTGATTTCCCGATACACCTCTAAAAACGTGGCTAAAAGGGAGATTGAAAAACTAAAGAAAGCTGCCAACAAAGAGATAAAAGCAGGGATAGCAACTGTTATCAGTAAGTGCCTGGAATACCTCACAGACTTCATCTACGGCAAAATCAAGGAAAAACGTTTACAGGCCATTGATGATATGGTAAGGCTATGCCAAACCTCCATCAATATTGCCAACCCATTGGAGCAAAACAAGTATGTAAAAGATGAAATCTACTACTACTTCAATGCAAAGTATTCAAGACGTAAATTCATAGAACGTACCCGAAGTGGCGATTGGGACGCCTCCATGCCTGATGATTTGGATGATGAATTGCCGGTAGATGAAACCATTGAAAAATACATTAAACTCGTTAGCAATGAAGAAACAGGCGAGTTTATTAGTAATATCAAGCACCTACGTGGTTCTGCCATGCGTATGCTTCGAAGCAACCCCGATAAACCTCAATTCAGAATTCTCAAGTCATTTGCACTGTTCATATTAGCCGATACTGTAAGGGAATTAATCAATGAAGCAAAGCAAGAACTGGTAAGGGGTTTAATAGATTGGAAGCACAATGAAGACCTTGACTTAAATTTACAGGCATTCATCATTCATTTTAAAAACACAGTTACCAGCCATGTGCTGAATTATGATGTTGAAGAAGCATTTAGCGACATAGAAGATCACTATTACGCTTTGTACTACGCTACATGGACAGGCAATTTCAATAAACATTTTTTGAATCAACCATCTTAATATATGGCATCACAGGAAGTACTAACAGCACTAGAAGCACTGCATCGGGAAATTGAAAAATTAGAACCTGCAATCAAGCATGTAGAAACCGCACAGCAGGTTACCCAAACCGTAAAAACAATTCCGCAAAAGCATGTGGAGTTGCTGCAGGAGGTAAAAAGCAACGATGCAAAGCATAAAGATGAATTAAAGAACCTGTTTGCAAAGGAGCTTTCCGGCTTTACAGAGGAAAACAAAAACCTGCAAAAAACTACCACCGAAATTCAACAACAGATTAAGCTAGAGCAGGAAGCTCTTGCCAAGTTAAAAGAAACAGTACAGTCCTTTCACGAAAGGGTAGAGAAAATCAATTTCCCCGAAAGGTTGGATAAGCTTGATGCTAATGTAGCTGGCATAATGGCTGCAGTACAAGCCATACAAAGTCGTTTAGATACGATAGAAAGAAATATTTCCGAAAAGATTAGAGACTTGCAGGATTATCAAAAAGAGAGTAGGGCGACTTTTCAGACTAATATCGAACAACTAAAGAGAGATTTACAGGAAAATATAAATATCAAATTCCAACAACAAAAAATATTTACATATTTCACGTGGGCTTTAACCATAGGAGTTCTAATAGTTATTATGATAAATAAAAGGTGATATAAATATCTTATTAAATAAATGGATCAAGAAGTAAAAAGACATGTTGAATTAATGACTCAAGATCAGGCAGTGTTGTATTTCATTCAAAAGATGGATATAGAAATGCTTGATTTGATATTAAGCAACGATTATACCTACCAAGATTTTCACAAGTCAGTTTTCATTCGAAAGCTAGGCTACGCATTTGACGAATTTATGGAGGCAGGTAATACTCATCTGAAAAAATATGAGGGATTATGTGATGCTAAGATTTGTAACTATAAATGTCCCGGATTTACTTTTATTGGAAATAAGACCAATCATTTTTTTGATTTGATTATTGATATAAAAGATGGTGTTGTATGTGATATCTATGAGTGTACTATTTTTAAGAATAAAACACAGATCACTAGAAAAGAAACAAGAGTATTGTTGAATCGCCCTCTTTTTGATGAATGAATTACTTAACTCCTATGCCCCATATACCCAATGTAATCCAACAAATAAGACCTAGCAGCCTCAATCTCTTCTCTCTTTTCCTGAATAACAGGATCTAGCTGATTTGAATCATTCAATATCGATAGTGCACTAAAATAATACCTGTCTATAACATCCTCTGAAATACGAGTTTTGGGATCCATCTTCAAAACTGAGTAATAATGACTTATAAGCGAAGCCTGCGTTTCTTTATCATTGGATATACTGATAGATGTGTTGTGTGACACTTTCTTGGGTGAGAACAAGCGATCAATATATTTGAATAGATATATTACCATTAGAACAATAGAAAGGATTAAAAAAGGGCCGCTCATTTTCTGGGTGTTTTGAATATTTGCCGGCTGCAAAAATAAACACTACCTACATTCATCCTTTGATATCTGAAAGGGTATGCGATGAAAATTTGAGCAATCATTAAAGCGCAATTGATGAGCCGATTAGCGTTCCTAATCGGCTCATTTCTTTAGTAATAGGATTGTTTTATTTATTTCATACTTTTTGGAGGTGGGAGACCCCTCCTTCGTCGGGGTGACCTTCGCTTCGCTCAGGGTGACAGAGTTACTCGCTTAAACACAATCTCCCCATACCCCTTCCTT
>VFQN01005259.1_pt1 | contig 16027 bp, 12 predicted proteins | sample 3512371 | NCBI WGS metagenome assembly VFQN01 (sample SAMN10412370, study PRJNA504923) | tailings metagenome | isolation source: Replicate 2 from Balatoc abandoned mine | place: Philippines: Itogon, Benguet | collected 2017-08-28 | reverse complement strand
TCGACGCTCTACCGCAAGCTCCAGGCCTACCGGCTGGACCCCGACAAGCAGTACTTCTGATGGGTCGATGACCGGGCTGCGGCGGCTCGACGAGGCCCGGGAGCACCTGCTCTCGGACGGCGTCGTCCCCGAGCACCTGGCCGGCTCGGTGCGCCCGCAGGTGCTCCAGTCGTGGAAGCGGTCGCTGCTCAGCGGGGCGCAGCTGGCGAACCCGGCGCTGACGTTCAAGGGCGAGCACCACGCCCGAGCTGCGCTGCGAGTGGCGGCCGACCCGGTGCTCACCCGGCTGGCCGGCCAGCTCGCGGGGCTCGACGCCGGCGTACTCCTCGCCGATCACGAGGCGACGCTGGTGCAGCGGTGGGTGCCGGACCGCAGCATCACCCCGATGCTCGACCAGATCAACGCGCACAGCGGCTTCTGCAACAGCGAGGAGTCGATCGGCACCAACGGCACCGGCAGCGTGGTCGAGCTCGGCTCGGCGATCCAGATCTCCGGCCCCGAGCACCTCGCCGACGCGCTGCGACCGTTCACCTGCGTCGGCGTACCCGTGCACCACCCGATCACCCGGCGACTCGAGGGCGTGATCACGCTGTCCTGCCGAGCCACCTCGGGCAACCCGCTGCTCACTCCGCTGATGACCAGCACCGCGCTCGAGGTGGAGGGCCGGCTGCTCGAGCAGGCGACGACCAGCGAGCGGCAGTTGCTCGACGAATACCTCGTCGCGATGGGCTCGCGGCGCGCGCTGATCGCCGCGGTCGGCCAGGACATCTTCATCGCCGGCCCCAAGGTCACCGACCTGCTGGAGGGCGTCGACCGGGCGCTGCTGTGGGAGCACGTGCGGGCGATCGCGATGGGTGGCCGCGTGGACGGCGACGAGCTGGCCACGCAGCGGTTCCGGATCGTGCGGTGCACGCCGGTACGCCGCGACGGCGCGATGGTCGGCGCGATCGTCGAGATCGACGCGGGCCGGGTGCCCGACCGCCACGAGGCGCCGCCGCGACCGGCGGTGTCGCTGCCCGGCCAGTCGCCCGCGCTCGTTCAAGCGATCTCGCACGCGACCCGGCTGGCCACGAAGGGCGTGCCGATCCTGGTCGAGGGCGAGTCCGGCGTCGGCAAGCTCGCGCTGGTGCGGGCGGTGCTCGACGCGGTGCAGGTCCCCGCCGACCAGGTCAGCGTCGTCGACGCTGCGACCGGCCGGGGCGACGCCATGTCGTTCGTGTCGCTGCTCACCCACGAGCTCGACCTGGCGCCGGCCGCCGTCGTGCTGCGGCACCTGGAGGCGCTGGCGCCCGAGGCGGCGAACGCCACGGCCACCCTGCTGGAGGCGCTGGACGATCAGGACGAGGCGCCGCGGGTGATCGCGACGCTGACCACGGGCACACCACCCGGCCCCGGGCTGCGGCGGCTCGTCGACACCATCGGCGTCGGCCGGGTCACGGTCCCGCCCCTGCGCGACCGGCACGAGGACATCGGCCCGGCGGCGGTCGCGCTGCTCGAGCGGCACCGCGGCACCAAGCCGCTGCACTTCTCCTCGGCCGCGCTGCGCTGCCTGATGCGCGCGCCGTGGCCGGGCAACCTGCGCCAGCTCGACGCGACGGTTCGCGGCCTCGTCAGCACCTCGATCGGCGGCGAGATCGGCGTCGACGCGCTGCCGCTGGACCTCCAGGGCAGCTCTCGCAAGCGCGAGCTCTCCGCGATCGAGGAGCTCGAGCTCGGCGCGATCCTCGCCGCGCTCCAGCAGCACCAGGGCAACAAGGCCGCCGCCGCGCAGTCGATTGGGATCTCCCGGTCCACGCTGTACCGCAAGCTCCAGGCGTACCGGCTGGACCCGGACAAGCAGTACTACTGAGCCTGTCGCGGGGCCGGTTTGTCCCAAGGTGGGACAACCACGCGGTCCGGTGTACGACGACGCTGGCGGCATGCCAGCCACGACCACCCTGCCGGCAGCCGACGTCGCCGCGCTCGAGGACAGGGCGCACGCGTTGCGGCGCTCGATGATGGAGATGACACGCGGGAAGGGCGAGGGCTACATCGCCCAGGGGCTCGGCATCGCTGACACCCTCGCCGCGCTCTACTTCCACGAGCTGCGGCACGACCCGGCGAACCCGGACTGGCCGGACCGCGACCGGTTCCTGCTGTCGACCGGCCACTACTCGATCGCGATGTACGCCGTGCTCGCCGAGGCCGGCTACCTGGACCCGGGCGAGCTGCCGACCTACGGGCTCAACGGCTCGCGCCTGCCGATGAGCACCTTCGACGTGACCCCCGGCGTCGAGATCGTCGGCGGCTCGCTCGGCCACGGGCTCGGGCAGGCCGTCGGGATGGCGCTCGGCGTCCGGCTCGACGGCCGTGACTCGCGGATCTTCTGCGAGCTGTCCGACGGCGAGCTCGACGAGGGCTCGACGTGGGAAGCCGCGATGGGCGGCGCGACGTTCCGCTGCGACAACCTGGTCGCGCTCATCGACTGCAACGGCATCCAGGCCGACGGACCGGTGACGGTGGCGATCGAGCCGGTCGCGGACAAGTTCACGGCGTTCGGCTGGGACACCCAGGAGATCGACGGCAACGACATGGCGGCGCTGGTCTCCGCCCTAGAGGCGGCGAGGTCGCGGGACGGCAGGCCGAAGGCGATCGTGCTGCGCACGACCCCCGGTTTCGGCGTACCTACGCTGATGGGCCGGCCGCGGGCACACTTCGTGCGCGTGGGCGACGACGAGTGGGCGGACTTCATGGTGGAGCTGGAGGCGAACCGTGGCTGACACGACCGTGTTCGGGCAGACCCGCGGGATGGGCGAGCTGATCGACGTCGAGGGCAAGGAGACCGACCTCGCGCCGTTCGGCAACGAGCTCGCCGAGCTCGGGCGCGACCGGCCGGAGATCGTCGGGCTGACCGCCGACATGGGCCGGTACAGCGACATCCTGCCGTTCCGCGACGCGCACCCAGACCGCTTCTTCAACGTCGGCATGGCCGAGCAGAACCTCGTGATGACCGCGGCCGGCCTCGCCAAGACCGGCAAGATCGCGTACTGCACGACGTACTCGGTCTTCGTGACCCGGCGGGCCTACGACTTCGTCGCGATCGCCGGCGCGCACTCGAAGGCCGACGTGAAGATCTTCGCCGGGATGCCCGGCCTCACCAACGGGTACGGCGCCACGCACCAGGCGACCGAGGACCTCAACATGATGCGCGGCATCGCGGACCTCACGATTATCGATCCCTGCGACGCGACGGAGCTGCGGCAGGTGGTGCGCGCGGTCGCCGACATCCCCGGCACCGTCTACGTGCGGCTGCTGCGCGGCAAGGTGCCGGTCGAGCTGCCGAGTGACTACCGGTTCGTGCCGGGTCGCGCGGCGCTGCTGCGGAACGGAACCGGCGTCGGCGTGATCTCGACCGGCTACATGACCGCGCGGGCGCTGGACGCCGCCCGGGCTGCCACGACCTCGGGCGTCGACGCGGGCGTCCTGCACGTGCCGACGATCAAGCCGTTCGACACTCAGGCTGTGGTCGAGTTTGCCAGCCGCTTCGACCGGGTCGTGGTCGCCGAGAACCACAAGAAGACCGGCGGCCTGGCCTCCCTGGTCACCGAAGCGCTGTATGACGCGGGCGTGCTCCGGCCGATGATCCGGATCGGCCTGGACGACGGCTTCTTCGAGTGCGGCTCGCAGGAGTACCTCGAGGCCAAGTACGGCGTCGACCTTCCCCGCGTCGTCCGCGCCCTGGTCGACGGCACGTGAGCGACCTCCGCCGCTTCGCCGGGCCGCTGCGTTATGTGCAGGGGCCCGGCGCGCTCGACGAGCTGCCCACGCTGCTCGCGCCGTACGGCCGGCCGCTGGTCGTAACCGACCCGGTCGTGCTGTCCCTGATAGGGGACCGCCTGGCCGCGCTGCTGGCCGACCTCGCCCCGGCGTACGTCGCCCTCGACGGCGAGATCACCGCGGCCGCCGCCGACGCCCTCACCGCCTCGGCTCCCGACGGCGTCGGCGTGGTGGTCGGCATCGGCGGCGGCAAGGCGATCGACGCCGGCAAGGCGGTCTCGCTGCGCCTCGGTCTCCCGGTGATCACCGTCCCCACCGCCGCCTCGAACGACAGCCCGTGCAGCGGCGTCGCCGCGATGTACGACGACGACCACCGCCTGGTCTCCGTCGACAAGCTCCCCGCGAACCCGCATGCCGTCGTCGTCGACACCGCCCTCATCGTCGGCGCGCCCATCCGCCTCCTCCGCTCCGGCATCGGCGACGCGATCGCCAAGAGGTTCGAGGCCCGCGCCTGCCTCGCCGGCACCGGCGTCACCGCCCTCGGGACCCGACCCCTGCTCATCGGCTCCGCCATCGCCGACTCCTGCTACGACGTGCTGCGCTCCCACGCGGTCTCGGCGGTCTCGGACGCCCGGGCCGGCCGGATCACTCCGGCCCTCGAGGCCAGCGTCGAGGCCTGCGTCCTGATGAGCGGCCTCGGCTTCGAGAACGGCGGCCTCTCCCTCGCCCACTCCCTCACCCGCGGCCTCATGATCGCCGTCCCCGACGCCACCCACGGCGAGCACGTCGCCTGGGGCACGCTCGTCCAGCTCGCCGTCGAGGGGGCCCCGGAGTCCGAGCTCGCTGACCTACGCGACTTCCTCAGCGCGGTGGGGCTGCCCTCCACGCTCGCCGGTCTGGGGGCGACCGCGCCGTACGACCTCGACGACATCGCCGAGGCGACCCTGCGCGCCCCGCACCTCGCCAACATGGCCGTCCCGGTTACCAGCGAATGCCTGGTCTACGCGATCCGACGGCTGGAGTCGGAGATGCGGCAGCCGAGCCGGCTCACGTAGTGGAACCATGCCATTCCGCGCGCAGACTCTCGTCGGAGCGTCCCGATTCCCTCACTTCGCGGCGGCAACCCCCACTCCGCCAGCACCGGCTATCACCATCGCGATGAACGCCTTCGCCTGCAGGCTGATGTAATCGGGGCGCGTCCTTCAGCTTGTCAGCCCCGTCTGGGACGGACCGCCAGTGAAGATGCTCAGAAGCCTCCTATGCACTAGGTTCTGAGCATTTCCCGAGACCTCGAAGGTGTGATCTCGGTAGTCCTCGGGGTGGCGGCTTCGAGGCTTGGTTCGCTCGCACCTCAACCACCGCGCCCGCGCGGGCCGGGAGCCGGAAAGCCTCCGTCACCACCTGCCCACCGTCCCCGTTCCCGGCCTTTCGGTCGCAATCACGAGCGACCCGACAGGCGCTGACAGGCGCTGACAGGCGGATGGTCTCGAAGCTCGGCGCTGGCGCGCCTCACTCGTCAACCGTCAGTGCGCAGCACGACCGCGTCCACCGCGACCAGCCCGCTCTCCTGCAGCATCACCGGGTTCGCGTCGAAGCTGGTGACGGGGCAAGCGGGGTCGGCGAGTGCTTCGGAGACGCGGACGACTGCCTTAGCCCACGCGTCGACGTCGACCGCGGGTTCGCCGCGGACGCCGTCCAGCAAGGTCGCCATGCGCAGGGAGCGGATGGCGTCGGTGGCCTCGTCGATGGTGCAGGGGGCAAGGAGCACGCGTGTATCGGGAACCGCCTCGACGTGGACGCCGCCGGCGCCGACGAGGACGACAGGGCCGAAGGCGGGGTCGACGCTGGCGCCGAGGAGGCCCTCGCGGAGGCCGGCGACCATCGGGGCGACGAGCAGGCCGTCGAGGGGGACGCCGTGCGAGGCCGCGGACGCGGCGATCGCCTCGGCGGCGGCCTGGGCAGCTGACGCCGAGGACAGCCGCAGCCGCACCAGGCCCAACTCGGACTTGTGAGTCGTCGCGGCGGTGCAGCCCTTGACGACCACCGACGAGGCGCCCAGCCGTGAGAACGCGGAAGCGACCTCGTCCGGCGTCGAGACCAGCTCGTGCGGGACCACAGGCACGCCGAGGTCGGCGAGTACGGCGAGGCTCTCGGCCTCGTTGAGCGTCACCGACTCTCCGACCGGCCGTGACAGCGCCGGCCGCGGGAGGCCGTCGGCGCGCGCCATCCGCTCGCGGTGACGGAGGTACTGCGACAGCGCCGCGACCGCGGCCGACTCCTCCTCGAACACCGGCAGGCCGAGCTCGACGAACGGGGCCGCGACGTTCGGCTGGGGTACGGCGAGGACCAGCGGCGTGCCGGATGCCGCGAACGAAGCAGCGTCGCGGGCGAACTGCTCGACGTCGTACCCGCGTCCCGCCACGGGGATCCCCAGCAGACAGGCGTCGACGGCCGAGTCGTCCCCGAGCACCGGGAGCACCCGGCCGAAGATGCTCGAGTCGGTGAGCAGTGCGGCGGTGACGTCGACCGGGTTCGAAGTGGCGGCGAAGGCCGGCAGCTCCCCCTTGAGTCGAGTCACCGTGGACGGCGAGAGCTCGGCCAGAGGTAGAGCCGCGTCCTCTGCCGCGTCGGCCGCCAGCACGCACACCGCACCGGAGTTGCTGACCACGGCCAGGCCGGAGCCCGACGGCTGCCAGTCCTGGAGGTACAGCTCGCTCGCTGCGACCAGCTCCTTGACGCTGTGCACCTGCCAGATGCCGACCCGCTCCAGGAACGCGTCGAGCACGCGCCGCTCGGTCGCAAGCGCGCCGGTGTGGGACGCCGCGGCGCGGCTGCCGCGCTGGCTGCGGCCGCCGACCAGCGCCACTACCGGTACGCCGGTGCGCCGGGACCGCTCGCCGAGCTCGGCCAGCCACGCGGGGTCGCCGACGTTCTCGAGGTAGAGCAGCAGCAGCCGCAGGTCCGGGTCGGAGACGGCGGTGACCGCGAGCTCGGCGGCGCTCACGTCGGCATCGTTGCCGGTGCCATGCGCGTAGCGGACGCCGATGCCGTGCCGACGCAGGATGCCGTACGGCACCGAGGCGAGCGCCCCGCTCTGGCTGACGATCCCGACCGGACCGTCGGCCGGAGGCTCCTCGGTGAACAGCGTCGAAAAGCCCAGCACCGCGCCGGAGTGGAAGCTCGCGAGGCCCTGGGAGTTCGGGCCGACCACGCGCATCCCCGCGTCACGCGCGGCTCCGACCATCCGCGCCTGGAGCGCGGCGCCCTCGGCGGTCGCGGTCTCGCCGAAGCCCGACGACATGACCACGCAACCCTTCACGCCCATCGCCGCGGCGGTCTCGACCGCCTCGACCGCAGCGGCGCCGGGTACGCCGATCAGCGCGACGTCCGGCACGACCGGGGACTCCGCGAGCGTCGGGACCGTGGCCATCCCCTGCACCTCGGGACGCTTCGGGTTCACGGGGACGACGATCCCGGCGTACCCGAACTCCCGCATGTACCGCAGCGGCCGACCGCCGATCTTCTCCGGGTCGTCGGACGCACCGACCACCGCGACCGAGGCCGGTCGGTGAAAGAAGTCCAGGTCGCTCATCGGTCGTCCTCTCGGCTGAAGCTGGGGATCAGGCCTTCGGCCTCGGTCAGGAATGAGACCTGGGCGCGGTCTCCCGGCGCGAGCATGCCGCCGGCGCGGCCCATCACCACGGGCCCCTCGTCGAGCTCGACGAGCGCGAGCCGCACCGGCCCGGCGCCAACCTCGGCCGTGACGTGCACGTGGGTGACGGCGACGCACAGGCCGGTGCCGGCCGCGACCAGCTGGTCGGTGTCGTCGCTGCCGCAGACCGGGCAGTGCTCGCGCGGGAGGTACCAATGGTGCCCGCATCGCGCGCACGCGGTGAGCACGAGCCGCGGCTCGCCGTGCGTCCAATCGCGCAGCGCCGCCGCCGGGGCCCTCATCGCGCACCCCGGCGGAGCACGACGCCGACGTGCGCGGACAGCACGCCGCCATCGGCGTGCACGTAGCCGACGTTGCAGCCGGCGACCTGGCTGGCGCCACGCTCGTGCCGCAGCTGGGTGGCGACCTCGACCAGGTGCGCCATGCCGCCGCCGACGCCGCAGTGGCCGTAGGAGAGCAGCCCCCCGTGGGTGTTGGTCGGGAACCGGCCGTCGACCTCGAAAGCGCCCGCGCGCACGTACGCCCCGGCCTTTCCGGGTGGCACCAGGCCGAGCTCCTCGACCAACAGCGCAAGCGTGATCGAGAAGCTGTCGTAGATCCCAAAGACGTCGACGTCTTCCCACAACAGGTCGGCGACGGCCAGCGCCCGCTGAGCGGCCGCAGCCGCTCCGGTGCTGCCGGGCTCGAGCGCCGAGAGGTGCTGGTGACGGTGCGCCTGGCCCGTGCCCGCGATCGTCAACGACCGGTCGGAGGTGGCCGACCGAGAGATAACGAACGCCGCGCCGCCGTCGGACACCGGGCAGCAATCGAGCAGCCGGAGCGGCTCGGCGATCGGCTTCGACGCGAGCACGTCGGCGACAGTGATCGGCTTCTGGAACTGCGCCCCCAGGCGTCGAGACGCGTGGGCCCGCATCTGCACCGGCAGCTCGGCGAGCGCCGCGGGACCGAGGCCGTGCGACCAGAGGTACTGCGAGGCCAACAGCGCGTAGTAGGCCGGGATATTCGCGCCCAGCGGGACCTCGTACGTCGGGTGGCCCACCTGAGCAAGTGTCTTGGTCGACGCCTGCCGGGACTGGCCGGTGGCGCGGTTCTCCCCCGCGACCACCAACACGTGCCGGGCCGCGCCGGACTCGACCAGCCGGGCCGCCTGGGCCAGCATCGCGAGCCCGGTCGCGCCACCGACGTTCATGCCGAAGGCGACAGCGGGCCGCAGGCCGAATCGCTCGGCGAAGACGTTGGCGGGCATCAGGTGCGGCGACACGGTCGAGTACCCGGTGATCACGGTGTCGACCTCGTGCGGCTCGACGGCCGCGTCGGCCAGCGCGAGCGCGGCGGCCCCGCACTGCCACTCCACCGAGTCGGGTCCGGGCTGCTTGCCGAACGCCGTCAGACCGACACCTGTCAGCACGGCGGTCACGGCGGGTCACCGATCGCCGTACGACGGAGGTCCTGCTTCTGGATCTTGCCGGTCGACGTCTTGGGCAGGTCGGCGAAGTGCCACTCGCGCGGCACCTTGAAGCCCGCGAGCTCGGACCGCACGTGCGTCTCAAGCTCGCCGGCCGACACGGAGGCGCCGCGCCGGAGCGTCACGAACGCGACCGGGACCTCGCCCCACTTCTCGTGCGGGGCGCCGACGACGGCGGACTCCAGCACGTCGGGGTGCGCGTCGATGACCCGCTCAACCTCGACCGAGGCGACGTTCTCCCCGCCGGAGATGATGATGTCCTTGGCGCGGTCGCGGATCTCGACGTACCCGTCGGGGTGATGCACGGCCAGGTCGCCGGTGCGGAACCAGCCGTCCAGGCTGACCGCCGCGGTCGCGTCGTCGTCGCGGTAGTAGCCGAGCATCACGTCGTTGCCGCGCGCGAGGATCTCGCCGATCGTGCGCCCGTCGCGCGGCACGTCGCGGCCCTCGGGATCGGTGACGCGCAGCGGCTCGGCGATCACGTTGCCGACGCCCTGGCGGGCGCGCAGCGCGGACTGCGCCTCGTCCTCGAGCTCGTCCCACTGCGGCTGCCACTCGTTGATCGCGATCGGGCCGAACGTCTCGGTGAGCCCGTAGAGGTGGGTGACGTCGAAGCCGAGCCGGTCCAGCCGGGACAGCAGCGCCGGGGACGGCGGCGAGCCGCCGGTCTGCACGGCCACGCGGTGGTCAAGGGGCGCGGCGCTCTCGGCCGCGGCGATCATCGACAGCACGGTCGGCGCGCCGGAGAAGTGCGTGACGCCCTCCTCGCGCAGGAGCGTCCAGATCCGCTCCGGCTCGATCGCGCGCAGGCACACGTGCGTCCCGCCGGCCGCGGTCACGCCCCAGGTCAGGCACCACCCGTTGCAGTGGAACATCGGCAGCGTCCAGAGGTAGGCCGAGCTCGCGCTCATTGACCCGTGCACCAGCAGCGACAGGCTCTGCAGGTAGGCGCCGCGGTGGTGGGTCATCACGCCCTTCGGCCGACCGGTCGTGCCGCTGGTGTAGTTGATGCCGAGCAGCGACCGCTCGTCCTCCACTGGAATGACAGCGGGCGAGGCGTCGGCGAGCAGCGCCTCGTAGTCACCGAGCACCGGGACGTCCAGCTCTCCGGCAAGGTCCGCGAACTCCTCGGTCACCACCAGCAGGGAAGCACCGGAGTGCTCAAGGATGTAGCGCACCTCGGCCGCCGACAGGCGGGTGTTGAGCGGCACCAGCACGGCACCACGCATCGGCACCGCGTTGTGCATCTCCAGCTGCACGTGGCTGTTGGTCGCCAGCACCGCGACCCGGTCACCGGGATCGACGCCCAGGCTCGCCAGCACGCCCGTCAGCGCCAGGCACCGCTCGTACAGCTCGCGGTAGGTCAGCCGGAGGTCCCGGTCGACGACCGCGACCCGGTCGGCGTGCACCTCGGCGGAGCGGGCGAGGAACCGGACAGGGCTGAGCTCGGTGAAGGTGAAGTCGGCCATGCGGTCGAGCCTCGCCCCTCAGAGCCCGCCGAGCGAGAGGTACTTGGTGTCGAGGTACTCGTCCACGCCGAGCGGGCCACCCTCGCGGCCGATGCCCGACTGCTTCACGCCGCCGAACGGCGCCTGGACGGCGGAGATCTGCGCGTCGTTGACTCCGACCGTGCCGTACTCCAGCCGCTCGGCCACGCGAATCGCGCGGTTGAGGTCGCGGGTGAAGAAGTAGCCGGCCAGCCCGTAGTCGGAGTCGTTCGCGCGGCGGACGACGTCGTCCTCGTCGCGGAACGTGAAGAGCGGCGCCACCGGGCCGAACGTCTCCTCGCGGGCGAGCAGCATGGACTCGTCGGCGCCCTTGATGACCGTGGGCTCGTAGAACAGCCGGCTGCCGGCGTTTTCGGCGCGCTTCCCGCCGAGCACCACCTCGGCGCCGCGCTCGACGGCGTCGGCGAGGTGCGCCTCGACCTTGACCAGCGCGGCCTCCTCGACCAGCGGACCGACGTCGACGCCGTCGTCGAGCGGGTTGCCGACGACCAGCTTGCGGAACTCCGCCGCGAGCCGGTCGCCGAACTCCTCGGCGATGTCCTCGTGCACGAAGAACCGGTTGGCCGAGACGCAGGTCTGGCCCATGTTGCGCAGCTTGACGGCCATCGCCTCGCGGATGGCGAGGTCCAGGTCGGCGTCCTCGAAGACGATGAACGGCGCGTGGCCGCCCAGCTCGAGCGAGACCCGCTTCATGGTGTCCGCGGCGCCGCGCATCAGGATCTTGCCGACCTCGGTCGAGCCGGTGAACGAGATGCCGCGCACCCGCGCGTCGGCCATGAAGACCGCGCTGACCTTGGGGGCGTCGTTCGACGTCGCGACCTGGAGGACGCCAGGCGGCAGCCCCGCCTCGTGGAAGACCCGGGCGATCTCGAGCGCGGAGAGCGGGGTCAGCTCCGCGGGCTTGAGGATCATCGTGCAGCCGGCGGCCAGCGCAGCGCCGAGCTTGCGGAGGATCTGGAGCGACGGGAAGTTCCACGGCGTGATGCACGCGGTGACGCCGATCGGCTGGCGGATGGTGATGATCCGCTTGGCGGTCGTGGTCGCCGGGATCGTGCTGCCGTGGATGCGGCGCGCCTCCTCGGCGAACCAGTCGATGAACCCGATCCCGTACTGCCACTCCCCAACCGCCTGCGCGACCGGCTTGCCCTGCTCGCGGCTGAGCAACCGGGCCAGCTCGTCGATGCGCTCGTCGAAGATCCGGGCGGCGCGGTGCATGATCGCGGCGCGCTCGATCGCGGGCAGCGCGGCCCACGCGTCCTGCGCGGCGACGGCGCCGTCGATCATCGCGCGGACGTCGTCCGCGGTCGCGTCGGCGACCTGTGCGACGAGCTCGCCGGTGGCGGGGTCCACGACGTCGAAGGTGGCGCCGTCGGAGGCGTCCCTCCACTCGCCGTCGAGGAAGAGCTGGGTCGGGAAGTCCACGGTGGTCTGCCTTTCAGGGGTCATGGGACGATCGCCACGCGGGCGACGGAGCGGCTCTCGCCGGCCTTGAGGGCGTCGGTCACCTCGGCCAGCGGGAACGAGCGGTCGGAGAACGCCTCGAACGGGTGCAGGTGCCGCCGCCGGGCGAGGAACTGCACGGCGCGGTGCAGGTACCAGGGGTGGTAGCGCAGGACGCCGTGGATGTGGACGCTCTTGCGGGTCACCAGCCCGGGCACCATCGTCACCTCGGCCGCGGCGTTCAGGTTGCCGACCGACGCGATCCGGCCGCCGACGCGCGCGGTGTCGATGGCCTCGACGAACGACGTGGGCACGCCGGTCACCTCGAGCACCATGTCTGCGCCGATGCCACCGGTGAGCTCGCGGGCCCGCTCGGCCCGGTCGGACGCCTCCGGGAAGTCCTGCAGGCTGATCGTCTCGGTCGCGCCGAACTGGCGCGCGAGCTCGAGCCGCTCGGGTACGCCGTCGATGGCGATCACCCGCGCGCCGCGCTCTTGGGCTATCGCGGCGGCGTACAGGCCGAGGCCGCCGGCGCCCTGGACCACCAGCGTCTCGCCGGCGCCGATGCCGACCTCGTCGATCACGAACAGCATCTGGGCCAGCCCGCAGTTGGCGCCGGCCACCGACGCGTCGTCGACCTCGTCCGGGACCTTGTAGAAGTACTGGCCCGGGTGCACGTAGTAGTGGGTCGCGAACGCGGACCGGAAGTGCGGGGCTACGTCGGGCTTGATGATCCACTCGGCCAGGCCGTTCTGGCAGAGGTTGAACTCCGCGCGCTGGCAGGGCGGGCAGCGGTGGCAGGTGAGGTAGTAGACCGCGACGACCCGGTCGCCGACGGCCACCGGCTGCCCGGCGAAGTCAGTCGTGACGCCCTCGCCGAGCTCGACAATCTCGCCGACGAACTCGTGGCCGAGGCCGGCCTCGCGTAGCGCCACGCTCTCGTAGTGCCACTGGTGGACGTCGGTGCCGCACACGTTCGCGCGGCGTACCCGCAGCAGCACCGCGCCCGGCGCGACCTCGGGCAACGGGAAGGTCTGCACCTCCGCGGTCGCCGGCCCCACGAGTGTCGCGATCTGCCCAGTCGTCATGCCTCAATCCAAGGGCCGTGCGCGGCGGCGGTCGTGTACCGCTTTGGCACAGTGTCCCGTCCCGTCGCTCCCCGGCCCGGTCCGTGCTTGTCCCGCCTTGTCCCAATGTGGGACGACGCGCCCGCGCGCGCGAGACCCAAGGTGGGCACGACCACCAGTCGTACCTGGCCGGAAGGACCCGCGATGTCACTGGGATTTGCCCGCAAGATGTGGGCGTTGGACTGCCCCACCCTCACCGTCGACGCCAACACACTGCTGTACGGCCTGAGCGGGAAGATCACGATCCCGATGCCGTCGTTCCTCATCGAGCACCCTAAGGGGCTGGTGCTGTTCGACACGGGCATCGCGCCCGAGGCGATCACCGACCCGGTCGCGGTCTACGGCCAGGAGCTCGCCGACGGGCTCGGCATCAGCGGTTCGCCTGAGCACGCGGTCGACAAACAGATCGAGGCGCTCGGCTACCAGACCTCCGACGTGACCCACGTGATCGCGTCGCACCTGCACTTCGACCACGCGGGCGGAACGCACCTGTTCCCGAACGCCAAGCACTACGCCGGCGAGGGCGAGCTCGCGTTCGCGCACTGGCCGACCCCGATCGCGGCGTTCTGCTACCGCGACGACCAGCTCAAGCGGATCCGTGGCTTCGACTGGCACGAGATCCCGGGCTGCGACGTCGACCTGTTCGGCGACGGCAGCTTGGTCATCTACTCGATGCCCGGCCACACGCCCGGCGAGCTCAGCCTCAAGGTGCGGCTGGCGTCGCGGACGTTCATCCTCACCGGCGACGCCGTGCACCTGCGCGCGCAGCTGGAGCAGGAGTACCACTTCCCGATCGACTACGACACGATCAGCGCGCTCCGCACGCTCAAGCGCCTCAAGACGCTGCGCGAGACCGAAGAGGCCACGCTCTGGATCACCCACGACCCGGACGACTGGGCCGAGCTCAAGCACGCGCCGTACTGCTACGAGTGACCATGGCGATCCTCGTCGACTACACGTGCGGATCCTGTGGGACCCGCCGCGAGATCTGGGCGCCCAGCCCGCCGCCTGCAACCGCCGTCTGCGTTGACTGCGGTGCCGAGAGCTGTCGGGCCTGGGCGCCCATCGGCCTGTCCTCTGCTTCTGCGCCTTCGTCGGACCCCGCCCCGTCCCCGGCACGCCGCAGCCTGTGCTCGTCGTACCCCCAGGTGCCCGGGCTGTGCCACATGTCCGAGAGCGCCGGCCGGATGGCGGTCGCCAAGTACCTCGGCGACTCCCGTCGCATCGACCGCGAGCAGGAGCGCCAGGAGAAGGCGGCCGCCATCAAGGCGCCGGTGCTCGCCGACGCGATCAGTCACCACCACGCCTGAGGCCTGCGGGACACCAGACGAGCCGGTCGCTCCGGCAGCCACTTCGTTTGACCTCCCGCGGCGAGCGATAGAGAAGGGGCGGGTCCCGATCGGGACCCGCCCCTTCTCTTTGCGCCCGCAGCCCCTCAGCGGGCCTGCAGCCGGAACCGCAGCAGCCGCCGCAGCCGGCGGATGCTGTCCGCTGAGCTGAGCAGGGCGAGCAGCGTAAGCGTGCCGGCGAAGACGTAGCTGGTGCCGTCGGAGAGGCCCAGCACGGTGACCAGGCTCTGGGTCACGACCAGGATCCCGGCGCCGATCGCGGCGCCGATCAGCGAGCCGTGGCCACCCGAGAGGGCCGCGCCTCCGAGCACCGGGGCGGCGATCGCGAGCAGGGTGAACGACGAGCCGGCGTTCGGGTCGCCGATGCCGACCTGGGCGGCGAGCAGGATGCCCGCGATGCCGGCGAGGAAGGCGCAGATCACGTAGCAGAGCGCGCGCACCCACGGCGTCGGGATGCCGAGCCGCGTGGCGAAGACGCCGTTCAGGCCGACCGCACGCAACCGCAGACCGGTGCCGGTGCGCCGGACGACGAAGTCGACCACGACCAGCACGACCACCAGCACGACGAGGGCCACCGGCACCGGACCGACCTTCTTCATCATCAGGAGCACGCCGAGCTGGGGCGCGATCAGGCCCTCGGCCGTGGGCCGCATCATCAGCGCGATGCCGGAGACAACGCCCAGGGTGGCGATCGTCGCGATCACCGGCGAGAGCTTGACCCGTTCGACGAGGAAGGCGTTGACGGCGCCGACGGCCACGCCGAGCAGCAGGCAGATCGCGAGGCCCATGCCCAGCACCTTGCCGGTGCCGCCCTCGGTGACCCACTCGGACATCAGGACGACGGCCAGCGTCATGGTCGCGCCGACGGAGACGTCGATGCCGCCGACCATGAGCACGAAGTACTGCGCGGCCGCGACCGCGACCAGCGGCAGCGCCACGAGCAGCACGTTGTAGATGCTGACCTCGGTGAGGAACGTGTCGTTCTTCGACTGCGCGAACAGCGCGAGGCCGACCATGAGCGCGACCAGCGCGGCCAGGCGGATGCCGTCGGCGCTGGTCCGCCGGCGCAGCCAGGTACGCCGCGACGGGGCGTGGGGCTCGGGGGCGACGTCGGGCTCGACGTCGGCGGAGATCTCGTGCTCGACGGCGAACGCGCCGACGATCGACTCCTCGGTGGCGCCGATGCCCGGCAACTCAGACGTGACGCGACCCCGCGACATCACGAGGATCCGGTCGCACAGGCCAGCGAGCTCGGACGCGTCGCTGCTGACGACCACGACCGCGCTGCCGGCGTCCGCGATCTGCCGCAGGAACCGGTAGATGTCCAGGCGGGACCGGACGTCGACGCCCTGCGTCGGCTCGTCGATGAGCACGACCGCGGGCTTCATCCCGAGCACCCGGCTCAGCGCGACCTTCTGCTGGTTGCCGCCGGACAGCTCGGACGGCAGCTGGCCCGGGTGGCCGACGCGGATCCGGTAGCGCTCGATCGCCTCGCGGACGAACGACCGCTCCCGGCCGAGGCTCATCACGCCGGCGGTCGACAGCTCGGGGAGCACGCCGATGCCGAGGTTGTCCCCGATGGTGAGGCCCTGGAACAGCGACTCGTTGCGGCGGTCAGAGCTCAGGTACACCAGGCCCGCGTCGACCGCGGCGCCGTAGCTGCGCGGCCTCCGGCCGTCGACCTCGACGGTGCCCTGGCTGTCGTCGAT
>VFQN01005258.1_pt1 | contig 16028 bp, 29 predicted proteins | sample 3512371 | NCBI WGS metagenome assembly VFQN01 (sample SAMN10412370, study PRJNA504923) | tailings metagenome | isolation source: Replicate 2 from Balatoc abandoned mine | place: Philippines: Itogon, Benguet | collected 2017-08-28 | reverse complement strand
GGGGCGGGGGGGGGCGCGGGAGTGGGGGCGACGATGGCGGGGGCGAGGGAGAGTTGGGTGGCGGGGGCAAAGAAGGGGGAGAAGGCAGCGGGTGTGCCGCTGGCGACGGCAGATGCAACGGCGACGGCGGCGGTGGTGGCGGCGGCGGACCTGGTGGCGTCGGTGGCGACGGCGGTGGCGGCGATGGCGGTGGCGGTGACGGCCGCGGCCGCCTTGCGCAGGTGGGGGTGCTGCGTGTCGGCGCACAGCTGCTGCTCCACCGCCCGCTCAACCATCTTCCACAGAGGGCTCCTGTGTGCCCGCGTGGGCGAGTAACGGCAGGTGAGAGGGTGGTTCGGTGGAGAGGCGGGTACAGTGTGCGGGAAAACCGTAGGTATGCTGGGGCCCTGGCTTATGGAGCCGTGAAGCCAAAAGTGGAGGTAAGAGGTACGCGTCAAACGCGTGAGGAGTAAAGAGGTGCTACCCCAGGTGCTACCTGCGCTACTGCTCCCAAGCACCGAAGCTGCCATAATTCCAACGCGTAGGCAGAGCGTGTGCAGGGAACCGGGTGTAAGTATGATTTACCTTGAAATGGACCACTTGGGAAGGTAGGACGCTAAGTCCTCAACGCCAGCGCCCGCCTTCATCCGGCTTTTCTGCGGCTCAAACAGCCGCATCACCATCTGATAGCTGCTCCTCTCATCAAGGAATATCGGCCGGATGCCGCGTTGGTATGCGCTTGGAGAGACACAGTCGGGCGATTCCGAGGACGGCAGGGGGACAGCTGCTTCGCTGCTTTTCCTGCTCGGCGCCGAAAGCCCATCGCTGCCAATCTCTGTGGTAAGCCCTGCAACATCCATTGCTATGCTTCCACGGCGCACATGTCCACTGCGCCCCTCAGCCTCAGTCGCTTCCCGGGAGGGACTACCCGGCTCAAGCATCGGGCTGGGGATTCCAGACGAGCACGCAGCGCTGTTGCATGCCAATTGGCTCGGCAGTGCATGAGGGTTGACATTGGTTCGTGTTGCCCCCGGCGGGACCCCGCCAGAGAGCAATCGAAGTCCGTGGGGCATTCTTTGCTCAGCTACTGGCCTGGAATGCGCCCATCAGACCCATTGGCAACGCTTTGTTATACCCCTTTACACTGAACGGTATAATCCAGCAGTCCTTCTACTTGAGGCGCAAGAAGGCGCAGTAGTGTTGACAGGGAGCCTCTTGGCTTTAAACGTGTCAAGGACGAGGCAATTTGACCCTAACTGTATTGACCTTTTGTTTCTGCGCGCAGTAACGCGCGGCAGTTCGCCATGAAGAAGATAAAGGGTCACTCCCACTCGGGTTGCATGCGTTCGGCACGGGCGTTTCGCCGATCCCCCGACAACCCAAAGCAGGTCATGTCTATAATCAGCAGCCTCTCAGCGGGTCAGTCGGTGGCAAGGGCGTTTTGGGCGGGAAGGCCGTGTGAGCGCACAGCTGTCACAGCAGTTAGTCGCGAAGTTCTGAGCAGGTGCCCAGCGAGAGCGAAGGCAGGCCCAGAACCTTGCTTCGCATCTGGCCCGTGCTTCTCTCAGCCACTGAGAGGTGGAGAGTAACAGAATCGGCACGTAGGCATGCAGTATCGGCAATATGCAGCCCGGAGCTAGCAGGACCGACTGGGATCGAGGCTTGGGCCTGGCGGCATCAACCGCTATCAACCGGGGTTCTCGGTTCACTTGCACGTGGCAAGAGGCCTTTCATGGCTGGCACCAAACGCGGCTCCGGCGTGCCAGCTCCCACCGTGCTGCTTGGCTTTTCTCAGGTTCTCCAAGCCCAGGCCCCCCCCCCCAGCCCAGAGAGTCCATCCCCTGGAAGCCTCCCTGAAGCACCATGCCACCTGCCACCCTCCCGAGGCACTACCGTACAGTCTGCCGTTTCCGTTTCCGTGTCGCTTCGCCGCCCTACGGTGACCACCTTCGGCTCTTCCTGCGCTGCTGCAACAGCAAGCGGCGGTGCATTTATCACCATGCGTTGGATTGGACACGCGTTCCAGGGATAACTCGTCATCCCGGCTGGCTTAGGCGCTTTGCCCCTTCCCCGCTTCACCTCTTTCCCCTGCACGCCTGCAGCAGACAGCAAATGCAGGCGCTGGGCAGCCAAGCAGCTGGAGCCGCAACTTCCAAGGCACATGCAGCTAGACTTGGATCGACCACCACTTGGATCGACACACCTGCAGATCATCTCCATGGATGGCTACGGCACGGACGCCTATGCGGCGCTGGGTGCGTTGACGGCTGGATGGAGTGAAGCAATAATAATGTAGCCGTGCAGGGTCCGCGCGTCAGGGTGCAAAGCTGTTCCACAGGACCGACAGGCAATCAAGCCGGCACAGGCCTTCCGTGGGCCCACGCCACAAGGGACGGAGGGGTAGCGCTGCGCAATGGAACACACAACGCCTGCAGTGCGTTTAGCGTGTGGAACTCCAGTTGCGAACCATCGGCGAGTTGGGCCCAAGGGAGCTAGGCGGCGAGTTTACGCAGAACCTACACGGGGGTGCCCGCTGGGGAGCAGTGGACAATTGAACCGGTGCCTGTGACGGGCGCCGTTACACCAGGCAGCACCAGGACACTGCCTGCTCTCCTCCTGTGCCCATCCTCCCTCCACACCGGCACCGTGGCGCACGCAGCCTAGGGCAACAGCACGCCCGAAAACAAAGCACGCCTGGCCAACACCTGACCGGCCCAGGTGCCGGCAGACTGCAATGCGCGTCGTTACATGCATGGTCCGCACCAACATATTCACTGCGGCCTGTTACAGGGGACGACAGGGGAGCAGTTGCCCGCCACTCACCCGCCGCACCTCCTACAAAGTGGTTCCTTTCCTGCCCCCATCGGGTGCAGGGTGGCGAGCCGCTGCCCATGTCGGCTGGGCGCGAAGGAGAGGGTGTGAGCCGCATTGTACCGTCCCCTCCCTGAGCAATAACGGCCCGGAGGTCAGGCCCTGCTGGCGCCTGGCAGCGCTACCGCTGCCGGAGCCAAGGCGGACCACCACGTCACCCGGAGGCCTGTCCTCGAATTGCCCCACCTCACGTTACGCGTGCACCTCTGCAGCGGTAATACACTGTCGGGCGCACGGGGGCCTGGGGACGCTCACCCAAATGCAGCTGCCCACCGATGCGTGGCCGTAGGCGTGCGTGGATGCCTCGGGCGTCGGCCGCTGGCGTGGCCAGTAATGCAAACATTTATGCCACAGAGAGGTAACGTATGTTGTAGCATCGCTAGTAGCCCGCTGCCACAGGATGCCGTGTGACCACGCCTTAGGCGCTGGAGACTTGACTGGGCCTGACTGGGCATAGTCCTGCAGTACCAACGCTCTCGCCATCCCTGCCACCTACTGTGGGCACATGAATGTGACGCTGCGCGCGATAGACTGTGACAAGGAAACCTGTGTGTCCGGCTTCGTGCAGCAAGCGCCCATGCCCTTGCCCCCTGACCTGCCCTGACACATGCCAGCTGAGGCCCGCCGGGCCTGCCGCAGCCGTCCAGGACAGCAACAGAGCAGAATCCTAGTATGTTCTTAGTGCAACACAATCCGTGCGCGGGCGCTTCTGTTTGGGTGGGCAAACCTGTCTGGCTTCACACGGAAAGCGCCCATGCCCGTGCCCCCTGACACGTGTCATGCGCTGGGGGCCCCGCTCACCTCACTACATGCTCAACGCTTGATCGCATGGCGACTCCGATCACTCTTCTCATTTGAATGCACGTACACGTTGCACGCGAGCGTGAACACTGATCCCCACCCAAACACGCGTCATCTCTCGCCCAACCTGGTCCCACCTGGTCTCAAGGCCCCGCTCCTCAAGGTCCCGCCTTGCACCCCCTTGACGGTCCCACCCCACGGGCAAGAGTGCTGCTAGTGGCTGCATCCAGCTCTCGAAGAAGTTGGGAATGGTTACGGCTGGGGTGGTGCGAGTGCTTGCACGGTGAATGAGTGCGTGCCACATGGCACGTGCCATATGGCACGTGTCGACACGCTGGTGTGCAGCTGCAACCCCTGACTCACAGTAGTCAGTTGCATGTTGCTCCACCTCTATGTTCTCCGCGGCAACCTTGCTTCTGCATGCCGGCTGAAGGGCACTTGAGACAGCACCAATTGAGGTCGTAAGGCTGGCCATGACCTGCCATGACCGTCACATCAGGGGATGGGGTCATGGGCTGAGGTGCTACCGGTACTTATCCGCCAGACCTAAGCTCTTGAACACTCTGGCGCTTCCCATCCTGTTAAAGTATAGCAGCCAGCTCAAGCTCGGACGCGGCGGCATGCTGCCCTCGCGCCTCGGGCGAGGCCATGGCGACCTGGAACGTTCGTCGCGTCAATGCGAACGGCCTCGTATAAAGAGTGTGTCATGGAAGTCTGGCATGGCTTATCATACTTGTTGCGCTGTTTTAAGCGCGGATAAAGTGCATTTCTTTCGCCTCGTCTGCACCCGTCTGCACCCCACCCGTCGTCTGCAACCGTCATCTGCAACCGTCGACACGCTTCTGTTGGCACTCGAAGCTCCCGGGAAGGACATGACCCCGGGTATGCTCCATGGCCTGTACCTATGCATCACAAGGACATAGCTACAACATCAACAAGTTGTACGACTCACTCATCCACACCATTCTGAAGCGTGAAGCCTTTTGCAGACACGCACAGGCTGCTGGAGGCACGTGCCTGGAGCCCGAAGGCCGACAGAGATAAAGTAGTCAGACTAGCCACAGCTCGCAGGACAAGCAATTCGGACCCAGCGTGCTAGCCAGACTGAGTCGGTCACCCAGGCTGCCGTTAGCCTCGACAGCGGAGCCACACAATGCGCGCGCGTGCTTACACGCGTGGTGTGGCTGGCTGCAAGCTTGTGCCACGCCCAGCAGATACCGTCGCCAACGGAACTGGCCAGCATCCCGGTTGTCAATCTGAAAGGAAATAATGTCCCATTGGTAAGTGGAGGAGCACGGTGAGAAAGGCTCCTGTGAAGACGGAATCGGACAAGCAGCCAGCTGCAGTCGGTCCGTCCTAGAAGCGAGGGTTTCCGAAGACGTCGAGCACACGCATGGAAGCGCATATTTTTATGCCTATGTTGTGCAGTTACTGACGGAGGATAATGCGGGCGTCGTTGCGGACGCATTTGCTGTAGCCGAACGACCGAGGACGTGTTCCTTTTTTTTGGGTATTGTTGTCTTCCTGTACCCTGAGGCACAAATCCGATACCGGTATGGCCGGTCCTTGTCTTTTTCTTCATAACATACACACGGTAGGTGAGGATGGGGGCAACACCCAACGTAGCACTTCTCCTCACGTAACGCCTCACGCACGTGCGTAACGCCTGCACCTACCACCACGTGTATGGAATGCTCCAGTGGAAAGGTGCTCCGTCCCGTCCGTATGTATATGCTCACACCCTTTGTTCGTTCCCCCCCTCTCCTGCAGCAACTCGCCAGTGTTGGGCTTGATAAAAATCTGATGATACCGTACTTGTTATTCATTATTTATTCTTATACCGTACTTGTTATTTTTTATTTATTATTTATTCTTATACCGTACTTGCGGTACGGTGTAAGGTACGCCTGAGAGTGCGTGCGTCGTACTTGCTTACAACGGGGCGGCTGTCATGAAGGTGGTTGTATCTGCATGATGTAAGGATGGCAGCGCCGCTCCCAGACAAATATGCTTGCCTATCAATGTATGTAAAGTCAATTCTACGAAATGGCCAACGGTACATGCGGTACGCAGAAACGCGCCTGGCGACAGCGCCCTGACATACGACGACGGTAGGGCCATGCACTCGGCCAATAGTCGCGTGGTCATAGTTCCGTACGACCACTCCGTGAACCACGACTGTGCAGCTATGTGCGCTTGCGATACATTGGTTGAAAAGTAGAAAAGCGGCGGTGCAGTGCACCATGTATGGGGTGGCCGCACCAGGGTCGTGCGTGCGCCGCAGGCCTGGCAGGGGCAGGTGGTCTCCCTTGGCCAACAATGCATCCGCGCTAACTGCCCCTTCCATGCCTAGGCGGTTATGCCCCGGCCAGTACAACAACTGCGTGTATGCTTCTAGTGGCGATAGGCCAATCCTTCATGCCGTCAGTCCCTTGCCATGACCAGGTGGGGCACTCGGTGCGATGACGGTGACCATACACCGAATGCAGCGCCACGTGCGCCCCCGCCACGCCGCCAGCAAAATAATCCCGCAGCGTCTGTGCTGCCATGAAAGGCAGCCGCACTGCACGCGTTAGTTTGTGCTCCCCTAGTCCCCATCCACCCGCGGTAACGTTTGTTGGGGAGCCTTTTGCGCCCCCTCCAACTGTGCACCACCCCTTGACGATCAACGCGCTAACGCGCTGTGCGCTCTCTTGCACAGCCCGTGTCCCCACACACGCATCCGCCAGCCGGCGTGTGTCGATCCACCGCCAGAACCAGAGCCAGCAACACAGACGAGGGCCCTGCCGCTTGCACCCCGCCTGCCGCTTGCACCCCGCCTGCCGCTTGCACCCCGCCTGCCCTGCGCCCTCGGCCTGTCCTGCCCCTGGACTGGCTCCGTGCAGGGGAGTACCCTGCAGCGATGCCTGCTTGCGCACGAAAGCTGCCGTCGCAACGGCGCCTCTCACCTCCGCCTGCTGCAGCGCAACGAAAGGAAGGGAAGGGAAGGGGGCGTGGCGGGCGGCGACGTCAGGAAGCAGCTACGGGAGGCAATGGAAGGGCCGTGTATCAAGGTCGTGCGTGCATCAGCCGTGAACTGACCCCGTGGCAGCTTGCCCCAGAGCAGCCATCCGGCACGAGGTGGGACAGGAAGCCACCACCCAACTCGAGACCCAAAAGCAAGCGAGCGATGCCCTCATGCCCACACACATTCACCGACAGCAACAGCCCCAGTACGAAGGGCACCGCAGCACTGCCGCCCGCCCGACCCACCACCCATACCGCCCATCCCCTACCACACACGCCGCACCGCGCCACTCCCTGCTGCCCACCTCCGCCCGACACTCTTACAGACCCAAACCGTCCCCTCCACTGCTTTCCCCGTTCCCCCCCCTCTGCCTCCCGGCCCGCCCCTCACCTCTTGGGCCGCCCCGCGCCCCGCTCTCCCCGCTCGTGCCGCCCGCCCGCCCCGCCTCCCGGCCCCTCGTGCCCCATGCCGCCCAGCAGCCCCCCCATGAGCCCCATGCCCCCCACGCGGTCCTCCTCCATCATGTCCAGCAGCGTGCCCTCGTCAAGCAGCGCAGCCTCCTGCGCACGGGCCTCGGACTGCACGAGGGGGGGCAATAGGCGGACGGGAACAGGGAGGTCGGGAACTCAAGTAAGTTGTCATGCTTACACTCTCGGCCCAAGGCTCATTTTTCCCGTTGTGGGTTGGTGTGTAGCGGTGGTACACAGGGGGGCAACCGGCATGTCGGGCACCTGGGACTCCGCGCAAACATTTTGGTGTGGCATGCACCTCACGCCTTATTCAAGGTAAAAGACGTGGACGTGGGTAGGTGGATGGGTGCGCGGACGGGTCACACGTCAGCGCTGCAGGCCCGACGCAGGTGTAGCATGGCACGCGCTACGCTTCCGTACACTACTCCCCCGTTGACCCCAAGCCCCTCACATCCGCACCCTGTGCTCCTGCACGAGCGCCCCCTCCTGCCATGCGGCGCCCCACCTTGATGCTGTTCTTGATGTCGTTGGCGCGCGCCTCCACCTCCTCGCGGTGCTGCTTGGAGCGCTCGCTGGCGGCCGTGGCGAAGTTGACACGTGCCTCGATGGCACGCAGCAGCGTGTCGGAGGCGGAGATCCTGCCAGCAGAAGACGCCAAACAGCAGGTGCCCGGTAGGTGGGCTCAGTGTGGGTGAGGCGGCTTGGCAGAGGACCATAGGTGCAACTGTGGCTGTTGACCCATAGGGTGCCTCAACGGTGTGCCAACCCTTGTTACGCTGGTGGAGGCCAGCGCCGGGGTCACCGCCACCCCGACCATGTGCTCTGCGTTGCCCTATGGCCTGCCCCGCCTGGGTCCCACAGCCCGCACCGTGGCGGTAACCCCAAGGGCCCCCTCCCAACATCACGCTTCGCTCCCTCCGCCCGGCCCCCCCGCCCCCCCTGCTCTCCGCAGCATGTTATGCGCCTGTGCACTTGCATTCTGCACTTCAGTCCCCTCTCCTAATCCATGTCGGGCGCTAACCCACATCCCACCTCTGTGCAGGCGAAACCCCATGCTTGGCAACCCCACCCCCTGTAAACCCTCCGGCCCCCGCACCATGCGCCCAGGCGGCCGGTGAGCCCCGGCAGCTCCTCCAGCCGCACGTCGCGACCTATCACGTCGTGCGCCTGCAAGCGAGCACAGTAACGTTGCAGTCCGTACGTTGCGGTATAAAATCGACGTAGAACGCAAGTCTGCATGAGGGGATTATGGGTGCGGGAAGCAGGGTACGGCATGCCAGGATATGTATAACAAGTTGGCCGGGTGCAATGCGGTGGGTTGGGTGGAAGGAGGCGTCCTGCCACGCCACGCCACGCCGCCGGTGAGCCGGGGTCAGGCCGTGCATGGCAAGGCGGTGGCGTGACGTATGAGCCGAGGACCCAACACCAGCAGGGGCAGGGGCCGTGCCATGGCGGGCCGCAGCAGGGGCCGTGCCACGGCGGGCCGCAGCAGGGGCGTGTCCGCCGCCGCGGCAGCACCACACTCGCACCCGCACCCCACTTTGCTCTAGGCAAGCTGGTGTCTTCTTCTACCCCCCTCCCCCTTGCACTAACCGTTTCCGATTAGTTACTTTTGCCGCTCCGCGGTTACCCCTTTTCCCACCTGCAGGCATGCGGCCTTCTGGTCCAGCTTGCCGCTCGCGATGACCCCCGTGTAGAAGCAGGCGTTGATGAGGAAGTCCTCCAGCTCGCGCACGCCGCCGATGTCCAGCGCGCCCTGCAGCTGGGCGTACGGCAGGATCTGCACGGCGGGAGCAGATCAGGGAGATCCACGCGTGGTCACAGAAGTGTTGCAAGTCTTGCAAGTACGGTAAAACAGTGTTGCAACGGACGGGGGCGAGGCAGCGTGTGCGGCATGTCACACGGCGCGGCGGGCGGCAGCGGAAGGGTGAGGGGACCAGGTGGAGAATGAACCGCAGGCAACTGCAGGGGTGTTGGCAGTGTGGCACGGAGGCTGCAGCGTGGCTGGGCCCTGGGCGCCAGCAGGGCGCGTTGTGGCGCCTTCGCCCGAAACAACATGCCCCATGCGCGTCATGCCTCCTTTGGGAGCTCTCCTACCCAGTCCCAAAGGTTAGAATGTCGCCATCCTGCCAGGCCTGCCAGGCACTCCACTGTCATCTCTCACTTTCCTCCCACTTTTCCCGCCCCGGCCCTGTTGCAGCTGCCCACCTTGTTCCCGGCCGCCATGGAGGCCACCGTGAGCTGCTTGAGCTTGAGCGCCTGGGCCTCAGACAGAGGGGGCAGCGAGGAGCGCTGGGCTGCAGGGGGCGAGGGGAGGGGTGGGGGAGGAGGGGGTGGGGATGAGGGCGTGGCATGGAGGGCGCACGGGCAGAGGATGGATTGTGGATGAGGAACGCAAGTTGCACGTGAGCTGGTTGCAACACAAGAATCCCTTCAGCATGCTAGGGAGGTGCATTTCCCAACGAGCAGCCATCGAGGTTACCCCGGTGGCTGTTGGCACATGGGGACAGCGTGCACGGCCTGCTGAGTGGGGTGGGAAGGGGTGGCTGCAGCCCTTGCCACGCGGCCTTGCCACCAGGGCCCTTCGGTGGCCGTAACCAGCCACCCAAACACCCGCGCCCTGAAATCCTCATATTGCTGTGCCATCGCCTGGGACAGGTGCATCGTACCGAGCTTCCGGTGGACGCAGGCGCGCAGGCATGCCGTGCGCAACCAACGACCGCCAGTACCTCTGTTCCCGAAACCCCAAGCAAGAGCCATTGGAAAGCCACTCACCCTGGTAGTCGGACCACGTCCCGTACGCGAATAGTTGCAGAAGGGCGAAATGGGAGCCCAAGTCCGTGCCTTGCAGCTGCGGGGCAGCGGGGCCCGGGGAGTGGGCACGCAGGATGGGCGAGGGCGCACGTGGTGAGCGGGTGCGGGACGGCGACAAGCCATCCCCATGCGCTTCTCAACAAGCTGCCGCCCTACCTCCTTGATGCTAGGAACGTCCAACAGCTCGCCAAAACCGAACACGGCCGGGTCTGCTGTCGCCTTCGTAATTAGATCTGCTGCTCCGCGACCCCGGACGCCCTTTGCCAGCAGCACATACTGCTGGATCTTCGCGTCCCCATCCATGACGCAATGGCGTTGCTACTCCTGCTCCTCGCGATGCTAACGAATACTGTTGGGGCAATGTCCCTCAGTATGTCGGGGCGCGCCGGTTGCGCGCTGCTGCCCCGCTGCGCACTACCGAAACGACCTAAGAAGTTGACACAAAAAGTTGAAAGGCGGTAACTACTTGCACACTGCCCTTACAGAAAGCACCGATGGAACGCACGTCAACTTTCTCTACGCTCAGCGAGCGAGAACTCCCAAATACGCAATTATGACTACGAGATACCGGACGTTCTTTAGCACAAGTGCGTAAAGGAAAGGTGCCTGCACGTGTCTGCTTTCGGCCAGAGTCGGGAGGCCCTCCCCAGCATCAGCCCCGCACCCATTGGTGCTCCCCGTGGCCTGGCTCCGCCTGGCCAGGCTTGAACATACAACGGTGCTAATTACCATCTTTCACCACCGATTAGGAACACAGCGAACGTAGGGTTTCTTGATCACTTGCGCTGAAGGATGTTGGCGGCCAAGCTGCAGGCGACGGTGGGCGTTGCCCAGCCCCGAGTCCAGAGCAGCGTCTTTGCTAAGCCTGCCAGCACTCAGACTAGGTGCGACACAGCCTGATATGAGCCAGAGGCTGGCTAGGCCGACAAGAGGTGACGGTGGACCACGCTCTGTGGATCCTCCGTCTATAGCAGACTCACGCAAGTCATTGCGTTAAAGCCATAATTTGGCGTCTGATCTGCAGGTCGCGCTCAGCCAGCCACATCTGCCGCGTTACCCAGCAGTCGCCAAACACCAAGACTGTTGTCGTGAAGAACACTCCCGGCGAGCTGCCTCTGCCATGGTCGGAGAAGGATCCTTACAAGCTTCCGCTCAGCATCGACAAGGTGCAGCGCATGCTGCACTCCCTAGGTGGGTCGGAGCGCCAGGGTCCTTGCGGTCATCGGTCGCCTCTGCACCGGAGCCCGTGGACACAAACCTACTGCCCCGCGTGCGTAGGCTGGGAGAAGCCATGGATTGAGCAGATTGTGGACCGCATCATGAAGGGCATGCTGCGCACGACCGAGGAGCGGGCAACCGGCGTGGTGAGTTTGCCATTTCCCTGCAAGTCGCGGTTCCCGCGACTGCCCAGCGACAGCCTTCACGCGGGCTTGCCCACTGCACTGCCACGGGCTCTCACGATGTTTGTGGGCGTAATTGTAACAGATCAACTACCTGGTTAGCGTCGGGCTCAAGCAGGACGAGATCTGCAACATGGCCTCCATCAGCGTGGTGCTCCTGGGCCTGAACCCGGAGACGCGGCTGAAGTCGGTGGTGGATTACCTCAAGGGGAGAGGCGTGCCGGGTGAGTACGTCCGAAGCGTGCATAGGGGAGGGCTGGGGAATGGGGACGGCCTTTCGTGTTCACGTCGGAGGGGGGGGGGGGGGGGGGGAAACAGCGGAACCAGGGGAGGCGCGGTCAAAGCTTGCCCAGGTTGCATCCAGGTATACAGCTCCTGGGCATGGGGCGTGACAGAACTCAAGCGCATTGGCGTGATTTGGGCATTGCTTCAACGGAACGATGAGCAGCAGCTGCCGTGGCGATGGCGGCAGCACGTGATACCTATGGCGGTGGGGTCAGAAGGCGGTCTGGGGGCTGCTGCTGGGCCCCAGCCGTCCGCAGCTGCCCGAAGAGCAAGCTGCTTGGCAGTGCGTGGGCGCGGAAGTTCGCACTGAGGCCCCTCTAGCGGGCAGGGGCGGGAGCAGCAGCAGCAGCGGCAGCTAGCTTGAGCCATGGCATACGGTACTGCCAGCCCGTGCTCGTGGCGGCGGGCAGGGGTTTGGGCTTCGGGTCAGGTGGCGGGCACGCGACTGGGCCACTGGCGGGAGCGGCAGGAGGCCTGCTGCAGGGGAATCGGCCAAACAAGCAGAGCAGCGGGCGGTCGTGTCGCACCCTCGGGCAACGTGGCGTGGGGCTCAGGGGTGCGCTGCGCTGGCCTGCCTGCAGCGCTGCAGCGGGCCATGCGGCAGCCCACGGCCGCGCAGCCGCCGGCGGCCGGCCCTTCCCTGCATAGTGGGCGGTGCCGTGGCGGGGACGGGGAGGTACGGAGCGGCCAGGAAGGGACCAGGCAAGTGCCCTTGGCAGCCACGGCCGGACGGGAGGCGCGGGCATGCCCCGGTTCCTCGCAACCGTGGTGGCCTGTCGGCCTGCTGGCCTGTGTTGGCGGCTGGCGGTGTGCGCAGCTGCCACCATCCCCTGCCAACAGCACGGCCGGGAGCAGCGCGTTGGCAGGCCACTGCAAGTTGCTGCTGACTAGGCCAGCTGCCGCCGGGGTGCCGCGCGCTGGCGGTGGGCGGGGGACCGGGACGTGTGGCGATTGGGCCGGTCCGCAGCAGCCAGACGAGCTTTGTCCACGGCTGGGGCGCGGCGCGGGGGCGGCGTCCTCGCTGCTGCTTTCGGCTCCCCGCTGGGAAGGCATACGCATTGTCGGGGCTGTGGGTGCGGCGGCAGCACAGGGAGCGTGCGCAGCTCTGGGGCCTACCAGCAGCTGCAGGGAGGGCGGGCAGGCAGCTGCTTGCAGGCGGGCAGCGCAAGCCCGGCACCGACACCATGGGTTGGTGCGGTTAGCTAAGGGCTGTGCCACGATGTCGTCATCTCAGCTGCCCAGCTGGCAGCACGCCTCGACCAGGGGCCGGGGAAGGGGAGACACACGTGCCGCCAGGGCAACCCTGGCCGGGGGTGCGGCGGCCTGTCCGCGGCGCCCGCACACTCTCCCCTGGCCGGGCTGACCCCGGCGCATTCTGGACTAATGTGTACCCCGCCGTGTGGTATGCAGTCAGACGTCGGGTTGCCAGGCAGTTGCGCACTAGACCCCCATTGCACGCCTCGCCATCGTCGATCTGGTGTGTAGGCACCCTGGCTCCTCTCGCCCAGGCCTGCCGCTGACGCCACCCTTGCTGTGTCCAATCGCCCTTCCTTGTCACACCCAGACACCGCCATCCCCGACCTGGTGCTGAAGCACCCGCGCATCTTCGAGTACAAGCTCACCCCCGACGGCAAGGAGCTGGCCAAGGGCAAGGCGCGCATCCAGGTGGGGGAAGACGAGAATGTGTACCGTGCCACGCCTTGACCGCCACGTCCTAAGAGCACACTGTGCCACCATGTACCGTTTGGCGCACTCCCTGCGTCCCTACCGACGTGGTTCGGCGCCGTGCACCACCTGAGCTGCCAGTATGGAACGCTTTCTGGAGCCCCGCTTCAGACCGAGCACCCGATTGCTGAAGCAACCGCCACCCTGCACCACCCTCCCCGACAGGTGGACGTTGTCCCCGCCGGCCCCAACGGCGAGAAGGCCTGCGCCGTCAACTACTTCCGGGAGGGGGCGTCCTTCATGGAGGCGCCCGTGTCGCCCGTGGGGCCCGTGGCGGCGCCGTGAGGCGGCCCGTCAAGGCTTGGACCCGCCACGTGGGGCCCCGCGTGCATGGGGCGGCGCTGTGGAGGTGTGCGCTGCCACCCGAGCGCGAGGCGGGCCGCCTGCTTGGGGCCCGGAGGAGCTGCTCGGCGCTTGCTTTTTATGGTGCATCGGGCGTTGGCCGTAGGGGCGCGTGGCTCACGGCGGCGGCCCGAATGGCTGGGCCCTGGCCCGTGTCGCGCTGGGCTTCCGCGTGGCCTCGCGGCGGAGGCACATGAGGGGAGGTGGTGAGCAGCCTGAGAGGACGAGGAGAAAGCAGCTGAAGTTGGTGGCAGCAGCAGGCTTGTGCAGGGAGGTGGGGGCACAAGGGATTGGGGAGGAGCATGAGGCCGTGCGTCAGGCAGCGTAGGGCTGCAAGGTCAGGATTGAGCCCACCTCGTGGTGTTGCGTGACAGGGATGGGTGCGTGTGTTTGTGTTCTGTGTAGTGTAGCGCTCTGTCAATCTGACATGCTAGCTGGGATGGATACGGGAATGTGTGTGGTCAGGGGCTGCGGAGCGCTGCGGCCGCTAGGAAGGTCGCGGCTGCCTTGAGCGCGCAGATGGGCACGCAGAAGCACCATTGCTTGGTGCTTTTTGTCACTTGCTCATCTTGTCCCCCGCTCGGTGTTTTGCTGCACTTGCCTTGGGAGCAGGGTGTGGGCGCGTGCCTGAACAGCATTGCGCTACTCATGGGGCAGGGAGCATGGGATGAAGTGGTGTAGAGGAATGGCGACATACAAAAACCGGCACCAGGCTTGTAACGGCTGACAGAGTGCCGAGTTGGCCCTCCTCTGACGCTTGAGGGTTGTACGTTCGCAAAGCCATGCTCCGTCATACCTACAGCAGCGTGAAACACGCTCAATGTCCAAGAGCTTCCTTGCATCACCCTTGAGACCAGGGGCCAGGAACTGCCAGGAACGCAGCACGTCATGACTCATGACGCAGCCTGGTCCCCCACATCCCCAGCCGCAATGTTTGCTACATACCCCCTTCCCACAGACGACCAGTGCTTGATGTCGCCGCGGCTCGAAAACGTGATACAATAAGTACCACCAAAGAAATTCACCACAAACATACCGTACGCTGCGCTGCAGCGGACGTGGGGCCCAACGCCCTCCCCTTGGCCGACCACCCTAGCAACGGAGGGACAAGGACGGCCAGGGTCCAAGGTCCAAGGCACATGCAACACGCAATCAATGCGAACACCGATGGGATCACGACCCTCACATAGTGTTGAGGGAGGAGCTATCTGGTGGTCACGAACACGCCCGTCTGCCGGCCCCAAGTGGCCAAAGGCCCAACGCCCTCCCGTCCAGCCCGCTTCAGAACGCCGTGCACCGCACCAGAGACACCAGCAACAGGGCAACAATTTGCTAACCACTTCATACCACCACCGCGCACCCTCCAAACACACATCATGTTTGCTGCCTCAGGGTTGCGAGGCACCACAGCACTGTACGGGCGCCATCCACCAACGTACGGTTAGCGGCCAATAACATAAAACTGAACAACAGAGTGTTTTAAAGTGATACTGTACATATTCAGGCCGTGCACTGTATGGTACGGACTTGCACACCGCGCCGGCCCTTATTTGGGCATGATGCACGCGGACCAGAGCACCGAATGCCGTCCCATGACAGAGCTGTCGAAAATGATAGCACTCGACACCACTAGCGCTCCTGTTACCTCGCATCAAATTGCAGCTCGCCTTATATCAAATCCGCGACGCTCTGCTATGGGCCTGTGATGCGCCATGCCTGAGCGCCACAGCTGCAGGACCAAGCCGCCCTACCCCTAACCCCACCCCCTACCCCTACCGCTGCCGCCACCTCAAGGCGCACGCTATCCGGCAATGGAACCCCCGTCCCGCTACTCCCTAACCCCTGCCCCAGTGGGACCTCCCCTCGCCCCACACCATAACACACCCTGCAGTTGCAGTTGCCGGAGACACTTGCTGCCGCAGCGAAGACGCCGGTGCCCTGCTCTCTCCCAAACCTTGACCGCCTACCCGCGACGCTACCCTGGGGGCTATCCAATGACTCCCTCACCTACGCACAAGCTCTCATTTGTCCAACACGCAGGACGCCCTTTGCCTTGTCCTCAGTTTGCGCTGCTGTCCACTACATGCGTGCCCTCCGTATCTGTGCCGCTATCCGCACTGCCGCCGCCGTCCTCCGCCCGCCCCAGGAACCGGCCGTACTCTGGGCCGTACAGGTCGGGCTGCATGGGGGACACGTGCGGGGGGAGCAGGTGCGTGACACATGTGGTGTGAGCGAGAAGCAGACACGTTGCAGCACACCGCCAGAGGAGGGGGCGCATCATGTGCACGTGGCCGCTGCCGAAGGGCGCAGGACAGAGGGGAGGGGAGGGGAGGG
>VFQN01005256.1_pt1 | contig 16031 bp, 9 predicted proteins | sample 3512371 | NCBI WGS metagenome assembly VFQN01 (sample SAMN10412370, study PRJNA504923) | tailings metagenome | isolation source: Replicate 2 from Balatoc abandoned mine | place: Philippines: Itogon, Benguet | collected 2017-08-28 | reverse complement strand
ACGACACGGGCGACGACCTGCTCGACATGCTCATGGACCGCTGATTATCCACCCACGGATCGCCGTCCGTGGGCTTGTGGGGCTAACTTATGCCCGACCCGTTCGCCGTGCTGGGGTTGCCGCCGGACGCCGACGACGCGGCGGTCCGGGGGCGTTATTTGGAGCTGACCCGCCAGTTCCCGCCGGAGCAGCACCCGGAGCGGTTCGCCGCCGTGCGGGCGGCGTATGACAGGCTGAAGGACCTGGACGCCCGCGTCCGCTACCGGCTGTTCGAGGCCGGGCGGGACGGCGGGATCGAAGCGATCATCGAGGACGCCGCATGTCGGACCCCGCGCCGCCGGATCGGGCTACGGACGCTGCTCGCGGTCGCCCTCCCGGCCCGCTGACGCCCGAGTCGGTCGACGCCGTGCTGGCCGACTTCCGCCGCTGGCTCGCCCCGCTCGCGGCCGCCGGCGCCGCCCCGCCCGCGCCGCCGCCCGCCCCGCCGGCGTTCGACCTGTCGACGCTCGTGGCCCAGTTCACGGCCCTGCGGCACGAGGTCAACCTGCAAACGAAGGCCGCCCGGGCCGCGACCGAAGCGACCGCCGAGGCGATCCGCACGCTCGCCGTCGCGGCCCCGTCGGCGCCGGCGGACGACGACCTGCGGCCGATGGTGAAGGCGCTGCTCGACGTCGCCGACGGGCTGGCGATCGCGGCCCGGCAGGTCGACCGGCTGCGGGCCACCGTCGAACCGCTGCTGGACGACCTCGCCGGCGAGCCGGGGGGCGAGAGTCTCGCGGAGGACGTGTCCGACGGCAACGGCGCCGCGGGACCGACGTCATCCGATCGGCCGCGGCCCGGCCTTTTCGCCCGCCTGTTCGGCCGCCCGACGGCCGCGGCCGCCCCGCCCGCGAATAATGCCCGTGCGGCCGACGCGGCCGACACGCTCCGCAAGCTGGCCGCCGCCGCCGCCGACGGGTACGCGATGAGCCTGCGGCGGGTCGAGCGTGCCCTACCGACCTTCGGGCTGGACCCGATCCCGTGTATCGGTGAGGCGTTCGACCCGGAGCTGATGGAAGTGGTCGACACCGTCGACGACCCCGACCGCCCGCCGGGCGAGGTCGTCGACCAGGTGCGGGCCGGCTACCTGTGGCGGGGGCGGGTGTTCCGGTACGCTCAGGTGGTGGTGGCAAAGGAGACGCAAGCCCACGGGTAGCGTCCCGTGGGCCGCGTTGACTGAATCGGGTTTTCCTCCGTGGCCCTCTGTGCCCTCTGTGGTGAACCGGTCTCTTGCGGATGGGTGATATGGCCGACCTGATCGTGGGCATCGACCTGGGGACGACGAACAGCGAGGTCGCGGTCGTCGAGGACGGGCAGCCGCGGGTGCTGTCGGACGACGGCGACCCGATCCTGCCGTCGGTCGTCGGGCTGGCCGACGACGGCCGGCTGCTCGTCGGCCGCGCCGCCCGCAACCAGTGGGTGCTCGCCCCGGACCGCACCGTCAAGTCGATCAAGCGGAAGATGGGGCAGGACGTGAAGGTCGCGCTCGGCGACCAGCAGTTCGCGCCGCAGGAGATCTCGGCGATGATCCTGCGCGCGCTCAAGGCCCGCGCCGAGCGCGAGCTCGGCGTGCCGGTGGCGAAGGCGGTCATCACGGTCCCCGCGTACTTCAACGACAGCCAGCGCCAGGCCACGCGCGAGGCCGGCGAGCTCGCCGGGCTGGACGTGGTGCGCATCCTCAACGAGCCGACCGCCGCGGCGCTCACGTACAACCCGGACCAGTCCCGCGCGGAACGCATCCTCGTCTACGACCTCGGCGGCGGCACGTTCGACGTGTCGATCGTCCACACCGAGAACGGCGTCGTCGAAGTTCTGGCCAGCCACGGCGACACGGCGCTCGGCGGCGACGACTTCGACGAACTCCTGCTGAACCACGTCGCCGACGAGTTCCAGGAGATGTACGAGATCGACCTGCGCGCCAGCCGCACCAGCCGGGCGCGACTCCTGGCGGCGGTCGAGGACGCGAAGAAGCGGCTCAGCGACCACCCGTTCGCGCGGGTCGAGGAGGAGTTCATCGCCGAGAAGGACGGCGTGCCGCTCCACCTCAGCACCGAGATCGACCGGGGCGACTACGAGGAGCTCGTCCGGCCGCTCCTCGACCGCACGATGGAGTGCCTCCAGCGGGCGCTCGACGACGCCCACCTGACGGCGGCGCAGATCGACCGTGTGGTGCTGGTCGGCGGCGCCACCCGCACCCCGCTCGTCGGCCAACTCCTCGAAGACCGCCTCGGCCAGCCGGCGCACCGCGAGGTGAACCCGGACCTGTGCGTCGCCCTCGGCGCGGCCGTGCAGGGGGCGATCGTCGCCGGGCAGAACGTCGGTTCGGTGCTGGTGGACATCACCCCGCACTCCATCGGCATCAAGTGCCTGGAGTACACCGGCGCGGGCGGGTTCCGGGCGAACGAGTTCAAGTTCGCCCCGATCATCAAGCGCAACGCCCCGCTGCCGGCGTCGCGGAGCGAGGTGTTCTGCACGGTGTCGGACAGCCAGCCGACCGTGGAGATCGACGTGTACCAGGGCGAGAACGCGGACGTGCGCCGGAACCACCGCGTCGGCCGGTTCATGATCGAGGGGCTGGCGAAGGTGCCGGCGGGGAACCAGCTCCTTGTGCAACTGGACCTGACCCTGGACGGCGTGCTGAAGGTGTCGGCGCGGGAGAAAAGCACAGGGCTGACGAAACAGATCACCGTCGAGAACGCGCTGGCCCGTTACGCGGTGACCGAACGCGCCGCGGCGCAGGCCCGGCTCGACCGCATGTGGGCCGACCTGGAGTCGCTGGCGCACGCCCCGCCGCCCCCGGGCGACGACGACCCCCCGCCGCTGCCGGCGTCCGACTTCGGGCTGGCCGCCGCGTCGATGCCGACGCTCGACCCCGGCCCGCGCGAGGGGCAGCGCGAGACGGTTCAGGCGCGGGCGCTTTTGGAGAAGGCCGACCGCATCCGCGCGAAGGCCGCCGCCGAGGACCAGGAGGAGCTCGACCGCCTCGCGGGAAGGGTCCGCGACGCGCTGACCGACCGCCGCTGGAACGAGCTGGAGTCGGCGTGCAACGACCTGAGCGACGTGCTGTTCTACCTGGAAGACGCCTGACTGGTGGCGGCGGAAATCTCGATCGTGTTCTCGAACGGAGCCCCGGCACGGCCGCCGCAGAACTTTATTCGGAATGGCCCGCCGGTTGCTGATGATCGGGCAGGAGACAAGTCACCACCTCACGGACGGGGCAGCCATGCTCGTACTCACCCGCAAGATCGGCCAGGATATCGTCATCGATGGTGACATCCGGATCACCGTATCCGCGATCGGCGCAGACCGCGTGAAGATCGGGATCTCCGCTCCCTCGCACGTCAAGGTAGACCGGGCAGAAGTCGCCGCGAGAATCGCGGCGGAAGAGGCCAAGTCCTCCGTCATCGTCTGCGGTTGACCCCGGGACCGACCCCGCGTAACTTCCCGGCCACTTGGCCAAGGAAGGCCGGTGCGGACACGGACGTCCGGGGGCAGCCCCGCCGATCGGCCTTCGGGTCTGTCGGCGGGGTTGTCGCTTTTCCAGGGCGTGGAAACAGTTTCCAATCCCACCTTCACGAGCAAGTGAGCAAGCTGCGTTCACCCTCGGAAGCTGGGCAGGCCGGACCGCCGGGTGAGAAGGGCGATGCCCTCGCAGGTCAGTGGGCAGAGGGGTGCTCCAAGCCTCGCACCATGACTCGATCCGTCTGGACGTCGGCCCCGAGGCGGAACTCGTGCGCTCCGACATCCACGAAGCCGAACTTGCGGTAGAAGGCGACGGCCCGCGGGTTCCGCTCCCACACGCCCAGCCAGACCGCTGAAGCTCCCGCGGCTTCACCGAGTACCACCTGTATCAGCCGGCCGGCGATGCCCCGGCCGTGCCAGGCCTGGTCCACATAGAACCGCCAAAGCTCGACCGGCCGGTCTGTCATGACGCACGCTGGCGGTGTCCCGCGCCGCAGCTGCGCGAACGCGGCCAGTCCGTCGCAGTCGACAACGAGCGTGACGATGTCCGCGGAACTGATCTCGGCGAGTTGCCGGGCCGGGCTGTACGACTTGGCCAGGTGCGCTGCCACGTCCTCCGGCCGGTTGTCCGCCGCGAAGGTGTCGCGGAACGTGCGGGCGGCCAGGTCGGCAAGTTGCTCGGCGTCCTCTGGGACGGCTCGACGGATCGTGCAGGAGACTTCTTCCACTTCGTGACCTCCGCGTTCGGCATGGCTGACTTACGGACGGGTTCCGGCGGCGCCTTCGGCTGCTCGACGCGTTACGGCTTGCCGAGGCGCGCATCCGCCACCCGGCACCCCTTCGCGTGCGGCTCCGGCCCCCGGGCGGGCCGCATTCGGCCCGCCCCGACCGCCCCGACCGCATCACCGGCCGCGGACGTGTCCGGAGTGTTGTCGAACGCCGCCCTGGTCCACGCGACGGCGGGGGGCGAAGCGTTCGACCCGTACCTGGAACTGGTTGCTGGAGGCCGAGATCGAGCGTGAACCGGTGCGTCAGGGGGCGACACGCCGGCTGAGTACCGCCGGCCGAATGGCGCTCACCGGCGCCGGGGCCACCGAGTTTGCCCCCCGATGCGGCCCCGGGTAGTCTATCACCACCCCTCGCACCCCACCGTCGGGGCTCCCGGCGCACGTGACCTCTTGAGCGGGACACGATGACCCCGCGGCCGGCTACCCACACAACCCCCGCCGACCCGGCCGCCACCCCCCTCCCGGACACGGTGGACTTCGCCAGCCCCCGCGCCGACCGGCCGGCGCCTGCCCTCCACCTCGCCCCGTCCGGCGGGTCGCTTCCCCACCTGTCCGGCGAGGTCCGCGACCTCGTCTACGTCCGCCTCCGCGAGGTCGCCCTCCTCGTCACCGGCGGGTGGGCCTTCATCCTGTTCCTCTGCCTCAGCGGGCTTGACGGGCTGTTCGATGTTGACCGGCTCGGCCGCGGGTGCGTCGGGGCGGTCGGGCTAGCGGTGGCCGTCTTCGCCGCCTGCTGGGTCGCCCTCCTGCGCGGCCGCCACTATTCGCTCGGTCAGCTCCGGGCGTTCGAGGCCGTCTACCTGTGGGGGTCGGTCGGGTGCGCGGCGTGGGTCCGGGCTGCCGCCGTCGGCCACGCCCTCGGCCACCACCCGCCCGACCGGTTCATGGTCCTGTACGCCGGCGCTCTGTCCGGGCTGATCTGGATGGCGGTGTTCGTCATCTACGGCATCTTCGCCCCGAACACCTGGCGGCGGCTGGTCCGGACTACCGCGGCGGCGGTCGTCGTGCTCGCCGCCGTGGACGTCGCCACCTGGGCCGGGTGGGCGGCCGACCCCGGGCTGCTCGCCCCGTTCCTGCTGGTCACCGGGCTGGCCGTCTTCCTCGGGGCGGGGGTCGCGCTGTACGGGTCGTTCAAGCTCGGCGCCGCCCGCGAGGAGGCGGCCGCCGCCCGTCGGCAGCTGCGCGACCTCGGCCGGTACCGGCTGACCCGCCGGCTCGGGGCCGGGGCGATGGGCGAGGTATTCCTGGCCGAGCACACTCTCCTCCGCCGCCCGTGTGCGGTCAAGGTGATCCGCCCCGGGGTGGACGCGGACCGGCAGGCCGCCCGGTTCGAGCGGGAGGTCCGGGCGACGGCCGCGCTGACCCACCCGAACACGGTCGAGATCTACGACTACGGCCGGGCCGACGACGGCACCTTCTACTACGCGATGGAGTACCTCCCCGGGCTGACCCTCGACCAGCTCGTGGATCGGCACGGCTCGGTCCCCCCGGCCCGGGCCGTCCACTTCCTCCGGCAGGTGTGCGGGGCGCTGCGGGAGGCGCACCGGGCCGGGCTCGTCCACCGAGACGTGAAGCCGGCGAACGTGATGGCGTGCGCCCGCGGCGGGGTCCACGACGTGGTCAAGCTGCTCGACTTCGGGCTGGTCCGGGCGGCCGACCCCGGGGCCGGCCGGCTGACGGCCGACGGGGCGGTCGCCGGCACCCCGGAGTACCTGTCGCCGGAGCAGGCCGAGGGCGCCGAACTGGACGGCCGGAGCGACGTCTACAGCCTCGGGTGCGTGGCGTACTTCTTGCTGACCGGCCGCCCGCCGTTCCGGAAGGCGACCGCCCTTCAGCTCCTGTACGCCCACGCCCGCGAGGCGCCGGTGCCACCGGGCGAGGTCCGGCCGGGCGTGCCGGCGGACCTCGCGGCGGTCGTGCTGCGGTGCCTGGAGAAGGACCCCGGCCGGCGGTACCAAGCAGCCGAAGACCTCGACGCGGCGCTGGCCGCGTGCCGGCCGGGCGAGGCGTGGACCGAGTCCCGTGCGGCCGAGTGGTGGGGCCGCCACGAGCCCGGGGGTGCAGAGCTCCCGGATTCCACCGACGCCGCCCGATCAGTCGCGGTGACCAGCCCGAAGTGATCACGGTGGCCACCGCACGCCCTGGCATCCGGCTCCCCCGAAGCGCGCTGCCGGCCACGCCACCCTCGCACGGTCCAACTCTCTCCACCGGCCGTTGTCCTGACGACCGACGGCGTCGGTCCTACCTTCGTTGCGTCTGCCCGGCCGGCAGATTAGGGCAGGGTCTGAGCAAAAAATGGCACTGATCGCGAGACGATCGGCGCGGGTTCGCACTTGGACCCTTGTGGAGATTGTTATGGCCGACCCCGACGGGACCGACCCGGACCTGGTGCGGCGCGCCGCCGGCGGCGACGCGGCCGCCTGGGACGCGCTCGTCGCCGCGACCCGCGACCGCCTCCGGCGGATGATCCACCTGCGCCTCAGCCGCCGCGTCCAGGGGCGGGTGGACGAGGCGGACGTCCTCCAGGAGGCGTACCTCGAGGTCTACCGCCAGCTCCCGGCCTACGCGGCCGACCCGCAGGCGCCGTTCTTCCTCTGGGTCCGGCACCTCGCCGGGCTGAAGCTGGCGGAGGTCCACCGCCGGCACCTCGGCACCCAGATGCGGGACGCCGGGCACGAGGTCACCCTCCACCGCGGCGGGATGCCCGGCGCCGACTCGGCGTCGCTCGCCGCGCAACTCATGGGCGCGTTCACGTCGCCGTCCGAGGCGGCGGTGAAGGCCGAGCTGCGGCTGCAACTCCAGGACGCGCTGAACCGGATGGACCCGCTCGACCGCGAGGTGCTCGCCCTGAAGCACTTCGAGCAACTGTCCACGGCCGAGGTCGCCGGCGTGCTCGGGCTGTCCAAGTCCGGGGCCGGGCACCGGTACGTCAAGGCCGTCAAGAGCCTCCGGGCGCTGCTCGAGCAGATCCCGGGGTTCACCGGCCTCTGACCCGCCGCGGGTCGGGGGCCGCCCACTCCCCCGACCCTCCCGCGGAGTCCGACATGATCGCTCGCCTTACCCACTGGCTGAAGCCGGCCCGCCCCGCGCGGCGCCCCCGCCGGTTGACCGCCGAAGCCCTCGAGGACCGCCTCGCCCCCGCGTTCCTCGGCGCCGCCCGCCCGGCCGCCGGCGACGTGACCGGCGACGGGCTCGCCGACCTGATCGTCGGCCAGGGGCCGGGCGGGAGCGAAGTCCGGGTGTTCGACGGCAAGACCGGCCAGAACACGCTGACGATCAACCCGTACCCCGGGTTCACCGGCGGCGTGTACGTCGCGGCCGGCGACTTCGACGGCGACGGGCGCGACGAGATCGTCACCGGCACCGGCGACGGCGGCGGGCCGCACGTCAAGGTCTTCGACGGCGTGACCGGCGCCGAGGTGCGCAGCTTCTTCCCCTACGAGTCGTCGTTCCGCGGCGGCGTTGTGGTCGCGGCCGGCGACGTGACCGGCGACGGCAAGGCCGAGCTCGTCACCGGCACCGGCGTGGGCGGCGGGGCGCGGGTGCGGGTGGTGGACCTGACGACCGGGGCGGTGGTCGCCGACTTCCTCGCCTACGAGGAGGCGTTCCGCGGCGGGGTGCTGGTCGCGGCCGGCGACCTGGACGGCGACGGGAAGGACGAGGTCGTGACCGGCACGGGCGCCGGCGGCGGCCCGCGGGTGCGGGCGTTCAACGCCGCGACCGGCGAGCAGCTCGTCGAGTTCCTGGCGTACGAGAGCACGTTCCGCGGCGGCGTCGTGGTCGCGGCCGGCGACACGGACGGCGACGGGAGGGATGAGATCGTCACCGGCACCGGGCCGGGCGGCGGCTCGGCCGTGTCGGTGTTCCGCGCCGACGGCGCGCCGGTCGGGCGGTTCCTGGCCGGCGACGCGGGCGACCGCGGCGGCGCGGCGATCGCGCTGGGCGACGTGGACGGCGACGGCAAGGCCGAGATCGTCGCCGGGTCGGGGCCGGGCGGGGTCGGCGTGTTCTCGGGGAGCGGGTTCACACGCCTCTTCAGCTTCCCGCCGTTCGACGCGGGCGCGACCGCGGACACGCCGGCGGCGCAGGACACGACCCCGCCGCGGGTGGTCGGCGCCGCCTCGGCCGGGAACACGGCCGTGCGCGTCGCGTTCAGCGAGCCGATGGCCGACGCGGCCGCCGACCCGGCGAACTACACCGTCGGCCAGGTGAGCTTCAACCCGGACGCCGGCCGCCTCGGCGTCCTTGCCGCCCGATTCGTCGGCGCAGACAGACGGGTGGTGGAGCTGACGACGGAGTCGCAGAACGAACTGACCTACCAGGTCACGGTGGTGTACGCGACCGACCGGGCCGGGAACCCGATGGCCCCGCCGACGCTCGCTACCGGCCAGCGAATCGACCCGGCCCGGGCGACCTTCTCCGGCACCCCGCCGGTCGGCGGCGAGCTGGTCGACACCGACGGGGACGGGCTGACGGACAACGACGAGCGGCGCGGGTGGCTGGTGGTCGCCAGCCCGACCAGCGGGGTGCCCCAGCAGCGGTTCGTGACCAGCGACCCGTACACCCCCGACACCGACGGGGACGGGTTCACCGACAACGTGGAGGCCCAACTCCGGCTCGACGCCCGCGACCCGGACACGGACGACGACCTGCTGACCGACTGGCAGGAGTACAACGAGGTGTACAGCGACCCGCTGCGGGCGGACACCGACGGGGACACGCTCGACGACGGGACCGAGTACCTCGGGTTCCTGAGCTCGCCGATCCTGGCGGACACCGACGGGGACCAGATCGCGGACGGGGACGAGGTCTCGCTCGGCGGGTTCCGCAACGTCCGGGCGGCGGACCTGCCGCGGGCCGGGATCGAGGTCGGGGCGACCGACCTGCGGCTCGACGTGCGGTTCACCCAGACCGACGCGACCGGGACGAGCGAGCTGGAGGCCAAGAGCGTGAGCTCGCAGCTGGTCCAGAGCAGCCGCCGGGAGTTCAGCAACAGCAGCGAGCGGACGATCGAGCAGAGCACCAGCCTGTCGTTCACCAGCGGGTTCGAGTTCGGGTACAACAAGGTGCCGTTCGCCAAGTTCTTCGCCCGGCAGACGACCTCGAACTCGTTCACCAACGGGTGGGCCACGTCCCACACCGAGGCGTCCGCCCAGGAGACGCAGCGGGCCTACGACGAGTCGCTCACCACCCAGGCCGAGCGGACCGAGAGCGCGACGGTCGAGCGGCAGGTGGTCGGCGCCCGGATGGCGGCCACGGTCACCCTGCGCAACGCCGGGAGCATCGCGTACCGGATCAAGAACGTCCAGGTCACGGCCCTGGTCCAGTCCCCGGACGACCCGACCGAGCTCGTCCCGGTCGCCACCCTGGTGCCCGAGGCCGAGCCGGCCGACGGGTACTCGCTCGGGCCGCTCGTCCCCGAGCGCGGGCCGATCGTCGTCGCCAGCACCACCGTGTTCCCGGCCCGGGTCGAGGACCTGATGCGGAACCCCCGCGGGCTCGTCTTCCGGCTGTCGAACTACGACATCGTGGACGAACTCGGGCGGGACTTCGCGTTCACCTCGAAGGATATCGTCGAGCGGACGGCCGGGCTCGAACTCGACTACGGGAGCGCCGACACCGACGGCGACGGGGAGGGCGACCTGACCGAGTCGTTCCGGGTGTCCACCTACTCCGGCCGCCCGCTGGCCGACACCGACGGCGACGGGGTGGTCGGCCCCGGCGACCACCGGGTGAGCTTCGACCCGACCGGGAAGCAGGTCGGGATCACCCTCCGCGACGCGCTCGCCGCGGTCGGGCTCACGGCCTACGACGAGCGGGAGACCCCGACCCTGTCGCTCACCCCCGAGCAGCGGCAGGCCAGCTACTCGACGTTCCGCGACGAGAACGGGTTCGAGCGGGTGTTCCGGGTGCGGAGCGTTCGCCCGGCGGACGCCCTGGAGGAGGCGCTCGCGCCGGGCGCCCGGCGGGCGTGGGAGATCCTCACCCCGACCGGGATCGACCGGACGAAGGATCTGGACAGCCAGATCCTCCGGGCCGGTGAGAACGTCCAGCTCGCGTTCCTGATCGACGAGGACGACGACCGCGTCCCGGCGAACGTCGAGTTCCTCCTCGGCACCTCGGACAGGCTCGCGGACACCGACGGGGACACGCTCGGCGACCGGACCGAGGCGTTCATCGGCTGGGAGGTGGACGCCGGCGCCCAGGGCGTCCGGCGGGTGTATTCCAGCCCCACGCTGACCGACACGGACGGCCCGGCGGAGAGCCCCGCCGACCCGTTCCAGGCGGACGCCGCCGGCCCGCGGTGGACCGACGCCGACGAGGCGCCCGGCCGGCAGGTCGACGAGAACGGCGACGGGGTCGTCGACCGGCTCGCCCCGACCGGCCCGGACGACGTGGTGACCGACCCGCGGAACCCGGACACCGACGGCGACGGCATCTCGGACGCCGAGGAGGTGCTCGGGTACTCGATCCGGCCGCGCAACAGTAACCCGGCCGACCCGCTCCCGCCGCCGATCACCACCGACCCGACCCGGGCCGACACCGACGGCGACACGGCGCCCGACGGCCTGGAGCGGCGGCTCGGCGGGAACCCGAACGACCCGACCGACCGCGACATGTTCGCCGACGACGACCGCGACGGCCTCGCCAACGTCGAGGAACTCGACGGGTGGGTGGTGCGCGTCCGCACGGTCAGCCCGGCCGCGTTCCAGCAGTCGCCGCAGTTCATCGACCTGCACGTCCGGTCGAACCCGTTCGACGCCGACAGCGACGACGACGAGATCGCCGACGGGGAGGAGTTCCTGCTCAAGACGGTCCCGAGCTACTACCTGGCGGACGCCGACGCCGGCCGCGACTTCCCGCTCCTGACGAATGACCCGCCGCTGACGACCGTGGACGTGACGTTCGGCGGGCTGACGGCGGCCCAGGTGACCAGCCTCCTGACGAAGATCACCCCGCTCGACTCGGACGGGGACGGGCTGACCGACTTCCAGGAGGTGCGCGGGTTCAAGCTCGGCGGGCGGCCGGACGACGGGTTCATCGTCCTCGACCCGACGGACGCGGACACGGACGACGACAAACGCCCCGACGGGGCCGAGGCCGAACTCGTGGACTCGGTCGCGACCCGGTGGGTGGTGGCGGTCGAGGGGAAGGCGCCGAAGCGGGTGTACTCCGACCCGCGGGCCGCGGACGCCGACCTGGACGGGTTGGCCGACGGGGACGAGTTCTTCTACAAGAGCGACCCGACGGCCGGCGACTCGGACGGGGACGGGCGGGTGGACGGGCAGGACACGCTCGACGGCCTCAGCCCGGTGGCCGACGACTTCCTGGTCACGGTCTCCTACGTCAGCATGTTCGTCGACCACGACGGGTCCGCGGGCGGGACGGACGGCGACTTCGGGCTGGGGTTCGGCGTCCGCCGCCCCGACCGGCTGCAACTGAACGGGCTGAGCACGACGTGGACGGCGGCGCTCGTCGAGCAGGCGGTCGTCGACGCCCCGTTCTCCTCGACCGAGGTCGGCCGGTCGGACGTCGCCCCGCTCCTGCGCCACTTCCCGGGGGAGGTCCAGGGCGGCGGGTACTACGACAACGACAAGTACGGGATCCAGATCGCCACGGACAACTTCCTGCAGTTCTCCAGCCTCCTGCCGCTGGCCGCCCGGTCGGTCCGGTTCGCGGTCAAGAAGACCGAGGTGTTCGCCATCGAGGGGGTGATCCTGGAGATGGACCAGGAGGGGCCGGACAAGGCGTTCTTCGGCGGGGCCGAGGGGGTGGCCGGGAAGGTCGGCGACACCGCCCTCCAGGGCGGCCTGGTCCGCGGGAGCTCGCTCGAGGCGGGGACGACGACCACGGTGCGGTTCGAGATCAACCCGGGCGACGTGGGCTTCTACGTGGGGAACAACCGCTTCCCGGCCCGGGAGAACGACGGGTTCGACGTCGACCTGGTGGTGACGTACACGGTGAGTTAGCCGGCCGACCGGCGCACGCAAAACGACCCCGCCCGCGGTGCCGGTTCGTCCGGCGCCGCGGCTCTCCCGTTTCCCGGAGGCTCTCCCGATGGCCGGCTCCTCCCCGTCCGAGCGCGTCGCCGCCCTGGCCGAGTCGTTCGTCGAGCGGTATCGGCGCGGCGAGCGGCCGTCGCTCCGCGAGTACACCGACAAGCACCCGGACCTGGCCGCCGACATCCGCGAGGTGTTCCCGGCGGTGGCGATGATGGAGAACGTCGCCCTCGACCGCGACGCGCCCGACGGCGGCCCGGTGCCGGCCGCCCCGCCGCCGGTGGCCCAGGTCGGCGACTTCCGCATCGTCCGCGAGGTCGGGCGCGGCGGGATGGGCGTGGTGTACGAGGCCGAGCAGGTGTCGCTCGGCCGGTTCGTCGCGCTCAAACTGCTCCCCGGCCACACGGCCGCGACCGACCGGCAGAAGGAGCGGTTCCTCCGCGAGGCCCGGGCGGCGGCGAAGCTGCATCACACGAACATCGTCCCGGTGTTCGGATTCGGCGAGGCGGACGGGGTGCCGTACTACGCCATGCAGTTCATCTGCGGGCAGGGCGTGGACGCGGTCATCGCCGAGCTCCGCGCCCGGACCACCGGGTCGGCCGCCCCCGGCCCGGCGGCCGAGCTCGCGCGGTCGCTGGTGAGCGGCGAGTTCCGCCCGGCCGACGCCACCGTGCCCGCCGCCCCGTCCGGCACCGCGACCGTCGCCCCGGCACCCCGGGCGGCGCTGTCCGAGGAGGCGACCGCGCGCCCCGGGCGCGGGCCGCTCTGGCGCGGCATCGCCCGGCTCGGGCAGCAGGTAGCGAACGCCCTCGACCACGCCCACGGGCTCGGCGTCCTCCACCGCGACGTGAAGCCGTCGAACCTGCTCCTCGACCTGCACGGGACGGCGTGGGTGACCGACTTCGGGCTGGCGAAGGCCGAGGGCCAGCCGGACCTGACGCACGACGGCGACGTGCTCGGCACCCTCCGCTACCTTCCGCCCGAGGCGCTGGACGGGAAGGCCGACGCGCGCGGCGACGTGTTCGCCCTCGGGCTCTGCCTGTACGAGCTCCTCGCCCTCCGCCCGGCCTACGACGCCCCGGACCGGAGCGGGCTGGTGCGGCAGGTCACGGCCGCCGACCCGCCGCCGCTGCGGGCGCTCGTGCCGGGCCTGCCGCGCGACCTGGCGACGGTCGTCCACAAGGCGCTCCAGCGCGAGCCGGACCGGCGCTACCGGTCGGCGGCGGCGCTGGCCGACGACCTCGGGTGGTGGCTAGACGGGCGGCCGATCGCGGCCCGGCCGGTGAGCAGGGTCGAGCACGTGTGGCGGGCGTGCAAGCGAAACCCGTGGGCGTCCGGGATGGCGGCGGCGGCGCTGCTGGCGCTCGTGCTCGGGGCGGCCGGGGCGCTGTGGGGTCGGGAGGTGGCGGTGGCGAACGAGCGGGACGCCAACGACCACCGCGACCGGGCCGAGCGGAACGAGCGGGCGGCCGTGGCGGCGGCCGACGACCTGCGCCGCGAGCGTGACGAGGTGGCCCGACTCAACGCCCAGGCCGCCGACCGGCTGTACAGCGCCGACATGAACCGGGCGCAACTGAACTGGTACGGCGGGAGCGTGTCGCTCGTCCGCGACCTGCTCGCCGCCCACCGTCCGGCCCCTGGCGGGCCGGACCGGCGCGGATTCGAGTGGTACTACCTGAACCGGCTGGTCAACGCCGGCGACCGGGTGATCCCGTGCCGGAACCGGCGGATGCCGGTGCTGTGCGTCACCCCGAAGGGCGACACGATCGCGTCGGCCGGCGGGGACGGGGTCGAGGTGTGGGCGGCCGACGGGAAGCCGCTGTGGGCGCGCCCGGCGCCGGAGTACATGTCGTACAACTACGCGGCCGCGTTCAGCCCGGCGGGCGACCTGTTGGCATACACCGAGAACGCGCCCGGCGGCGCCACCGCCGTTCTCCGGGTGCTCCGCGCCGCCGACGGCCGGGAGGAACGAGCCCTGGCGGTGCGGGGCGAGCTGATCGCGGTGGCGTTCGCTCCCGCGGGCGGGACCGTCGCCGCCCTCCTGGGTAACGGCACGGTCCGGGTGTGGGACACGGCTACGTGGAAGGACCGACTGGCGTTTCGCGCGCATACGGGAAAGGGGGACACGGCCGCGTTCTCCACCGACGGGAGGTTCTTCGTGACCGCCGGGGTCTCCGACCGGAACGAGCTCCGGGTGTGGGACGCGCGGGAGTGGGAGGGGCGGGCGTGGAACACGGGGGAGGTGAAGTTACACCCGGTCCGCGTCTGCCGCGCCGACGTGGGGCCGGCGGACTGCCTCTCGGTCCGCGCCGGGGCGACGCAGGTGGTCGGGTGCAACCGGCTCGAGGTCCGGGCGTGGGACCTCCGGGGCGACCTGTCGTGGCCGGGGTGGGGCAAGAACTACGGCGCCCTCCGGGCCGTGTACAACCCCGCCGGCGACCGGGTGATCGTGGCGTGCAACGACAGCGTGATCCGTGTCCTCGACGCCGAGTCCGGCGAGGTGGTGGACACGATCCACGGGCATGAGAACGCGGTCGAGGCGGTGGCCCTCCCGGCCGACGGGGCGTGGCTCGCGTCCGCGGGGCGCGACCGCACCGTCCGCACCTGGCCCCTCCCCGCGCCCGCCGCTGCCCGGGTGATCGGTGGCGACACCACGTTCGCCTCCGCCGCCGTGAGCCGCGACGGGGCTGTGCTGGTGACCGCCGAGGGCGGGGCCGGACTCGGCGGCGTCCGCGCCTGGGACGCGCGGACCGGTCGTCCGCTCGCCGACCTGGGGCAACACGCGCTGGGGGCCAACCGGGTCCGGTTCAGCCCGGACGGCCGGTGGCTGGTGTCGTGCGGGCGCGACGGGATAATCCGCTGCTGGGCCGCGGCCGACGCCGGGCGCGGCGGCGGCCCGCGGTGGGAATCGCCGGCGCACACCGGCTGGCACGGCGTCACCGACATCGACTTCGAGCCGGGCGGCGACCGGTTCGTGAGTTCCGTGTGGGACACCACCCTGAGGGTGTGGGACGCCGCGAGCGGCAAGGAACTCCTGAAGACCCATGCGCCGAAGCTGGCGAACTGGGCCACTGCCTTTCGCCCAGGCGGCCGGCACGTCGCCACCGCCTGCGACCTGAACAAGATCGACCGGCACAACTCGGTGATCGTCTACGACGCCGCGACCGGGCACCAGGCGTTCCGGTTGGACGACCCGGGGGTGTCGCACGGGGCACCGCGGTACAGCCCGGACGGGAAGGTGCTGTACACCGCTTCCGACCTGGCGACCGTGCGGGCATGGGACGCGGAGACCGGGCGGCCGCGGCCGGAGGTGTTCAAGGGGCACACCGGGTTGATCGAGTCGATCGCGGTGAGCCCGGACGGGCGGCGGCTGCTGACGGCCTCGGACGACGGGACGGCGCGGGTGTGGGACGCGGCGACCGGGCACGAACTGCTGGTGCTGCGCGGACACACCGGGGTCGTCCGCGACGCCGTGTTCGCCCCGGCCGGAGACGCGGTGGTGACCGCCGGCGAGGACGGCACCGTCCGCATCTGGGACGCACCCCGCAAGTAGGGTTGGCGGTGTCTCGCGTGGCCGCAATCGACCTGCTCGATTGGATGTGTTCCAGCGATACGGGAGTTGACGGCGGCTCCCTTTATTGACTGGGCTTCCCCAGAAGTCGTGGAGTCCGAGTTAAGGGTGTAGACGCCATCCCTGTGTACATCCGGTAGCCAGGCGTAACCTGTTAGTGGCCAACGCAAT
>VFQN01005255.1_pt1 | contig 16033 bp, 20 predicted proteins | sample 3512371 | NCBI WGS metagenome assembly VFQN01 (sample SAMN10412370, study PRJNA504923) | tailings metagenome | isolation source: Replicate 2 from Balatoc abandoned mine | place: Philippines: Itogon, Benguet | collected 2017-08-28 | reverse complement strand
AGCAGCAACGGACCTGTGCGTCAGTCGTCAACGGCTGTCAACGGCCACAGTGCTGCACTGTCATACACGCAGACATGCAGCCTACTGTAGGCATGTGCCGTGTGTATGGTATACCAAGGAACGGCAAGGAAGGTCAATAATTGCAGTGTGGTAGCTCAATGCAAGCCAACGATTGGCACCGAGGAGACCAAGCAGCCCCGGCCCTGCCTCAGCACCCTAACTTCCCGCCGCCTCCAGCCGCATGACGTGCCCCTGCCCTCGCGCCCCCGTTGCTATCTGTAGCATGGCATGAAGAACATACAGTGGCGTTGCAGTACTGTACAAAGTCAAGGCGAGCAACACTGATGTTCGATCCGCAAGGTCAGACGCAGAAGGCACAGACACGCACAAAGCAACCCTACAAGCAACCGACTGCTTGGCATGCTGCATACCGTTTCATGCTACGCCGGGCTGTCCCCACCACCACAGGGCTGTGCACAACTACCTGTCCTGCAAGTATGGCATTGCGCATCTGCCTCGCAGTGCATGGGCATTGGCACACCGGCCATGTGCTCAGTCAGAATGAGGTGAGCCCCATGGCGTTGCGGCACCCTCAACCCCGGCGCCTGGCCACCACTGATCGGCCACGCCCACCAGCTACCCCTCCCGTTCTCCTTGTCCGTATGCCCGCAACCCCGTGTCTACCAGCCTCCACCTGTCACTTAAAGCGCGCCACAACCCACAACACCGTTTACGTTCGTTACGGCCACCTGTGCCAAAAGAACCAATGGCCCTGTCCTCCTCGCCTGCTCAGTCCCCAATCTGCTGCTTGAAAACGTCAATAACATCACCCTCATCCATCCCATAGGACTGGAACGACCGGTACAAGCTCATACGTTCCCCTTTGAATAGGGGCCGTAGCTCCTCCACTGGCATTCCCGTCTGAAGGGCGCACCACTTCACCACCGTCGCCACTTTTTGCCGCAGGCCAACTAGGACGTCGACCTTCTGACGGGGCTCCACGAAAATGTTCACCCTGAGAACGATATTGCTGGAGGCGGCGGCACCACAAAGGGATACAGCGGGGGCCGCAGCGGCAGAGGCTGCAGCGGAGGCCGCGGGGTTCCTTGCAGCAGCAGGTGCAGCAGCAGGTGCTGCGGCCTGCGCTGTCCGCTGCGCGTTGATGCGCTGCACGGCTCCGTAGAATCGCTCCATGAACTCCCCCGCCGTCTGCTTGTCGCTGAGCAGTGCGTCGGGGTGCGGGCGCAGGTGGAAGGTGACGCTGGCCCGCTCGCCCGCCACCGTGCCGCGGTCCACGTGGTGGCGCGTGGCGCGGTACGGCGGGGCGAAGCGGGGCGCGGCGCAGGGGTGAAGGTCCTGCAGGGGGCCCCGGGACGTGGAGGGAGGACGGGCGTGATAGACAGCAGGAAACACTGTGTGGTGTAAGCGCATGAGCTGCTACCACGGACATCGATAGACCATGCGTAATAGTCCATGCCGCACACCTTGCCAGCCACATACCGTAGTACGCCCAGTCACACCGGTGAGTGCTCTCCGGCTTGTTCTTTATCATCCGACTTTGTTTGTATACGGGTTATGCATCCCGAATCCTGCAACAGCATCACCACACCCTACCATCCACTGTTGGTGCGGAAGTACCCCATGTGGCCGTCACCTGCTGTAGCTCAAAAGCTGGTGTACAGGTAAGCACAAGTGCGCACCAAGACTCACCTTTCCCAGCGCCTCCCCCGGCAGCACTGCTGCGATGCCCGGCTCCAGCGGCACGTGCTCCTCCCCGCCGCCCGGCAGCTGCACCACCAGGGCCCGGTCCGACACGGGGCAGGTCACCAGCGTCAGCAGCCCCCCGTCCGTGTGGGGAGAGTAGGCGCTCGGCTGGCCGCTGCTGTCGCCCACATCCTCCCCCTGACTGTATATGTTGATGTGCGCGACGGAGGCGTGGCGGTAAGTGCCATCCACCGGTCGCAGGACGCCGATGGCTGAGGGGGTCAGGACGTCGCTTTGCCGGTTGCTGAGGAGAGCAGTGGCTACAAGGCGCGCCACAGCAGCCAAAGCACCAGCCGTTTCGTCAAACCTCTTGGTGTTGTCGAAAGGCTCGGGCCGGGCGAACAGTCGCTTGCCGTTGAGCTCGGCCATGCCGCTGTAGCCTCCCGCGTCTTTGTCAATGTAGCGGGCGACCGCACTGGTTTTCAAGCAATCAACAAGCCAGCCAGGTAGCTCAAGAAGCATGTAGCCATACTGCTGCAGGTCAGCTGCGCCCTCTGCACCAAGCTCCCGGATGCTTGCGAGAGTCTTTATACTCTCCACCTCATGCTTTATCTCTCCTATGCTAGAGGCATCACGAAAGGCTCCGATGCCTCCGGAGCACTGGAGGATGCGGTTGTCTTCGAGGCGTAGTTTGCGAACTGGTGGAGGCATCCCGAAGTTACATGCAGAGTACTGAGTGGCACCGCTGCAATGCGAACGAGGGCCTGTTATGTACACTGCTTGCCGTCTGTGCCCGCGTACGGCGCTGTGCAGCTGTTGCATGCAGCGTTTGCCACGTGCTCCCATGCTGAGCTGCCTGCAGCACGTGCGGTGCAACCATCCGCCATACAAGCCGCACCGCTAGGGAGCCCTATCCACCCCGGGTGTCATAGAGGGGATTGTGGAATCTGCCTGGCCGGTTGATATCGCAAATGGCCTGCATTAAGCTGTCCTGACGTCGAGAGCGTCAGTCTGTCCGCTGTGGTCGGCCAGGGCCCAGGGGTACCCCTGCTATTCGCCTGCACACGCGCCCTTTGCGTGCCACCCTAGTGTTGCACTTGTCACCGGCCCTTAGTTTGTGGGTCCTTGCACCTGCGAGGGGTGCATTTGCCCTCCCTGTCTACCATAACACTGACTGACACGACAGGACACGCTCTGACCGGCGGCCGCTGCCTTGACGGCCGGTGCAGACGTGCAGTGTGCCGTTGGGTGCTTTTGTGTTGCTGCCGCCGCAACAGGGGGGCCTGCACCAGGCCTGCACAGCTGGAGACGGACATGTTTTCCCACAGACTGGGGCTGGCCCCGGTGTACCGTATTCCACAGTACGTCACAATGTACCGGTACTGGATACCATATTACGCTCTGTTACGCCCAAAGGGTAACCTTGACGCTCAAGACTACTGATCGTTCCCTGAGCCACTCATCCTAGATACCGTACCGTCTCGAGTTCAGGCCTCGCTGTGTGCTCCTGACTGCACTACATTCCACAAGACAACACGGCATCTTAGTGACCTGCAGCGCACAGGGGTGACTACCGGTCGTACCGCCCATTCGTTTCCATGCCACCGCGCGCTGCAACGCCAACCCGTGTTGGCTTTTGCCTGTGCCAGACCAACCCCGCTTACAAGGCGACACCGTCCTTGCTTGCAGTCTGCCACTCTGCGTCCAAATAGGTAACACGTTCACGCAACTGCAGTTTAGGAGCTAGGCTCTCAGTGTTCACATACCATGGGCACATGTACTTGCGCAGGCACCACGGCAAAAATCAATAGCAACTAGTGCACAAACCAGTGTAGAGCTGTACAGGACACAGGAAGCAGTACACCTACATAGTGTATGTGTTCTCCCTGCTGTCAGTGCGCCAAGAGGACCTCACAGGAGTGGCATGTGCATGACATGCAACGGGTGCGGCAGGCTCCCAGAAGGCTCCGGGGCTGACACGTGTCAGGTTGTACCACAGAACGCACAGCAGCATCCATTGCCCCTCTGCCACAGTCCACCCTCAGGTCCGGCTGCCGCCCCCATTGAGCTCAGACCGTCACTTGACAATACAGTGCTGCTGGTACGGTAACAGACTTGGACCCCCGCACTTGAGAGCAGCAACACGCGTTATCCACCATAACCATAGCTCGCGTGGCAAGGCCTCAGGCTGCTCCCCTAGCCCATTCCTCTGCGCTCAGATCCCCCGCCTTGGCCAAACCGCCGCGTGCCCTGTGCCCGCAATTGAGCTTCCTCTGGCCCCAAGCGCCAAGGACACACGAGGTTGCAACTCCACGCATTGGAGCCGCATGAGCAGCAGCTTCCACCTACATCCCATTTATGCACCCATCGCTCGTAGCCCCGCAATCCACACGAACCTCACAAGACACTATCGTACACGTCTGTCTGGCAGGGCTTGGCACAGCTACTTCTCCTGCTGTTCCCCACCGGTACGCCCCCCCCCACAGGGAGCCTTGGTCGCATGGTACACCCCAGCACACCAGCCCGTCAGCTCACAGCCGGCGCATCTGCGGCCGCCGCCGCAGCCGCCGCCGCCGCCGCAGCCGCCACCGCTGCACGTGCATCTGCGGGCGCCAGCACCGCCCGCAGCATCGCGCCATCCTCACGCGACGCGCCCTCCTTCCTCCCTGGCCAGCAGCAATTGTACGACAGGTAGCCCACCTCCTTCTTCGTTAGGCCCCCGCCCTCCAGGACGTGCTCAACCAGAGCAAAGCCATCATGGCCCATCAGCGACCGCACGGCAGACGGGGAGATGCAAAGCCGCGGGGCCTTGCTGATGGCTGCTGGTGATGCAGCGGCGCCAGCCCCAGCCGCCGATGCGCCTGATCCGCCCTTTGCCGCCGTGCGAAACTCTGCCGGGAACGCCACTGCCGCCAGGTTCAGCGCAGGTTCCAGGGAGCCGCGCAGCTGTGCGTGTGCCAGGCTCGACGCCCCCGCCTCGACAGCAACAGCCCGCGTTGCCGCTGCCGCCGCATGCAGCTCCATACCAGCGGCCAGCAGCTCCATCAGCTGCACCTCGTGCAGCAGCAGATGCCTCCACGGCGACGCAGCCGCCGCCTCTGCCTCCGCCTGACCGTGATCGTCCTCGTCGGTGGTCATGGTGTGCCGCACTGCAGCCGCATACATGGCCAGGTGCAGCTTCGCCACCAGCGCTACACAGCACTTCACGGCAATGTTGGCGCAGAGGTAGCTGTCAACCACCAACTGCTCCAGCTGCGCCGCCGCTCCGCCCAGCGCGCCCCATGCGTACCCAACTCCCTGGTCCCCCACCGGCCCCAGCTCCCTTGCCCTGCGCGCCAGCTCCGCACACAGCTGTACCGCATGCGCCAGCTGTGGCAGCAGCTCCGCCACCGCGTACGACGCACGCAGGGCAAACTGCTTGTGCCGAGCAGCAGCACCACCAGCACCACCAGCTGTTGCTGCTGCACCCCCTGCTGCACCCCCCGCTGCGCCCGTGCCCCCTGTGTCCGCCTCCGAAGCGATGGCCTGGGGCTGCTCTGGGCACACCAGCTGCAGGAACAGGTGTAAAAGGAGGCCGCGAGCGTACGTCATGGCCTCCCGCAACACGTCCGCGTGCCACCGCACGCTCTGCACGGCGTCGCGGGGTGCCCTTGGTGCCCCGGCCGCAGCCATCGCCCCTCGCAGCTCCAGCACAGCCCCACGCAGCCGCTCGCCACTCGCAGATAGCAGCGCCGCCGCCTGGTCTAAGGGTCCGAGCAGCAGCAGGTCCCTGCAGCACACCGCCACGCCGGGGTAGCTGTTGGGGCGGCACCACGCGGTCCCGCTTTGGCGGCCTGCGCCCATGCGGGTCACCAGCCAGGTGAGGCACGGCAGCAGGCCAGCCTCATGCGCAGCGGCGGCGTCCGTGGACAGCTGAGCGGGCAGGCCTACCAAGGTGAGGGACATAAGGGGGAGCAAATGATAAGACACGGGCAATGCGACTATTTTGGAAGGCAGGTGCGAGCAGCAAAGCAGGACATTTGTGCTTGATGCCCTTGTGCTGGAGCTGTGGGTGGTGCGGTGAGCGACAAGCATTTCAGATACAGGATAAGCAGTTGCGTTTGGTTGCCTCCCATCTGCCGCCGACAGAATTAGGCATGGCAGCGTAGGGCGTGAGGTAGGCAGCAGCAACAGCCAGGCGGACAGGCTTTTTGTGTGAGCAGCCTACCAGCATTGCCGTACGTCCAATTGGGCGGCCTGGGCAGGAACACACAGCCTGCCAGCAGCGCCTCCGGGTGCCGCGCGGCTTCCACAAATGCCTCCCACCAAGCGCGCAGCTGTGCCTCCTTGCGCTGCCCCACCCTCTGCCTGCCCCACACGGCTGGCAGCAGCGCCAGGCGGGCGCACGCCAGGCCGCACTGCACCACCGCCGCACCGTTGCACCTGGGCAGCACCGGGGCTGGCCCGACCGGGTTCCCGCGTTGCATGTCCAGCCGGACCCTCGGCAGGGGCTGGCCCCAGCACGCCAGCACCCCTTTGGCCAGGCGCAGGCACGTGTGGAAGGTCGCGGACCGGTCCGCGGGCAGCATGCCTCTGTTGCTCGCCGCCGCCGTCCGCTGCCCCGTCCGCCCCGCCCCGGCGCACCCGACGCCGCTCCCGCCCTCGGCGCCGCTCCCCTCTGCCTCCCCAGCCCCGTCCCGCCCCACACCCGCCGTCTGCCCCGCGCCGTGCTGGGCTTCAGCAGCCTCCTTCTCCTTCCCCTCAGCGCACGGCTCATTCGCCTCCACGCCAGCAGGACCATCCCGGAGCGACGCCACAAGGGCCCCAAACCACGACCATAGGACCGCCACCGCCGCATGCAAGCTGGCCGCGCGCTGTTCCTCCGCCGTACTCGCGTCCTGCTTTGCCGCTCGCCACTCACTGCGCGCCAGATAGTACCCATCAGTCTGCTGGCGCACCGACTGCATGATCAGCGTATCTGGCTTTGTCAGCCCGAAGGCGTGGTCCCCGTCCAGGGTGGCGCACAGCTGTGCCATGTAGGTGGCGGCCAGGGCCCCGCCGCAGGGCCCCCGCAGGAGGTCCTGCACCCCGCCCAGCACGCCAAGGATCCTGACGATGCCGCAAAACAGGTCGACCTGCAAGGCGATGCCAAGCGTCTGGTGCAGCGCGCCCCGGCCGCGGCCGTTTGCTGAGGCTGCTGAGGCCCCCAGCAGCAGCACCTGCGCCCAGCGCTCCAGGACCCCGGAGGAGCTCAGCTGCGCTCGCACCGTCTGCAGGGTGAAGCCGGAGGCGGATGGGGAGGTGGTGGTGCTCCGGACGGCAGCAAAGCCGGGCTGCGTGAGGCCCGCGCAGAAGACCGTAAGAACCGCCATCAGAGAGCGCAGGGGCGGCTCCGTGAGCAGGCTCGACGCCTGGGCCCTGAGGTCCTCCTGCGCCCCCGTCGGCGACCCGCGGGATCGCAGCTGCCGCTCGTCCCTGCTGCCATCTGCCTGCGCATTATGGTGTTGCCGTAGTGCAAGGGCCGCTGCGGGCTTGAGCTGCTCCGCTCCCTCCGCGAGGAGGCGCGACAGGCATGGAAGCGTGTCCGTTCTGAGCAGCGCTGGGCCCAGGAGCTCACGACAGACCGATCCCCATGCCTCAAAGTCCGCCTTCTGCGCAGCTCTGTCCATCTGTATGAAGAGGCAGTCGCGGAGGCGGGCGTAGACGGCTTTCGGGCCACCGGCTTTGGCAAAAGGGCTCGATTGCCGCAGGGCCAGCGACAGCAGGGCCAGGTATGCCACGGTGTCCTGGCTTGGTTGAGTCCACAACGTGACATATTCATGTGAGGTAATCAAGGCGAAGTGTGGGAGAGCCTGGAGCTCCTCGGCAAGGTCGTCAGCTGCGCGTGCCGCAGCGTCCAGGTCCAGCGAGGAAACTTCTGGATTTGTACCCTCTGTTAGCTGCTGCAGCAGCGATCTTCCAAACCCTGACAGCTTCACAAGGCTGGACCGACGCTCTCGAAGAGCACGGGCTTTGTCGCTCCGCGGGGGCATTGGACCCAATCCTACCCGCTCAAGATGCAACGTCGCCTAATCACGTCAGCAGAGCAGCGCCATTGCCCTTGTGCAGGCTGTCCCTGTCCCCAGCTGTCCTTAAGAGCAACGTCACTCTGTGAGCCGTTGCTGCCGTGTCGCGTAGGACAAAAATTGAAGCCAGCCAAACCTCCTGGACGACAATGACGAAAAGCTTTGATGCCAAGACAATCTATCAGCCCGCCTACAGTGCGACCCGGTAGGGTCAGGGGAGACCCCTTGCTTGTCCCTAGTCCCCGGCATGGCAGCACCACGCAGCGTTGCTTACCCTCGGCCTCGGGCGTTACCGGTATGATGCATGACAACTGCGTGCTCACCTTGACGTCCTAATGCCGAATGTGGGGTGCAGCAGCGGACCAGGGGACAGCCCAGCCAGGCCTGTTACCGCCAGGGCCAGGGCCAGGGCAGCTCCCCTGCCAGGGTCCGCTTCTGCACGAGGCATTTGGCATTGTGTATTACTCCAGGTGGTGTGGCTACACAGCTTCTACTGATCTCGACCTCAACCTACCAGGTAATTCTGTATTGCAGGGTTGCGTCGCTGCTGCACAGCGACAAGGCGCCCATGCTGCTACCGTACCTCCAGTAGTTCAGTGGGAGAGCTACAACGCCAACGAGAGCCTGTACTACTTTCCGACTTTAGGTTGGACTGCTTGTCATCTGCGCCTGCGGACAGTAGCGATACTGTGCAGCTGTTCCATGTGGCGTCTGTCACATACACGCTCATACTGAGCAGCCGTGCGGTGCCAACCCAAGTGGCAACCCATGCAAGCCGCACCAAGGAAAACCCTATCCACCCTACACTGACACCATTGAGAGGACTGTGGAGTCCTCTTGGCCCGTTGAACTTGCACATGTCCTGCACCAATCAGTCCTGATGTTGACAGCGTCAGTCTGTACACCAGGGGTACCCTTGCTGATCGCCTGAGCCCGCACCCGTTGCGTGCCACCCTACGTGTGTTGCGCTTGTCACGGACAGTCTGTGAGGTGGTGGAGCTTGAGGTGGCTGCGGTAATTGCATGGTCTATGCGTCTCGTTTGCTGCCTATGAACTTGGCCACATTTAAGCCAGCCACAGGGGGCCATGTGCATCTGCAGATGGACACCTTCGTGACCTGCAGCGCACAGGGGTGACTAGCGGTTGTACCACTCATGTCGTCGTGTGTTTCCATCCTCCCATGCCATTACGCTGCAACGCCAAGTTGGCTTTCTCCTGTGCCACACCCAGTCTCTCTTACAGCAGGGCGACACCGTCCTTGCTTGCAGTCGGCGTCCAGGTAACGCAACTGCCGTGCAATAGCATCATTAGAGAATCCTGCACAAATCCACAACAAGTATTACACCTAGTATGTGAAGTGCCACTGAATGCATCGCGCCAAGAGGACATCACAGGAGTGGCATGCGGATGGCGTGCAACGGGTGCTGCAGGCTCACGCCCTGCAGGAGGCCCCCCAGGCGACACGTGCCAGGGCCGACGTCGGCGACTGAAGACCATCAACACTGCACTTTATCTGTCCTTGCGCACTGTGCGACTTTGCCTCAATGCATACTTCGAGCCGAGCGGCAGCAACATCGCAGTGGCATCTTGGCCGTGTTGGTGTTTCCCCCGTCCCCTGGTGCAAGGTGTGCGACAAAGGAGCGCTCCCAAGCGTACACCACCCAAGCCCACAGCCAAACACCTGCTGTGCAGATAGACAGTACGTACAGGTAAGCGCCAAAAAGGGCACCCTGAAGGGGCCAGGCCACCACCCACATAATTGCAAGGACAGAATTGTTGCCAAGGTAAAAAAATCCTGGGCTCTCAAGTCCCCCTGCGCCATGTGTCCGCTCAAGGTGCTGGATGTACCGTCACCGCTCAAAGCCAAGTTGTGTTGGGTTGGCCCCCGACCTGGAAGGTCCAAGCACCAGCAGTACTACGTGCAACGCGACTGACGGCACTGCTCTGCGGGTCCTTCTCCGCTAATGCTATCAACACCGCATCTCAGCGCCTCAGCAATACAGCAAAACGCTGCATTCACTCAGCCGCATGGAAGGTCCTTGCCCCGCTGTGCCCCGCCCGTCCCCTACGTGCCGCTCTTAGTCCCCAATCTGCACTACGAACGCGTCAATGACATCGCCGTCTGTGATGCCGTGCCATTCTAGTGTACGGTTTGCATCCAATCTTTTGCCGTCGAACAGTAGCTTGTAATTGTCCCTCCCCTCCGCTTCGCAGAAGCGGTCATGCAGCCTTGCCGCAAGCGTCTGCACGCGTACCCTGAAAGGGATCTCGCGCCCGTCCTGCCGTTTAATGTAGATGAGCATCCTGTGGTTGTTGTCGCAGGCGGCAGCGGGAGCAGCTGCGGCGGAGGCGGCAGTTGTAGCAGGCGCCATGTTACCGGCGGCAGCAGCGCCAGCAGCAGCAGCCGGTACAGCGGCCGGTGCAGTGGCGTGCGCTGTCCGCTGCACGTTGATGCGCTGCACGCCTCCGTAGAACCGCTCCATGAACTCCCCCGCCGTCTGCATGTCGCTGAGCAGTGCGTCGGGGTGCGGGCGCAGGTGGAAGGTGACGCTGGCCCGCTCGCCCGCCACTGTGCCGAGGTCCACGTGGTGGCGCGTGGCGCGGTACGGCGGGGCGAAGCGGGGCGCGGAGCAGGGGTGCAGGGCCTGCGGGAGGAGACAGGCGGAGTAGGACTGTCACAACATGTACACATACTGCAACGGCACCGAATGCTTTGAGACCAAGGCGGTAAGCAGCTGCAAAAGGCCGAAGGAACACAGCGTCGGTGTGGCTCCACACGAAGCATACGCCTGTTGGCATACACCCTAGGACAAGGCCGAGCGCGTTACTGTTATTGTTGGCGAACACGAAGTGCGCCCACCCACCCTTCCCAGCGCCTCCCCCGGCAGCACTGCTGCGACTCCCGGCTCCAGCGGCACGTGCTCCTCCCCGCCGCCCGGCCGCTGCACCACCGGTCGGCGGTGGTGGCCTGGGCGCACTGCAGCGCCTCCCACAGCATGGCTGCCACGGTGACCTCCATAACCGCATCCCCTGCATGGCGCGAGCGACTGTACGATCGAGGCGCCGTGACGAATCCAATGGATGGGGCCGCACCAGTGCATACTGGCTGCAGCGGCACCCATGCGGCTTTGATGTTGCCACCGTGCATGCAATAGCGGTGTGCGGGAGGGCCAAAGCTGAGCGTAGCACAGGGACGTGCAGGTCGCCTTGTCGCAAACCCTGCCAACCACGGGAACGCCCCACTGCTTCCTCTGCCCTCCAGGCGGCCACGGCCGGTGCGCTTCAGCCGCCAAACGCACAGCTTGCGACCCGTCAACCACCAACCGCCGACCGCCACCTACCCAGCTACGCCAGCTGCTTGGGGCACAGGTCTGGCTCCTCGCCGTGATCCCTCGCCACCGTGGGGTCCACCAGGGCAGCGTACTGCAGGGGGAGGGTAAGAAAGCACCAAGAAGCAGCTGGATCTAGCTTCTAGGATTTCGCCTGGATGCGGTGGTGCAGGTAGCTCACCCACAGCTATGCAACGCCCAGTCGCCCACAGCCTAAAGTACCGTACGCCTTTGCCGTGGCGCTCCTGCTTCGCGCGTGGCCATCCAGTGGAGCATGCACCCTGCACCTATGCCAGCCTACCCAGCTCGGCCAAACCCACGTACACACCTGCAACAGGACCTTGTCCTTGCCGCTCTTGGTGCTGAAGGCGTAGAGCGTTGCCTGCTCCAGCTTTTCCAGCTGCACGCCCAGGTTTGCGTCGCCCAGCTTCCTGTGCAGTGCCCGCAAGGAGGCGGCATTGAACTCGTTAAGCAGCTCGCACTCCCCCAAGCTGTTTGAGCGGTTGGCCCTGCGGCCGCGCCGGCGGCCATTGCCAGTCGGATTGCTAGCTGCAGCTTTGCGGCCAGGATCGGTTGCCGGACTGCTGCTGAGCTGGCGAGCTGTTGGGGAGGTGGACAGGGGCTCGAGGGTTGGGCTGGCGGTGTTGCGCACAGCAAGGGTGCGCCTTGCTGCAGCGGTCCTAGCAGGGGCGCGAGCGGACGGCGAAAGAGAGGTGCGGGCACAAGGGTGGGTCCTGTGGAGGCTCAGGGGACCAGAGTGAACGGTTTGGCGCGGCCACACGGCATCCGTTCATGGGACGTGCAGGTTGTCCGGTTCCGTGGTGCGGCTAGCATGTTGCCTGAGGATCAGGTCCACCCCTGCAGTGCACAGGGTAGATTTACAGGTGTTCACGCTTAATGTGCTCAACGGAAATCAGGAATTTGCTGGGATGATGGCGTTGCGCCCTGATTCGGCCGGTGCCGTGACTCATCTTGGAGTGCCCGAGCGCCCTGATGCTCGATGAGGGGCGAGCGGGGAGCGGCAGGAAGATATGCATGCCAGTGGGGTAACAGGCAGCAAATCTGTAGCTAGACGCATGTTACACAGGACATGACATGTCGTAAACCGACACGGCTGCGTGTTGACGATAGCGCGACCGTTGCCGAACCCCATGGGTCACAACCGTCAGTCCTCGAACTGCATCGCATGGATCTAAAAGTCCACAAAGGAAGTGCATGATCATTTGCCATGACAGGATAGCGCTGATCCGCGCACACTGTTGCACGTGGGGAACGCTACGAGGCGCATGAAGGGCAGCTGGACCCAACCGCACGTACGCTTGCCCCTACACGGATACGCCCTAAAGGGGGAAAATTGGGCGCAACCTTAGGAGGCGAAGGGTTACGGCGGCGGCTGCAGACGCACCAAAAAGTTCTACTAAAAAATTTCCCGTAAGGGAAGCAAGAAATAACACCCACCATCCTGCACAAAACCTGTTAGTTCATGAGGCAGTCAGGCCCCGCAGCTCCTAGCCGGATCCCTTCCTGGGTACCTACAACTCCAAATCCAAGCCCCACCCCAACACGACCGAACACACATCAGCTAACTTGCTGTTGTCCATCGAGTGAACACCCGATGGGCACGGCTCCAATCGCTCCGGAACCACCGCTCGTGTCCCACAGTAACCACTTGCCACGTGTCTCCAAGCCCGGTGTCTCATGGGCCACACAGCGGCATCATGCCCGCCATGCCCATTAACGCAGCTGTACGGCATGCAACGTGTCTTAGGCCTCGGTTGCGGCGGGCGTGGCGGGCGCCTCCGCCGGCGCGTCCGACGAAGTGGCGGCGGCGGCGGGCTGGGGGCCGTTGGCAGACGCGCCCTTGCTCTCCAGGAACTTAACCATCTCCTTCTGCAGGAACCAGCATCGCGTGTGTATAAACCTCTGTGCATTGCAAAGAGGTACATGGGGGCACACCGAGCGGGTGTGTGTCGGCAATGCGCACGGCGGCGGAAAGCGCGGGTGCTGCTATGATGGCTTATGGTAGCGAGAGGATGCATCACGACAAGTCAGCACGGCAAGACAGCAATTTTAACGCTACAGCATGACCGGGAAGCGAGCCGTGGATGGGTTGCTCTCTCTGCCAGACATACACTGCAACGGTTGCACGGCGGTGGGACAGGAGGCGTACGGGCTTTTCAGGGCTACCTCTGCCCAGAACGCAGCGGCAGCCTACTCCCAGCACAACATGCCTGACGCACACCCAACCACCAGCCCATCACTGCCCCGCACCCACAGCAGCACGCCACAAGCTCGCACCCACTTGCTCCATCACCCGGCGACCCTCGTTGCCCACCTGTCCCGCACCAGGTCATACGGTACGCCCTGTAACGTGACACGCGCCAGCCCCTGCCCCGCCCCCAGACCCCGCCCCCGCCCGCCAGCCCCGCCCCCAGCCCCTGCGGCTCACCTCGCCGTTCATCTTGGCCACATCCACGGGGGTCTGCTTGGCGTCGTTCTCGGGGTTCAGCTCGGCGCCGGCGGCCAGCAGCGCCCTGGCAATGGCCAGCCGCCCGTAACCTGGCCGGAGCAAGGCAGGAGCGCAGGACTTGTGAGGCAGAGATGCTCGGGGTGCAGCACGCGAACCGTTAGGGTACCGTGGTGTGCAAGCCCTTCACTGTAAGGTTGCAGCCCCCGCAACCCGGACCCACCCGCGGCGTAGTGCATGAGGGTGTTCTTCTTGGGGTCGCGGAACGACAGGTCGCCGCCCTTGGCGATCAGCAGCTTGACCACCTCCAGGCGGTTGAAGCCAACCGCCACGCCCACCGCCGAGATGCCGCGCTCGTTCTGCGCACATGGAGGACACCAGGGGTGCGGCGTATAAGGCTTAGGTGCCATGTGAAACGGGCTTGGGTGCGAGATCAGGGCGAGATGCCGCGCTCGTTCTATGTGGACGAGGCACCCGGTGTAAGCATCGGTAGCTGTCAATTGGGAAGCAGTGTAAGGGTGAGTGCTACATCACAGGGACCCACATCGGTGCTGCTAGGAAGTGACTGACGCTGTATGAGGTGCAAGAGGTCGTCCCTACAGCGACAGGTGACCATCCTAAAATTTGCAGTGCTGAAACAGGACTACCAGCACACCCGCGACACGGAACCAGCACCACCATGTGCGTTGTCGCTCACCAGCGCGTTGACGTCCGCCCCCTCCTCGATGAAGCGCGTGGCCGCCTCCACGTCCCCGAACTTGGCGGCGTCGTGCAGGTTGGCAATCTGCAGGCAGAAGGTGTGTACAAGGCAGCATGAGGATCAATTACTGAGCAGGTGCAGTGGCGTGAAGATATGGGCATGACGACGCACCGCCTCTCTGTCACCCTCCTGTCAGAGCGAATGGCCCCGTCAGGCCTCCTCCGCACGGCCGTGCAAGGCACGCATGCACGCGCACCCGTTGGCAGGCGGGCATCTGCGAGTGCTTCCGCAAGCTGCTTTTCCGCCACCTGCCTGGTCGTCTGCCATGAATCCTATCTTGTCCCGTACTACACCCAACCTTGTTGCCCCCCACGCCAGCGGGCTGTACGTGCACCTGCACAGCCGTACGGCGGCGTAGCCCTTCACCACGCTGCGGCACGGGCACGGACACGTGGCGCGACCGGCGGCAGGCGGCGACGCGTTGGCACCACCTGGCACCACCGACACGTTGCAGCGGTGGATGGCCCTGATCCTGCTGCTTGCGCTGCTATATGGCCCGTGGTGTGCTGCCGTACGTCCTTGTACGGCTTCCGTACAGCGCCGACCCCCTGTCAGAGTGCCGGGGACTGGACAGCCCATTTTTGGGTTTGGTAGTGAGGGCGGGTAGCAGGCTGAAGGGCCGGGCGTTGTGAGTAGGAAAGTGCTCTGAAGGGAAGGTTACGGTGTTCGGTTCATTGGTTTGAAAGGCGCCAATCTCGCCATGGGAGGTAGGCGGGCGTTGCACCCTGCAGGGCCGGGCGCTGGGTTTTGAGGAGCGCATTGTTAAGGGGCAGGGAAAGGGGGAATGCTGGCACATGGCCGGTGTGGGGCGTGACGGGGGAAATCAACAATGGCAAGGTGCGGCGCTGTTTGCCTTGTCTTGGGAAGGTGTTACCGGTAGCTGTCTGCTGCGGGCATGCCGAGGCGGCGGCGCCTGGCCAGCTGTGCCACCCTCACATCGTTCTGGGGGGTTGTAGGGTCCGGAATGCGCTGTCACAAGGTACATCGTGCGGCCGTACGCATGGCACGTAAGCCTTCCCGGGCACGAGACGCGTCCGGCAGTGCCGCGTGCGTGCACCCGCCCGGTGGCGCCCGTGCCGAGCGACAGAACTTGGATGTATGCGCTGCACAATACTGAATCAAGGCATACAGACCACCGTGCGGTTACCGTAAAGTTGCGGGGGAAGCAGGTTCAGTGTGCCGGGGGGCTTTCACAGGGGCTACGTTCAAAAGGTTAGCTACGTCCCCAGGAACGCACTTCCATTGCTCAAGGCGATTTTGTACGTCTGATTTCCCGTGCGGCCTTGCATCCTCGCTGTGCATCGTGGAGCTCGTACCTGCTCGTACCTATGGCAAATGGCCGGGGCAGAAACATGCAGAAACATGCCACTGTGGATATGTAATTGTGATTACTCTTTCCTGCTATCGTACGCCAGGAATTGCAGCACTTTGCAACAACGAGACAACGAGCACAAGCCGGTTGAACGGTGTAGCCTGTGGTAGCCTGTTGTGCACTACAACAGCCTTGCGACGTGGTTCGAATGTTCTGATGTTCCATAGCCACCTGCATAGCCGGCAGGGAAGACTGACGGGTGCCTCGTTTCTGTTCCCATTTGCCAACACTTCGGACCAACGCGACCGAGCATCATGCGTTGTCCCAGGACACGGAGGACGTGACCTTACCTGCGATGCGATGTGCGATGTGGCATTTTAACAAACTTTAGGCTCTACAGGACACTGTAGCAACCTT
>VFQN01005254.1_pt1 | contig 16038 bp, 13 predicted proteins | sample 3512371 | NCBI WGS metagenome assembly VFQN01 (sample SAMN10412370, study PRJNA504923) | tailings metagenome | isolation source: Replicate 2 from Balatoc abandoned mine | place: Philippines: Itogon, Benguet | collected 2017-08-28 | reverse complement strand
CATGTCGTCTTCATCGGCGAGCCGGTCGCGGGATCGAAGGGCCTGATCCCCTACGAGCAGCTGATCGCCGACAACGCGCCGCGCGAGGCGGCTCCGTTGCCGCCCGAGGCGCTCGGCGTCATCTGCTATACCGGCGGCACTACAGGGCTCGCCAAGGGGGTGATGCTGTCGCATCTCGCCGTCTGGTCGAGTTCGGTCGCGCTCAGCATCGACTATTCGCAGATCGCATCGCGCGACACGGTTTTCCTTCATGCGATGCCCCTGTTCCATTCCGGTGGGTCGGCGGTGCTGTTCGTGACGACCATCGTCGGTGGGACGCACGTCTTTCTGCCGGGCTTCAACCCGCAGCAGATCCTGCGGACGATCCAGGACGAGAAGATCACCCACACGCAGCTCGTGCCGACCATGGTCCGCATGCTCCTCGACCAGCCGGATTTCGACAGCTACGACGTATCGACGCTGAAGACGCTGATCTATGGTGCCGCCCCGATGTCGACGGCGCAGATCGAGGAGACGCTGGCGAAACTGCCGCATGTCGGGCTTCAGCAGGGCTACGGGCAGACCGAGCTCGCTCCCTACATCTCCAGCCTCAGGCCCGAAGATCACGTCACCACCGGCGAGCGGGCGAAACGCCTGCGTTCGGCGGGTTATGCCGGCCTGTGCAGCGAAATCATGATCTCCGATCCCGCCGGCAAGGAACTCCCGGCGGGCGAGATCGGCGAGGTCTGCGTGCGCGGGCCGCACATGATGAGCGGCTACTGGCGCAAGCCGGCCGAGACAGCTGCCGCGATGGTCGACGGCTGGATTCGCACCGGCGACGCGGGCTACGTCGACGAGGAAGGTTTCGTCTTCCTGGTCGACCGTATCAAGGACATGATCGTCACCGGCGGCGAGAACGTCTATTCGACCGAGGTCGAGAACGCCATCGCGCGGCATCCGGCGGTCGCGACTGTCGCCGTCATCGGCATCCCGAGCGACAAGTGGGGCGAGGCGGTCCACGCCGTCGTCATCCTGCGCAAGGATCACCAGGCGACGGAAGCCGACATCATCGAGCACAGCCGCAAGCACATCGCCGGCTACAAATGCCCGCGTTCGGTCGAGTTCCGCACCGAGCCGATGCCAGTGACCGGGCCTGGCAAGATCCTCAAGCGTGCGCTTCGCGCTCCGTACTGGGAGGCGAAACAATCCAAAATCGCCTGATGTCCTAGCACCGGCGTCGAGAGCGAGCCGGCTAACCCACAAGATCAGAGGTCACTGGCATGCTGGACGCGATCCGGCACGGGTCTTCGCTCGTGCTTACGCTCAACCTTCCGCACAAGCGCAATCCGATCTCGCGCGCCATGTGCGAAGCCATTCTCGCCCGTCTCGACGAGGCGGGTGACGATCCGGCGGTCCGCGCCGTCGTCATCACCGGCGCCGGCGGGAATTTCTGCGCCGGCGGTGATTTCGACGACATGCAGGCCCGGACCCTCGGCGGTTGGCGCGAGCATTTCGACCATGTCATGCGTCTCGCCCGGCGCATGATCTCCTATCCGAAGCCGATCGTCGCGGCGGTCGACGGCTGGGCGGTCGGCGCCGGGCTGTCGCTCGCCTGCTGCTGCGATCTCATCGTCGCCGACGAGAAGGCAAAGTTCGCCTACGGCTTCGACCGCGTCGGCGTCCTGCCCGACATGGGCCTGATCCACACCCTTCCCGTCAGGGTCGGCATCGTGCGTGCGCGCCAGATCATGATCTGGGGCGAGACCTTCGACGCGGCCTCCGCCAGGGCCGATGGTCTCGTGGATAAGGTCGCCCCCGCCGGCGCCGCTCTGCAGACCGCGCTTGAGGCCGCCGAGCGCGTCGCCGCTGCTGCGCCGCTGCCGATCGGATACCTCAAATCGTTCACGACCGAAGGTCTCGATCGCGCGCTCGCCTTCGAGAAGGACTGTGCCTCGATGCTGTTCACCAGCGAGGACCACGCCGAAGGCGTCGCCGCCTTCAAGCAGCGCAGGCAGCCCCAGTTCACGGGCCGCTGAGAATGATTGCCGCGCGGCTCGCCGGAACTATCGCATGACAAGGGAGAAAGCCGATGTTCGAACGTAACCTTCTCGAGGGCAAGCGCATCCTGGTGACGGGCGGAGGCACCGGCCTCGGCAGGAGCATGGCGACCCGCTTCTCCGAACTCGGCGCCGACGTCATCATCGCCGGCCGCCGGGAGGCGGTGCTCAAGGAGACCGCGGCCGAGATCGGCGCCCGCTCCGGCCGGAAGGTCGGCACAAGACAGCTCGATGTCCGCGATCCGGAGATGATCGAGCGCGTGTTCGACGATATCTGGGCCGAGGGCCCGCTCACCGCGCTGGTCAACAACGCGGCGGGCAATTTCATCGCCCAGACCGAGCGTCTGTCCTCGCGGGCCTTCGATGCCGTGACCAGCATCGTGCTGGGCGGCACCGCCTATTGCACGCTCGCCGCCGGGCGCCGCTGGATCGAAAGGGGAGACCCGGGGAACATCCTGTCGGTCATCACGACCGCGGCATGGACGGGGCAGCCCTTCACCGCGCCGTCCGCGGCCGCAAAGGCCGGCGTGCTTGCCCTGATGCGCACGCTCGCGGTCGAGTGGGGTCCGAAGCACATCCGCACCGCCGCGATCGCCCCCGGCTATTTCCACACCGACGGCGCGTGGGACCGGATGTATCCGAAAGGCGCGCTGTCAGAACCGCTCCATCACGAGATCCCGGCCCGCCGGATGGGCGATCACTCCGAACTCGCCAATCTCGCCAGCTACATGATGTCCGATCAGGCCGGCTACATCACCGGCGAGTGCATCGTCATCGACGGCGGACGCTGGCTCAGCGGCACCAACGGCTACGCCACGCGCCCGCTCTTCGGCTGGGACAACGACCGGTGGGACCGCGCGCGAGAGGAAATGCGCGCCGCCCGCTGATGCCTTCGCGACCATGACATCGCTGCGATAAGCTCGGCGCTTGACGAAGAGAGCATTCGGACGGATCGCATGACGTTCAAGAGACTTCTGATTGCCAACCGCGGCGAGATCGCGATCCGCATTGCGAGGGCCGCCTCCGACCTCGGCATCGAGACCGTTGCCGTCTATGCGCCCGACGACGAGGCCTCGCTGCATGTGCGGCACGCCGATGTCGCGGTCAGGCTGGAGGGCAGGGGGGCCGCGGCCTATCTCGACATTGCGCAGATCGTGGCGGTCGCCCGCCGGGCGGAGTGCGACGCGGTCCATCCGGGCTACGGCTTCCTGTCGGAAAATCCCGCCTTCGCCCGCGCCTTGGCCGAGGCGGGTATCACCTTCGTCGGCCCGACGGCGGATCAACTCGACCTGTTCGGCGACAAGCTGAAGGCGAAGGCGCTGGCGCGGGCCGCGGGCGTGCCGGTCGCGGGCGGAACCGCCGGCGCGACCTCTCTCGACGAGGCCCGCACCTATTTCACCTCGCTGAAGGCCGGCGAGGGCGTCCTGGTGAAGGCCGTCGCCGGTGGCGGCGGCCGCGGTATGCGTGTCGTCACGGCGCTCGAGGATCTCGAAGCCGCAATGGAGCGCTGCCGCTCGGAAGCGCAGGCGGCGTTCGGCGACGGCTCGGTCTATGTCGAGCAACTCATCCGGCGCGCACGCCACATCGAGGTGCAGGTCGCGGGCGACGGCAGCGGCCGGGTCACGCATCTGTGGGAGCGCGAATGCACGCTCCAGCGCCGGCACCAGAAGCTGGTCGAGATCGCACCGAGCCCCGGCCTCGCGGCCGACCTGCGCCAGCGCCTCATCGACGCCGCGCTGGAGATGGCGGGACGCGCCGGCTATCTCGGCCTCGGCACCTTCGAGTTCCTCGTCTCCGAGGATACGGCCGGAGACTTCATTTGCATCGAATGCAATCCCCGCCTCCAGGTCGAGCACACGGTGACGGAGGCGGTCACCGGGATCGATCTCGTCCGCGCCCAACTGCTGCTGGCGGGCGGAGCTACGCTTGCCGAGGCTGGGCTCCCGGCCGACCCGCCGCCGCCGCGCGGCGTGGCGATCCAGCTTCGCGTCAACATGGAGACGATGCTTCCCGACGGCCGGACCATGCCGTCGGCGGGACGGCTCGCCGCGTTCGATCCGCCGGGCGGGCCGGGCGTGCGGGTCGATACGTTCGGCTATGCCGGATACGAGACCAATACCGGCTTCGATTCCCTTCTCGCCAAGGTCATCGTCCATTCGCCGCAGGGTTATGCGGAGGCCCTGCGCCGCGCGGGCCGGGCGCTTTCCGAGTTCCGCATCGCCGGCGTCGACACCAACATCCCTTTCCTGAAGAGCCTGCTTGCCCATCCCGATGTGCTGGCCGATCGCGTCGACACGCGCTTCGTCGAGCGCCACGTCGCCGAGCTCGCCGCCTCCGGGGCGGCCGGCGAGGTCCGGCACTTTTCGCTCGCCGTCGCCTCCACCCTCGACAGGCCCCGCAACGCGGTCGACGCACCTCCCGACACAATCGCTATCGCCACACCCATGCCGGGCCTCGTCGTCGGCGTTCTGGTCGATGAAGGCGGTTTCGTCGCCCGCGGCGGCGGGCTTCTGGTCATCGAAGCGATGAAATCCGAGCTGGTCGTCCGCGCGGAGATCGCCGGCATCGTGCGCGCCGTTCCGGTGGCGGTCGGCGACGTGGTGCGCCTGGGCGATGCCGTCGCCTTCATCGCCCCGGACAATGCGGGAGCACAGGAGGAGGCCGAAGCCGACGATGTCGATCCGGACGAGATCCGCCCCGACCTCGCCGAGCTGCTCCAGCGCAAGCATGAACTCACCGATGCGGCGCGGCCCGAGGCGGTTGGCAAGCGCCACGCCCGGGGCGAGCGCACCGCGCGCGAGAACATCGAGGATCTGTGCGATACCGGAACCTTCATCGAATATGGCGGCCTGATTCTCGCGCTGCAGCGCGGGCGCCGTCCGATGGACGAGTTGAAGCGTGTCAGTCCGGCAGATGGCCTCATCGCCGGGATGGGCACTGTCAACGGCGACCTGTTCGGCGAGGAGAAGACCCGCTGCACGGTCCTGTCCTACGACTACACGGTCTTCGCCGGCACGCAGGGCTTCCAGGGCCATGCCAAGAAGGACCGCATGTTCGAGCTCGCCGAGCAGAACGACACGCCGGTGGTGATGTTCACCGAAGGCGGCGGCGGCCGGCCCGGCGACACCGATTACGTCGGCGTCGCCGGCCTCGACATGCGCACTTTCTGGCATTTCGGCCGGCTCAGCGCCCGGGTCCCGCTGATCGGCATCAATTCCGGTCGCTGCTTTGCCGGCAATGCTGCGCTGCTCGGCAGCTGCGACGTGGTCATCGCCACGAAAAACTCGAGCATCGGCATGGCCGGGCCGGCAATGATCGAGGCCGGCGGCCTCGGCGCCTTCAGCGCGGAGGAGGTCGGGCCGGTGTCTGTCCAGGCGCCCAACGGCGTCATCGACATCCTCGTCGACGACGAGGCCGAGGCAGTTCGCACCGCCAGGCACTACCTGTCCTTCTTTCAGGGGCGGCTTGCCGAGTGGACCTGTCCCGACCAGCGCGAACTGCGCCGCATCGTGCCGGAGAGCAGGCTGCGCATCTACGACATCCGCGCGGTGCTGCGCACGCTCGCCGACCACGGCTCGCTGCTCGAGCTGCGCAGCCAGTTCGCCGCCGGCATGATCACCGCATTCATGCGCGTCGAGGGGCATCCGGTAGGCGTCATCGCCAACAATCCGATGCATCTCGGTGGAGCGATCGACGCGCCCGCCGCGGACAAGGCGGCGCGCTTCATGCAGCTTTGCGATGCCTTCGACATTCCGATCCTGTCGCTCTGCGATACGCCTGGCTTTATGGTCGGGCCCGAGTCGGAGAAGACGGCGACGGTGCGCCACTTCTCGCGCCTCTTCATCATCGGCGCCAATGTCGACGTGCCGATGTTCGCGGTCGTGCTGCGCAAGGCCTACGGGCTGGGCGCGGTCGCGATGGCCGCCGGCTCCTTCTCGGTGCCGATGTTCTCCGTCGCCTGGCCAACGGGCGAGGTGGGGCCAATGGGGCTGGAGGGCGCGGTGCGGCTCGCCTATCGCAAGGAACTCGAAGCGATCGATGATCCGGCGGCGCGCGATGCCGCCTTCAGGCGCTATGTCGACGCCATGTACGAGCAGGGCAAGGCGATGAACGCGGCGACGTTCATGGAGCTCGACGACGTGATCGACCCCTCGGAGACCCGGCGCTGGATCATGCACGGCATCCGCACCGCCAAACGCGCGGCGCCGCGCGGACCCGGAAAGAAGAGGCCCTACGTCGATGCGTGGTGACAGGCCGCGCGCGCCTGATCGCTGATCAGGAGATCCGCATGATGGGCGGGGCCGCGTGACGCGATTTCAGTTCACCGCAATTGCAGCAGTCCTCCCGTCAGGACTGGAATCCGTCTTTCGAGAACGCCGCAGCGAAAGGCGAAGCGGCCGGCTCCCTCGTCCCAGATTTCCGTCCTGATCGTCTCGCCGGGATAGACCGGCGCGGAGAAACGGACGCGCATCGACCGCACGCTTGCCGGATCGTAGCCGCACACGGTCTTGAGGAGCGCGTGGCCGGCCACGCCGAAGGTGCACAGCCCGTGCAGGATCGGCATCGTGAAGCCCGCGCCGGCCGCGACGTCTGGATCGGCATGCAGCGGGTTGTCGTCGCCGTTGAGGCGGTAGAGCAGGGCGGCCTGCGGCAGGGTGGGCAGGTCGACGACGTGGTCCGCCCCGCGCTCCGGCGTCGGATGAACGGGCGGGCGCGAGCCGCCGGGGCCGCCAAAGCCGCCGTCGTTGCGGTTGAAGGCCGTCGCATAGACCGAGGCGATGTGTTCGTTCGTCCCGGCGTCGTAGAGGTCGTTGCAGGTGGTCAGCAGCGAACCCTTGCCCGCCCCCTTGTCGATCAGGCTTTCGACATGCATCCGGCCGACCACGGTGCCGGTCGCCGGCAGCGGACGGTGCAGCACGATCTCTTCCTCGCCGTGCAGCGAGTTCGCCCAGTCGATTCCCGTGGCGGGGTCACGGATCCAGAAGCCGGGTCCGGCCAGCACCGCCGCCATCGTCGGCAGGGCATGAAGCCATGGCTCGTAGATGAATTTCAGTTCGTCGCGCGATGTCGGGTCGGCGCCGAAGCCCACGCCCAGCGCATAGAGCGAGGTGTCCTTCCAGGTGTAGGTCTGCACCTTCTCGGGGAACTGCCAGTTGGCGAGCGTATCGTAGTCGATGGTCATGTCTCGAGAACCTTCCAGATACCCGACGCGGTCGCGACCACCCGGTGGCCCACGAAGCAGGTGGAGCGCATGAAGACCAGGGAGCGGGTCGACCTGACGACCTCGCTGTGAACCTCGACGAAGTCGCCGACGCTCGCGCCGGAGACGAACTGGCATTCGAAGGCGATGGTGAACATCCGCCGCCCCCTCGATGTCCTCTGCGCCGTCCGGCCCATGCCGTCGTCGCAGAGCGCCATGATCATGCCGCCATGGGCGCGGCGCTGCGTGTTGTCGTGCCTGTCGTCGATCACCGCGCCGAGGTGGAGGCGGTCGCCGTCGGTCCTGACCCAGACCGGCCCGACATGGTCGAGGAAGTTCGACGAGTCCGCCGGCTCCCAACCTTGGGCCTCCAGGGTGCCCGGGTGACGGTCGACGGCGGCGGCGGAGGGTGAATTCATGATTGTTGAGCAATACTCATTATAAGGTCCCAGGTCCTGCGTTCCGGGATGCTTCGTCAGATCGACAGGCCGCCGGAGACCAGCAGGACCTGGCCGCTGACATAGTTGGATTCGGGAATGCAGAAGAGGTAGGCGCCGTCCGCCGCCTCCTCGGGGGTGCCGGCCCGGCCGAGCGGGATGATCGCCTCGGTATTCTCCTTGAACTTGCGCGACAGGCCCAGTTCGATCCTGTGCCCCTCGATGTCGACGACGTTGCCGCCCTCTTCGCGCAGCATGTTCAGGCGGGTCTCGATGAGACCGTAGGCGACGCAGTTGACGTTGACCTTCAGGCGGCCCCACTCGCGGCACAGCGTCTTGGTGATGCCGATCAGTCCCGCCTTCGCGGAGGAATAGGCGAACTGGCCCGCGACGCCGCCCGTTCCGGCCATTGACGAGATGTTGACGACCTTCCGAAAGACCTCGCGACCCTCGGCCTTTTCCCGTTCGCGCATCCGGCTGATCGGTCCATGGGCGGCGCGGAGCAGGCGGAAAGGCGCCAGCATATGCACCTGGAACATGGTCTCCATCTGCTCGTCGGTCGTCTGCGCCGCCGTTCCGAGCCAGGTGTAGCCGGCATTGTTGACGATGATGTCGATGCCGCCGAAGCGCTGCGAGGCGAGCGCGACGAACCGGTCCGCGAAGCCGTCCTCGGTGACTCTGCCCGCCAGCGAGGCAGCATTGCCGCCGCGTCCCCGGATCTCGCTCTCCGTTTCGGCGAGCGGTCCTGCATCGAGGTCGTTGATGACGACATTCGCCCCTTCGGCAGCGAGCTTGAGCGCAAGCGCGCGGCCGATCCCGCGAGCCGCCCCCGTCACGAGCGCCGTCTTTCCCGTCAGTTTCGACACCGATGCCTCTTCTGATAATGAGCATCGGTCATTTTTGAGTGAGGCAAAGGCGCGGTCAACCGCCGGGAGCGCGTTCCGGTCCGTTTTTCGAACTTCTACGCATGCGTGGAAAAGCGGCGCACGGCGCGTTCAGGTCGCCAGCCCTACGCGTCGACGTCGGACCACGCCCGATCGTCACCAATCGGCATTCACGCCGGCCGCAGGAACTGCGCGAATTCGATCACCACACCGTCCGGGTCCTCGGCGCAGAAGACGTTGAGCACCGAGCCGCCCATCACAATCCGCGTCGGCGGCGTGTAGCAGCGATGTCCGGCCGCCGAGAGACGTGCATGCACCGCCTCCGCGTCGTGGGTGCGCAGGCAGATGCGCGCGACGCCCGGCTGGGCCATCGTGCGTCTCGACGGGCTGGGCTGCCTGGGCGACACCCACTCGATGAGATCGAGCCGCGGGCCGTGCTGATCGCCTTTCAGCTTCAAAAGCACGGCGCGTCCGGCGCAGTCGTCGGGAAGTCCCAGCACCGGCCCGAGGCCCAGTTCGCCGATGGTTGCATCGCCCGCGAGAGGGTTGACCACCTCGAAGCCGATCAGCCGGTAGAAGGCCATCGACCGGTCGAAGTCCGAGCAGTTGACGTTGATATGGAAGAAGGATGGCACGTCGCCGCGTTCGGCGCGGGCGGTTTCGACTGCCGTCATTTGAAAATCTTGCCGCGCAGAAGCTTCACATAGGTGTCGACGACGCCCGGTGCAGGCCTCACGAAATCCCCGTCCTCGTAGCAGAAGCGGCCCGACAGGTACTCGCGGGTGGAGATCAGCATCTGCATCAGGATGTCGATCTCCAGCGGATCGTCGATCAGCAGGTTGCCGCGTCGCCGTTCATATTCCAGCGCGCGGCGATAGCTCGCCGACTGCGTCTCCAGATGGGCGCGGAAGCCGCGCGGCGCCTGGACAGAGCCTTCGCTGAGGATCTTGAACAGGTGCGGTTCCTTTTCGAGGAATTCGAAGAAGCCGGCGAGACGGGCCTTCTCGCGCTCGATCGGGTCGTCCGGCGCTTCCATGACCCTCTGGCGGATCAGCTCGTGCAGCCGCTCGCTGATCGACGGCAGCAATTGGTCGAGCAGATCCTGCCGCGACTCGAAGTAGTTGTAGAATGTGCCCTGCGCCACGTTCGCCCGCGCCGTGATCAGCGCCACCGAAGCGCCCGCATATCCCAACTCGCCGACGATCTCGATCGCCGCCTCGAACAGGCGCGCCCGTGTCGCTTCTGCCTTTTCCGCGCGGGAAAGCCGAGGCTTGCGGGCCTCGCGGGGCAGGCGGGATACAACTGTTGCGTTGGTTGGATTGGTAGCCATGGCTCACTGGACGCTAATGACGCAAAGCGGATGTGTCAAACCGAAATGAATTATGACTCGTGATTCATTTCTGTTTACAAACGGGCAAAAGAGACTAGCATGAATGATGTGGACGTTCCCGGAGGAGTGCCGATCTAGGCAGAAGGGACGTTTGCTGGACCGGTGGAGGCCGGTCGTATCCAATGTCACGCCGCGATTGTCGAGCCCCCCCCCCGGTCTCGAAACGATCCCGGCTGTCCCAAGGGAGGGCATATGTTTCATTTCGCACGTAAATTGGTGACGGCGACCGCACTTCTCGGTGCGGTGTTCGGCACTTCCGCCACCGCGGCCGATCTCATCATCTCGACCGGTCTCGGCAAGCCGCACCCCTGGGTCGGCGCGCACATGGACCCGTTCGCCGACGCGATCGAGAAGGCGTCGCCGGACGTCAAGTTCACCCGCTTCTACGCCGGCGAGCTGGTCGGTGTCGGCAAGGAGCTCGACGCGCTGACCAGCGGCACCATCGCCGTCGCCGCGCCGCTGCTCGCGCCGTACCATGAAGGCCGCTTCCCGCTGTCCGACGTGACGCAGCTGCCGGCCTACGGCACGGACTCGCCGATGGTCACCCGCGCCTTCCAGAAGATGCTCGATTCCGACGTGCAGCTGAAAGACGGCAAGACGTTCTATCAGTACGAGATCGCCGACAAGGGCATCCGCGCCTGGGCGCTTGGCGCCACCGCACCCTATTCGATTTCGACGGTGAAGAAGGTCCTCAAGGAACCGGCCGACTTCAACGGCACGCCGCTGCGCGCCGGCTCTGCGCTGCACACGATCATGCTTGAGAAGCTCGGTGCCACCCCGGTGACCTTGCCCGGCTCGCAGGCCTTCGAGGCGGCGTCGCGCGGCACGATCGAGGGTCTCGTCATCGCCATCTCCGACTGGCCGTCCTACTCGCTGCAACAGTTGCTGCGCCATTCGATCGTCGACGTGTCGATCGGCCACTGGGAGAGCTACCTCGCCATCAGCGATGCCGCCTGGAACGAGCTTTCCGACGAGCAGAAGGCGACCTTCGACAAGGTCGCCCGCGAGGTCGCCGCGTCGAATGCGACGGAATGGCAGACCCGCCTGACCAAGGTGAAGGACGAGTCGATCGCCAAGGACGGCGGCGAGTTCACCTCGATCAACACGCTGTCCGACGCGATGAAGCAGCATATCGAGAAGGCCGCCGCCGACACCTGGGTCGCCTGGATCGAGAAGACGGAAGGCAACGGCCATCCGGCCAAGGCCGCGGCCAAGCTCTATGCCGAGCTGATCCAGGCCGAGGGCGGCACGCTGCCGGCCGGCGTCGCCGACTACCTCGCCAAGTAATCCCTGACGGCGCCGCGCTCGCCGCGGCGCCTCCTCCTCCACGCGGAGCTTCCATGTCCAAGGATTGGATCATCTGGGCCGTCACGCTCTGGATCGTGGTCTTCATGATCGCGGGCCAGGCGGTCGCCACCTGCCTCCTGGGGGCTGGCATCCTCGGCATCATGCTGTGGATGGGGCCGGGTGTGCTCAACGGCATCGTCGGGCAGGACGCGTTCTACACCGCCTCCACCTACACGCTGTCGATCATCCCGCTCTATCTCCTGATGGCGCAGCTCCTGCTCAAGGGCGGCGTCATCGTCGACCTGTTCCGCGTCGGCCATCGCATCGCCGGCTATCGCCGCTTCCCGCTTGGCGTCGCGACGCTCATCACCGGCGGCCTTCTGGGTGCCGTTTCCGGCTCCGGCACGGCGAGTGCCGCGGCGCTAGCCACGCTCGCCGGCCCCGAGCTGCAGCGCGTCGGCTACACGCGCAGCTTCTCCGTGGCGCTCGCCGCGATCTCCGGCTCGCTCTCGGTCATCATCCCGCCGAGCCTCTTGATCATGATCTACGGCTCGCTGACCGAGACGCCGATCGGCCATCTCTTCATTGGCTCGGTCGGACCCGGCCTGCTCTGCATCCTGGTCTATGTCGGATGCCTCTATTTCTTCGGCGACGTCGTTCCCGGCGCTGAGGACGGCGTGCGTGGCGACCAGGAGGAGGAAGACCCGGCGGCAACCCGCCGCTCCGTCAGCGCCTTCATCTTCGTGGTCGCGCTGATGGTCGTCGTCTTCGGCGGCATCTATGGCGGCATCGTCACCGTGGGCGAGGCCGGTGCGCTGGGGGCGTTCGCAGCCTTCGTCGGCATGATTGCAATGCGCCGTGTCGGGTTAGGCGACATCGGCCGCGCGCTGGTCGATTCCGTCAAGGTCTCGGCGATGCTCCTCATGCTGCTCATCGCCGCGCAGATCTTCTCGCGCTTCATGTCCTTCTCGCGCCTGCCGACGGAACTGCTCCATTTCGCCGAGCCGCTGGTCGCCAGTCCGACCCTGCTCATCCTGGTGCTCATGGTCGGCCTGTTCCTCGCGGGCATGGTGCTGGAGGAGGTGACCATCATCGTCCTCTCGATCCCGATCGTGCTGCCGATGGTGCAGGCCGCCGGCGTGGACCTCATCTGGTTCGGCGTCATCGCCTGCTTCGTCATCTCGCTCGGCCTGCTCACGCCGCCGGTCGGCCTCGTCGCCTTCTCCGCTGCGACGGCGGCGCGAACGCCGGTCGGGCCGGTGTTCCGGCCGTGCATGCTGTTTTCCTCGATCTCCGCCTTCGTGGTCGTCGCGGCGATGATGTTGTTCCCCGGCATCGCCACCTGGCTGCCGAGCCATCTGAACTGAGGGCTGACCATGCGTTTCTGGAGAGCGATCTGGGCGTTCGAATGGGGCCTCGCGGCGGTCGGGGCGGGCTCGATGCTGTTCATCATGATGATGGTGACCGTCATCAGCGTCGCCGGCCGCTATTTCCTGCAAATGGACCTGATCCCCGGCGCCTATAACATCGTCGAGCGCATCCTCTTCCCGCTGCTCGTCTTCTGGGCGATGCCCATCGCCCATCGCGACGGGCTGTTCCCGCGGCTGGAGACCTTCGCGGACGCGCAGCCGCCGCGCCGGCGGGCGCTGATCGCGGCGGTGGCCATGATTGTCGAGATCGCCGTCTATGCCGTCTTCATGTGGTTCATCCTCCGTTTCGTCTGGGGCAGCATCGTCCAGAACCGGACCATGCAGATCGGCACCAATTTCCTGCCGCTCTGGCCGATCCTGGTGATGATGCCGCTCGCCTTCGGCCTGATGATCCTCGAGATGTCGCGCCTCCTCTACCGCGACACGCGCCGCCTGCTCGGACTGCCGGTCTCCGGTGGCGCCGACGTGCATGATGGAAGTTCAGCAGTATGACAGCGAGTGCCCTTCGCGTGCGTCGGGATGGTCCCGGCGCTTTTGACCCCACCGACGTCGAAATGATCCGCTCGACGCTCTCGGCCTTCGCCAGCGCGCAGGTGGGCGGCCCGGTCGAGATCGGCCCGCTCAAGCGCTTCACCGTCGGCTTCTCCTGGGTCACCTACGGCTTCCGGGCGAAGTGGTCCGAAGCCGGCACCGCCATCGAGCGCGACCTGATCCTGCGGGCCGGGCCGCCGACGGGCATCTTCGGGCCGTATCACGCCTATCCCGAATTCGTGACGCTCAAGGCGCTTTCCGACAGCGCCGTGCCGGTCCCGCGCGTCTACTGGTACAGCGACGACACCTCGATCCTCGGCGCGCCGTTCTTCGTCTGCGACCTGGTGCCCGGCGAGGCGCCGATCCCGTGGACGCATGACGGCGGCCCGGCCTTCGACGAGGAGCGGCGGGTGCTGCTCGGCACTCAGTTCGTCGCGGCGCTCGCCGCCCTGCACCAGTTCCGCTGGCAGGACACGGCCGTAGCCTCGATCGACGGGACGAAGGACGTGCGGGAGACGGCCGCCCAGCAGGTCGGCAACTGGATGGCGAACCTCGCCCGCTGGTCGCCCGCCCGGGTGCCGATGCTGGAGCTGGCGGCCGCATGGCTGCGCGAGAATGCACCGGTCGCCTCGCGCATCTCGATCACCCATGGCGACTACCGCATCGGCAATTTCCTCGAAGTCGACGGCCGGATCACCGCCATCCTCGACTGGGAGCTGGTCCGCCTCGGCGATCCCGTCGAGGATCTCGGCTGGGTCTGCCTGCAGGCCTGGCGCGGCCGCTCGCCCTATATGTGCCATTTCTTCGAGCGCGAGGAGCTGCGCGACCGCTACGGCGCGTTGACCGGCCACGAGGTGTCGCTCGCCGACATGGCCTACTGGGAGGCGTTCGGCACCTTCAAGCTCGCGATCATGCACTACGGCGCGACCGACTGCTTCGCGCGGCGCGGCTTCAACGACCTCAGGATGGCCGGCATGGGGGCGCAGATCCCGCGCCTGCTCTTGCAGGTGGAGACGGCAATGGAGCGTGCGTCGTGAATATCCCACTGCAACGCATGATCGACGGCATCATCGCCACGATGCGCTCCGACGTGATCCCGCATGTGGCCGACTCCTACGCCCGCGGCCAGGCCGTCGGCGTCATCGACCTGTTGAACAACATCGCGCCGCGCGTCGAGTGGGCGCAGGCGCCGCTGGCGCGGCTCATCGAGGACAAGCGAGCTTTGCTGGGCGAGATCGCTGGCCTGGTCCCCGACGTGACCCCGCCCGCCGCGACCGGCCAGCACGCCGACAGCGCCGAAGACCTGCTCGAGGTCAAGCGTCGCCTCGACGCCGCCATCGGCGATGCGATCGTGGCGATCTGGCCGCGCCGGCACGAGGCGGAGTTCGCGCGTCTCGCCACCCTCGTCCAGGCGCACCTGCACGACGAGATGGCCGCCGAAATGAAGATCACGCGCAAGCCGCTGTTCGCTGAGATCGCGAGCGGCGGCGACGGCGCCAAAGGTTGATGAAGGCAGCATGACTGCGAGGTTGAACCATGACCTATCATCTTGATCCCCGGATGCCGGCTCCCGACCAATGCATCCAGCGCTACATGCTGGAGCGCTGGGCAAAGGCGCAGCCGGACAAGGTCTTCGCCGTCTTCCAGGACGGCGAGAGCTGGACCTATGCCGACACGCTGCGCGAGGCGATCACCACCGCCAATGCCTTGAAGGCGCTGGGTGTGAAGCAGGGCGAGCGCGTGCTGTGCTGGTTGCCCAACAGCGCCGATTGCCTGCGCGCCTGGTTCGGCCTGAACATGCTGGGCGCTGTCTTCGTGCCGATCAACCTCGCCTATCGCGGCAACCTTTTGCGCCACGCGGTCAAGCTCTCGGAAGCCCGCCTCGGCCTGATCCACGCCGACCTGCACCAGCGCCTCGGCGAGATCGAGCTCGGCCGGCTGGAGGAGATCGTCGTCCTCGGTGGTGCCGGCCAGGAGGTGACGGGCCTCAAGGTCCACCAGGCGGATGCGTTCAAGTCCGCGGACACCAACCCGCCCGCGCTCGAGCGCGAGATCGCGCCGTGGGACATGCAGTCGATCATCTTCACGTCGGGCACGACGGGGCCGTCCAAGGGGGTGATGTCGTCCTACATGCACCTCTATTCGATGTCGAAGGCCGCGCCCTTCCTTCGCTCCGACGACCGCTACATGGTCAACCTGCCGCTGTTCCATTCGGGCGGCGTCATGCCGGTCACGGCCATGCTGATCCACGGCGGCTCGATCATCATGGTCGATGCCTTCGACACCAACACGTTCTGGGACACGGTGCGCCGCAACGGCATCACCACCGTCATTCTGCTGGGCGTGATGGGCGGCTTCCTGCTCAAGCGTCCGCCGAGCCCGGACGACAAGGACCATCCGCTGAGGACCTGCACCTACGTTCCGCTCAACGACACCGCGCCGCAATTCCACGAGCGCTTCGGCACCGAAGTGCACACGCATTTCAACATGACCGAGATCTCGATGCCGATCGTCTCGGACCCCAACCCGACGGCGCTCGGTAGCGCGGGCAAGATGCGCGCCGGCGTCGAGGTGCGCATCGTCGACGAGAACGACTGCGAGGTACCGGTCGGCGCCACCGGCGAGCTCGTGGTGCGCACGGAGTGCCCGTGGGCGCTGAACCACGGCTATGCCGGCAATCCGGAAGCCACAGCGGCCGCCTGGCGCAACGGCTGGTTCCACACCGGCGACGGCTTCCGCAAGGACGCTGACGGCAATTTCTACTTCGTCGACCGGCTGAAGGACGCGATCCGCCGGCGTGGCGAGAACATCTCCACCTTCGAAGTCGAATCCGAAGTGCTCCC
>VFQN01005253.1_pt1 | contig 16042 bp, 22 predicted proteins | sample 3512371 | NCBI WGS metagenome assembly VFQN01 (sample SAMN10412370, study PRJNA504923) | tailings metagenome | isolation source: Replicate 2 from Balatoc abandoned mine | place: Philippines: Itogon, Benguet | collected 2017-08-28 | reverse complement strand
CGTCCTTGTCGTGCTGCGGGATGAGGTCGGGCCAGGAGGAGGGCGGCCCTGCAGCAGCGTAGTCAGCCACCTTGACCACCCTGCGGGAGGAGGTGGGGGACGGCGGGGGGCAAACCGGCGGCACTTCACTGCGGTTGCAACGCTCGGCCACCTGCTGGCCAATGGCAGTTGCAACAGGAAGCTAGGGGGCATGTAGCAACAGGCCACAGGCGCCCCATGCCCACACGAGGTGCGACTCAAGGTTCCGTGTTGTGCACGGCGGGGGGTCCCCCGTCTTGGTTCCTGACGGCGTTCATACTACTTCTAGGCTGCCAGGCTGTGCTGCCTAGCAACAGGTGCCTCACTTGTATCGCGGTGCCCCCAGGTTGGTCATGAGGTGGAAGGTGGGCCCCTCGTTGGCCACCACGGACCAGCCGGCGGAGAAGTCGTCCACCAGCCGCACCAGCGGCAGCGGCTTGGAGCCTGGCGAAGGGAGGTGCGGGAAAGGTGCGGGCAGGGCGCTGAAGGTCATGCTCAGACGCTTGGTCGGACAGCCATGGGTGAGGTTGCTTGTGGGTGATGCAGGGCGGTGGCACACCGGCGGTGTGGCTCACACCTTGCGTCTTACAGTGAATAGCATGTCAACCAAGTCCACCGCCCAGCCAGACCCTGCCCACCCTCGAAGAAGTCGTAGGCCGCCCAGTCAGCACTGCCGTCGGCCGTCTTGTCCAGCGCCTGAACAGGGGGGCGGCGGGAACAGAGATTGCAGTCACGCATGGAATACTATGAATGGCATCTGCGTATGTCATAAAGGCTTTTCTTTCTTCTGTGTACAGGCATCAAGCAACGCCGCAAGGCGCCTACCCGACAAGCCCTGCACGCAGGCACGTACCTTGACACGTGGGACGTGCCGTGTGGCACGGAGGCCCCTACGGCTTCCCACTGGCTAGCTAGTATCCTTGTACACCCGGGTGTGCCACGTCCCTTACCGGTGTAGGGCAGGCACATGCACACCTGCCCACCACTCCCAACCACCCCCACAGCCTGGTTGCCGTACCCAAAGGACTGTACCTTGCCCTAGCCGTACCCGTCCGTACCTCCATGTCCAGGATGTACATCTTGTTGCACGGGGAGGTGCCGGGGTGGGTGCGGACAACGAGGTACCTGTGCGGAGCGAAAAACGCACGTGCCCACATATACCCTTTGTGCTTACCCAAAAACTTTGGTGATGCTCAGGCTAATTCTGACTGACCTCCAGTCCCCCTAGTGCCCGCCGTCATTACCGGCCGTCAGTGACCGTCCTGAACGGTCATCAGTGCCATCAATGCAAGTCGCCATCCCCTTCAGCGCACGCGCCGGCCGTGTGCATCAGGAGCACGTGCGCTCACTTACATAACCAACGTATATCAGCCCGAATGCATGTACGGGCTTGCGCCTTGTGGGGCCCCTGCGCACCTGCCGTCGTCCGTCACCCGGGCCCACAGCAGCAGCGTGGGCTCCCCGGGGTTGGCCCACACCACCACGTCCTCCGACTGAGGTGCAGCAAGAGGGCGATTGGAATAGAAGGGCCTGAGTGCTAGTAAAGCAATAAGCTGGATCTGTTGGTACCATGGACTGCCCTGGACGGCGCTAGCATTGTACCGTAATGCCAGTGTATTACATCATGGCGGGAGTACGTAGGGCGTAAAACACAGAGTGAACGGACAGCAGCATGAGCCCCGGTGCTCTCCTCTGGGGGAAACACACTCCCCGCCACATACGCATAGCAGGTCAAATGCAGCAACTCAACCCCTCCCGGTGCACCTGGCCCGCCACAGGCCCGCCCCCTCCGCCTGGCCCTGTGTGCCCCGCCGCTGTCGGCCCCATCCAATCGGCCTCCCTGGTGCGACATGCTTCCCCCACCAACCGTTCACTGGTACCACCCTTTTCCCCACCCACCTGTGGTGTGCCCAGCCTGTGGTAGCACAGCAGGTGCTGCGTGTGCTGGTCCACCTCCGTGCCCAGGTCGGCGGGCCGGGACTGGGGGTCGGGGAACCTGTCGGGGGAGGGGGCGTGCGTCGGACGGGTGTTGCGGAACCAAGACCATTGACAAAATGGCGTCATCTCACCTGTTGTAGAAAAAGCCCTTGTTGTCGTGCGTCCAGGCCAGGGAGCTGTACTTGGCGAACTCCAGCTTGTCCTCCAGGGGCGTGGGCGGCGTGCCCACGGCGTTCACGCGCAGCACCTGCGCAGGAGGGGCGCACATGGGGCGGACCGCACCGCATAGCACACAGCCACTGTGCGGATGATGTTTGGCGGGGCCGGCTAAGGCAGGTCAGTCGTCCTGGTTGTGCGCACGTGCTGGTGAGTATTCCGTACGCCTCCGTGCCCTGACTGGGGTGTGTGGCTGGTACGGTGTGGGCCAAGGGTTTCAGGTCGACGTGAGCATTGCGGCGCTGTCCTACCTGGATGGTGGCCCAGTCGCTGCCTCCGCTGGACAGCGAGTAGGCGGCCAGGCTGGGGGCGGTGGGGTAGGAGAGGGGCAGGGGCGCAGGGGTAATAAGAGCGAAAGGGTACAAGTACGATTACGAGGTTCTCCGTTTGTAACACGGGAAGGGGTGTCGTGCATGTGCGTTCCGAACTATCCGAAGGCAACAAGGGCTGGCACGAGTGCTGGTGGTGGCCGGGTCGCGTGCCCTGGCCATGCATCTGCATACTACTTGCGAAAAACGCGCGGCACCTGGTACACGCGAGCGTGCTGAGCTTCCCAGGGCGCACGAAGTTAAAGCTCGATGGTTTCCCGTTGGCAGGCCTTCGGCGCGAGCAGTGTCGCAGGACCGGTGGCAGCTTGTGGCCACACCCCGCACCTGCCGTCGTTGCTGAACTCCATTGCGTTGAGCGCCACGGTGCCGTCCGCCGACAGCGTGTTGGGGTCAAAGAAGAGGGCGGAGGGCGCCTCCAGGCCCTCCTGCGTGTACAGCGCGCTGTGCTGCTGCAGCCCGGTGTTGTGGTAGTAGTAGTAGCGGCCTGGGGAGGCGGGTGCATGACAACGGGCGGCACGGCAGCGGGCCGCAAGGTGGTCGGACCAACAAGCTGCTAGAGGCCGGTGCTCTTGGACAATCAAAAGGATAGCGACCGGTTGTGCCTAGGGGCCGTTAGCGGGAACCTGGTTGAGCAGGTTAGCAGGCACAGGGTTGACGAGTGGGGGTTGAAGGTGCAGGGGACGCGTTTCTGCGTTTCTGCCCCATGCGGTTGTACAGCAAGTAACGCCAGCGCCGGGGTGCTGCGAGTGCGCTCACCGCCGGCCTTGAAGGGTGCCCCGTACTTGGGGTAGTCGTACAGCTGAGTAAGCAGGGACCTGCCGTACATTTAAGCGTAGCACGTGTTTGTTGGTGTGTTAGCCGCGGTAGTCATGAAAAGTCTCCTGGTAGCTGTTAGCCCTTTGGCTTTCAGCTAAGTTTGTCTTGGCTGTGTAAGAGGCTAAGAGCACAATGCAGTCCTTGATCCAGATGATCCAGGGGGCACAGCTTACTTGGTAGACGGAGTTCAAGTCAGGCTACGTGTCACGGTATTCTACCCCCCGAACCCCTTGGCACCCTAACCCACCTGAACTTGTCCCTCGTGTCGCACTCGCTCAGCACCTCAGCCGTCAGAGCGTTCTGGGCCTCCACGACTGGGGAGGGGGAACATGGAGGCCTGTTTAGCACCGTGGATGAGTACAAGACTCCGACGGCCGCGTCCCGACCCTTGACATCGCGGAGTTGCCTCCTTCCAACCGCCCTGCCATTCCCGGCAGGGCGGTTGCTGTGGTGGTTGCTGCCAGAAAACGCCGTCCCACGTTCACATGAGGGCGTCCACGCTCGGTACGGCACTGCTTCTGCGCCCGACCCACCCATGCTCCTGCGCCTGCATCTTTCAGTCCCCCTGCTCGCCTCCTCTTCATCCCTTTTGAACCCCACGCCCACACCGCTGCGTCTCGTCCGACCCAAGCCCCCCAACCGCCCTGCAACCCGGCACCCCCTTCAATTCCCCACGCCCCCTTCCGTACGTCACTGCGTCTCTTATGCCCCTGTCCCGCCCTACCCCGCATCCTCCTCCCCACACTGCTACGCCACAAGAACCCCCTGCACGGACCCTGCAGGGCCCCCCAGCAGCGTTTCCGTGACTCCCTGGCGCCTTACACCGTTTCCACGCGTTCATGCATCCCGTTATCCCGCACCTCTTCACACTGCTGCACCCCTTTCATCCGGCTGCGCCCCACCAACCCCTATCCCCCTACCCCCCTCACACTGCTGCGTCTCCTGGCTGTCGGGGTCCTCCAGCCAGCGGTAGGGGTCTGCCACCCGCACGCCGTGCAGCACATCCACCACGGACTCGTCGCGCCGGACCTTTGAAGGGTGCCGTTGGAGAGGAGGCGGGCAAGGGACGGGTCACACGGGTGACGGAGGGGTCGAAGGGGTCGGCCAGGTGACAGGACCGGTCAGCAGGCAGGTACCCAGTGAATGGGCGGGCTGGGTGAGCGGACGGTCTGGTCGAGATGCTTGGGTCAAGGGTGGCGGGCAGTGGTGCAAGGCGCCGTGCGCAATCCCGACGGATGCCGTTGGTAGCGCCGTTGGTGGCGCAACGGAACTGCACACTGACGTTAGGCATTTTTTAAGGCCAATACATAACCTGAGCGCTGGCTTCACAGCGGAGTGGCGTTTGCGGCCCACCTTGGGGTACCTTGACGGGTCGAGGGAGAGGCCGCCCTGTGGGGCGCCTGCAGGGGCAGCCGCCCGCAGTACCGATATCCTTACCCCAACAGCTCGCACAAGCGTTACGCAGATGCTTAAACGTGCCAGCTTTATGGGTAGCTCTGTGTCAAGTTCATAGCTTCCCCGCGCGCACCATAACCACAGGGTCACCGTGCTCCGCACGCACGTGCAGCCGGCAGCGCGTGCTGCTGGCGTGCTGGCGTGCTGGCCGTGTGCACCACGAAATATACACTGACGACCATTCACCCCTCACCCTGAACACGTCAATCTCAAGGTGCCAAGACTGTCTGTACCGACCGTTTGCGGGGGGAGGGCGCATGACGGGGCGGGCCACCTCGGCTGGGGGAGGCGCAGCTACGCTCGTTGTTGGCGCAGGCGCCGAGGGCCCAGAGCGGCACAGGATCCGACGACGCGTGGCAATTTTGCCGCTAAGTTGCGATAGATGTAATTGCATCATTCTATGGCTTGCGAGCGTAAAGAGGCCGCCCGCGCAAGTAAACTTTCAAGGTCGGTCACTTGCCGCGGGAGGCCTGCAGTTTACGACTGTCTAAATGTACGTTCGAGAACGAAATAATTTGATTAGTACACGCAGGAGCCACGCTTGCTGGTCTGGTGGGGGAAACGGAACGCATCGAGCGGTTGGCGTTGCGCAGTGCCAGTACCGTGGAACGTGTGGGCCAACGCACGTGCCGCGCATGGGGACCTTGCGACCAACACGCTCACTCCAGCGCCCAGCCATGCAACTGCACTTGCTCATCATGCCGTAGCCCCACGCTTCCAATTCAGACACAGCCTCACCGGCCGTGTTTCCCTGCCACGCATGTGGCACTGATGCGAGCAAGGTGGGTTGCCTGCTGTGTACAGGGATGGGGACCAGTACGGCCGGACTGCTTTCGCGTGACGCCGTACGGCGTGGGGAATGGGCTGGGGTGGGCAAGCGTACCGGTAAGTCTGAGTAGGTGCACCATCCACAAGCTGGCTCCTGCAGTTCAGTTCAGTTCAGTCTTAACACATTGCAGGTGCAACTTCCCATACGAGCCGTAGGGCCCAAGGGATACCACAATGCGGAACTGCAGCTGAGTACTACGATGCCGCAGATGCAGAGAGGGAAGTGCCACACACCCCACTCCCATCTGTGCCCACTGGATGGCCATGTACCAGCCCCTCCAGGACCAACGGCTGTGGGTGTAGTGGCCTACGAACCAGCACCGGGCTTGCCAGCAGGACGCACTCCGACATGTGCGTCGGAGACAAGGTATGCAAGGGCCCTCTTGCCAATGCAGCTGTCACAAATGGCTCACAAGTGACCATGATATGTGCCCAAGCCGAGCCACAATGAGCACTCAGTTCACGCACCCGATGGCGTACTGCAACTTGATACTCGACCCGCGAGTCTCGACCCCCTGCCTCGACCCAGCCCCACATACAGGTGCGTCGATGGCATGTTAATATCAGGAACGGGTCACTCGAACAGCATGCAAGCAGCAAGACCTGGAGCACCCAAGCAGGCAAACAAGCCAAGGATTGCCCGTCTTGGTACCCTCAGCTGGCAAGCTGGGCACCGCCAATCCTAGAAGCGCACGTGTGGCCACACCACCTGGAGTGTAACACAAAATGCCAAAAATTGCGCATCCCCATTCCACAGTGCTTTGCAGGTCTCTCCCGATTTGCACAAGCCCCATTCCAATTTGTAGCCCGGTACAACACGATCGTACACGTCAACATGGTACAATAGGATGGACAATTCACCGTCTGAGTCGGTACTGCCACGGTACGGCTACCGTACAGCTCCGGTCCACCCACGCAGTACGCCTCAACTAGTACTTGTGATGCAGCTGCTAAGCCCTCGCCCTCCCAGGACGGTCCTTGCGGCCCAGCGCCCGAAGCAGCGGCGTGAGGAAGCCGCCGCACGACGGCCCTCCAGCGCCCACCTCCACCCTGCCCTCTTCACCGCCTTCCACCTCCACCTCCACCTCCAATGCAACCCCACCTGCCCGCCAGCCCCGCTGCATGCACGCTGCCTCCCCCTCTTCCCGCTGTCGGGTTGGCCGCAGCTGCTGTCGGCACGCCTGTTTGCCGTGCTCTTGCTGCCGGCACTCCACGTACAGGGGTGCGGCAGGCACAGTCGGCCACCACTTGGCGTCCTGCAGCCGCCTGCGGTATGCCACGAGGGCCAGGCGCACACGCAAATTGTTGCATCCAGCTGTTTGGATGAAGCCGCTATTGGTGTAGAGGTGCAGACACTAGGAATCGACTGGGAGCAGCTTGCAACGGAAGTGTTGCGTACAAGCAAGCAGGGTTGGACATGTCGGAGTGCAGCAACGCACAACGCAAAAGCCCCCGCCTGCCGCTTGGCCGGCCTCATGCCGCCGTGTCCCACACCACCTGCCCCCGCGGGTCACTGTTTTTGCTCACCCGCTGCTGCTGCTGCTGCTGCTGCCATGGGCCGACGCCGCCCTCGCCAGCTGCCGCCGAGACGCTGCGGAGACGGGGGCCCGCCTGGGCATTGTCCACCGCTCCTGCTGCTGCTGCTGCTGCTGCTGCCACGCGCCGCATTCGCTGCCTTCCGTGCATCGGCGGGCCGAAGCACCTGGGAAACTGTAACCCAGTGCCCTGCGGGTCGCGGCGGCAGCGGTAGCAGCAGCACCAGTGGCCACAGGGGCGGTAGGGCCGGACGGCGCTGGTGGCGTGCCGCCCGACACGTGACGGGTCAGGGCGGGACTGCGGAGTAGCCGGGGCGCAGGAGGCACTGCGGCACCTGGCTCACGCCCCAGACCCGCCGCCCGCAGCGCCGCCGCCATGCGCTCGTCGCCGTTAGCCTCCGCCGCCTCCACAGCTGCCACACCCACCTGCGCCCACAGCCCCGCCTGCCCGCCCCCCTCCGCCCCTTCCCCTACTCCTTCCCTTGCTCCGTCCCTTCCTCCCTGCCCGCCCTGCCACCCACACCGCCGCAGCACCAGCTGCAGCACCGCCACACAGCCGCCCCGCGCCGCCTCCACCACCGCCCCCGGGCCCACAGGCATGCCCTGCTCCTCGACCAGCCACCGCACCCGCACCACGTCCCCGGTAGCACACGCGGCGGCCACCACGCTCTCATCCCTGCACAGCCCACACCCCTGGGACACCAGCCACTGCATGGCCCGTAACGCTCGTAACGCCCCCGCCCCCCGTGCGCCCGCCAGCGCCGCCGACAGCCCCGGGTCCTTGTCGTCCCAGCCGCACCCTAGCTCCGTCATGGCGTACGACATCATCGCCACGTCAGCCTCGGCGGCGGCGGTCCATAGTGCCGTACGGCAGTCGCGGCAGCCGTACGACACGAGCATCCGTACCGTTTCCTTGCTGCCGGACTTGGCGGCGGACGCCATGAGGCTGGAGGGGTGCGACAGAAGGCTGCTGGAGGCGCCGTTGTTGATCAGCCTGCGGCATGCCACGACACGCACGATCCAAGCGAAAGCCAGTTGTGATGGAGCATGCTGCCCGTCGCAAATGCATGATCACTGCCCCTGACCTGGGGCACAGCACCTCACGCCACACGTGGGTGTCACCGAGAGCCCACGGCCCTGCAGAGCCTCAAACGGCACCTGGGCGCCAGCACTGCAATCGTACGCCCATGCCGCAGTACGAGCAGCTGCTGCCAGGCCCCAGTACGCCCACATCGAATGCACCCGCAGCACCAAAGCAGGCCAATCTGTGGCGCACCCGCACCCACCAGGGCAGCAGCCAGGCGTGGCCGCCCAGAACCGCCTCCTTGAGGCAGCGGGCCATGGTCAGCGCGCAGCGGTCCGGCAGCACCGCCACGCCGGCGGCACCGGGGCCCAGCAGGGCGGACCCAGGGCCGGACAGCGCAGACAGCGAGGCGGCGGCGGGCGGCAGGCGGGGCAGGTGCAGCAGCAGCCAGCGGAAGGCGCGGCGGTGGCCGCCACGCGCAACACCCTGCGGGGCACCGCGTAAGAGAGGCACGGATGCAAACACGGCTGGAGCAGGTACGGGTGGATGTGGAAGCGGGAACGCAAGACGGCTGTGCGGTTTGCAGGGAAGGGGTGCTACTGTGGCGGTACTGGTAGCGGAGCTAGGAAAGCGTTGCTACGGCAGCGCAACGCGCGTGAGCGCGGCGACACATCCCCAGTGACGAACAATGAGCATCTCAGGCTGCGCTGCTAATTTGGCTACTGGTGAGCACATTCGGAAGTTAGTTGGCTTCATACACCCCAGCTTGACAACACCCACCACCAGCCCACCTGCAGCACGTGTGCAAAGCCCAGACGGCTGTGCAGCTGCGGAAGGCACCTCGGCTGTCGCACCAGCCAGTCCGCCGCCGCCACGTGCCCTCCCGCCAGCGCGCAGTGCAAAAGTTGGCAGAAGCTGACGTGAGAGGGCTGCAGCAGCAGCCGCCCAACCAGCAGCTGCAGCGCTGGCAGGCAGCCGTGCTGCGCCGCCGCGCGCGCGGCATGCTGCGTCACGGAGCACCCCGCACGCAGCAGCCAGCACGCCTTGGCCGACCCGTCGGGCTCGCCACGTGTTGATGACACGGCGGCCTCCAGTACCGACGCATGCAGGGGAGCCTCCTGGAACGACGGGTGCGGCGGGCAGGCACCTCCTGTCCCTCCTCCTGTCCCTCCCCTTGCTGGCGCCGTGCCCCATCGGTACGGGTTAGGGTGCAAGCCATGTGTGGTTGGCAGGTGCAGGCGCGGGGGCGTGCCCTCCTTGTGCACACCAGCACGTGCCAGCTCGTAGCTGTGTGTGCCGCACAGCCACTGCAGGGTGGCCAGGTCGCCGTACGCTGCAGCGGCGCAGCGCAGCGCGTCCACGTCCGCCGGCCAGCCGTGGCTTAGCAGCCACAGCAGGGCGGCACGGTTGCCCACACGTGCGCACAGCAGGGCGGGGTCCTGCGTCATGCCTTGCGGTTCGGCTGTTCGGCTGCAGGCTCCGCTGCTGCTGATACTGCTGCTGCAGGCCGCCGGGGCGTGGCCGTGCACGTGGACGTGTGTGCTGCCCATGGCGTTGTGTGGGTGCAGCTCCTCGTCATCCGGTGCTGCTGTTGCTGCTGCTGCTGCTGCTGTCCCTAACGACCCACTGCCGCTGCTGCTGGCGGTCCTGCGGTATGGGTCGGGGGCCGCAGGGAGAACCGGAGGCCGCGGCCACAGCTGCCGCAGGACGGGCAGCAAGGCAGCAAGCAGCTGGTCATGCTTGTGCTCCTGCTGCTCCTCTTGCTGCTGCTTTTGCTGCTGCTGCTGCGGCGGCGGTGGTGGCGGCGGCGGCGGCGGCGACTGCTGCTCCTGCTGCTGCTCCGGAACGTACTGCTGTGGGCCTGTTGCTGCGCCGGAGGGGTGGCACGCAGCCACGGCACGTGACAGCAGGCGGCGGCGCTGCGGCAGGGACAGCTGGTCCTGCAGCGGGGCGTGGCGGCAGGCCCAACCCAGCGCGTGGGCGGGAACCTCCTGCAACAGGTCCACCAGGGGGCGCCAGGGCGGCCGCAGACTGTGTGCCTCGGCAGGGTCCGGCACCCCCTGGTCACCAGCAGTGTGGTGCTGGTGTGGGGGAGGTAACTGTTGTGGTTCAGGCAGGGGGAGGTACGCCTCGTGGTGGTGTTGGTCCATCAGCGGCTGCAGTATCTCCGTCAGCAGCTGTAGCACCTCCTTGCACAGCAGTCGTGCGCTGCATGCCAGCTCGTTTGGGGGCAAGTAGAGGCACACGCGCGCGACTAGGTGCGCGGGAAGCCGGGACCATCGGCCGTCCAGGCCTGCCGGCTCGGGGCCTGGCAGGCCAGGGCAGCCCGTCTCAACAGCATTGCTGCTGAGCGATCCACTTGGTGTTTCTACGTACTGGATAACCATAGTGGAGTGTTGTAGGAGAGAGGGGACCGTTGCGGAGCGTACAAGCGCATTCGCGGAAGCCACCCGCCACGGCTTTCAAACTTGGGATTCAGAAGTTCTGAAACATCAGATATAAAAGCACTACGAAATCCAGTAAGAGGTATTGGTGAAGCGTAACGTAGCTCTGGTGCTGCGTGCTCTGGTCCAAACCATGCGTGCGCGAGAGCGCGCTCGTCAAATGCTGCAGTAGCTACAGCGGAAGCTTCACCTTGCAGACAATGGCACGGAACCTATGAGTTACTATGTCCATGCAGTGTCGTGGGAGGTTGGTGATTACGCGCAGGGACGGGCTCACGCGCGGTCACGTGGAAGTGGGAGATACGACCTGAAAAGATATAGGCACTTTACGCCTACAATATGACAAGCGCATTGCAAACTGCAAGCGGTTGCTCTTCAGTATGGCTAGAGTGGACAGGAGTGAATGGCTCCGAGGGTCAGCTGGTCACAACGAGCCCAGAAGAAGTCGAACGGAGTTTGAACTGCGGCATACGGTGCAGCTCTTGTCCGCTTCCGTGCGCTGCCACCAGGGGTGGTCAGCGGATGCAACCATGTGGAAGAGCAGCAGGCGTAGCAGAACACACACGGTCAGCACGGGTCCCGAGCTCCCCAAATGTCCGCAGGTCCGCGTGACATGTGAGTCTTCCAACCTGACAATTAACTGCGGCGAGCACTCCCATACGTCCCGACGCGTATACTTCCATATTCCACTCACACTAACGTTCGTCTGAACTTTGCACCTCCCTCGCCACAGGTGATGCCGGTATTGCGGTTGTACACACGTGTGCAGCAACACTCAGGAAGGGGCCACCGTGCACGTGCACAGCGCATCGATGCATAAGAGACGAGGCCATGACGCCCGTACAACACCCTTGTCTATAGCAGTGCGTTAGGGGGTTTCCAGCATTGCGTACACGCGGAGAGCCCTGAGCTGCTGAGCACGTTCAGGTCCATTGGGACGTATTGTGTAGTCCAGGACGAACGGCTCTTCAGCTTCATGCCCTGCTCCGCATCCGTCGGGCCCAATAAAGGTATCCCCCAACGGCCTCCTGTCAAGCGTCATCCGTAACGGTGCCGAATTGCTCACAGTGTTATGCCTTGTGGGCAACGCCCGAGGCAACGAAGACATGGCGCCGTGCAGCCCTTGCGGTCAGGCATGCGGCCCCACGTCCCCTTGCCACGTGCCTACCCAGGCCAACCTCCCCGCCATGCGCTTGGTAAGACATTAACGGGGCCCTACTCGCGCTGTCCAAGTCCACGTAGGGTAACCAAAGAGCGTCAATGGTCCAGGCGTGCGGGATTCAGGTTGCACACCCCTCCTAGACCGCATCGCCGCGAACCATGGCCCAGAGGGGGCAAGTCGGCGGAGCAGCCAGCCATATCCTCCCCAATTGCCGCCTTTGCATAACCAAAGCCGATGCTCACTGCCGGGCATGATTTTGGTCAGCCCAGTGGCGGAATGCAGCCCAAAAGGGGCCCGTGCACAAGGGTTTTGCCCTCCACGTTTAAGTAAAACATATGTCTTTACTAATATCAAGCTTTCAGATGCCCTGGAAAAGTTAGCCGAACGTTCACACGTGGCAAGCGCTTCTTCAACGTGCAAGAGAATGAGCCCCAGTCAATCGACCATTGTCTATGGGCTATACAGTTGCAAATTTGCCGTTGATGACCCTACAGTCCTTGGCTGGCTGCCGGCATCCCATTCCTATCGCCGGTTCTGGAGCGGTCGCTCTGGAACACTGAAGGCAGCGGAAAGCACTGACGCTGGTGCCTTTCAATACACGCGTAGGTCAGCAACTTAAAGATGCAGACTCTCCGTGCTACCGGCCCCTTCCGGGCGTGCAAGCCGGCGACCCGGCAGGTGGTGCGCCACTTCCGTGTGGCCGCGCCCGCTCGCCAGGCACCTCGCCGCTCCAGCGTTGCCGTCTTTGCCATCAAGCAGTGGTGGGTTAACTTACTTGGCCATCGGCCAGAGTCGCGTTCCACTTCCTACCCTAGAACGATCGAGCGGTGACCTGGACCGTCCGTGCCTGGCCGGACGCAGGCCTGACCCTGAGTTCATCAAGGAGACCCTGGCTGCGTTCCCTGATAAGGGCATTGCCACCGTGGAGGAGGCCCGGGTAAGTTCGCGGTGCGGGTGCAAAAAAGGCTTAGTAGACCCTGTTGGTGGCGATGGAGCGACTCGGTGCAGCACCGCGCTGTTGCATACGCTGCAAATCATGCCTTTCAGCACTGCGGGTATGGCAAAGATGTGTTTTCGGCGTGCAGTCTCCTAGAGCTTTCAGGTCACCGAACGCACATGCCCCTCACGCCGGCCGCGACGACCGCTGCAAGTCGCTCGTCGCTATCATTTCGCTCCCTAACAAGCTACCCTACCATCATTTGACATCTTCACCACAGTGCCTGTTCTCCAACGGCGGGTGGACCTGGCTGGACGTCCGCTCCGAGCTGGAGAACGACGAGGTAGGGCCCCTGACCCTCAGCTGTACCACACGCATGCCAGGCACGATGGCAGGGGCAGGTGCCTTACAAATTGTGGAGTTTACGTGTAGGATAGCCTCAGAGCATTGCCACCAGGGATGGAACGCCTGCTATTGTCCACGCCTGCAATGGCCCACGCGTGCACCTAACCGTACTATGCACCCAGCGCTGCAAGTGCATTTCACGAACGCTACTTTGACTGTACCGACCTTTGCCTGCTTTCATGTCATCGCCTCAGGTTGGCAAGGTGAAGGGCAGCGTCAACGTGCCCTTCGTGCACCTGAAGCGCGTGTACAACCCGGAGACCCGGGAGCGCGACATGAAGAAGGTGGGGCGGGCGCAGGGGCGGAGGTTGGGATGAGGATGGGCAGGGGCGTGAATGGCATGGGACAGGCGTGGCAGGGGCAGGTAGGACGAGGTATCTGAGGAGCCGGCAAGGGACGTGTGAGGCAGTGGGCGGTTAATTGGGAGCTTCGCAGCCTGGCCGCCTGGGGGGGAGCACAATGGGGCTCAGAAGCGCCGCGGTTTGGAGAGGTCGTGAACGGGGTCGCTCTGATCAGGGCGCCGCCAAGATACACAATCATATGCGCCTCTGCCGCTGCGTGCACCTGCTGCTGTCCATAGCCTCGCTGGCTCGCAGGCTCCCTGCTGCTTCCTTAATTTGCACCGTGTGGCTTCCGCTTATTGGCACGTTTCCCATCCCCTGTCATTCCCTCCCCTACAGACCCCCAACCCCGACTTCGTCAAGATGGTGAGCGGGTTGTCGGCTGGGAAACAAGGGGGCAGCTGGTTGGGCGGCAGTGCATGGTCGCGTTGCAGCATGCGGGCCACCAGCACGGTGCGCGGGGCTGCTTCAGGCCTGTACGCCAGGGGCCTCTGGCTGCGCAGGAGGCGCATGGCGCAGCTGCTCGCAGGACGTGGTGCGCCGCGCAAGTGCTTGTGCCTCGTGCCGGCGGGTAGCACTGCAACACCAGTGGGGATCCTGATGCAGCCCAGCCATTGCCCTGGCAGGGAAGGCCGGGACTGGCCAGGGCGCTGCCCAACCCACGTGGGCTGAGACGCGAATGCTGGTCGGTTACGAAAGCCTTCGCTGCATGCATTGGGGACTAGGTTGGTGCCCCATGGCTCACGAATCACGCCACACATGCGCTCCGAAATGCACGGCTGCTCCGGCTGCTCCCTCGTGGCGCCCTGCTGGCCCGGCTAGCGGCACAGCTCGTCTCCACACCGCCACCACCTCAGCTGTACTGCTACTACATCCACGCACACGAACCGAATCCTGTAACGCATCCACGCACACGCGCCCACGCCCGCCCGCCCTCGTGCCCGCACCGCACAGGTTGAGAAGCGCTTCCCCAACAAGGCCACCAAGCTGCTGGTGGGCTGCTCCAACGGCAAGGCCTACTCGATCGACGCGCTGGAGGCGCTGGAGGAGGCGGGCTACGAGAACCTGTCCTTCGTGCGCGGCGGCTACAACGCCTGGTTCCGCGTCTTCGACAACAAGCTGGGCCGCCGCAACTTCGGCGAGTACCAGGAGCGGTACGACGGGCGCGACCAGGTGCGTACGGCGGGCGCGTGCAGAGAGGGTACGGCACGGTACAGGACGGGGGCGTGCTGTGTGCGCCTGCATGGGTGGGCCCTGTGCAGCAGTTGCCTGGCGGGCTGTGTCTCTGGCCATTGCCCACCCGGCCAGTCCCCTCTAACCCGCACATCTGCACCGCACCACACCAACCTGGTGACTTACCAGCGACCCCCCACTCCACTTCCCCTCTGCAGCTGTCCATGGGCGACTCCTGCGGCATCCACGCCTCGGGCGCCGGCTTCGACAAGGTGGACAAGGCCGACCGCTGGAGCCTGCCCGTGTACTGAGCGGCGCCTGGGGCAGCAATGGCGGTGGCATGAGGCGGCTCGGCAAGTGCAGGTGAAGGTGCTGCAGCTGTGCACGACACCGTGCTGCACCGGGGGCTTGCGGCCTGGCAGCAGCTCCTTGGCTAGCAGGTCGGCGGGGCCGTGGTTGGCGGTGCACTTGGCGGCGGCAGCAGCGGGTGGTTGCGTCAAAAGCGGCAGCAGCGGGCGGTGGCCTGGCGGTGCGCTGGGCACGAGGCGCCGCTCCTCCGTCTGCACACGCGAAGCTGCTGCTGGGCCAGCAGGCGTTGGGTTAGCTGTACGAAACAACCATCTGTACAGTAGCGCTCGAAGTGGTCATGTTCATGGGTTTGGCTTGGCGAACATGGTTGTTGAACTCAAGCGTTGGCGTTGGGGCCTGGGAATGTCCCTTGGACGTCCCGCAGGTGCAGCTTTCATAGCTCGGGCGTCGGGAGAGCTGGTTGGCTCGAGGCATGTTCAGGTGCCTTGTGGCTGACTGGCGTTGCGGTTTTCCTCAGTTTTTGGTCGGTGTTTGGGTGAGGCATGCAGGAGGAGATGCGTGCTGGCCTGGCGGATACGCTGCCATGGCCTCGCATGTCAATGGGAGCGGTGTTGAGCTGGTTCAGTCTCCGTTGGTCCGTTATGCAAGCGGACCAGCTCGTACCGTCGCACGCTGTGTGCGATGCATGGGTATAGTGCAACGGTCTTCAGATGCAACGCGCCAAGCGCATCCTCTTTGGTACACCGAATCGAGCACTCCACGGCATTCGAGTGTAATTAGTATTCCCTGCACACGGAGCTCAGCCCATCAACACTCGCGCACACCCTGCAGCGGCCCGACGCCGGTGACAAGACAGGCAGCGGCAACGGCATGTACTGGTGTACTGCAGCTGCAGTTCATGCGTATCTACCATGGACCGCGCTACCGTCCCCACCTTGTCCGGACGTCCGCCGTACAAGCACCTCCTCTGCCCTGACAACGGACCCTCCGACACCCCGTTGGGCCATCCACCTGCACACGGCATGGTCGCCAGAGGAGTCTCTGATGCCGTGATGGTCCAGTAATCAAATGGTACCGGTGACCGTGACTGCGCGCGCGCAAAGAATGACACG